>PPYF01026656.1_pt1 | contig 81421 bp, 57 predicted proteins | sample 1559871 | NCBI WGS metagenome assembly PPYF01 (sample SAMN08240021, study PRJNA423297) | Human gut metagenome, whole genome shotgun sequencing project.
GGCCGGTGCGGGGGCGGGCGCCGGAGCCGGCTGCGGGGCGGCCTGCTGCTGTGCCTGGCCGGCGGCGAACAGCTGGCTGGCATTCATGCCGCCCATGCCGCCTGCCATGCCCATGCCCATAAAGCCCGCCATCGCGCCGTTGGGGTTGGCGGCTGCCGCGCGCATTGCGTCGCTCTGGGCGCTGGCAATGTTGGCTGCCGCCATAGTGGGATCGCGCATGACCGCGGCTTTCTGCAGGTCCTTGATCATCTGCTCGTCCTCTTGCGAGGCGGCGATGGAGTTGACGCCAAAGCTCACGATTTCGACGCCACGCAGGTCACGCCAGTCGGCAGAGAGGACCTCGTTGAGCGCACGGGCGAGCTCGGTGGTGTGGCCGGGGATGGCGCTGTAGCGGATGCCCATCTCCGAAATCTTGGCAAAGGCGGGCTGCAGGGCGGTGAGCAGCTCGGACTTAAGCTGGCTGTCGATCTTGTCGCGCGTATAGCTATCGGTCACGTTGCCGCACACGTTGGTGTAGAACAGCAGCGGGTTGGTGATGCGATACGAATACTCGCCGTTGCAGCGCACGGAGATGTCGACGTCCAGGCCAATGTTGTTATCGACCACGCGGAAGGGCACGGGCGAGGCGGTGCCGTACTTGTTGCCGATGATCTCCTTGGTGTTGATGAAGTAGACGCGCTGGTCTTTGCCCGCGTCGCCGCCAAAGGTAAAGCGGCTGCCGATATTGGCGAAGGTCTCCTTGATGGAGTCGCCCAGGTTGCCGCTAAAGACGCTCGGCTCGCTGCCGGAATCGAAGACGAACTCACCGGGCTCCAGCGCGACTTCGATGATCTTGCCGTTTTGCACCACGAGCATGCCCTGGCCGTCGTTGACGGCGATGACCGAGCCGTTGGAGATGACGTTGTCCTCGCCGCGCGTGTTGGAGCTGCGGCCACCGGTGCGTTTGCTGCCCTTGCAGGCCAAGACGTCAGCAGGCATCGATTCGCAATAGATAAATTCCTTCCACTGGTCGGCCATGACGCCGCCGGCAGCTCCCAATCCAGCTTTCAAGAGTCCCATGGTAATCTTCCTTTCTCGTCAAAGGCCGGGTGGTATTGGTTGGATTGCTTAGTCGTCCTTGTCGTCTTTCATGACAACGGTGGTCTCGGTGTGGCTGAAGGTGTCGTGCTTCTCGGTCAGGTCGAGCTCGCCACAATACTCATCGGCGCAGGTTGCTTCGTTGGCCGTCTTGAGCTGGCCTACCAGCAGCACGTCTCCGATAATCACGATGATCAGAGGCGCGATGACGTTGATGAGGATGCCCTTGATATCAAAGGCGAGGTAATCCGGATCGAAGGCGTATTCCCCCATAAAGAGAATCTGGGAGAGGATAAATCCGATCATAAAGAACAGCACCGAGGCGATGGCGAGCTTGGGCTTGGAGCAGGGGAGCTCGCCGACCAAGCGGCCGGTCTGACCGTTCATGGCAAACAGGTAGCTCTTGCCGTTCCACGAGGTGGAGAGCATCCAGACGGGGAACAGGGCGTAGTCGCTGTCTTCCCAGGTGTAGTCGAGCTGCTTGCTTTCGACCGTGGCATCGTCGTATTCGTCGACGACGGTCTCGCGCAGGGCCGAGATCGTGCTTTCTTCCATACGGCGCTCGGCGCGCGCCTTGCAGGTCTCGCAGTCCTTGTCGTAACGGTTGGCGATGTAGCCGGGCATATATGCGACTGAGAACGGACGCAGTGCGTCGTAGTCAAACGGCTCGATGGCGTCCATGTGGCCGTCGGGCATCTTGGACGATCCGTCGACGGGCACGCGCTTAAACGAGATATTGCCCTTGCGATAGGCATCGTAGTGGTCGGTGGTCGTGACGGTGCGATCGGATTCCTCGGTCACGGTCTCGTTGGTCGCGTCAAAGTATACTTCGCCGTCAACGCGGGCGCCGTAGAGCCAAAACGGCACGTAGACACCTTGGACCTCGTCGATGTGGTTGCCGGTGACAAAGCTCTTGGGCAGCAGGATCTTGCCCTTGTAGTGCTCCTTGAGTGCGGTCATGACATCGTCGCGTCCGAGTTTAAACGGAATCACCAGGTCGGGCGAGAAGTCGCCAGAGAGCTGGCCGGGCGCCACGGCGGAGTTGCCGCAGTACGGGCAGGTGGTGACGGCGACGGTGCCGTCGGACACGAGCTCGGCGCCGCACGACGAGCAGATGTAGCCGGCGTTTTGGGCGAGCTCCTGCACGGCATCGTCGGCAGCAGGTTTGGGAGCCGCGGCTGCGGCATCGGCTTTGGCATCTGCCTTGTCCTGGCGCTCGCGATAGAGGGCCTCGACTTCTTCGACTTCAAAGCGCGAGTCACAGTAGTCGCAGACGAGCTTTTGCTCGGCGCTGGCAAAATGCAGGGGGCCACCGCAGGCAGGGCACTGATAGTTAACGCTCTCGAAGGCCATGGTCGGTCCTTTCCGTGCCGGGTGCTATGCGCCGATGGCGCCGCCGCAGTATTCGCAGCGCCCGCTGGCATCGGGAATGGTGGTGGCTCCGCAGAAGGGGCAGGTCACCGCGGTCTTGGGGGCCTTGGCGGCCACGACGCTGTCGCGCGTCTCCTGGCGCAGCTGCACCAGCGCATCGCGGACCTCGGTTGCCTGGCGCTTGGCCTCGCGGTATTCGATGGAGCCGCGCTGATCGATGGTGGAGTCGTTCACGCGCAGGTTGATCTCGGTAAAGTACGGCGTGTTGACATGGATGGTCAGATTAAAGTCGTAATCCAGGTCGTAGCGCGGCGGGTTGTAGCTCTCGCGCTCGCCGTCCTTGGTCTCGCGATAGATCTCGGTGCGCTGCTCGTCGATATCCATATCGCAGCCGAGTACCTGCGAGAACTCGATGATGTCGGGATTGGCGTCGCGCCAGCGGCTCTGCGAAGTGATGATCAGCAGGCCCGCGTCCTCATCGAGCATAATATTGGTGCGCCCGGCAGAAAGCGTACGCGTGGGGTTGAACGACGCCAAGCGCTCGGCATTGGCCTCGCGGTAGGCGAGTTGCTCACGGATATCGTCCGCGGTGCTGGAGCGATAGCCGTGGAAGTAGGGGGAGAGCTTGCCGGCGCACTCTTTGCACAGGTAGCCCTCATTGATTTTTGTCTTACCTAGAAGTCCCAGCTCGGTACCGCAAATCGCGCACTCTTTCTTCTCAAACATCTTGTCAAAGAAGCCCATGGCTGCCTCCCATCAACTGGTAGCGTGTGTCACTTTTGATGATGGGGGAGTGCGCGATCCTTCGCGATACCCAGACGGCTCAAGGAGTCTCCACAACTGGGACACATGGCCCATTTTTGACTAGTCATTGGGGACGTTCTTAAACGACTAGTCGCGGGGGACACTCTTCGGCCACTCATTGGGGACGTACTTAAATGAGTGGTAGTTGGGGACACTCCTGGCCGAGCTAGAGATCGCGCGCGTCCCTTCTGGTCCATGCGGCTCAAAATCGCGGCGTGATGTGGACGGCTGGGGTCGAATTGGCAGCATTTCGAGCCTGGCTTCGATATTGAGACTGGTTCTTTATTAAAATAGATTTCCAGACAATTGAGCGGCTGGGGGTTAACCATGAGGGGCATGGGAGACACAACCACATATTTGCGTCGGGGCATTCGGGAGATTATATGCCTGGTGCTGTTCTTCTTCACGTTTTTGGCGTGCGAGTATCTTTTTGATGTGCGCATGGCCGAGTTCGTGTCTCCGAACGAGGTCGTTATTTATGAGAGCCTTGTCATCGGCGCGAGCGTGATTGGCTTTTTTGTGCGTCCCATTCTGTACTATCGCCGTCCCCATGCCATTGACGCGACGAGTGACGTCACGGGCGTTTTGCTGGTGGCGGCATTGCTGCTGTTGATTATGGCGGTTCAGGTTGAGGTGGTAATTACCGGCGGTTTGGTGGCGTGCTGCGCGCTGGGCTACTGCGGATCGACTGCTCATGCAAATTTTGCGAGGCGCTTTGCGCGAACGCCCTGCTTGGCGCGCGCCGCCGCACTTTCTTACGCCATGGGCGTTCTGGTGCAGGTTCTCAACCACATGGTGGTGCCTGTCGGCATTCCTCAGCAGGCTGTTCTGGTCGTCTGTGCGATCGCGCAGGTGGCGTTGCTCCACGGTGCCCGACGCGCCAAGCTGCGCGACGAGTCCGATCCCAACTTTGAACCCAGTGCTGCCGGGCTTTCGGTAGATGCTCTGGAATATGGCGCCAAGTGGCATGACGATCCCGAGGCAAAGGCGGCATTCCGTCGCGCCGTAGTTCGCCTGACCGTGGCGACGGCGTATCTTTCCAGCGTATTCGCCGCTCTCAACGCGGGCTTCACGACCCTGCATGCTGTCGGAGCCGTCGATTTGGGCGATTGGCCGCGCCTGCTGCTTGTCGTGAGCTCGTTGGTCGCTGGCGCACTATTTGACCTGCACGGCCGCTCGTATATGAATATCGGCATGACATGTGCCGCCATACTGTCCACGCTTTCGTTCTTTGTGCTCATCGTCGATGGCAATGGCGGCAACGAGCTTGCTGCCACGATCATCTTTTATCTGGGCTTGGGCTTTTTCGTGGTGTTCTTTACCACAAAATATGCCGCCGTCTCGCTCTATGCGCGCTGGTCATATTTTTGGCCGTGCATGGGTCGCGTCGTCAACAACGTGTGCTCGATGTTCGTGACGGCGCCGGCAGTGGCGATTATCTCGAGTCAAAATGTGCTGGCTGCGGTCGGTGCGGCGCTCGTGATGTTTGTGGGCATTGCGATTACGCTGCTGGGGCAGTTGGGGCAACGGGCCGATGATGCCGCGATGCGGGACGGACTGCCGCTTGCCACCGACGATCTTGGTGGGGATCTTGCGCCCACATGCTCCGACCCCGAGCCCGTGGAGGCAGCGGAGCTCACGTCCGATGAACGCCTTGATGCCTTCGTCGCCACCTTTGGGCTTACAGAGCGCGAGCGCGATATTCTTGAGGTCTTGGTCGTTTCGGACCAGAGCGTTCAGGACATCGCCACAACGCTCTTTCTTTCGCGCTCCACGCTCTATCGCCACATTTCCTCGATCAACAAAAAGGCCGGTACCGCCTCGCGTGTGGCCCTTATCAACTTCTTCTGGTCCTGGACACCCAAGGACTGGCTAACCTCCCAATAAGTTGCGGTGGAATAGTCCCTAAATTAAAGTCACGGGGCTTTAAACAGGAACTATTTCACCGCAACTGCTGGGGGGGGGTAGACTGCGGCGGCGGCAGGGGCAACGGCAACGGCGTCGGCAGCTGCGGTAGCGGTAACGGCAGCTGGCGGGGTGTTTTCCGTCTGCTCGCTACAGTAGCTCGCCGTGGCGGGCAATGTAGCGGCGCTTTGCCAGCTGAGTGAGCGCGATGTAGGCGGTGACGATGCCGATGAGCAGCGCGAAAAAGCCCGCGGGCAGTGTCATGAGGCCGAGCGCATCGGCGATGGGGCTTGCCGGCAGCCAGGTGACGAGCGCCAGACCCAGCACGGTGAGAACGCACAGTGCGGGCGCGGCGTGGTCGCGCGGGCTCGGCAGATGCGGGGAGCGCAACATGTGGACCACGAGTGTCTGCGACCACATGGACTCGACAAACCAGCCGCTCTGGAAGAGCGCAGAAAAGGTCGCCATGCCCGCGACGTCGCCCGCGGCGGCAAGCTCGGACCAGCTTGCGTCCACGGCGGCGGGGCACACGACAAAGAAGAGCGCGGCGAAGGTCACGATGTCAAACAGCGAGCTCACGGGGCCCAGCTCGAGCATAAAGCCCTTGATGGATGCGGCGTCCCAGGCACGCGGGCGGGCAGTCCAGGCGTCATCGACGGTGTCCCACGGCAGTGCGATGCACACGATCTCGTAGACCAGCGACAGCAGTACCAGCTGCAGGGCGCTCATGGGCAAAAACGGCAAGAACAGGCTCGCGACGGTCACGGACAGCACATTGCCAAAGTTGGAGCTCACCGTGGTCTTGAGGTACTTGAGCAGGTTGCCGTAAGTGCGGCGGCCTTCGATGATGCCGCGCTCGAGCACGCCCAGGTCCTTCTGAAGCAAGATGATATCGGCGGATTCCTTGGCAATATCGACGGCCGAATCGACCGAGATGCCGCAATCGCTCGCACGCATGGCGGCGGCGTCGTTGATGCCGTCGCCCATAAAGCCCACGGTGTGGCCGAGCATCTCGCGCATGACACGTACCAGGCGCGCCTTCTGCAGCGGCGAGAGCTTGGCGAAGAGGTGGGTTTTCTCGGCGCGCTTGGCAAGTTCGGCGTCATCGAGCGCATCGATCTCGGAGCCGAGCAAGACGTTGCTCGCATCGATACCAATCTGCTCGCAGACGGTGGCGGCGACGCGGTCGTTGTCGCCGGTTAGGACCTTGACCGCCACGCCCTTGGCCTCGAGGGTGGCGACGGCGCCCGCGGCACTTGCTTTGGGTGGATCGAGGAAGGCCAAAAAGCCCATCAGCACCATGTCGCACTCGTCGGCGATGCCAAACTCGCCCACGCAGCGCGGATTGGTCTTCTGCGCCACGGCAATTACGCGTAGGCCCTCGGCGTTAAGTCCGGCGATCTGCTTGCGAATCTGGGCGAGCTTCTCGTCGGTGAGCGGCTGAGCGATGCCATCGATCTCGACAAAGGAGCAGATCTCGAGCATTTCCTCGGCAGCGCCCTTGGTAACCATCTGGGTTTTGCCTTGGGCGTCGGCGACAACTACGCTCAGGCGACGGCGCGAGAAATCGAAGGGAACCTCGTCGACCTTGGTGTAGCGGTCGCGCAGGCTCTGGCCCAGCATGGAATCGGGTGCGACGGTCGAGGGCGTCACATCGGCACGGTCGATTACGGCCAGGTCGATAAGATTTTTGAGGCCGGTCTGGAAGAAGCTGTTCAAAAACGCATGGCGCAGCACGCGCGCGTCCTCGTTGCCATCGGTGTTGAGGTAGCGCTCGAGCACGATGCGGTCTTCGGTGAGGGTGCCGGTCTTGTCGCAGCACAGGACGTCCATCGCTCCGAGGTTTTGAATCGCCGGCAGCTCCTTGACGATAACCTGGCGACGGGCGAGGTCCTTGGCGCCCTGCGACAGGCTCGTGGTCACGATGACGGGAAGCATCTGCGGCGTGATGCCCACGGCCACGCTCGTGGCGAACAGCAGCGCGTCGATGACGTTGCCCTTGGTGGCGGCGTTGATGGCAAAGACGGCCGGCGCCATAACGAGCATCAGGCGCACCAGCAGCATGGAGACGCTCGAGACGCCGCGGTCAAACGCGCTCTTTTCGCCGCGCCCGTTGAGCATCTTGGCGATGCCGCCCAGGTAGGTGTCCGAGCCGGTGGCAACGACAAGCGCCATGGCGGCGCCGTTTTGCACGGAGGTGCCGGTAAAGACGATGTTCTTGCAGGCAGAGAGTGGCAGTGCGGAGCCGTCGGCGCCCTCGACGACGGTGACGGCGGTGGTCTTCTCGACGGCCTCGCTCTCGCCGGTGAGTGCGGACTCGATCACAAACAGGTCGCGCGCGGTGATGATGCGGGCATCTGCCGGCACCATATCGCCGGCAGAGAGACGGATTACATCGCCGGGGACGAGCTCGTCGAAGGGGATCTCGATGCGCTCGCCGTCGCGCAGGGCGGTGCAAGTGTTGGAGACCAGGTCCTTGAGGGCCTCGGCCGCATTGCCGCTGCGGGCTTCCTGGATAAACTTCATGCCGCCCGATACCAGTAGCATGATGCCGATGACGATGACCGTGGAGGGGTCGCGCTGCGGCTCGGGCACGGCGAGCACGTCGATGTAGAGCGAGACCAGCGCGAGCGCGGCGAGGATGCCGGCGAAGGGGTCGATGAAGGCGTCGGCGATGCGGCGGGCAAGTGTCTTGGTCGGCGCCTCGATGGTGTTGGGACCGACGGCGTTCAGGCGCTCAGTTGCCTGCTCGACGGTGAGGCCGTTTGCCGTGGCGTCAAGCAGTACGAGGGCGTCCTCGGCACTATGGGTGGCGGCGAATATGGTGTTCTTGGACAGGCCGGTATGAGCGGCAGGGCGCGTCGTGCGGCGGCGCTTGGAGATGGCTTCGAGTACCGTGACGGTTTTGAGCATCAGCATAGGGTCCTCCTTGTTGAAGGGAGTTAGCGTACGTGTCGAATTTGCTTCAAAAAACCTAGATGTCGCTCACGTCAAGCTCTTGAGCTCACAAAGGGTGCAGCGCGCCTTTGTGGTGGTTTTGGCGATCTGCCGGTGGCGTTTATACGTGTGCGGAGTCCTCGCGGCGTGCCGAGGGCGACATGCAGGTTTTTCGACTAGGACTGCCTTCCATGGCACACCTCCTAAAGGCTGAGCGCAGCGCGCTTTGGGTATCTCGTACCCCTTTTTAATCCGCCCGTATTCTTGATGAGGGGGTTTGCCATGTCAACCCCATTGTTCGGAAAACCATTCCCCCTGACAAAGCCTTTACAGAATGCCGTGGCTCCAAAGCACGCCCACATCGACGCCTCGCCTGCGCTAAACTGAAGAGCACGTACGCAATTACGAGAGGAGCCCGCATGGAGGCTTACAAGCAAGAGTTCATCAAGTTCATGGTCGAGTCCGACGTTCTTAAGTTCGGCAGCTTTACGCTCAAGAGCGGCCGTCAGTCCCCGTTTTTTATGAACGCCGGCGCTTACGTGACGGGCTATCAGCTCAAGAAGCTGGGCGAGTATTACGCCCAGGCCATCCACGATAACTTTGGCGACGACTTTGATGTGCTGTTTGGGCCGGCCTACAAGGGTATTCCGCTGGCCGTCGTGACCGCCATTGCCTACCACGAGCTGTACGGCAAGGAGGTCAAGTACTGCTGCGACCGCAAGGAGGCCAAGGACCACGGCGCCGATAAGGGCAACCTGCTGGGTTATGAGCCCAAGGACGGCGACCGTGTGGTCATGGTCGAGGACGTCACCACCAGCGGTAAGTCCATCGACGAGACCTATCCCAAGGTCAAGGCTGCTGCCGATGTCGAGATCAAGGGTCTCATCGTGTCCCTCAACCGCATGGAGGTCGGCAAGGGTGGCGTGACCACCGCGCAGAAGGAGATTGAGGCCAAGTACGGTTTCCCCGTCGCGAGCATCGTCTCCATGGCTGAGGTCGTCGAGACCCTCTACAACCACGAGATCGACGGCAAGGTTGTCATCGACGACGAGCTCAAGACCGCCATCGACGCCTACTACGAGCAGTACGGAGCACGTTAGTTACGGCGTTTTACCAAACGCCGTAACTGCTCGACGCTGCGCGGGCCGCATTTGGACAATCTGACGTTCAACTTCAAGGGCGCGACCAGAAGGTCAGCGCCCTTTCGTTTCACGTCACTTATCCACGCTCGCTTTAATTTGCCTGGGTTGCGATGCCTATCTAATCGGCTCGGCGTCTTCCCTGAGAATCGAAAGATACTCTTCATACCCGTACTGCCGGTATCTCTGTCTTGACTCGTCGAGCGGACGGAGGATACCCAATTCTTCAAATGATTTGACGAGCGAGCTCGCGGTACTCCTGCCGATATCGAGTTGGGCAGCGATGAATGCGGTGTCGACGATGGGGTGCTCTTCAAGAATGCCCAACAGCCTTTGCCCGTTTGCAGCAGTCCTTCCGAGATTTTCGGTAATGGTTGCTGTGGAACGGTTATGGAGGTCAACAAGGTTTTTTAAAGACCCTACCGAGTCCTTCGCACTTTCGAGAAGACTGTTGCAGAAAAACTCTATCCATTCCTCGTAAGTGCCTCTCTCCCTTACGGATGTGAGTTGCCGGTAGTACTCGCTTCGATTTTTCTTGAACTGGAACGATGGATAGAACAAGCAAGAATGAAGAACGCCATCATTGATGAGCATAAGTGTAATGAGAAGCCTGCCCAGGCGACCGTTTCCGTCTAGGAATGGATGGGCAGTTTCAAATTGGTAATGGACGAGCGCCGCCCGCACAATCGGATCCATTTCGACTTGAGGCTCATTGATAAAGCGTTCGAGGTCCTGGAGCGTGTTACGCAAATCTTCAATGTTTGGAGGGACAAACGATGCGGTTGCAATGGTGCAGCCTGAGGGGCCAATCCAGTTTTGTGAGGAGCGCAGCTCGCCTGGATTCTTCTCCGTTCCGCGCACTCCGTCCAGCAGGACCGCATGAACTTGCCTAAGAAGTCTCGTGCACAAGGGCATCTTTTTGAGCAGTTCTACGCCGCGGTCGACAGCACGGACGTAATTCACGACGTCTGCGACATCTTTATGATGGAGTTGTGTTTGCGATGGACTAAGTAGGTCGTCAAACGTGCACTGGGTTCCCTCAATTTGCGAAGAAAGGAGTGCTTCTTTGCGCACGTACATTGTCAGATACATATCGGCGTTGGGAACAAAGTAGAGCATGCCTTCAAGCTCTCCAAGCTTTCGTGAGCATGCGGAAAGCGTGCGATAGGTTTCCTCGGTGAGGTTTAGCTGCCTCAATGATTGCAAGGGCGTTGGAAAAAACGAATAGTAAGCCAATTTCCCCGATAGATTATTGCGGAGCGTTCCCTGGCCGTTCTCCTCGATTTGCATCGCGCCCTCCATATCTTTAGTGCCGGAAACTCGTTATTAGGCCAATCATATCAATTCTAATAACGAGTTTAAGGATTAAATAGTTATTAGAATTGATGTAAACAATCTAATGATGAGAAGTCGTTATTACTTGACCATGGAGCTCGGCTTGGTACAAGAGGGGTTATCCAAAATGAGAGCGGATAATCTCCCGTTTTTGGCTCGGTGACGGCCTCAAAGTGGGAGATTATCCACGCTCGTTAGTTAAGCGTCCGAAAATCCACACTCGCCAAACCTACCAAAAAGGGACAGGTTTATTTTGGCACGTTTCGGTCGGTATCAGGAAGTGTCAGGGACGGGGCGGCGGCAGGACTCGAGAGCGAAAAGAAGTATCGGGTTTGGCGTGCCCGCTTCTGCCCGTCCCGCGCGTGGGCGATACTCGGCTTATCGAACCGCGATGCAAAGGAGATGCTCATCCCACGAGCACTACCGAGAAGGGCTTGCGATTCGAGTCCCCACCTTAGCATTTGAACCATTTGGCACTATAATTACCGTAGGCATGCGCACAACGTTGCGCTTAATCAAGAGGAGAAAACGTATGGGTCTGTTTGATATGTTCAAGAAGAAGGCTGAGCCCGCGGCTGCCGCTGCTCCGGCCTCCATCTCTGCTTCTGCCGGCGCCGACGTGCTGTGCTCGCCCGTCAAGGGCAAGGTCATCAAGATGGCCGACGTGCCCGATCCCGTCTTTGGTGGCGAGGTTCTGGGCAAGGGCTGTGCCGTGTGGCCCGAGGACGATCTGGTCTACGCTCCCTGCGACGGTAAGGTGACCGTCACCATGGGTCACGCCGTGGGTCTGCAGTCCGATAGCGGCATCGAGGTTCTGGTGCACGTTGGCGTCGATACCGTCAACATGAACGGCGATGGCTTCGAGGGCTTCGTCAAGGCCGACGACGTTGTGAAGGCCGGCCAGCCCATACTCAAGATCGACCGCGCCAAGATCGCCGCTGCCGGTTACAAGGACTGCGTCGTCGTGGCCGTGTCCAACACCGCCGAGTTTGCCGATGTCGAGCTCACCGTTGAGGCAGAGTCCGCCGTCGCCGCCGGTGACGCCATCGTCAAGGTCGTCCGCAAGTAAACTGCGGCATCCAAAGGCTGTGCGAGGGTGGTCGGGTTTTCCGGCCACCTTTTTTATTGCACCGCGGGAAAGCGTTTTATTGCACGTTGGGTGGGCTTGCAAACCGTTCGGACGCTAAAACGAACCGACCGCGCCTTCGCGTTGCCGAGGGTGTTCATAAGTGGATAGTATGGGCTTACTTATTACAACGTGCGCCGCGTCTGGGAAGCGCAGTGCCGCTCATTGGGAGGAACAACATGAAAAAGAAGCTGCTGCTTGCGCCCCTCATGGCCGTCTTGGTTGCATGTGTGGTCGTGCTTTCCGGCTGTGGAGGTCCTTCGGTTGAGGAGCTCATCACCGAGGATCTTACGACGCAGTTTGACGAGGTCAAGAACGGTGGCGACGACTTCCTTTCTGGTCTGGAGGAGGCTTCGGGCGACGAGTTCGAGCAGCTGGGTATCGATCCCAAGGAGTATGCCAAGACCTATCTCGAGGGCTTTGACTACAAGATCGGCGACGTGACGGTCGACGAGGACAAGGGTGTCGCGACCGCCGAGGTCTCTATCACCTGCAAGTCTATGAACAAGATCGTCGAGGACTTCTCCACCCAGTATCAGGAGAAGGTCGCCGCGCTTGATACGGTTCCTTCCGATGACGAGCTGTACAAGATGGCCGGTCAGGTTATGGTCGATGTGACCAAGGCCACCGAGCCCAGGAAGACCACGGTTATCTTCAAGTACACCTGCAACGACGACGGCGAGTGGTCTGCCGACGACTCCGTCAACTCCGAGATGATGGATGCAATGCTGAGCTAGTTCGTTACGGCGTTTTACCAAACGCCGTAACTGCTCGACGCTGCGCGGGCACCAGAGCGACAACTTGTCATTCAAAGAGGACGGCATGACCAGAAGGTCAATGCCGTCCTCTTTTCATGCCAATTTGTTCGCTCTGGTGTCCGCTCGCTGTCCGTCCTCTACCCGCGGTGTTGCCATTGTTGAGGGGCAGCTAAAAGAGCCCCGTCCCAAATTAGCTACCCCGTGCCCATCTAAGTTGCGGTGAAATAGGGACTGTTTGGGGGCAGTAGGCCGGTAATCAGTCCCTATTTCACCGCAACTTATTGGTGGGCGGCTCGCTAGTCGCCCAAGATCAGCGAAGTGAGTTCGTCCTGGGTGTCCACTACGTAGTCGGCGCCGGCGGCTTCGAGCTCTGCTCGGCCGCGGAAGCCCCAGGTGACGCCGGCGCTCTTAAGGCCGGCGTTGTGGCCGGTCAGAACATCGACATTCGAATCGCCCACGTAGAGCGTGGACGTCGGGTTGGCGCCCAGCTCCTCCATCACGTGCAGCGTGACGGGCGCCTCGGGCTTGGGTGGAAACGCGTCGACGCGACCCTGCACCAGTGCAAAACGATCGGGGCCAAAGTACTTTTCGATAAGCGGGGCCGCCGAAATATGATCCTTGTTGGTGAGCACGGCAAGCTGAACGCCCGCGGCGCGCAGACGATCGAGCATCTCGACCGTGCCGGCATAGGGCGCGGTGTGGTCCTCCTTGTGCTCGCCGTAATAAGCCCTAAACTCGGCAAGCGTCTGCTCAAACATTCGGCCGTCGCCCGCGTACTCGGCGGGCATAAAACGCTCAACCAGCTTGAGCATGCCGTTTCCCACCTTGTAGCGGTACTCGTCCACGGCAAACGTGGGCCAGCCGTGCAGCTCGCAGGTATGGTTGCCGGCTGCCGCCAGATCCTCGAGCGTATTGAGGATGGTACCGTCCAGATCAAAGATCACATGGGAATAAGCTGCTGCCATGGGTGCTCCTGCCGTTTGAGTTGTAAAGCGCACCCCATGATACTGGGCTTGCGTGTCGGGCGCGTTTGGAATCTGAACATCTTTAACGGCATCGGGGCGCATCGCGCCAGCGCAAGCCTTTGCCGCTAGCAGATCCTGGGCAGTTGCTCTCCCACGAGCATGTCGAGGATGCGGGTCGATCCCCAGCCGGTGCGCACGCGAACGGCGGGTCGAGCGCCTTCGGCAAGCGGCATCACGCGACCGATGATGGCGGCGTTCTTGCCGTAGCGGGCGGCGCGCATGGCCGCTAGCGCCGCGTCGGCCTGCTCGGCTGGCACCACGGCGACCATCTTGCCCTCGTTGGCAACCTGCAGCACGTCGTAGCCGAGCATCTCGCAGGCGGCCTGCACGTCGGGGCGCACGGGTACGGCGCCCTCGTCAATCTCCATGGCAACGCCGCTGGCCTGCGCAAACTCGTTGAGCGTGGAGGCCAGGCCTCCGCGCGTGGGGTCGCGGAAGCAGCGCGTGTCGGGGGCGGCGGCCAGCACGTCGGCAATCAGGTGGTTGAGCGGCGCGGCGTCGCTCTCGATGCTGCTCGAGAACGCCAGGCCCTCGCGCTGGCTCATGATGGCGATACCGTGGTCGCCTAGCGTGCCCGAGACCAGGATGACGTCGCCGGGCTGGCAGTTGGCGCCGCTGAGCGTCACGCCCGTAGGAACCTCGCCCACGCCGGCGGTGTTGATGTAGACGCCGTCGGCCCCGCCGCGCTCGACCACCTTGGTGTCGCCGGTGATGATTTTGACGCCTGCCTCGCGCGCCGTCTCGGCCATGGTCTGCACAATCTGACGCAGTTTATCCATGGGATAGCCCTCTTCGAGGATAAAGCCGCACGAAAGGTAGCGCACGTTGGCGCCCGAGGTCGCGACGTCGTTGACGGTTCCGCACACGGCGAGCCTGCCGATATTGCCGCCGGGAAAGAACTGCGGCGTCACCACAAAGCTGTCGGTCGACATGGCGATGTGCCCGCTCGCGGGCAGGGCGGCGACACCGGCATCGTTGCCTTCGAGCAGCTCGGGCGACCCAAAGGCATCCAGAAAGACCTCGTCGATAATGCGCTTCATCATCTGCCCGCCGGAGCCGTGGCCCAGCAGGACAGTGCTATCGGTGACGCTATGGGACATATCGAAAACTCCAATCGAGGGTGTTTGGGCTAGTCATGATAACGATAATGTGCCGCGCAGCTGCCTTCCGAGCTCACCATGCACGGGCCAACAGGATGCTCGGGCGTGCAGGCGTGGCCGAACAACGGGCAGTCGCTCGGCGCGATTGCCCCGCGCAGCACGTCGCCGCAACGGCATCCGCGCGGCTCGACCGTCGGCTCGATCGGAACGTCATAGCGAACGCCGGCGTCAAAGCGCGAGAACTCGGGGCGGATGGAAAGGCCCGAGGCGGCAATCGGTCCCAGCCCGCGCCACGTGGTATCGCACGGCTCAAACACCTGCTCGACCAGCTGGCGCGCTACGGGATTACCGTCCGCATTGACGCCGCGACGGTAGGCGTTGTCGATCGCGGGTTGCCCCTCAACAACCATTTGGACCAGCATGCAAATGCCCTGCAGGATATCGACCGGCTCAAATCCGGTAACCACGCCCGGGGTCCTAAACTCATCGACCAAAAAGCCAAAGGGCGCCACGCCCGTGATGGTGGCGACGTGACCCGGCAGGATAAACCCGTCGATAGTGGTCTCGGGATCGTTGGCGATGGCGCGCAGCGCCGGCGGCGTGGTCTTATGGGCGCAGTAGACCGAGAAGTTCTGCAGCCCGCGTGCGTCTGCCTCCAGGATGGCGGCGGCGATCGTGGGCGTCGTGGTCTCAAAGCCCACGCCCATAAAGATGACAGGGTGGTCGGGGTTTTGCTCGGCGATATCGAGCGCATCGAGCGGAGAGTACACGATGCGGATGTCGCGGCCTGCCGCCTTTTGCGCGGCGAGCGAGGTGGACGATCCAGGCACGCGCATCATGTCGCCAAAGGTGGTGATGATGGCGCCGTCCATGTTGGAAAGCGCGATTGCGTGATCGATGTCGCGGTTGGCGGTGACGCAAACGGGGCACCCCGGGCCGCTTAGCAGTTTGAGTCCCGTCGGCATGATGGAGCGAAAGCCGTAGCGGCCAATGCTCACGGTGTGCGTACCGCAGACTTCCATAAGGTTGATGCTGCGGTTACCGACAAGCTCATGAATACGATCGATGAGCTCGCGAGCCAGCTTGGAATCGCGAAATGCCGAAAAGTCGATACCGGAGCGCGCCGGCTGTCCGGCCGCCACTAGTATGCCTCGGCCGGGTTGCTGGCCAGTTGGTCTTCTTCGGCCAGTTCGGTCATGGCATTAACGAGCTCGAGCGTTTCCTGTGCTTCCTGCTCGTCGACAATTTGGATGCCAAAGCCGGCGTGTACGAGAATATAGTCGCCAACCTGCGCCGTCGGCACGAGTCGCAGCGACACGGGGCGCTCGATGCCCATCATGTCGACGGTGGCCTTGAGGTCGTCGTCGCGTTTGACTACTTTACCGGGAACGGCAAGGCACATATTGTTCCCCTTTTATACGCTTTGCGCTGGACGGGCGCTCAATAATCCATCAGTTGATGGTAGCGCTCGCGGGGTTCGCGGGCAAACGCGTTACGCCTGTGAGACGGCGGCGTGCGAGGGCGAGCTACTGTGATGCAATCTGCGCAAGACGAGCGCTTGCGACCGCCGCCTGACCGTAGGCGATGCAGCCGTCATTGACGGGTACGGTGTGGGGGACAAGGACAGTAAGGCCTGCGCTTTTGAGCTCGCGGGTGAGGAGCTGAAGCAGAAGTCGGTTCATGAACACGCCGCCCGAGAGCGCGACGGTGTCGATGCCCTCGTGCACGCAGATATCGCTGGCGATACGCGCCGAGGAGCGCGCGACGGCGACATGGAAGTCGAGTGCGAGCCTGTCGGCGGGCGCTCCGGCTTCAATTCCTCCCAAAAGTGCCTCAAAGAGTGCTTTCTGGTCCAGAACATAGGGGCCGTCCAGCCACGATGGGCCAGATGCGAAATAGCCGGCGTTGTCGTCGGGAAAATGGGCGATTTCGTTGTCGAGCGCGCGCCAGGCGGCGGCCTCAAGCTCGATGGCGGGTTCGCCCTCGTAGGTTGCCTTGTCGCAGATGCCCAGAATCGCTGCCGCGGCATCAAAGAGACGCCCCATGCTGCTGGTACGCGGGCTGTTGATGCCGCGCTCGATCATGGTGGCTGTCACGCTGCGCGTTTGCTCGTCGAGGCTGTCCAAAAGCCGAGCGGCACCTGGGTGCTCGAGCAGGCCGAGCTCACTGAGCAGGGCAAAGGCGTTGCGGCGGGCGTCGCGCACGGAGGCCGCCCCACCGGGGAGCGCCCAGGTGCGCAAATGCGCGGCGCGCTCAAAGCCGCCAAGGCTGGCAACAAGAAACTCGCCGCCCCAAATGGTCCCATCGGTGCCGGCGCCGGTGCCGTCAAAGGCGATGCCAAGGACGCGCGCGTCGGTTGTAAGCTGGCCCGCGGCGATGGCCTCGGCCATTACGCTCGCGATATGCTCATGATGGTGCTGCACCTCGACGAGCGGCAGATTGCATTTTCGCGCCTGCTCGCGCGCCCACTGGCCCGATAGATAGCTGGGGTGCACATCGCAGGCCAAGGCGGCGGGCGCCAAGTCAAAGAGATCTTCCAAGCGCGTGCGCGCGGCGTTCCAGGCATCGAAGGTCCCGCCGTTTTCAACATCGCCGATATGCTGCGACACAAAACAGGTTGTCTCGCCGTTCGTCCCTTCACGCGTGAGCGCAATCGTGGCCTTTTGCTGCGGGCCGCAGGCGAGCACACAGGGCGCGGCGCTGGCGAGTGCCGGCAGCGGCAACGGCTGCGGGGCGTACCCGCGAGCGCGGCGCACGGGCATAACGACCCCGTCGACCACACGTACCACGGAGTCGTCGTAGCGCGAGAGGATCGCGCGGTCATTGCCGAGCAGCGCGTTGGCGATGCCGGCGGCAACGAGATGCTCCCAGGCAAGATCGTCATCGGTCTCGATGGGCTCTTCGCTCAAGTTTCCGCTGGTCATAACCAGCGCGTGCATGCCATGCGTTTCTGCCGCGGCAAGCAGCAGATGCTGAAGCGGGGTATAGGGGAGCATGACGCCGAGCTCGGGCAGGTCGCGTGCGACGGACGGTGCGAGTACGAGGGCGTCGGGAGAATCGCCGTTGCCCTCGCCAACAGTGCGTCGGCGCAGCAGCACAATGGGACGGATGCTGCCGGCGAGAAGCTCGCGCTCAGCGTCGTCGATATGGCACAGGCGCCCGGCATCGGCAAGACTGCGTACCATGACGGCAAGTGGTTTGTTGCTGCGGCGTTTGCGACGGCGCAACTCGGCCACCGCCTGCTCGTTGGCAGCGTCACAGGCTAGATGGAATCCGCCCAGGCCCTTGATGGCGACGATGCCACCGCTGGCCAGCAGCTCAACGCAGCGCTCGATGATAGCGTCGCTGGCCTCGCGTGTGGTGCCGACGGCCGGTGTCGCGGACGAATTCCCGCACGCATTGCCGTTTACAGCCTCGCGCCACGTAATATGCGGCCCGCAATCAAAGCAGGCATCGGGCTGCGCGTGAAAACGCCGGTCGAGTGGGTCGACATACTCCGCAGCGCACTTGGGACACATGGGAAAACAATCCATCGACGTGGCCGCTCGGTCATAAGGCAGCGATCGGATGATGGTAAAGCGTGGGCCGCAGTTAGTGCAGTTGATAAAGGGGTAGTGATAGCGTCGGTCGGCGGGATCGAACAACTCGCGCAGGCAATCGTCACAGGTGGCGATATCGGGCGAGACAAGTGTGGTGTGCGCGGTCTGGTCCTGCGATGCTACGATGCGAAAGCCCTGCTCGTTAGCGGCATCCCAGTTGCCGGGTGCTAGGTCTACAACCTCGACATGCTCCACGCGAGACGCCGCAGGCGCATGCTCGGAAAGTGCGTCAACCAATTCGTCGAGCGACTCGCTTAGGGCGTGCGCCTCGATATGCACGCCGTCGCCCGCATTGAGCACCCATCCGCAAATGCCATGCGCCATGGCCTCGCGATACACAAACGGTCGCATGCCAACGCCCTGCACAATGCCCGTCACATGAATATGCACATGCCGCATGCGACACCCCTCATCAAAACCGACCAAAAAGGGACAGGTTTATTTTGGTAGGTAAAACTTCTAAACCTGCCAAAACAAACCTGTCCCTTTTTGGCAGGTGCGCTGCGGGAAATTCCGCTACAGCCCCAGGCTCTGCTTGGTGGCGGCGCACGTGAGCTCGCCGTGCTTAACGCCGCGCAGGCCCAGCAGGCGGTCGGCTAGTTCGTAGACGCGCTCGCCGCGACCCTTGAGCGCCAGAATCTCCAAGCAGTTGTGGTGATCCAGATGCACGTGCATGGTCGATACGATCTCGTTGGTGTAGTCGTGCTGCACCTCGTCCAGGCGGCGTGTCAGATCGCCGGTGTGATGGTCGTAGATCATGGTGAGCGACCCGATAACATGCTCATCGGGCGTGCGCATCTGCTCCTTGGCGATCGAGGCGCGAATCAGGTCGCGTACGGCCTCGGAGCGGTTGGCCACGTCGCCGCGGCGCGCGATCTGTTCGTCAAAACGGCGCAGCAGGTCGTCCGGTGCGGTAACCGAAAAACGGACCAGCTCGGAGCCGGAGCCACTACAGTGGCAGCCCGCGTCACCGTCCGCCCCATGCGGATGCTCGTGCTCGTACCCGCAGCCGTGCTCGTGTTCGGCCACGTTACACCAGCTTTACGGAGCCGACGGAGTTGTGGTCGGCCTCGATGGCCTCTTCGTAGCCCTCGAGTGCGTCGTGGGCCTCGTGCAGTGCGGCCATGGCTGCCTCGAGCTTGGCGCCGATGCGCTCCATGTCAAAATTCTCGGTCGCATGCAGCAGCTGATGGCTCCACTCGTGAGCGAGCTCGATGGTGTCGTCGACCTGCTTGACGCTCATGGCAAGCTGGCTCATGTTCATTCCAACATCATGCATGGGAAATCTCCTTTTGTATGGGGCAGTTCAGTGGTTCAGATTTTACTACGCCCGCTCTGCGCGCAGCCGCATAAGAAAACGGGTGCGAGTCTGTGCGACCCGCACCCGTTCACTGGGGGCTGTTTGTAACTACCATACTATCCGTGGTCGTCCGCGCCACACCCGGCAGTCCGGCGAGCGGTGCAAAACCGCTCATGGACGGCAGGCAGACGGTAACATGTAACAAGCGTATTACAGATGCTTCTCCAGCAGCGCCTGCAGTCTCGCCTTGGGCAGAGCGCCAACCGAGCGGTCAATCTCCTCGCCGTTCTTAAACACAATCAGCGTGGGGATGCTCATGACGCCATACTTCATGGCCAGGTCCTGGTTGTCGTCGACGTTGCACTTGGCAACGGCGAGCTTGCCCGCCAGCTCATCGGCAACCTCGTCAACGATGGGCGAGAGGGATCGACAGGGCCCGCACCACGGTGCCCAAAAATCGACCAGCACGGGCAGGCTGTCGTTAACGATGGAATCGAAGTTCTCGGGGGTAATCTGATTAATGTCAGCCATGGTGACCTCCATAATGCGACGCGGCTCGGCCGCGTAAAACTCAGTACGACCGTGCTTATACCCAGCGGCCCGCAAAGCAACCACTCGCGGGCGGCTCTTTTATATAATGGTGGGCACGCAAACGATTGGAGAGCGCATGCCCACGTCACAAAGCCAGAAAAAAGAAGCCATCGCCCAGGCCACCGAGCAGGAGCTCGCGTCGCTTGCGGCGCGTGGCGTGCGCATCGCGGGCAATGCGTGCTCGCCGATCGTGCTGGTCAAAGGCGATTTGGATGAGGCCGAGCGCTCAGGCGGCGAGCTTGCCGCCGGCTCGGATGGCGCCGCGCTGCGCAAGGCGCTCGGGGCCATCGGTTATGCGCCTGAGGATTTCTGCGCGCTGGCAAGCGTTGCCGGCGCGGGCAATGGGACGGTCGCGGTGGGCGAGGCCCTGCCGTGCGACCTGTTCCGCGAGGCGCTGGAGGCCCTGGACCCCGAGGCAGTGCTGCTGCTGGACAACAGCGCGGCCGATGTCATGCGCGAAACCTACGCCGACATGCTCGTGGCGATCGACGACTTTGACACCGCCATGCTCAAGCCCGGCCTGGTCGCCCACGTGCAGGGACGTCGCGTACTCGCGCTCGACGGCTTTGAAGCGGCGCTCACCGACAAGGCCGCCAAGCAGCGCATGTGGGCCTACATTAAGCAGCTGACCCCGGCGGCCGCGCCGCTGTAGCGAGCCCGCGTCGACAAACGACCCCGAGCGGGCGAGCCGTACCCGCGGAACGCAAATCCGTCGCGCCCTTACATCACAGCACGCAGCTCAAACCGATTGCCGTTAATGCGGAACTGACAGTTGCCGTTCATGCGCTCCACGGCAAGTTTGATGCTCTTGGTGCCAAAGCCGTGGCCCGCATGCCGGGTCACGGGCATGCCGTCGACCATGCGCGGCGCGCGGTCAAACGTGTTGGAAACTAACAGCAGCAGCTGGCCGTCCTCTAATCGCAGGTCAAAGTCGACGAATCGCTTTCCTTGGGGTGCGGCGCTTGCGGCGGTGATAGCGTTTTCCAAGGCATTTGAGAGCACGCTAAACAGGTCGGCGTCACCTACGTGGATGGTTTCGGGTACGGCGGCGCGCAGGTTGGCGGTAATGCCGTTTCTATTGATATCCGAGTTAAATGACGAAAGCGCGATGTTTACGGTTTCGTTGGCGCAGAAGCGGCGTACGGCGGTGCGGTCGCCGGCTTCGCAGAGCTCGTCGATGCGTTTGAGCGCCTCGTCGGTGTGGCCCTCCTCAATTAAAGCGGCCAGGCCGCGTAGGAAGTGGCGCATATCGTGGCGAAGAATCGACAGCTCGCGCCCAGATTGACGCCAAGCCTCGAGCTCTTTGATGGCGGCGCTGTCGCGGGTTTCGAGCATCCAGCGCTCTCGCTCGGCGGTTTCCTTTTCTTCGTATTCGCGCAGGTAAACGGCAAGAAACATAAGATAGAAGGCACAGAGCGCAAATGCCAAAAACTCAACCGTCACCACCGAGCCCGAGTGGAACAGCGTGGTGTAGACGTTGGTGGCATAGTCAAAGACGTAATAGACGAGTGGCAGGATTAAAAGGATGCCCAGCTCGGTGGTGCTTTTAATCGCCAAGCGCGGGCCGATGTCGCCGGCCCAATGCAACAGGACGGCAAAGACGGCGAGTGTGGTCGCGATGCGCGCCAGATAGTACGCGATCTGAGAATCGGTTGCGGCAAATGCGGCAATGCCCATCCAATTGCTGAACTGGCAGCTCAGATAGGCACTCGTAATGCCGAGCACGGCAAGCAGCGGGCTCAGGCGGTAGCGCGCGCACAAATAGATGACGAGCGGCAGGTGCACGACGAGCGGATATACCTGGCGGGCGAAAAGCTCGCCGCCGACGGCATTGGCGAGGCCAAATGCGCATCCAGTTACGGCACCGACCAGCACCAGTTCAAGCGCATGACGCCGGTTGATCTCGACACCGCACAGCGCCGCCGAGGCAAAGACGCCAAAGAGCAGCGTCGTGGCGTGGTGGATTGCCCAAAGGACCATTTCGACCGAGGAGACCATCAGTGTCTCCCACCCTCAAAGCGCACCGCAAAGTAGGCGTCTTGGAATCCCTGCTTGCAACTGCGCGAAAGCGGGATGCACGCGCCCGAGCGCATGACGATGTCCGTGCGGTCAAAGTGATCGATATTGCGCAGGTTGACCTGGTAGCTGCGGTGGCATTTAAAGAAGGTGGCATTTTGCGCCAAACGGTCTTCGACGCTGCGGAATGATTCGAGTGCCTCGATATCGCGTCCGTCGCGCAGGTGGAAGACCACGTGCTTGTTGCGCGCCTCGGCATATTCGATGTCGGACAGGCGCAGGGCGTGGTAGCCAAAGGACGTTTTGATCACGAGCTCGTCGGTTGCTGCCGGGCGCATGCTCGAAAGCTCGTCGAGTAGCTGCGCCAGGCGTTCGTAAGTCACGGGCTTGAGCAGATAGTCGAAGGCACGGACCTCGTAGGACTCCAGTGCAAACTCGGGCGATGAGGTGAGAAACACCAGGCGCACGGCGGTATCGGCCTGGCGCAATTCGCGCGCGGTGTCCATGCCGTTGACGAGCGGCATGATCATGTCGAGCAGGATGATGTCGGCGCGCGACGCGGCATGGCGCGCCAGCAGGTCCTCGCCGCGCGTGACGAGCGCAACATCGACCGCCGTGCCCGTCTCGGTCGACCAACGGTCGATCATCCGGTGCAGTCTATCTAGAAAAGCGACGTCGTCGTCGCAGGCAATAATCTTAAGCATTCGGCCCCCTTAGTAGTTCGATTTTGCCACATCGGGCGCGTGCCGCTCGCCGAGGCGCATCCCGTTTGCGCCCCACGGCGTGCAACTCACGCCGAGCGGCGGGGTGTCAGAAAGCGCCGCCGCAAAATAATCCGTGGATAAACATGTCAACAGATGCTGGCGGTTGGCCGGGGATTATGCCAGCCGCCAGCGCCAAGCGATGCCAGGCATCGCGAGAGCATAGGGATAAGGGGAGCTACGATGAGGGAGAAGAAGATGGGGATGCGCGCCGCTTTGACGCGCCTGCTGGGCATCGCCACCGTGGCATGCGCACTCGTGGCAACGCCGGCGGTAGCCGAGGCGGCGACTACGACGGATATTCCGCAGGGTGTGATTCTGGCTCAGAGAAGTCGTACGGGTCTCCAATACCCCTACTCGGTGACGCTTGAGGCGGGAAAAGACTACGTTATCGGTGGTGAGATTACTCTTGGCTACTATGAGGTCGAGGGCGGCACCAAAGACGATCCGACGCGTGTTTACTTTTCCAACAGAAATAACTATGGTGGCAAAATAATCGACAAGAGAGACTCTACTAGCGGCGAGCTCTTCGTCCTCAAGGGCGGCTACATCGAATTTATCGGCACTGGCGGTTCCTTTCAAACTCAGTTTGACTGCAATGGCCATAGTTTCCTGTCTGACGATGCAAATCCGGATAAAACGTATGGCGCAGATTCTGTTATCGACAAGAGGCGTGCCGGTGGGAGCTTAAACTTCAAGATGAGCGGCATCGAGCTGGGAACCATTACAGGAAAAAGGTCCAAACGCGCTATTGCGCTATACGGCACGATGGACGGGGGCGAATCGGCCGTATTCGAGGACGTCTCTGTAATTGGTTGGGATTGCAGAACGGGAACGGCGAGTTATGGACATGACCATAACTACGGGAACAGCACTTACTTATACACCGCCTCTCCTGCGCCCGTCACCATCCGCGGTTCGCAGAACAGCGGGAAGAGTCTAGACGCGACCTTTAACAATTGCACTTTCGAGGGCAACTGTGATAACTGCGCTGGCGCATTGAGCGTTGTGGGCCGTGGGTTCCGTCCCAATGTCGTGCTCAATAACTGCACGTTTAACAACAACAGGCAGGAATCGATTTGGTGCAAGAGCCTTGGGGTTGAGGATACAAACGAGCATACACATGCGGGCAATATTGTCGTCAACAATTCGGATGTCACGCTCAACAATTGCCTCGTTCAGTCAATGGACTCGCGGGTTCCGGCGGCGAACTATACGCAAGATATGGTCATGACGAGTGCAATCGCGGTTGCTAAAGGCTCGGCTTGCACGCTCAACAACACCAAGATCTCTGATACTTATGCCGAGGGCACGTACTACTATGCTGATGCGAATACACGTCGAAACACTGTGTATGCTCGTGGAACGGTGACGCTTGCTGGCAACACGACCATTACTACTAACGTCGATAAGGGTGCTCGAGGTCTCGCGCTCGATACCCCGGGGGTTTACTACCTCGGCAAATTGAACATTGCAGAATCCTTCACAGGTAAGGTCCAGCTGTCGCTTAAGGACGATCAGTTGAGCTCTTATACGGGCACGCAGTGGCCACTCGGCACCTGCGGCATCGAAGAGGCCGACCTGCGCTCTCGTGTTACTACGGACGATCCGAGCGTCGGCATCGGAAAGACAGACGACGGATGTGTGTACGCCATGCGCCTGCCGCACGAGCATGTGTGGTCGGTGGAAAAGGCCGCCAACAGCTCATGTCAGCTGAAGGTCACCTGCTCCGGCAAGATGCGTCCGAGCGATTGCAACTACAAAAATGGTTATGCCGTCGAGCTGGGCATCGATGGAGCGACGGTGAGCGAAGGAAAGCTCGGCATTCCGTACAGTGGCAGTGAGGTAGCTCCAACACTGACGATGTCGAATAAGAGCGGCTATGCTCGAGACGATATCGTCTCGACAGGAAGCGTTCATATCTTCGAATCCAGGTATTACAAGCTTACGAAGTGGGGCGACAGCAAGGGCGAGGCACTGGAAAAGGTTCCCACCGATGCGGGAATTTATCGTATCGAGTCCAAAGTTAGGGTCGATGGCCAGGATGACGCCCTAACGCTTACTCGCGAGTTCCAGATTAAGCCGCTTGATTTGCGTGATGTCAGCGGGATCACGTTTGAATTCAATAATGGCGGAGAAGACACCAAGATCAATGGTGAGACAGTTCGTGCGTACCCGTGGACGGGTAAGACGATTACGCCGAGTTTCTCCGTTAAGGTCTACAACTACGACGCTCAAAGCTGGTCGTATTTCGTCAAAGATGGTGACTACGAGATTGATAATGACCCGACGTATAGCACGGTGAGTGCGGTCGATCCTCCCAGCTCCAATTCCTATTACCCGTACTACTTGGTCTATATCAAGGGCATGGGCAACTACACAGGCTCGACATTCGCACGCTGGACCATCACGGGCACGCAGTTCGAAAACGTGACGGCTAAGGGATTCGAGGGCGTCTATGACGGGCAGCCGCATGGCGTCAACATCTCGGTGGAAAAAGCTCCTGCCGACATGACGATCGAGTACAACGTTGATGGGAGCGACGAATGGACAACGGCGGCTCCGAGTTATACGGATGTTCAGCGTGATGACGGGGACGAGGTCTGTTCCGTAACGGTCAATTACCGCATCACCGCGAAAGACTATGTGACAAAGAGAGGATCGGTTAAGATTGAGATCACGCCTGCCAGCCAGCCTGTTCCGTGGCGTTATATCGCTAGCGCTGGCACGGGTGTCAAGGTCAAGAACCCAAGCGCGCATTTCCTCAAGGACGGGTCGCTTTCCAACCTGAATGAGACCTATGAGTGGAGAAAATTCGGGGCCAAAGGGTGGAAATCCGTCCCTGCCGGTAAAACCTCAATCGACGATTTGTCCGCCGACATGTACGAGGTGCGCTTTAAGGAGGACAACAACCACTATGCTTCGAAGGCTAACGCCTTCACAATCGCGGAGGGTCCTTGCGCGTCGAAGGATGGCAAGTGGTCTATGACCGAGGGCTCAGATGGCACCCACTGGCAGGTGTGCCGCTGCGAAGAGAAGATTAACGAAGGCAAGCATGAGTTCTGCTGGGAGGAAGTCACGGCTCCTACCAGCGAGAAGCCTGGCCTAAAGCGGTATCAATGCTCCACGTGCGGCTATGTCCTGCGCGAGGAGGAGATTCCTCCGGCGTGCGTCGGCGGTTATGTCGGCGTGTATGACGGCAATGAGCATGCCGTGAGCGTTGACCTTAAGGAAGGCGCGACGGCTCAGTTCAGCGTCGACGGTGGCGCCACGTGGAAAACGGATGCTCCTTCAATCAAAAACGTCGGCAAGACCACGGTCGACTATAAGGTGACAACTCCTGGTGCATCCGACATCAAGGGACAGGTGACGCTCGAGGTGACGCCGTGCCCGATTACGGTGGCGCCAGCTGCTGCTTCTAAAACGTATGGCGATCCGGATCCTGACTTTACCTATAAAGTGACGGCTGGCTCCCTTATGGAGGGCGATACGCTTTCCGGTATTACGTACAAGCGTGATGAGGGTGAGAAAGTCCTGACTGGTTATAAGACGTATAAGGTGACGGCTTCTCAGGAAAAGGGCGCCAACGCTAATTACGACATTACGTTTGAGGCGGGCGAGTTCACTATTACGCGTCGCACTATCGATGTGACGTGGAATGTTGGTCAATACGTTTATAACGGCCAAGAACAGGGTCCCACGGCAGAGATAACCAATCTGGTTAACGGCGACGACGTGTCTCTCAATGTCACTGATGCTGTAAGGGTAAATGCCGGCACGTATACGGCGTATGTAAGCAATCTTATTGGTGAGAACGCAGTTCTTGCTAATTATCGGAAGCCCTCTTCGCGCATTGAATGCAAGTACGCTATCGCCAAGGCCAAACGGGATAGCGCTCCCAATGTAAAGGCGACAGCGGAGACCGTGAGTGGTAAACACGACGGCACGATTGAGGGCGTTGATACATCGATGATGCTGGGCAAGCCTAGCAAGCAGATGATGTTCATCAAGGCAAGTGATCTGGTCGATGGCGACAAGCTTGAGAATCTTGCGCCCGGTTCCTATCGCCTGTGCTACGGGGCGACGACGAATTATGAAGCCTCCGAGATCGTTACCGTTACGATCGCCGCTGGGCCCAAGCTCAAGGTGACGCTGCCGGCTGAGCAGGCGGGCTACACGATCACGGCTGACGCGACTGAGCTCGACTGGCATGGTTCTGCGACGCTTAAGCTTACGGCTACGGATGGCTATTACGCGACCAAGGATCTTGCTGTTAAGGCAAACGGTGAGACCATCAAGCCTAGCGAGCAGGGTGTTTACCAGCTCTCTAAGGTTGAGAAAGACACCGTGATTACCGTCGAGGGCATCGCCAAGCACGAGCCCGATGGCACCGGTTGGAAGAGCGACGATTCTTCTCACTGGCATGTTTGCACGTGCGGTGAGCGGATTGACGTTGCCGAGCATTCCTTCGAGTGGATAATCGACGAGAAGCCTACGGTCGAGAAGCCTGGATCCAAGCATTTGCACTGCACTGTCTGTGGCTACAACTCCTCCGAGAAGGTTGTAATCCCGGCAGCTTCTGTTGCCGGCTACTCCGGCGATTATGACGGTAAGGTCCACACTGCCGATGTCTCGGCCCTGCCCGAGGGCACGGCGGTCCAGTACAGCATCGACGGTGGCGTCAATTGGTCTGCCACGGTCCCCGAGATCAAGAACGTCGGCACCCTGCCGTTCAAGTACAGCGCGACCGTCGACGGCGCTGCTGTCGAGGGCGAGGCCGAGCTTGTGGTGACGCCGCGCAAGGTTACCGTGACGGCGTCCGATGCCTCTAAGACCTACGGCGACGATGACCCTGCTCTGGGCTGGAAGGTCACCAAGGGCGAGCTCGTCGAGGGCGAGAGCCTCCAGGACATCACCGTTTCACGCGAGGCGGGCGAGGCCGTGCGCAAGGGCGGCTACGTCGTGACGGCATCGCAGACCGAAGACACTAACCCCAACTACGAGATTACGTTCAAGCCCGGCACGTTCACTATCGATAAGCGCGAGCTCACCGTGAAGTGGGACGCCACCACTGAGTTCACCTACGATGGCGAAGAGCACTGTCCCAAGGCGGATCTCGGCAATGTCATAGGCGACGATAAGCTCGGTGCGTACGTCGACGGTGCCGCAGTCAAGGCTGGCACCTACACGGCGGAGATCACCGAGCTGACGGGCGCCGACAAGGACAACTACAAGCTGCCGGCAACGGGTCTGACCTGCGAGTTCTCTATCAAGAAGGCGCCCAAGGGCGCGCCGGTGGTCCAGGGTGTGGCCGAGACCGTCAGCGCCAAGGCAGACGGCAAGATCACGGACGTCGACGCCACCATGGAGTGGCGCGCCAAGGAATCGGGCGAGTATCAGGCTGTGCCCGAAGGCGTGGCCGAGCTCAGCGGCCTTGCCGCGGGCACGTACGAAGTGCGCTACCGCGCCGATGACAACCACGAAGCCTCCGCCGCGACCAAGGTCACGGTTGCCACGGGCCGCAAGCTCGCTGTGACGCTGCCCGCCGAACAGGTCGGCTACAAGCTCACGGCTGACGCGACCGAGCTCGACTGGCATGGCTCCGCTACCCTCGCTATCAGCATCGAGGACGGCTACTTTGCCGACCCCTCCGCCTACGTCGTTAAGGTCAACGGTTCCGTCGTGGCGCTCAACGACCGCGGCGAGTTCACCGTCCAGGACGTCGAGGGCGATGTGAGGGTGACGGTCGAAGGCGTGCGCAAGCACGAGGCCGTGAGCGATAGGTGGCTCTCCGATGACAACACGCACTGGCATGAGTGTACCTGCGGCGGCAAGATCGCCGAGGCCGCGCACACCTTTACGTGGGTTGTCGACACGCCTCCCACGGCGACCGAGAAGGGCTTCGGCCACCGTCAGTGTGTCGTCTGCGGGTACGAACTTGATTCCGAGGAGATTCCGGCTGCCGCTATCTTCGGTTACTCCGGCGAGTACGACGGCGCGTACCACACGGTCAATGCTTCGGCGCTGCCCGAGGGCGCGACGGCCGAGTACAGCGCCGACGGCGGCAAGACCTGGTCTGCCACTGCTCCCGAGATCAAGAACGTTAGCAAGCTGGACGTTGCCTATAGGGTGATGATTGGCGGTGCGACGGTCGAGGGTCAGGTGACGCTCGAGGTCAAGCCGCGTGCGATCACGGTCACCGCTCAGAACGCCTCCAAGACCTACGGCGAGAAAGACCCCGTCTTTGAGTGGTCGGTCACCGCTGGCGAGCTCGTAAAGGACGAGACACTTGAGCTCGAGATCGCGCGCGAAGACTGCGACGACGTGCGCGAGGGCGGCTATGCGCTGCGGCTGACGCAGCCCGAGGGCGCCAACCCCAACTACATCATTACGTTCGTCGACGGCACGTTCACCATTAACCAGCGCCTGCTCACCGTGACGTGGGGCGCCACCGAGTTCGTCTACGACGGCAAGGAGCACTGTCCCGTGGCCACGCTCGGCAATGTTATCGGCAAGGATGACCTTGGTGCATTCGTTGACGGTTCCCAGACCGAGGTCGGCACCTCTTATAAGGCGACCCTCGCCGAGCTGACGGGCAAGGCTGCGGGCAACTACGTACTGCCTGCCGATGGCTTGACCTGCGAGTTCTCCATCAAGAACGCCCTGCAGGACGCGCCGGTGGTTCAGACCGAGGCCGAGACCGTGAGCGGCAAGTCCGACGGCAAGATCACGAGCGTCGACGCCACCATGGAGTGGCGTGCCCAAGGTGCTGCCGAGTACCAGGCCGTGGGCAAGGACGTGACCGAGCTCAAGGACCTCGCCGCCGGCGTGTACGAGGTACGCTACCAGGCTAAGGCCAACTACGACGCCTCTGCCGTTACCGAGGTTACCGTGAAGGCTGGCCGCAAGCTCGTCGTGACGCTGCCGGGTAATCAGGCTGGATACACGCTCACCTCGACGGCGACCGAGCTCGACTGGCACGGCTCCGCAAAGCTCGCCATCAGCATCGACGGCGCGTACTTTACGGGCAAGGACTACGCCGTCAACGTCAACGGCAAGGCCGTTAAGCTCTCCGACGATGGCGCCTATGAGCTCAAGGACGTCGAGGACGACGTGAACGTGACGGTCGATGGCGTCCTCAAGCACGAGCCCGACGGCTCCGGCTGGGCGCACGACGCCAAGGCTCACTGGCACATCTGCCGCTGCGGCGAGATCCTCGACAAGGCTGAGCACACCTTTGAGTGGGTCGTTGACAAGCCGGCGACCACCGAGGCCAAGGGCGAGAGGCACCAGGAGTGCACTGTCTGCGGCGAGAAGGGCAAGACCGAGGACATCGCGATCCTGGCCCCCACGATCATTGAGGGTGCAGGCCAGGCGATTACGGTCGACACCGCCAAGGACCTGAGCTTCCGCTCGAACGCGCCGATCAAGTACTTCAAGACGGTGCTGGTCGACGACATGGAAGTCGGTGCTGATAACTTCGTTCTTACCTCGGGCTCTACAATCGTGACGCTCAAGGCAAGCTTCGTGAAGACGCTTGGCGTGGGCGAGCATAAGCTGAGCGTGGTTTCGACCACGGGTACGGCCGAGACGACCTTTACCATTGCCGAGGCCGCCAAGCCGACGCCCGATTCGAGCCAGACCACCACGACCACGACGACCACGTCTTCTAAGTCCAAGAAGAAGGCTGGCAAGGCGACCATGCCTTCGGTCGGCGATGGGATGTACGCCATGGCTGGTGGCGTACTTGCAGCCGGCGTGGCAGTTCTGCTGCTGGCATACGCCATGAGGCGCCGCGCCTAGTCGCCTCCTCATCCCCTTGGGGCCCGGATTTAGCCATCCGGGCCCCTTTTTTGTGGCGCCGCGAGGTCTTGTGGGCAAAAAATGGCAAATATGAGTACTGTCACTATTTTAGTAACAGCAAAATAAGGCTCAAAACGGGTCTAGGGAGCGTCGCGAGCGTGATTTTGGGATGCCTGTCGCTGGATTCGGAGCCCAAAAAGGCGATTCATGGGCCTGACGGACCGAAAAACGCTGCTACTAATCTGGTAACAGTACTCATATTTGCCCTTTTTTGCCCACGGCCCCTCAAACTGGGGCATCAAACAGAGGGTTCAAATATTAGAAAGAAGCCATTTCGGCTCTTTTCAGCTCGCCAATTCTAAAATGGGTCGCTCCGTAATTGAATCTTTATTTCAACTTTACACCTAGGTTTACAGCTGTCTTGTCAGCTGTAAACCTAGGTGTCATACTAAAGCCCCAAGATTCGCCAAAAGAGAGGGGCCTTGATGGCACAGAGCGCGAACATGGATGCATCGGAGCTTGCACGCGATATTGCGGCCGGCCTGGCATCGGCAACGACGGCAACGGAGCGCGCGGCACTGGTGCCCGCAGAGCTCGTCGAGGCCATTCAGCAACTAAAAACCCAACGTGACGCGGTGATCCTGGCACACTATTATGTGGCGCCCGAGGTCCAGGCCGTTGCCGATTACGTCGGCGACAGCTTCTACCTGGCAAAACTCGCTAAGAGCCTGCTGCAGCAGACCATCGTGCTGTGCGGCGTGGAGTTTATGGGCGAGAGCGCCAAGCTGCTCAATCCCACCAAGACCGTGCTGCTGCCCGAGCCGAACGCGGACTGCCCCATGGCGCACATGGTCAAGCGCGAGACGGTCGATGCCGCCCGTGCCGAGTATGGCGATGACCTGGCCGTGGTGTGCTACGTCAACTCGACGGTCGAGATCAAAAGCTGGAGTGACGTGTGCGTCACCAGCTCCAACGCCGTCAAGATCGTGTCCGAGCTGCCGCAGCAGCACGTCCTGTTCATTCCCGACCAAAACCTGGGCCGCTTTGTAGCCGAACAGGTGCCGCAAAAGCACGTCATCCTCAACAACGGCTACTGCCCGCGCCATCACATCATCACCGTCGAGCAGATCGTCGACGCGCAGGAGGCCCATCCCGACGCGCTCGTGCTGGCGCATCCCGAGTGCAAGGCCGACGTCTTGGCCGAGGCCGACTACATCGGCTCCACCGCCGGCATCATCAAATATGCCGAGGAGTCCGACGCGAGCGAGTTCATTATCGTGACGGTCCGCGGCGTGCTCTACGAGCTCGAGCGCCGCTGCCAGGGCACCGGCAAGAAGTTCTACTTCCCCGCGGTGCAGCCCACCTGCGTCAACATGGATCTCATCACGCTCGAAAAGCTCGTGCGCTGCCTGGAGACGGGCGAGGGCGAGGTGCAGATCGGTGTGTCGGACGAGGCCGCCGACCAGGCCAAACTCACGCTCGACCGCATGCTCGAGTACGCGGCGCGCTAAAACGATGCGACATGAGGAACAGTCCCTTATGTCGCATTACAAGGGAGAGGATTCCTGTGGAAACCAAGCAATACCTCGATATGGAGTGCGACGTCGTCATTGCCGGCTGCGGCGTGGCGGGCCTGTACGCGGCCCTCAATCTGCCGAAGAGCACGCGCGTGATCATGCTCTCCAAGGGCGCTGTCGACGAGTGCGATTCCATGCTCGCGCAGGGCGGTATTTGCGTGCTGCCCGAGGGCTCGGACTACGACGCCTTCTTTGAGGACACCATGCACGCCGGCCATTACGAGAACCGTCGCGAGAGCGTCGACATCATGATCCGCTCGAGCCGTTCGGTCATCAACGACCTGCTGGCCATGGGCGTGGACTTTGAGCGCAAGGCCGATGGCAGCCTCGACTTCACTCGCGAGGGCGCGCACAGCCGCCCGCGTATCGCCTTCCATGCCGACATTACGGGTAAGGAGATTACGACCAAGCTGCTCCAGGCCGTGCGCAAGCTGGACAACGTGCAGATTCTTGAGCACGTGGCCATGACCGACATCCTGACGGGCGAACGTGACGGCGCCACGGTGTGTGCCGGTGTCGTCGCCGTTTCCGTGGACGAGGACAACTCGGTTCGTCCCGCCGACGAGCTGGCAAATGCCGCCGAGGTTGTGCATGCCGGCGAGCCGTTTAAGATCCATGCCCGCCACACGCTGTGGGCGACGGGCGGCATCGGTGGCGTATATGACCACTCGACCAACTATCCGCAGCTCACGGGCGATGCCTGCTACATCGCTCAGGAGCACGGCATTAAGATGGAGCACTTGGACTACGTGCAGATTCACCCCACGGGACTGTTCTCGCCGCAGCCGGGCCGCACCTTCCTGATCAGCGAGAGCTGCCGCGGCGAGGGCGCGATTTTGCTCAACGCCGCCGGTGAGCGCTTTACCGACGAGCTTCAGCCGCGCGATGTGGTCGCCGCCGCTATTCGCGAGCAGATGAAGCAGGACGGTACCGAGCACGAGTGGCTGAGCTTTGCACCCGTCGAGCGCGACGTGGTGACCGGGCACTTTGCCAATATCCGCGCGCGCTGCCTGGAGGACGGCCGCGACATTCTGGACGAGCCCATCCCCGTCACGCCCACGCAGCACTACTTTATGGGCGGCGTATGGGTCGACAAGGACGGCCGCACCTCGATGCCCGAGCTCTACGCCGCGGGCGAGACGGCCTGCAACGGCGTTCACGGCAAGAATCGCCTTGCATCAAACAGCCTGCTCGAGGCGCTGGTCTGGGGTCGTCGCGCCGCGTGGTATATGCGTACCGGCGAGTCGCTGGCCGTGGAGCAGGCGGGCGATCCCGCGCTCGATGGCCGTCATCGCGCCCTGAGCGCCGACACCCTGGCAATCGATGATCTGGCCCGTGCCGCCGGCACGCAGGCCGTGGAGGAGTAGACCATGAATCCCATTACCATGAAACTCGTCGTCGATGATCTGATTCTGCAGGCTCTGCGCGAGGACATCACGTTTGAGGACGTGAGCACGGCGAGCGTGTGCCCCACGGCGCGTCCCGCTACCGTTGAGCTTATCGCCAAGGCCGACGGCATCATCGCCGGCTTGGATGTGTTTGCCCGCACCTTTGAGTTGCTGGATCCGCAGAGCTCGGTGCTGTTTGATGTTGCCGACGGTGACGAGGTTCACGCCGGCGACCACGTGGGGCAGGTGCGTGGCGATGCACGCGTGCTGCTTTCGGGCGAGCGCGTGGCGCTCAACTACCTGCAGCGCATGAGCGGCATCGCTACCTACACGCACAGCATGGCCGCGGCGCTCGAGGGCACCAAGACCGTGCTCGTCGACACGCGCAAGACCACGCCGGGCATGCGCGTGTTTGAGAAGGCGGCGGTCGAGATCGGCGGCGGCAGCAACCACCGCTACAACCTGTCGACGGCCGTCATGCTCAAGGACAACCACATCGATGCCGCCGGTGGCGTGACGCGCGCGATCGAGATGGCGCGCGCTCATGCGTCGTTTACCGCGACGGTCGAGATTGAGTGCGAGAACCTGGACATGGTGCGCGAGGCTGTGGAGGCCGGCGCCGACATCATCATGTTCGACAACATGACCCACGACGACATGGCTGCTGCGATTGAGCTTATCGCCGGTCGCGCCAAAACCGAGTGCTCGGGCAACGTGGACGCCAGCAATATCCGCGCGCTCGCCGACCTGGGCGTTGACTTTATTAGCTCGGGGGCGCTGACGCACTCTGCGCCGATTCTCGACCTCTCGCTTAAGCACCTGCGTCTGCTGGACGGTAAATAATGGACGCCCGCGAGCGTCGCCGTGCCATCATAGGCGTGCTCGAGCGAGCCAAGGAGCCCGTTTCGGGCAGTGCGCTTGCTCGTGAGGTGGGTGTGAGCCGCCAGATTGTCGTGCAAGACATCGCCCTGCTGCGCGCCGATGGGCACGATATCGTGGCCACCAATCGCGGCTACGTGCTGCAGGAGGCGGCGGGCAGCCCGGCTGTTCCCACGCGCGTGGTCAAGGTGCACCATAGCGTGGAGCAGGCAAGTGACGAGCTCACGAGCATCGTCGACGCCGGAGGCGCCGTTCTCAACGTGATCGTCAATCACCGCGTGTATGGCAAGATCACAGCCGATCTGGACATTCGCAACCGTCGCGATATCGAGCGCTATCTGGAGGGTATTGCCAGCGGCAAGAGTTTTCCACTGCTGACGGTGACAAGCGGCTATCACTTCCATCGCATCGCGGCGGAGGACGAGCAAACCCTCGACGAGATCGAGGCGATGCTCAAGGAGAAAGGCTACCTAGCAGACCTGATGCCCTACGAGGACGATCTATCGTAGCCGACGCTGCAAACGCCCCTAAGCGGCAATCTGACGTTCAATCGTCGGTTGCGTACAAAAAGTACGCTTCCCTCCTCTTTCACGTCACCTTGCTCGCTTAGGGGTGTTTTCGCTGACGTGAGCTCAACCTGCGACGGTGCCAAATTAGTTATCCGCACAAAAAAGGAGGCCTCCGCGGCGATGCGGAGGCCTCCTTTTTTGTGCACGGTGTACTTTTGAGTGTGCAGGTGGGGGAGTTGTTACTCCTCGACGATCTCGGTGATCGCGCCAGCGGGGCAGGCGTCCTGGCAAGCGCCACAGGCGACGCAGGAGTCCTCGTCAGCGACGGTAGCGACGTCCTGGAGCTCCAGAACGCCAGCGGGGCAGGAGTCGACGCAAACGCCACAAGCGATGCACTCGTCGGCATCAATTACGGGATGAGCCATGGTAGTTTCCTCTCTGTTGACCGACGCTACAGACGATGCGCGCCGGTTTGATTCGGGCAAAAACATACCACGGGAGCGACCGTTTGCAATACCCTCTGGCCGGCATCTTCATACCGTTCGCCGAGTATGCCAAGGTTTACTAAAAAACACGCAGGTGGGGCCGTTGAGCTGCGCAAATGTTAGCTAAAGGTGACTTGAAATATTGAGCTATTGAGCGCGCCTGTGGAAAGGGCATCCCGTTATTTAGCCGAAAACTGGGTCGCAGTTTCCGGTTGGGCCCGCTGGCGGAAACTGCGACCCGGTATTAGCTCTCAAAACGGGATACGGTTTCCGGTTGGGCCTTCAGACGGAAACTACGACCCGGAATCCACGCTCGAACCGGGACGAGCTTTCCGTAAGGCAGCCCCAGGCACCCCCGGACGCAAATCTCAGCCATCTCTACATAGATCTCGATAGACTTGCCGAGAACTCCATCAGCGCATCTACCTGCGCATTTGAGAACCTAAACTCTCAGCAATAAGAAATCTTATATGAATTGACTTAGATTTTGTATATTCCGGCCCATAAGGGGATACACTACATCCTGAAAGACAAGCCGAAGCGCCGTGTGACAGACCGTCGAGGCGGCGCGAACGCAAAAGAGAGAGGGAATTTCTGATGAGTAAGATTCTTGGTATCGACCTTGGTACTACTAACTCCGCTATGGCCGTCCTCGAGGGCGGTTCTCCGACCATTATCGTGAACGCCGAGGGCGACCGCACCACCCCGTCCGTCGTGGGCTTCCGTGCCGACGGCGACCGCGTCGTGGGTAAGGCCGCTAAGAACCAGGCTGTCACCAACCCTAAGAACACCGTGTTCTCCATCAAGCGCTTCATGGGCCGCAAGTACTCCGAGTGCACCTCCGAGATCAAGACCGTGCCGTACGAGGTCAAGGAGGGCCAGGGTGGCCGTGCCGTCGTCGACATCGAGGGCAAGGACTACACCGCCGAGCAGGTGAGCGCCATGGTGCTCGCCAAGATGAAGGCCGACGCCGAGAAGTATCTGGGCGAGACCGTCACCGACGCCGTCATCACCGTCCCGGCCTACTTCAACGACGCCCAGCGTCAGGCCACCAAGGATGCCGGTAAGATCGCCGGCCTCAACGTCAAGCGTATCGTCAACGAGCCGACCGCTGCTGCCCTGGCCTATGGTCTGGACAAGCAGGGCACCGACCAGCGCATCTTGGTCTTCGACCTGGGCGGCGGCACCTTCGACGTCTCCATCCTCGACCTCGCAGACGGCGTGTTTGAGGTTCTGTCCACCTCGGGCGACAACCACCTGGGCGGCGACGACTGGGATCAGCGCGTCATCGACTGGATGGCCGACAAGTTCCAGCAGGAGAACGGCGTCGATCTGCGTCAGGACCCCATGGCCCTGCAGCGTCTGAAGGAGGCCGCCGAGAACGCCAAGAAGGAGCTCTCCGCCGCCCAGCAGACCACCATCAACCTGCCGTTCATTACCATGAACCAGTCCGGCCCGCTGCACCTCAACTACACGCTGACCCGCGCCGAGTTCGAGAAGATCACCCGCGACCTGCTCGAGCGCTGCAAGCAGCCTGTCACCAATGCCCTGCGCGACGCCAAGCTTAAGCTCTCCGATCTGACCGAGGTCATCCTCGTCGGCGGCTCCACCCGTATGCCCGCCGTTCAGGAGCTCGTCAAGACCATGACCGGCAAGCAGCCCAACATGTCCGTGAACCCCGACGAGGTCGTTGCTGACGGCGCTGCCGTCCAGGGCGGCGTGCTCACCGGCGACGTCGAGGGCATCCTGCTGCTCGACGTTACCCCGCTGTCGCTGGGCGTCGAGACCATGGGCGGCATCATGACCAAGATGATCGACCGCAACACCACGATCCCGACCTCCAAGACCGAGGTCTACTCCACCGCTGCCGATAACCAGACCAGCGTCGAGATCAACGTGCTCCAGGGCGAGCGCGAGCTTGCTCGCGACAACAAGTCGCTCGGTAAGTTCCAGCTGACCGGTATCCCGGCTGCCCGCCGCGGTGTGCCGCAAATCGAGGTCACCTTCGACATCGACGCCAACGGCATCGTCAAGGTCTCCGCTAAGGACAAGGGCACCGGCAAGGAGCAGCAGATCACCATTTCCGGCTCCACCGCTCTGTCCGACGACGAAGTCGATCGTATGGTCAAGGACGCCGAGGCTCATGCCGAGGAGGACAAGAAGCAGAAGGAAGAGGTCGAGGTCCGCAACCAGACCGACAGCCTGTGCTACTCCACCGAGCAGACCCTCAACGAGCTGGGCGACAAGGTTTCCGCCGACGTGAAGTCCAAGGCCGAGGCCGCTATCGCCGACGCCAAGAAGGCGCTCGAGGGCTCTGACGTCGAGGCCATCAAGGCCGCCGGCGAGTCCCTGCAGTCCGTGGCCTACGAGCTGGCCCAGGTTGTCTACGCCGACGCTCAGCAGCAGACCGACGGTGCCGCCGGCGCCCAGCCTGCCGACGATGACGTTGTCGACGCCGACTACGAGGTTGTGGACGACGAGGACAAATAATCATGTCCGCCTGTAAAGCTCGCACGGAGGCGGCCGCCGCTGGCGCCGCCCCCGTTGACTCTGAGGAGAAGGACGTGAAGATTCCCGTAGAGGCCGTCGACGATACCGAGGCCAACGAGGCCCCGGCCGCCGAGGCTGCCGAGAACCAGGTAGAGGATTCCAACAAGGAGGCGACGATGACCGAGGACGAGATGGTGGAAGCCGCTATCCGCGCCGGTGAAGAAGCCGCCGACAACGACTTTAAGCTCAAGTTCGAGCAGGCCCAAAAGGAGCTTGCCGACGTGCGCAATGAGCTCGATGCTGCGGCAGAGGCTCAGAAGGCCGCCGAGGACAAGGCAAAGGACGCCACGGAGCGTACCGCCCGTCTGCAGGCCGACTGGGAGAACTTCCGTCGCCGCACCGCCAATGAGCGTATCGCCGAGCGTGAGCGCGCGACCGAGAAGCTCGTCACTGCTCTGCTGCCGGTGGTCGACGATATCGAGCGTGCGATTGACCATGCCCGCAGCCAGGAGCTTGCCGATGACTTTAAGCAGTTCGTCGACGGCGTCGACGCGGTGCATGCCAAGCTGCTCGATGTGTTTGCGCACGAGGGCGTTGAGCCCATCGACCCCAAGGGCGAGGCGTTCGATCCGCTCGAGCACCAGGCCGTGGGTCGCGTTGAGGACGCGTCGCAGTACGACGAGACCGTCAACGACGTGTACCAGAAGGGCTACCGCATGGCGGATCGCATCCTGCGTTCCGCGATGGTGACGGTGACCTACGGTGGCGAGAAGCGCCCCGCACCGGAGCCCGAAGCGGCGCCCGAGGATGCTGCGGCCGATACGGCCGAGAGCACCGAGGAGTAATTGAGAAGGGCCCCGGGGCAACACCCGGGGCCCTTTCTGGCCTAGTGCCATATGAAAGCATGAGCCGCCGCCCGCTGGGCGGCGGATGAAACAGGAGAGGAGCTACGATGGCTGCAGGCAAAACCTTCTATGACATCCTGGGCGTATCCAAGAGCGCCTCCGACAAAGAGATCAAGAGTGCGTTTCGCAAGCTCGCGCAAAAATATCACCCCGATGCCGGCGGCGACGAGGCCAAGTTTAAGGAAATCAGCGAGGCCTACGAGACGCTTTCGGACGAGAAGAAACGCAAAGAGTACGACCAGATGCTCATGTTTGGCGGCATGCCGGGCGCGGGCGGCGCGTATGGCGGCGGCTACGGTGCCGGCGCGGGCGCCAGCGGCTGGGGCGATATCTTCGACAGCATCTTTAGCGGCAACGGCGCCTGGGGCAGCGATTGGGGCTCGGGCTTTGCCGGGGCTGCGGGCGCTGCCGGTGCCGGCGCGGGTCGCAGCCGCGCTCGCAAGGGCGGCGACCTGTCGCTGACCGTCGATGTGACGGCCGAGGACGCGTTTCGCGGCGTGACGCACAAGGTCACCTACCGCATTCCCTCGACGGGCGAGCAGCAGACCATCACGGTCTCGGTGCCTGCGGGTGCGGTCGACGGCGGCAAGCTGCGTTACAAACGTCGCGGCGAGTATGGCGTTGCCGGCGGCGAGCGCGGCGACCTGGTCGTGACCACGCATGTGGAGGAGCACCCGCTGTTTAAACGCAAGGGCGCCGATGTGACCATGGAGGTACCGGTCTCGGTCTACGAGGCGTCGCTCGGCTGCACGGTGGACGTGCCCACGCCCGGCGGTGCGACGGTTCGTCTGAAGGTGCCCGCGGGTACCCAGACGGGCAAGAAGTTCCGCTTTAAGGAGATGGGCGCGCCCGATGTTAAGCACCGTGGCCGCACAGGCGCGCTGCTTGTCGAGATCAAGGTGCAGGTCCCCACGAACCTGTCCGACGACGAGCGCGATGCCATGACCAAGCTGCGCGAGGCCGACACGCGCGACTATCGCGATAAGGTCAACCGTTATAAGGCGACGTACTAGGGCGGTCGCGGCGCACGCCCACGCCCGCGGGCTTATGATGGACGATAACGAGACGGAAAGGGGTCAGGTAGCATGGCCGAGGACAATAGGAACAAACCGCTGTACATGATCAGCGTGGCGGCCGAGCTGACCGGCATGCATCCGCAGACTCTGCGCGTCTACGAGTCCAAGGGCCTGGTGAACCCCCAGCGCTCGGGCGGCAACACGCGTCTGTATTCGCGTGCCGATATCGAGCGCCTAGAGCTCATCAACCAACTGACCGACGAGGGCATCAACCTTGCCGGCGTGGTGCGCATTCTCGATATGAAGGAGCGTGCCGAGGAGCGCGAGCGCGAGAACGAAAAACTTCGTGCCCGCGTGCGCCAGCTCGAGGACGAGCTGCACGAGTACAAGATGCAGAAGAAGATCACCGCCCTGGCCCCGCGCGACGGCTCAGTTAACCCCGAACAGGTCATGCGCAAGCTGCTGGGCGCCGGCGGAGATCTTTAGGTTACGCCGTTCTGCCGAACGGCGTAACGGCTCGACGCTGCGCGACGTCCAGAGCGACAATTTGTCATTCAAAAGGCAAGGCATGACCAGAAGGTCTATGCCTTGCCTTTTTCATGCCAGCTTGTTCGCTCTGGACGTCGCTCGCTGTCGTTGCCAAAACATCGGTATGGGTAGTCATTGGGGACGTTCTTAAATGACTAGTCGAAAGGGACGCTCTTGCGCCAAATCTGCCGGCCCCACACTGGGCTCGTCCTTTGCTTTACTGAGATAAAGTGAACGTGCAGATTCGTAACCCACTCGCAACCGTTCTATGGCACGATATTGAACGAATGTATGCTATGCGCCCAAATCTTTTGGGCAGAGTGGGAGACAGTATGGTCAAGCTGTACGAGGACGGCATCTACCTGCGTAACGGCAGCGAGGTTGTGCCTGTGGCCGAGGCTGCCGAGCGCGGTATTACGCAGACGCCCGAGGATGCCAAGCGCGGCACCATCGCGTATTCGATCCTTCAAGCACACAATACGTCCGGCGACCCCGAGGCGCTCAAGATTCGCTTCGACGCCATGGCGAGCCACGACATCACCTTTGTCGGCATCATCCAGACGGCGCGCGCCTCGGGCATGGAGCAGTTCCCGCTGCCCTACGTGCTTACCAACTGCCATAACTCGCTGTGCGCCGTGGGCGGCACCATCAACGAGGACGACCACGTCTTTGGCCTCTCGGCTGCCAAGAAGTACGGCGGCATCTTCGTTCCGCCCCATATCGCGGTCATCCACTCCTTTATGCGCGAGAACTTCGCCGGTTGCGGCAAGATGATCCTGGGCTCCGACTCGCACACCCGCTACGGCGCCCTGGGTACCATGGCCGTGGGCGAGGGCGGCGGCGAGCTGGCAAAGCAGCTGCTGCGCGACACCTACGATGTCGCCTATCCCGGCGTCGTGGCCATCTACCTCACGGGTGCCCCGCGCCCCGGCGTCGGCCCGCACGATGTGGCGCTCGCCATCATCCGCGCCGTCTTTGCCAAGGGCTACGTCAAGAACAAGGTCATGGAGTTTGTGGGCCCGGGCATCGCGAGCATGACGACCGATTACCGCAACGGCGTCGATGTCATGACCACCGAGACCACCTGCCTGTCGAGCATCTGGGCCACCGACGAGGACACGCATGCGTTTTTGACCATGCACGGCCGCGGCGAGGACTACCGCGAGCTCAAGCCCGCCGATGTTGCCTACTACGACGGCTGCGTCGAGGTCGACCTGTCGAGCATCAAGCCCATGATCGCGCTGCCGTTCCATCCTTCTAACGGCTTTGAGATTGACGAGCTCAACGAGAACCTCGAGGACATCCTGCATGAGGTGGAGCTCGAGGCCGCCAAGATTGGCGAGGGCAAGACGCACTTTAGCCTGCTCGACAAGATTGTCGACGGCAAGCTGCACGTGCAACAGGGCGTTATCGCCGGCTGCTCGGGCGGCAACTATGACTCCGTGGTCCAGGCTGCCCGCGTGCTCAAGGGCGCCAACACCGGCTGCGGCGAGTTCTCGCTGTCGGTCTATCCCACAAGCCAGCCCGTGGCACTCGAACTTACGCGCCGTGGCTACATCTACGACCTTATGGAGGCCGGTGCGATCGTGCGCACGGCGTTCTGCGGCCCGTGCTTTGGCGCCGGCGACACGCCTGCCAACAACGGCCTGTCCATCCGCCACACCACGCGCAACTTCCCCAACCGCGAGGGTTCCAAGCCGGGTAATGGCCAGCTGAGCGCCGTGGCCCTGATGGACGCCCGCTCCATTGCGGCGACGGCTGCCAACGGCGGCGTCCTGACGCCGGCGACCGACCTGCCCGAGGAGACTTGGGACGAGGCCTGCGAGTACACCTTTGACGACGCGCCGTACAAGAAGCGCGTGTACTGGGGTTTTGGCAAGGCGGAGCCTGCCGACGAGCTGGTCGAAGGCCCCAACATCAAGCCGTGGCCTGCGATGGAGCCCCTCGGCGACGATATCCTGCTCAAGGTGTGCTCCAAGATCATGGACCCGGTCACCACGACCGACGAGCTCATCCCCTCGGGCGAGACAAGCTCCTTCCGCTCCAACCCGCTGGGCCTGGCCGAGTTTACGCTCAGCCGCCGGGACCCTGCCTACGTGGGTCGCTCCAAGGAGGTCGACGCGGTGGAAAAGCGCCGCGTTGCCGGTGAGGCGGCGGGCGACCTGGCGGCGCTCGACGCCGAGCTTGCGGGCGTGTTTGAGGCGCTGGCCGGCGCGGGTGTCGCGGCCGATGCCAAAGCGACCGAGTATGGCTCCATGCTCTACGCCAAGAAGCCGGGCGACGGTTCCGCCCGCGAGCAGGCCGCGAGCTGCCAGCGCGTGATCGGCGGCCTGGCCAACATCGTCCACGAGTACGCCACCAAGCGCTATCGATCCAACGTGATGAACTGGGGCATGGTGCCCTTCCAGATGGAGGCCGAGCCCAACTTTGAGGTGGGCGATTACGTCTTTGTGCCGGGTGTCCGCGCCGCGCTCGACGGCGATCTGCAGAACATCGCCGCCTACGTGGTGCGCGCCGACGGTGCGGTTGAGCAGATTGAGCTCTATATCGCTGATATGACGGCCGAGGAGCGCGCCATCGTCAAGGCCGGCTGCCTGATCAACTACAACAAGTTCAAGGCCGCTGCCGAGTAACGCACTTAATTGTCCGCCCGGGGCTTACCCTTTCCCGCCCGCTCACGCGCTTCGCGAGGGTCGCGTTCGGGAAAGGGTAAGCCCTGGGCTACATTCTTGCGTTCTCGTTGGGTCTTGAGGGACGCTAATAAATAGACTTGCTTGATGCCGCCTCTGTTAATGGGGCGGCTTCTTTTTGTCGAAAACCGCCACAAAGGGGACAGGCACCTTTGTGGTGGTCCGCGGTTTGTCTCGTTCTGTAACAGGTAGACCCTTATTTGCCGAGTAGTTGTTACAGATCTAGATAAACGGGCACCGCTGAATAATTCATCTCGATCCGTAACATCTGGACCCAAAAACGGCCGCTAGATGTTACAGATTGAGATGGCGAACGCCGGGGCCGAAGATCACCACAAAGGCTCCTGTCCCCTTTGTGGTGGTGGGGGGCGAGCTCGATGTTGCCGTGCTCGTTGAACGACATTCTAATGAGCGTCCCTACAGGATTTCATCCGGGCTGGCGGGTTTGGTTGTTTCGGGGATGCCGAGTTTGGATGACGCGAAATCGTCAACATTGTCCTTGATTCCGTCTCTGGTGTAGACGGTGACCATATAGGTGCTGTGCCCGAATTCGCCCTTGTCGCGTGTTGCCCAGGCATCCCAGTAGGCGGCCCCGTTTCGCCCTTTGATTTTTCCGACACGGCGGAGTTCTGTTCGCTTTAATTTCTGGTTGCTATAGATGGTTCGACCGGCCTCCTCGGTGAGCCCGCACTGTCCAAGCATCTTGTCGAGGACTTGGTTCATGTGGCGCTCATCGGTGTTTGGTGCGTAGTCGTAGGCGAGGGTGATGGAGTCGAGGGGCTGGTCGTCGATCAAATAATTCATCGTCTGAGGTTCAAGGCTGAAATGGGGGAAGCATCCATCAATCGTTCCGAGCAGTGGTAACTTTGACCGCCAAATTCCGGTGGGAATTCCATCTTCGTAGAACACGCCGCGACAGATAAAGGAGAGCGAGGTGGCACGCGAGCCGGCGTCGACCATTCCGCATAAATCGAAGGGCGAGGCGATACCAAGGGAAAAGGGCGTGATGGCGATAAGGAAGAGCATCACGATGGGTATGGCGAGAATGGCGATGACGTTGCGACCGGTGGAATGAGGCGGCTTCATATGCGCTCCTCGAGACAAAGATCTGTTGAGGATAGGCAGAAATGGATATGTTCAGAGAACAATTCAAGTTTAATCTCATGGCGCGAGATGGTCGACCGTTAGCGTCGAAAACCACCACAAAGGTGCCTGTCCCCTTTGTGGTGGTGAGGAGCGCGCGGCTCCTTTTGGTAATAGTGCTGGCTGGCGATATTATTAGTGCAGGTGGCGAAGGTTTGCATTGTGGGGTGTTTTGCCGTGAGCCGTTTTGCCCGTATTGGATTGATTGTCTTGGCGCTTGCGATCGCTGTGGTTGGCGCGGGCGCTGTCGGTATGGCATTTCTACCTGCTGCGGTGACGGAGCCGGTGGTCAAGCCTGTGACTCATTCTGTCGAACTTCTGACCGGCGACGACAAGCCTGAGACCATTACCGTTGATTTTGATGAGCAACCGGCTGCGCTGGGCATTAGTAATTATCCACTTATTCAGCTTGGGGCTATGCGCTATACCACGGATTCTAGTCTGATCGACAGGGCGTCCGAGCTGCTCAAGGGCAAAACCTTTAAGCGCTGGTATGGATATGCATCCTATCGGGCAAAAGCGAACGACATGGTTGGCGGATGCCGCTCGTCCATCGAGTTGGACACCGCGAATGGCACTAAGTTATGTGATGTTTCGTACGATCCTGGCTACGAGGGCAATGAGGGGCCGGGTATCTACATCTTGGACGGCGATGTCGCCTATGTCATGGAGGGCAACCAGACCGAGCTCAACGATTTTATGGGTCAGTGCATTCAGGATGCCTATGAACAGACCTGCTTGCCCGACCCGCAGGCTGCACGCGATAGTGGGTCTGCCCGTACATGGTTGTTCGAGGATGAGATGTCCTGGAACGCCGAATCGGGAAGCACGGGTTCGGCGAAGGAGTAGAGACCGCGACCACCACAAAGGTGCCTGTCCTCTTTGTGGTGGTTTTCGGTCTGTCTCGATCTGTAACATCTTGGCCGCTAAAAGTGGGCCTGGTGTTACAGATTTAGTTTTTTGATCCGGGTGTTTTCTGTTCGTCTCGATTTGTAACAGATAGAGCTCTATTTGCTGACTAGATGTTACAGATTTAGATAAACGGGTGCCGCTGGTCATTTCATCTCGATCTGTAACATCTAGAGCCATAAACAGCCGCTAGATGTTACAGATTGAGATAGTAAGGGGACGAGGCCGTAGCGGGTGAGCGCACCTGCTCCCTATCCATCAATCACTCAGAAAATCTTATATATAGAGACTTAGATTTATGTATAAGATCGCGCAAAGCTGGCAACAATACTTCTCGAACAACGTGAAGCCGCCCCGTAGGACGGCCACCCCAAGAGAGGTGATTCCATGAGAATCGATAAGCTAGCAATGACGTCGCGCGAGGCGTTGCAGACCGCCATGAGCACGGCTGCTGACGCGCAGGCCGGCGCGGTGGAGCCGATTCACCTGCTGTCCGCCCTGCTCGGTGCCGGCGAGCGCAATATCTCCGTGATCATCGAGCGCATCGGTGCCGACCCGGCCCAGCTCGCACGCTCCACACAAGATGCCATCGACCACGCGCCTAAGGTTTCGGGCGAGGGTCAGCAGATGGGCCTGTCCAACGAGCTCGTCCGCGTCATCGAAAAGGCCGAGAAGAAGGCCACCAAGATGGGCGACAGCTTTGTGGTGACCGAGCATCTGCTGATGGCACTTGCCGAGGACAAGGGCGAGGCTGGCCGCGTTCTGCGCGACGCAGGTGTCACCAAGGAGCGCATCGAGCAAGTCTACGAGGAGCTGCGCGGCGATGACCGCGTGACGTCTGCCGAGGACAAGACCCAGTTTGAGGCGCTGGAGCAGTACGGTCGCAACATCTGCGATCTGGCCCGCGTCGGCAAGCTCGACCCGGTCATCGGCCGTACCGATGAGATTCGCCGTACCATCCAGGTCCTGTCCCGCCGCACCAAGAACAACCCCGTGCTCATTGGCGAGCCGGGCGTCGGCAAGACGGCCATCGTCGAGGGCATCGCCCAGCGTATCGTGGCCGGCGACGTGCCGAGCACCCTGCGCGACCGCGACCTCATCGAGCTCGACATGAGCGCGCTGGTCGCCGGCGCCAAGTACCGCGGCGAGTTCGAGGATCGCTTGAAGGCCGTGCTCAAGGAAGTGCAAAAGTCCGAGGGCAAGGTCATCCTGTTTATCGATGAGCTCCACACCATCGTGGGTGCGGGTGCCACCGAGGGCTCCATGGATGCCGGCAACATCCTCAAGCCGGCGCTCGCCCGCGGCGACCTGCATGCGATCGGCGCGACCACGCTCGACGAATACCGCAAGTACATCGAGAAGGATGCGGCGCTCGCCCGTCGTTTCCAGACCGTGATGGTCAGCGAGCCTACCGTCGAGGACACCATTTCAATCCTGCGTGGTCTGAAGGAGAAGTACGAGATCTTCCACGGCGTTCACATCACCGATAGTGCGCTTGTGGCAGCTGCCGACCTCTCCGATCGCTACATTGCCGACCGTTTCCTGCCCGACAAGGCCATCGACCTGGTCGATGAGGCGGCAAGCCGCCTGCGCATGGAGCTCGACAGCATGCCGGTCGAGATTGACGCCACCACGCGTCAGCTCACCCAGCTGCAGATCGAGGAGCAGGCACTCATGAAGGAGACTGACGACGCCTCCAAGGAGCGTCTGGAGGCCCTGCGCCAAGAGATTGCCGAGGTCCAGGAAAAGCTCAACGTGCAAAAGGCCGGCTGGCTCAACCAAAAGAACGCCATCGACCATGTGCAGGAGCTCAAGGGCCAGCTCGACGAGGCCAAGAGCGAGGAGGAGCGCGCGACGCGCAACGGCGATCTGGGCCGTGCGTCCGAGCTGCGCTACTCCGTGATTCCGGGCCTGCAGCAGCAGATTCAGGATTCTGAGGCCGCGCTCGAGGCACAAAAGCAGCAGGACGGCGAGGGCCTCAACGAGCAGGTGACCTCCGATGAGATCGCCGAGGTCGTGAGTGCCTGGACCGGCGTGCCCGTGTCCAAGATGATGCAGGGCGAGCTCGACAAGCTGAAGGGCCTGGAGGGCGAGCTGCATAAGCGCGTCATCGGCCAGGACGAGGCCGTCTCCGCCGTCGCCGCAGCCGTGCGCCGTAGCCGTGCGGGTCTCTCCGATCCGGACAAGCCCATCGGTAGTTTCTTCTTCCTGGGCCCCACCGGCGTAGGTAAGACCGAGCTCGCCAAGGCGCTGGCCGAGTGCCTGTTCGATGACGAGCGCGCGCTCGTGCGTATCGACATGTCCGAGTACATGGAGAAGTTCAGCGTCCAGCGTCTGATTGGTGCGCCCCCGGGATACGTGGGCTACGACGAGGGCGGCCAGCTCACCGAGGCCGTGCGCCGTCGTCCGTACTCCGTAATCTTGCTCGACGAGATGGAGAAGGCTCATCCGGATGTCTTTAACGTGCTGTTGCAGGTGCTTGATGACGGCCGTCTGACCGATGGCCAGGGTCGCCAGGTGTCCTTCAAGAACACGATCATCATCATGACGAGCAACGTGGGCTCCAAGGCCATCGCCGATCTGTCCGGTAAGGACGAGGAGGAGATGCGCCACCAGGTCGACGCGGCTATGGCTCAGACCTTCCGCCCCGAGTTCCTCAACCGTATCGACGACATCGTGGTGTTCCATCCGCTCGGTATGGCGCAGATCGAGAAGATCGTCGATATCCAGCTCGCCGACGTCCGCGCACGCCTGGCCAAGGAGCGCATGACGCTCGCCATCACCCCGGCGGCCAAGCAGATGCTCGCCGTGGGCGGCCTGGACCCGGTCTTTGGCGCCCGTCCGCTCAAGCGTCTGGTGCAGCGCGAGGTTGTGGATGCCATCGCGGCGGCGATCATCGACGGCACGGTGCGCGAGGGCGATCAGGTGACGGTCGACGTCGACAAGGACGGTGCCTTTACCGTCGTGTGCGACAACACGCCGTCTGCCACCTACGAGGTCCCCGACGCCGAGTAGATTTTTGGGACATGCCTTAAAATCCACCTTTGAGCCGAACGCCAAGGGCGGCGGATCCAAATTGGGTCCGCCGCCCTTTTTCGTGCGACAATCGATGATGTTGAACGGATTGACTGCAAGGAGATATACAGATGAAGGACGAGAGCAAGACGAGCGCATCGACGACTGAGGCCGCGCCTGCCGCACCCAAGCCTGTGCCCAAGCCGCGCGACCCTTACATTCACTATATATAGATGTCATCTCAGAAGGGAGGCCCCATGGGGCTACGAAACCTACCGACCGACGTCGCGCGCCCGCTGACGTCGCTCATCGACGACGCCGAGCCCGGTCGCGTCTCGAGCTGCTCGCTCACGCGGCTTTCGGACGCATGCCGGATCATACTGATGTCCTTTGCGGCGGGGGAGAGCGTCTCGGACGAGGAATACCCGGCGGACACCATGTACTACCTGCTCGAAGGCTACGCATGCATCACCTTCGCGCAGGAGGGACGCGCGCCCGTGCCACTTGCCGCCGGCGAGGTGTTCCTCGTGCCCGCAGGCGCGCGGCACGCCGTGGAGCCTGCGGGTGCCATCAAGCTGCTGCAGCTATCCTTGTAAGGGGACGTCTATCCAAAGAAGGCCATCGCAGAAAGGAACAACCATGGCAGAGCTCATCAAGAACATCGAGAAGGAGACCGTCTTCAAGCTGGCCGAGCAGGTGAAGCTCGAAGGCGGCAAGGTCAACAGCCTCACCCTCGCGCAGACGCCGGCCACCAAGATCACCGTTTTCGCCATCGACGCTGACGAGGGCATGTCCAGCCATGCGGCGCCCGGCGACGCGCTCATCACGGTACTCGAGGGTACCGGCGAAATCACGGTCAGCGGCGTCCCACATCAGCTGGGGGCGGGCGAGAGCATCGTCATGCCCGCCGGCGCGCCGCACGCGGTGCGTGGCATCACCCCGTTCAAAATGCTGCTCGTGGTGGTATTGGCTGCATAGGACGGCCGACGGGGAACGAAAAGGCTCACTTTGAGCCGAACGCCAAGGGCGGTGGGTCCAAATTGGGTCCGCCGCCCTTTTTCGTGCGACAATCAATGATGTTGAACGGATTGAACTGCAAGGAGATATACAGATGAAGGACGAGAGCAAGACGAACGCGTCGACGACCGACGCCGCGCCTGCCGTACCCAAGCCTGCACCAAAGCCTGCGCCCAAGCCGCGCGACCCCTACATTCGCGCCGAGAACGAGGACGATGACGGCTACGATCCCTACAGCGATCGCCGCCCCGAGCGCGAGCCGATGTTCGAAGCCGACCCGTGGCGTTAAAGTAGCTAAAAGACCCCCGTCCCAAAAAGACTGCCCTCGCTGCGGCCGGCTAGTCCTGAGCCTTGATGCTGGACAGCAGAAAAACTTGATTATCTATTAATCAAGTTGCACGCAATCTTGCTCTCTAGCTAATCAAGAATCAGTATAATCTTGATTAGCTAGAGAGCAAGATTGGAGAATCATGGCATTCAACGACTTGGTGGCCCAGAAAATAAAGGACTTTGAGCAACAGGGGGTTCCGCAGGTTTTTGAGCGAGACCTTGATCTGGGAAACCCCCAGGAGCCAAAGCGCGACAACATCGTGAACGTGATTGTGGGAGCTCGCCGTTGCGGAAAGACGTATCGCCTGTATCAGGAGATGAGGCGGCTTCAGGGCCAAGGTGTCGGGCTTGATCGGATGCTTTATTTCAATTTTGAGGATGAACGTTTGCGTCCGTATGAGCCATCGCTGCTGGCGGACGTGCTCGATACGTTTTATGCGCTCTATCCTGCTGCCCGAACCGAGGGTGCCTACATTTTCTTTGACGAGATCCAGGAAATTCCCGAATGGGGTGCGTTTCTGCGGCGTGTGGTCGATACGGAGAAAGCGACCGTCTACGTGACGGGATCTTCTTCTAAGATGCTGTCCTCAGAACTTAAGAGCGAGTTCAGGGGTCGTTCCCTTGTACGAGAGCTATTTCCGTTGAGTTTTTCGGAATACGTCCGACATAAGACCGGGAGCGCTCCTGGTCCGGATGCACCCTTTTCCTCGAGCGACACAGCGTTGCTTCGACATCATCTGATCGGATATCTTGAGCGAGGGGGATTTATCGCGACACTTGAGCAGACGCCTGCGGACGCGATTCAGCTGCTACAGGAATATGCTTCGCGAACGGTCGCCATGGACGTCGTTGAGCGTTACGACGTTAAGAATCCTCGTTTGGCCTCGCTGTTTCTGACGCGGTGTATGGCATCTTCGGGACGAGAGCTGTCGGTGAACAAGGTGTACAACGAGTTCAAGAGCAGGCAGATACCCGTCAGTCGCAATTCGCTCAGCGATTTACTTGAGTATTACGAGGACGCCTACCTGTTATTTTCGGTGCCGGAGTTCACGCGTTCACTTGCAAATAATATGCGGTCTGCGTCTAAGGTCTACGCCGTCGATCCTGCGATGTTTGGAGCATTCTCTCCCGCATCGGCATTGGACCAGGGCCAGAGACTCGAGACTGCGGTGTTCAATGCGCTAAGAAGAAGGACTCCCGCGGTGCGGGCAGGTTCGGTCTGCCGCCTGCTGATTAAGGAGAAGAATAAAAGCCATGAGGTTGACTTTGTGGCCGGAGATGCGCTTCTTATGCAGGCTTATAACCTGATTCAGGTGAGTGCGGATATGGCAAGCGAGAAAACGCGCGAGCGCGAAATCGCCGCCCTCGATGTCTCGATGGCCCAGTTCGATCTTGGCGAGTCGGTAATCGTTACCATGGATGAGCAGGCCGATATTCCATGCGAACACGGTGTGGTACACGCTGTGCCCGCATGGAAGTGGCTCCTTGCCTAATCATCCTCAAAGTAGCTAAAAGAGCCCCGTCCCAAAAAGACTGCCCTCGCTGCGGCCGGCTAGCCCTGGGCCTTGATGCTGGGCAGCAGAATCTGGGCGAGGTAGTCGCACTCGAGTTTGGTCGCGGCGTCGGCTTTGCCGTCTTTGCCGACCAGTACGTTCTTGATCTGGCTATAGGTGTAGCGGTTGCCGGTCGTAAGCTCGACAAGCTCAATGGCCGTGTCCATGGGGTAGGTTGACACGGGGTTCTGCGTGCGCCCGTTGATGGTTTGCGGGATTACATACGGATAGACAGGACCGCTAGCGTAGACGGTATAACCGTTGCCTAGATTGGCCGCACCCAAAACCGTATCGCCCTCATCGGGCGTAAAGCTCTCTCCCTCGCGCACCGCGACAAGCGTCACGATTGGCGTATTGGTGTCATCGCCCAGATAGATGCACAGCGTGCTGCCGTTTTGCCAAGTCGCGACTTTGCCGTACCACTCAACGGGAATATCGAGCTGATACAGGTCCGTTGCTTTATGTCGAGCATCGGCGTCGCGGGCCGCCTGCGCCTTGCGGGAGCTCACGGCGTTGGTTGCGGCGTCGCGTCGCGCGGTTGCCGCCTGCTGGAGTACCTTTGCGACCGCGGTGGAATTCACCCCGCCTTCCTCGGCATACTTGGCGGCGGCATCGATCTGGTCGTCAGTCACCGTGTCGGCCGAAGGCACCTTGAGCTTAAAGGTGGCCTGGGCGCTCAAATCCTGCCCATCGCTCTTAATGGTGACCTGCGCCTTGGTGGTCGGGACAGTGTAGATGGTGCCGTCTTCCGCGATGGGGGATCCAGCAATGGAGAGCGTGTAATCGCCGGGCAGCAGCTTAATGCCACGGCCGTGCTCGTCAACATAGAGTGTTTCGCTCACGGAGGATCCGTCAGAATCCTGGCCACTCACTTGTACGGGAATCTTGGAGCCGGCGGAACAGTCGAGCCCCGCGGCATGTACGCCAATCTGCACCGACATCATCGTGTGGGCATTGGCGGCGGTGATGGCAGCCTGCTCTTGCCGGTATCCGTTCCAGGCTGCGTAGCCTGTGCCGCCGGCGACGAGCGCGACGGCCACAACGCCGGCAACCATCAGGTTGCGGCGCTTGGGCGACATCTTGCGATGACGGGCCTCGGCCTCATGTGCCGAGGGAACGGACGGTAGGGGAATATCGCCCATGGCGATGGTCTCGTCCACGGCGGGTGCGGAGCCCAGGCCGGGAAGCTCGCGGGTCAGCGAATCTTCGGCCGGCAAGCTGTCGAGCAAGATGGTTTCCTCGCTCGTATCGGATTCGGGCCGGTCGTCGGCCTCGCATTCGGATTCCTCGTGCCCCGCCTCGTCTTCGGTGAGCGCGGTGCCATCGTCTTTTGCATCCCGATCATCGGGCTGTGCCTCGATTTCCGGCTCATCCTGCACATCAACGCTCGAATCGTCAAACGCAATCTCGGACAGCGCGATCTGGTCTAGGCTCTCCAGGGCCTCGGCACACGCTTCTGCATCTTGGGCCGCATCCTCTTGGCCCATCGTCTCATCTTTCATATATCCCCCAAGCTCAATATCGGGACAACACTGTACCCAAAAACGGGACCCCATAGAGCCGCCGCATGATTTGAAATCCGATTTTATATATGCGCATGTTTTTGAATAGATGAATGGAGCCGCAACGACAAAAGCCCCCGAAAAGCGAGCGAAACGCTTTCCGGGGGCTCTGCGAGACATTGGATTGAAAATCTGGCAGGTGGGCCTATGCCCAACTGCCAACAGCGACCAACATGTTACTCGGCGTGCGCGTAATCAACCTTGGCGCGGCGAGCGGTGGCCTTCTCCCAATCGCTGGTGCCCTCAAAGACATCCTGCTTGTAGGGATTGCGGCCGAGCTTCTTGGCGCGGTAGGCGATGTAGATGATCGCGGCGACGTTGGCGACCAGCGCGGCGATCGAGACCGCGGTGGCGGCGGTAGGGTCGAGCGTGGAGTGCGTCACAAAGATGGACTCCTCCTGGAAGTAGGGGAACACCTGGGCAAACATGCACCAAATGGCCAGGGTAAAGGCACGGTTCTGGATCCAGCCGCCCTTGTTCCAGATAAAGGCCGCCACGGTGGGGGCCAGCAGCAGCGCAAAGCCGCAGAACCAGGAGTGGGTGGGCAGGCAGTTGTAGGTGTAGCAGAAGTTCCAGATATCGTAGGCGATGATGTAGACCCAGGTCATGTCGGGCCACAGCATGTCGGTCTTGTCCTCGGAGGCGTAGACGCTCCACCAACCGGTCATGCAGAAGATGTTGATGATACCGGCGATGCCGTTGAACACGTTGTTCCAGCCGGCCAGCTGCGTAGCACCTTCGGAGGTGACCCAGGTGGACTCGCCCAGGACAAAGAAGTGATAGGCGCTCTCAAAGTCGGACACGACGGCGATCATGATATTGATGGCGACGATCACAAACGGCCACGCGCGGAACCAATGCGCCTTGCCGATCTTGCCCCACTGGTACTTAATGGCAATGAAGCCCCAGCAACCGGCCAGCGCCGCGTATACCTTGGCGTAGTGGAACCAGCTGTTCTGGTACACATGGGTGGGGTTGGTGAGCGCCCACTCGGCACCCTGCGAGACGCCGACGGCGATGGCGATGCAGTAGATGGTCATGGCCAGCGGAGCCACGCCAAAGATGATTGCCGCGCCCAGCTTGGTGCGGCGGCCGACCTCGTTGAGCACGATCAGGCCAATAAAGACCATGGCCCAGCCGGCCCAGTGGATAAGGGTATCGCTACCCCAAACATCGAACAGCATGCTGCTCTCCTTTCACACGCCCGCGGCCCCTCTTCTGATCGCGGGCAGTTTGGCCAAATGTCGTCAGTTCTGGGGCTTGCGCTCCGGATACTTGGCGGTGTAGCCCTCGATGTGGAGTGTCGAGGCGATGATTTCCTTGACCGTCTCGTCGGGCACATCGGGGTGCGTGCGGATATACATCAACAACCCCATGATGAGGGTGTAGAACGTTTCGTAGACATGGTCGATGCGTAGCTCATGATGGGCGACAAAATCCACCACGGTGGTGTCGCAGATATACTGCGCCACGCGCTGAACCACGTTGTGCAAAAAGCCGCCGTAGAGCGCGCCGCTGCTCGAGGTGAGCGTGCTCGGCAGTTCGTGGCCGCTGGCGACCAGGCGCTTAAAGAGCGGGGCGACGGTGTCGAGTGCGCCCTCGATATCGCCGACGGTGCGGCTGGCATTCCACTGCTCGAGCTCGGAGATAAAACCGTCGATTGCCTCGTCCATGACGGCAGTGACGGCGGCATCCATGTCGGCGAAGTAGTGGTAGAACAGCGAGCGCGTGCAGCCGGCTCGCTTGGTCACGGCCGAGACAGATAGATGCGACACGCCCAGCTCGGAACTCACAGTGCGCACGGCGGCGAGGATCTCGCGACGGCGTTCGTCGCCCGTCAGACGTTTGGCCGTGCTGTCGGGCGCGGGGACGGCATCGGCCACAGAGGTATCTGCTGTGTTGTTGCCCATGTTTTGCCGCCTTTCATCCTCTTTTGCCTGACCGTTCACCTAACAGTCTTGAATATTGTTGACGGTTCGTCAATACTATTTTTGACACAATGTCAACAATGGCGGGTGAACGGCATGGGGCATGCTCGACCTGCAAAAAAAGAGGGGCGCTGCGGCCTCGTCGGGCTGCGGCAAGAGAAGGGACAACCATGATTCTCAACGGACCGGGGATTAGCTATACCGAGCCCGACATCGGTTCGGAGTTTGTGCCGCCGCTGCCGGAGCATCCGCGCGAGGCCATCGTCAAGTTGTGCGAGCACTGCACCAACCGTCTGCTCCATCGCGACGAGCTGCTGGGCTACGAGTACTGGTCGTTTGCCGAGGCCGCGACCGACGAGCAGGCCGAGGTGCTCTACAAGATGAAGATGCGCCGTCCCTATACGCTGCCCGAGATGGTCAAGCTCACCGGCATGCCCGAGGCCCAGATCGAGAAGATGCTCGACGACATGAGCTACACGGGTCTGCTCGAGTACAACTGGGAAAATCCCGAGCGCGCCAAGCAGTGGGTGCTGCCCATGCTGGTACCGGGTTCCGCCGAGTTCCTCAACATGCGCGTGAGCCAGCTCGAGGAACACCCGGTCTATGCCAAGTTCTTTGAGCAGGCGTCTAAGGGCCCGCTGTCCAAGGCGACGCCGATGGTGCCGCCCGGAGGCGCCGGCATCGGCATGCACGTCATTCCCGTCGAGAAGGCTATCGATGCCTCGAGCACCTCGGTGCCTATTGAACATATTGAGCATTGGCTCGACAAATACGACGGTAAGTACGCCGCCAGCACCTGCAGCTGCCGCGCGAGCCGTCGCGTGATGGGCGAGGGCTGCGCCGACGACCCGGCTGACTGGTGCATCGCCGTGGGCGACATGGCCGACTACGTGGTCGAGACCGACCGCGGCCATTACGTGACCCGCGAGGAGGTCTACGACATTCTGCGCCAGGCCGAGGACAACGGCTTTGTGCACCAGATCACCAATATCGATGGCGAGAACAAGATCTTCGCCATCTGCAACTGCAACGTTAACGTGTGCTATGCCCTGCGCACCTCCCAGCTGTTCAACACGCCCAACCTGTCGCGCTCTGCCTATGTCGCCAAGGTCGAGAAGGAAAAGTGCGTGGCCTGCGGTCGCTGCGTAGAGGTGTGCCCGGCCGGCGCCGCCAAACTGGGCCAGAAGCTCTGCAGCAAAAAGGCCGGCGGACAGGTGCCCGAGTATCCGCGCCAGGAGCTGCCCGACGCCACCAAGTGGGACCACACCAAATGGTCGCCCAATTACCGCAACGACAACCGTATTGAGACGCATGAGTCCGGCACCGCACCCTGCAAGACGGCCTGTCCCGCGCACGTTGCCGTTCAGGGCTACCTTAAGCTCGCGGCGCAGGGCCGCTACGACGAGGCGCTGGCGCTCATCAAGCGCGAGAACCCGCTGCCCGCCATCTGCGGCCGCGTGTGCAATCGCCGCTGCGAGGATGCCTGCACCCGTGGTCGCGTGGACGCCGCCGTGGCCATCGACGAGGTCAAGAAGTTCATTGCCCAGCGCGATCTGGACGCTGCGACCCGCTATATCCCGCCCGTGGTGACGCCGACGCGTGCCGGCGGCTTCGATCAGAAAATCGCCATCATCGGTGCCGGTCCTGCCGGCCTGTCCTGTGCGTTCTACCTGGCCGAGAAGGGCTACAAGCCCGTCGTGTTCGAAAAGAACGAGCGCCCGGGTGGCATGCTCACCTACGGCATCCCCAGCTTTAAGCTGCAAAAGGACGTCATCGAGGCCGAGGTCGAGGTCATTCGCCTGATGGGTGCCGAGTTCCGCTATGGTGTGGAGGTCGGTCGCGATGTGACGCTCGACGACCTGCGCGAGCAGGGATTTAAGGCCTTCTATGTAGCCATCGGCTGCCAGGGCGGCCGCCTTGCCGGTATTCCGGGCGAGGATGCCGAGGACGTGACCGTGGCCGTCGATTTTTTGCGCGAGGTCAACAGCGGCAAGATCGATGCGCTGCCTGGCCGCACCATCGTGGTGGGCGGCGGCAACGTGGCGATCGATGTCGCCCGCAACGCCTGCCGTCTGGGATCCGAGCACGTTGAGATGTTCTGCTTGGAGAGCGAAGCCCAGATGCCCGCCAGCGAGGAGGAGCGTCGCGAGGCCATTGAGGACGGCGCGCACATCAGCTGCGGTTGGGGCCCCAAGGAGGTCCATCTGGACGATGCCGGCCGTGTGTGCGGCATTACCTTTAAGCGCTGCACGCGTGTCTTCGACGACGAGGGCCGTTTTGCGCCCGAGTACGACGAGAACGACCTGCGTCGCGTGGACGCCGACCGCGTGGTCATGTCCATCGGCCAGTCCATCGTGTGGGGCGACCTGTTGGCCGGCTCCAAGGTCGAGCTCGGCCGTGGCCAGGGTGCCCTTGCCGATCCCCAGACCTATCAGACCGCCGAGCCCGACATCTTTGTGGGCGGTGACGTCTACACCGGCCCCAGCTTTGCCATCGATGCCATCGCCGCCGGTCACGAGGCTGCGGTATCCATCCATCGCTTTGTGCAGCCGGGCTCTACGCTCACCATTGGCCGCAACCAGCGTAAGTACAGCGCGCTCGACCGCGATGACGTGGTGATCGAGAGCTATGACAACGTGAGCCGCGAGGTGGCGCATGTGGACCGCGAGCGCGAGAAGGCTGAGCCGTTTAGCGAGTATGTCGAGACCTTTACCGAGGAGCAGGTGCGTGCCGAGACCGCCCGCTGCCTGGGTTGCGGCGCCTCGATCGTCGACCCCAACAAGTGCATCGGTTGCGGCCTGTGCACCACCAAGTGCGCGTTCGACGCCATTCACCTGGATCGCGACCGCCCCGAGTGCTCCACGATGGTCAAATACGAGCAAAAGCTGCCGAGCCTGGGCAAGTACGCGCTCAAGCGCGCCATCAAAATTAAGTTCGGGAAGAAATAACAGAGCGTAACGAGTAAGCGAACGGCGCAGAGGGCGGTTGGACAGCGAGCGGGTCCCAGGCGTGGCGAGGTGCCTTGAAAGAGGAGGGTATAGGGCTTTTGCCCATGCCCGACGATTGAAAGGCAGATCGTCCGTCTGGGGCTCGCGCAGCGTCAAGCCGACCGCCGTTCGGTAGAACGGCGGAAGGACCATAAAGTGCACGAGCTCGGGATTGTTTACCACATCATTCGCGATGTTGAGAATGTGGCGCGTGCTAATGGCGTGCGCCGCGTCTCGAGCGTGACGCTGCTGCTGGGCGAGGTCTCGGGCGTCGTTCTCGATCTGCTGCTCGACGCGTGGCGCTGGGCAGCAGATAAAAAGCCCATCACCGAGGGCGCCGAGCTCATTGTGGAGCCCGTTGCCGCCGTGACGCACTGCGAAGTGTGCGGCCAGGACTACGCGACGGTCGAGCACGGCAAGACCTGCCCTCATTGCGGCAGCGGCGAGACGTACCTGCTCCAAGGCCAAGAGGTCATGATCAAACAGATCGAGACCCCGGACGAAGGGCCGACGGAGGCCAGCATCTCCGAGCCCGCCGATACTCCAGACGCCGTCGACGCGGCCCATCCCCTCCACATCGCCTAACCCAGTCATTGGGGGCGTTCTTAAACGACTAGCCATTCAAGAACGTCCCCAACGTCTACGGTCCGACTTGATTTCTTGTACATATTCTCAATTATTAGTCAAGCGATGGATGTCTAAACAAAATAAGGTAGGGTCAACTGCATTAATGCTGCTTAAATCGGTATAAATGAACAGTGTATTTATATCTGTCCTTTAAAGTCGGTGCATAAATCACGTTTCAACAGGAAATAAGCTGTAAACCATCGACGCAATCAGTTTGTAACAAAAATAGACGCTTAAACAAAAAATGCAACCGTTCGCAGTTCCTCGCATAATTCCATAAACCAAACAGCTATACTTCCTTCTTGTCGTGTAGGAAATACGTAGACAAAAAGGAGGTTATGTGATGGTAAGTATTGTTCTTGCTAGCCACGGGGACTTGGCAGCTGGAATCAAGCAGACGGGCTCGATGGTCTTTGGCGATCAGCCGTCTGTTGCCGTGGTCTCGCTCGAGCCGAGCATGGGCCCCGACGACTTCCGTGCCAAGGTCGAGGAAGCAATCGCTTCCTTCGAGGACCAGGAGCAGGTGCTCTTCCTCGTTGATCTGTGGGGCGGCACGCCGTTCAACCAGATCAGCGGGCTCATCGAGGGCCACGATTCCTGGGCTATCGTCACCGGCGTCAACCTGCCTATGCTCATCGAGGCATATTCGCAGCGCTTTGACGCAAAGAACACTGCACATGCGATCGCAAAACATCTCGTGACTGAGGCTAAGGCTGGCGTGCGCGTCAAGCCCGAGTCTCTGGAGCCCGAGGAGAAGAAGCCGGCTGCGGCCGCCGCTGCTCCTGCAGGCGCCATCCCTCCGGGAACGGTCATCGGCGACGGGCACATCAAGATTGCCCACGTCCGTATCGACACCCGTCTGCTTCATGGTCAGGTGGCCACCACGTGGACCAAGCAGATCAACCCCAACCGCATCATCGTGGTTTCCGACGGCGTTGCTCACGACGAGCTCCGCAAGACCATGATCGAGCAGGCTGCCCCTCCGGGAGTCCATGCCAACGTCGTGCCCATCAAGAAGATGGCCGAGGTCGTCAAGGACACGCGCTTTGGTGACACCAAGGCCATGCTGCTCTTTGAGAACCCGCAGGATCTGCTCAAGGCCATCGAGGCCGGCGTCGACATCAAGGAAGTCAACATCGGTTCCATGGCTCACTCCAAGGGCAAGGTCGTCGTCACCAACGCCGTCGCTATGGGCGATGACGACGTCAAGACTCTCGAGGCCCTCAAGGCCAAGGGCGTCAAGTTCGAGGTCCGCAAGGTTCCTTCGGATTCCTCCGAGGATCTCGACGCCATGTTGAAGAAAGCTAAGGCCGAACTGGCCGCTCAAGCATAGTAAAGGAGGGTCCGATACATGTCTGCAATCACTATTCTGCTTGTTGCGATTGTCGCGTTGCTTGCCGGTATGGAAGGCATTCTGGATGAGTTCCAGTTCCATCAGCCGCTCGTGGCATGCACGCTTATCGGTCTCGTAACCGGTCACCTTCAGGAGGGCATCCTCCTGGGCGGTTCGCTCCAGATGATGGCCCTTGGCTGGGCTAACGTCGGCGCCGCTGTCGCGCCTGACGCCGCTCTGGCCTCGGTCGCTTCTTCGATCATCATGGTGCTCGCCCTCAACGGTGGCGCCACCGATTCGGCCAAGGCCGTTACCGCCGCCATCGCCGTCGCCGTCCCGCTGTCGGTCGCTGGTCTGTTCCTGACCATGATCTGCCGTACCCTGGCTACCGCTATCGCTCACGCCATGGACGGTTGCGCCGAGAAGGGCGACTTCTCCGGCATCGAGCGCTGGCAGTACGCTGCTATCCTCATGCAGGGCCTTCGTATCGCCATCCCGGCAGTACTTCTGTGCATCATCCCGGCCGAGGCTGTTACCAACGCGCTTAACGCTATGCCCGACTGGCTGTCCGGCGGTATGGCTGTCGGCGGCGGCATGGTCGCTTCCGTCGGTTACGCCATGGTCATCAACATGATGGCCACCAAGGAGACCTGGCCGTTCTTCATCCTCGGCTTTGTCCTTGCTGCCATCCCTCAGCTCACGCTGATCGCCCTTGGCCTCATCGGCATCTCCCTTGCCCTCATCTACCTTGGCCTCAAGGATCTGGCCAAGCAGGGTGGCGGCATGGGCGGTGGCTCCGGTGACCCGCTCGGCGACATTCTGAACGATTACGAGTAGGAGGGGAGTGATACATATGGCAGAGAACAAGATTCAGCTCACCAAGGCTGACCGCAAGAAGGTTTGCTTCCGTCATCAGTTCCTTCAGGGCTCGTGGAACTACGAGCGTATGCAGAACGGCGGCTGGTGCTTCGCAATGATCCCTGCGATCAAGAAGCTCTACACCAACAAGGATGACCAGATTGCCGCTCTTAAGCGCCACCTGGAGTTCTATAACACCCATCCCTATGTTTCCGCCCCCGTCATTGGCGTCACCCTCGCTCTCGAGGAGGAGCGCGCCAACGGTGCCCCGATTGACGACGTCGCCATTCAGGGCGTCAAGGTCGGTATGATGGGCCCGCTCGCCGGTGTCGGCGACCCCGCCTTCTGGTTCACCCTTCGCCCGATTCTGGGTGCTCTGGGCGCTTCCCTGGCCCTGTCCGGCAGCATCGCCGGTCCGCTGCTGTTCTTCTTCGCGTGGAACATCATCCGTTACGCCTTCCTGTGGTACACGCAGGAGTTTGGCTACAAGGTCGGCTCCTCCATCGCCAAGGACCTCTCCGGCGGTCTGATGGGCAAGGTCACCGAGGGTGCATCCATCCTGGGTATGTTCATCATCGGCGCCCTGGTCGAGCGCTGGGTGTCCATCTCCTTCACCCCGGTCGTCTCCAAGGTCACGCAGTCTGCTGGCGCCTTTATCGACTGGGCTAACCTGCCCTCCGGTTCTGAGGGTGTCAAGGAAGCACTGACGATGTATAACTCCATCGGTGCTAACGCCCTTGATCAGGTGAAGGTCACCACGCTTCAGGCCAACCTTGATCAGCTCATCCCCGGCCTTGCCGCCGTGTGCCTGACCCTGCTGGTCTGCAAGCTCCTCAAGAAGAAGGTCAGCCCGATCGTCATCATCCTGGCTCTCTTCGCCATCGGCATCATCGGTCGCGTCTGCGGCTTCATGTAAGCACGTTTCGGCTTAAGACCGAGAATTGCTAGGCAAGGGCTTTTGAGCCATTGAAACGGACCGCACCCGGTGGGTACACTGGATGCGGTCCGATTGTTTTATTTGGAGGGCGAGGCGCGCATGGCGCAATCTCAGAACAGCACGGTCGATCTGGCAACGCCGGCAACCTGCCTGATGGGGCTTACCAGCCACGGTAACGTGATGGTGGGCAATAAGGCGTTCGAGTATTACAACGAGCGCAATCCCGAGGATTATATTCAAATCCCGTGGGACGAGGTCGACTATATTGCCGCCGAGGTTTTACGCGGCACCAAGAAGATCACGCGTTTTGCCATCTTCACCAAGGACAACGGTCACTTTACGTTTTCGACGCGCGACGACAAAGAGACGTTGCGCGCGGTTCGCAAGTACGTCGACGAGGATAAGCTCGTGCGTTCGCCCGACTTTATCGATGTGACGGCCAAGGGCGCCAAGAGCATCCCCTCCGTCATCAAAAACCTCTTCCACAAAGGCAACTAGTCGCCTGCGACGTTCTTAAACGACTAGTCATTAAAGAACGTCGCAGATGACTATCTCGAAGAGCGGCTATGCGCTGCATGGTAGTGGCGCAAATCTGCTACACTAGTACAACATGCCTCCGTAGCTCAGGGGATAGAGCACCGCTCTCCTAAAGCGGGTGTCGACGGTTCGAATCCGCCCGGGGGCACCAGGGAATATGACGGCGTCGCGAGAGCGGCGCCGTTTCTGGTTTGTGGGAGCTGTCGGCGGATTCGGGCCGTCGACACCCGCGTCACTCATTTCCCCGCGGGGGGAGTTTTCGAATCCGCCCGGGGGCACCAGAGGAATATCGAGCCCGGTACCGCTACGGTGCCGGGCTCTTCTGGTTCATGCCATGTCAAAAACGAAGCGCCCACTTGCTGGGGGAGCAAGCGGGCGCCTGTGAGCGAATATGTTTGCGGCGAGAGCCGTGATGGGCGGTGGGGTGGCGACTAGTTGGTCGTACCGGAATCGTCGCCCGTGCCCGAGCCAGAGCCCGAACCCGAGCCAGAAAGTGCGACCGTCAGCGTGATCGTGCTGTCGGTGGACTGCTTGCCGGTGGGGGAGACGCCCGTAACGGTGGCATCCTCGTTACCGCTTACGGGATTGCCGTTCTGGTCACAGAAGCCGATGTTATAGAAACCGGCGTTGTTGAGCGCGGTGACGGCGGCGGAGATGCTCTTGCCGTACAGGTTGCCCGGAACGCTGGCCTTGCCGGACTTCTTGGCAATGACGACGCTAATCGTGGCGCCGGGCTTCTGCTTGCCGCTGGGGTTCCAGCTGATCACGGTGCCCTCGGTAACCGAGTCGTTCTCCTGGTAGCTCACGTCGACGCCAAAGCCTGCCATATCGAGGGCGTTGCGTGCTTGGGCCTCGGTCATGTCGGTCAGGTCGGGGACGGACGTGGTATCCGGGCCGCTCGAGACCTTGTACGAGATGGTCGTGCCCTTCGCGACTTCCTTACCGGCATCGGTGCCCTGCTCAAAGACCTGGCCCTCATCGGCCTCGTTGGCCTCCTCGGAGGCGTTGCCCTTCAGGCCAACGCTTGCCAGCGCGGCTTCTGCCTGGTCCTTGGTCAGGCCGACAAGCTGGGGAACCTCAACCTTCTCGGAGGGCTTGGGGCCCTTGGAGATTACCAGGTTCACCTTGGTGCCCTTGGCCTTCTTGGTGTTGCCGTTGGGCGTCTGCTCGGCGACCTTGCCCTCGTCGACATCGTCGTTGTAGCTTTGGTCGATGGTGCCGACCTCGAGGCCGGCTTGCTTGATCAGCTCGACGGCAGTCTGCTGGTCTTTGCCCAGCACATCGGGCACGGTGACCTGCTCGCCGCCAAAGAGTCCTGTGGCAAAGGCCACCACGATGCCGATGACGGCAACGGCTGCTACCACGGCGGCGATGATCTTATTCTTGTTGGATTTGGGCTTTTCGACCTCGTAGGAGCCGGTAGAGCCCGAAACCGAGCTACGGGCGGTATTCTGGCCGCTCACGCCCGAAACGGGACGCACCATGGCGCGCGTCTGATCGGAAAGCTCGCGAGTCTTGGTGGCGCCCAGCTCACCGGGGGCACCGATGATGCGCGTGGGCTCCGAGACGTTGACGGCACGGCCCGACAGGTAGCTGTTGAGCACCTGACGAAGCTCGTCGGCGGTCTGGAAGCGGTTTGCCGGGTCCTTCTCCATGCACTTGAGGATGATGCGCTCAAGGTCGGCGTCGACACCGGAGTTGATCTGGCTCGGCGGAATAGGCAACTCGTTGACTTGCTTGAGTGCGACCGAGATGGCGTCGTCACCGTCAAAGGGAACGCGGCCGGTGGCGCACTCGTACATCACGACGCCCAGCGAGTAGATATCCGAGGTGGGGCCGAGGTCCTGACCGCGGGTCTGCTCGGGGCTGACGTAGTGGGCGGTTCCCAGCACGTTGTTATCTTGCGTGAGGTGGCTGTTCTTGGCACGCGCGATGCCAAAGTCCATCACCTTGATGTTGCCGTCGGGCAGCACCATGATGTTCTGCGGCTTAATGTCGCGGTGGATGATCTCGTGCTTGTGGGCGACCGAAAGCGCAGAGCTGATCTGCGAGCCGATCTGGGCGACCTTCTTGGGGTCGAGGGCGCCGTGGCTCTTGATGCCGCTCTTAAGGTCGGTGCCGCGCAGGTACTCCATGACGATGTAATAGGTGTCGCCGTCCTTGCCCCAATCGTAGACGCCCACGATATAGGGGGAGGAGAGGCCGGCTGCTGCCTGTGCCTCCTGCTTAAAGCGTGCGGCGAAGGTTGCGTCGCCAGCATACTGTGGCAGCATGATCTTGACGGCTACCGTGCGGTCGAGGACCTGGTCCTGTGCACGGTAGACGGTCGCCATGCCGCCTGTTCCCACCTTATCCTTGAGGAGGTATCTTCCCCCGAGGACCCTCTGTTCCATTCCTGCTCCTAACATAATTATTCGCTCAACGATGTGTGTAGTACCTACGATGTGGCCGCTGGGGCCGTGTGGCGTGTTGCCGCTAACTCTTCGGTCGCGGCGCGTCTCGGGTGTCCGATTCGATCATGGGCATCACGCTCCCTGTGCGGCAAGCGCCGCGGTCAGGACGATACCGGCAATCTTGGCGGCCTCGACGTCATGCTTGTCGAAATCCTCCAAGGCCACCGAGATGGCGACCGTGGGTGAATCGTAAGGTGCAAAGCCAACGAACATCGAGTTGACGTTGGTGCCGCCGGTCTCGGCCGAGCCGGTCTTGCCGGCGACCTTGACGCCGGGGATCTGGGCATCGGTGCCGGTGCCGGACTGGACGACGGCAAGCATGGCCTGCTTGACCTGGTCGGCCGTGGCGGAGCTGACGGCCTGACCAAGCGAGCGGGACTGCGTGGTCTTGACCACGGTTCCGTCCGGGGCGAGTACCTGGGCTACAAAGTACGGGTCCATGACCACGCCGCTGTTAGCGATGGCGGCGGCAATCACGGCGTTCTGCATGACGGTGGTCTGCGGGCCGGGCGTGTGGTCCATGCCGACAGGCTGGCCGGCGCCGGCCCAGGCGGTCTCCCACTCGGTCATGAGCGACGGGTCGGCCATGATGGAGGCCGCGGAGGTCAGGTCCTGGCCGAGCTTTTGGCCGTAGCCAAAGGCGTTGGCAAACTGCACGAGCGTGTTTGCGCCAACTTCGTTTGCCACCTGGCCAAAGACGACGTTGGAGGACACGGCAAAGGCCTGCTGCAGGCTGATGGTGCCGTAGCTCTCGTTGGCAGAGTTGGTGACTGGTGCGTTGCCGATGTCCATGGAGCCGGGCGCCTGGTAGGTGCTGGTAAGGCTGGCGGTACCGGTCTCGAGTGCCGCGGAAAGCGTAACGACCTTAAACGTTGAGCCCGGCGTGTACAGCGCGTCCATGGCGCGATTGTACATGGAGCCGTCCTCGCCGCCGCCCGTCTGCAGCAGGGCATCGATGTTGGTGTTGTCGTAGGTGGGCGAGCTGGCACATGCGAGCACCGCGCCGGTACGCGGGTCGATGACCACTACAGCGCCCTTAAAGCCCTTGAGTGCCTGCTCGGCCGCCGTCTGGATGCGCGAGTCGATGGTGAGCTTGGCGGTGTTGCCCGGCTGGGTCTGGCCCGCGAGCGACGCGATGGCGTTGTTCCAGCTGGAGTAGTCCTTAGAACCGGTGAGCGTGTCGTTCATGACGCTCTCGATGGCGGTGGTGCCATACTGCTGGCTCACGTAGCCAACCACGTGCGCTGCCAGGTTACCGTTGGGGTAGGAGCGTACGTAGGTGCCGTCCTCCTGCTGCAGCGACTCGGCCAGCGTCACGCCGTCGGACGTGATGATGGAGCCGCGCTGGATGTACTTGGAGCGGGCGATGGTGTGGTTGTTGGTCGGCATGTCCTGATAGTCCTTGGCCTTGATGACCTGGACATAGGTGAGGTTGCCGATAAGGATGGCGAACAGCGCCGTAAAGGCGAGCACCGCGCGGGTTAGACGGTTGGCGAGCGCCACGCGGCCGAGCACACCGGATTCAGGTGTGTCGAGCAGGCGACGGCGCATGCGCGAGCCGACGGAATGGCTGCCACTGCCGTAGGAAGACGAGGTGGCAAAGCGCGTGCCCGTCGGGGCGGCGGCAGATGCGACCTGATCATCGGTGATGGCGGCCATGGTGCCGGTGCCGGTAAGCTCGGCCTCGCGTCCGGTCGCCTCGTCACCAGCGCGCAGCAGGAGCGCGACGATGATAAAGCTTGCCAGCAGCGAGGAGCCGCCCTGGCTCATAAAGGGCAGGGTGACGCCGGTCAGCGGGATCAGGCGGGTAACGCCGCCTACGATCAAAAAGGCCTGGAAGCTGATGGCTGCCGTAAGGCCCGTGGCACTAAAGGCGGCAAGGTCGGACTTTGCGCGGGCAGCTGTGGTCAGGCCGCGAACGGCAAAGAGCATAAACAGGATGAGCACGGCGCCGCCGCCCAAAAGGCCCATCTCCTCGCCGATAGCCGAGAAGATAAAGTCGGACTCGACGACAGGGATGTTGTTGGCCATGCCGTTGCCGATGCCAACACCGACCAGACCGCCATCGGCAAGCGAGAAGAGCGACTGGACGATCTGGTAGCCCTGGCCCTGGGCGTCCTTAAACGGATCGACCCAAACCTGGAAACGCACCTGAACGTGAGACAGGAACTTGTAGGCGCCCACGGCTCCAACGGCTAAGAGCGCAAGGCCGATAACGACATACGAAAAGCGCCCCGTGGCAACGTAGAGCATCAGCAAGAAGATGGTGTAGAACAGCACGGCCGAACCCAGGTCGCGTTCGAAGACGACGACGAGCAGGCACACACCCCACACGGCAAACAGCGGCAGCAGCAGTCGCAGGCGAGGGATCTTAAAGCCCAGGATCTTGCGGTTGGAGATGGAGAGCAGCTCGCGGTTCTCGGCCAGGTACCCGGCCAGGAACAGCACGATAAAGACCTTGGCGAACTCGCCGGGCTGGATGGTAAAGCCCGCGATGCGAATCCACAGCTTGGAGCCCGAGATCGTGGTGCCGATAAAGATAGGCAGCATCAGCAGAATGATGCCGATGATGCCAAAGGTGTACTTGTAGCGCATGACCACGTCGAGGTTTTTGACCAGTGCGAGCGTTCCCACCATCAGGGCCACCGAGACAAACAGGATGATGAGCTGTGAGATGGCGAGGGCGGGTGCGAGACGCGTCACGAACGTGATGCCGATGCCCGAAAGTATAAATACGATGGGTAGGATGGCGGGGTCGGCGCCGGGCGCCAAGATGCGCACGGCAATGTGGGCCGCGGCAAAGGCGGCAAAGAGGCCGATCGGCACGGCGAGCGTCTCAAAGGAGATGGCAGCGCCCGCGGTGAGGACGTACATCGCATACAACAGGATGACGGGGAACGCCGAGGCGATGAGCAAGAGCAGCTCGGTGTTGCGGCGACTCATAAGCGGCACTCCCTTTCTAATTCTTATCGGAGGCTTCGGCCTCGGCGGACTGTTCGGCGGTTTTCTCGGAATCTGATTCGGAGGTCGATCCCTGATTGGTGTTGTCGCGAATCGTTTGCGCGTCGATCACCTGGCGGGTCTGCTCCTCGTCGATCTGGTGGCGGTACTTGGATATCGTGTCCTGCGCATCGTCGACACTTGTTTGCGGAATACCCGCCTTGAGGCGGTTTTGCGTGTCTTCGGGCAGGTCGGACAGCTTGATGCTGGTTTCGCTTTCGAGCCAGTGGAGCTTGAGTCCGAGCGGCTTGCCAGGCAGGCCGCGCCAGACGGCGACATTGCCCTGGTAGGTACCCAGGTAGTACGAGCCGGTGACACCCGTGTAGGCCCAGATGCCAGCTGCCAGCACAAAGACGAGGGCCAGAATGGCGGCGATAGTAATGTTGCGGCGACGCACGCGCTGCGCCTCGCGCATAACGCCATCGTCAACCAGGTCAACGACTACTACGGTCACGTTGTCGTGGCCGCCGGCGGCAAGCGCCGCGTCCACTAGGTTGTCGACGCAGATTTGCGCGGTTGAGGACTGCGTGGCGATGTTCTCGATATCGCTATCGGGAATCATGCTCGAAAGGCCGTCGGAGCACAGGATCAGGCGGTCGCCTTCCTCGATATGCAGAGTGAAGTGGTCGGCATACATGGCGGGGTCCGAGCCCAGCGCGCGGGTGATGACCGAACGGTTGGGGTGGACGCGAGCCTCGTCTGCCGTGATCTCGCCGGCGTCCACGAGCTCCTCCACGTAGGAGTGGTCGCGGGTCACGCGGATGAGCGTGCCCTCGTGGAGCAGGTAGGCGCGAGAGTCACCCACGTGGGCGATGGCGAGCGTGTCGTTTTCGATATAGGCGCAAGTGGCTGTGCAGCCCATGCCGGGCTTGCCCAGGCCATTCAGGGCCGCCTCGATTACGGCGGCGTTGGCGGCCTCGACGGCTGCCGCCAGGCGTGCGGCGTCGGCAGACTGAGGAGCTGTCTTGGCGATGGTCTCGACAGCGATAGAAGAGGCCACCTCGCCGGCAGCGTGACCACCCATGCCGTCGCATACGCAAAAGAGCGGCGACTGCACCAGGTAGGAATCCTCATTGTGCGGGCGCACGCAGCCAACGTCGGAGCGGGCGCCCCACATGAGTTGCGTGGTGGTGCCGGCATCATAGGTCGAGTCGGTCTCGATGCGCTCCTCGGTTAGGGGTTCAAAGCTCATGGTCGAGCCGGGGTCTTTGAGCTTGGCCTCAACGGCGGCAACGTCGATCTCGGCTGTGTCACCGGGAGAGACGGTGTCGGTCTCGGCGTTTGATTCGGAATCGCCGGTGTCCGGGGAGTCGGGCTCCTCGGACATGCGGGCGGCCGACTCGTCGTCTTGCGGGCTGACGTCTATAGGCTCGGGCGCCGGCGTAGACGCGGGCGCAACCTCGGATGCCGGGGCTATGGGAAACGCCGGCGCGGCGGGCTCGGGTGCCGCAAACACCGCAGCGCTCTCGTTGATTGCCGCGGCGACGGGCTCTGCAAAGTGAGCCGGCGCCGGGGTTGCTTCGGACGCTGTGGGCTGTTCCGCAGCATGTGCGCCGATGGGCGCCGCTACGGCATCCTCTTCGTCCTCGTTATCGGCGAGATCCGAAATATCATGCGTTACATGCGAAAGAGGCAGGGAGAACACGGTGTCCTCGGGCTCCACGGGTGCGGAGCCCGCCGGAGCGGCGTGGGCCGGTGCAGCTGTGGCGGCGGCCGGTGCCTCGGTCATAGTTGCGGACTTGTTCTCCTCGTCGATCATCGACGGTTCACCTTCATGACCACGTCGCCAATCTGGACTTCGTCGCCCTCACGCAGCGTCGCGGGCTCCACGAGCTGGCGGCCGTTGACAAGCGTGCCGTTAAGCGAGTTGAGGTCCTCGATGATGAGCGCCGGGCCCTGTAGCGAAAAGCGCGCATGCGAGGCCGAGACGAACGGTTCGTTGATGCAGATGTCCGAAGATGGCGAGCGACCGACGATGACGGGGCCGAGCATGTCTACGTGGATGCCGCGGATACCGCGCGGACCCTTGTCCACATCAATCGTCCAGATAGCCGAGTCGCGGCGCTGCCCGCGCACAAGTCCCACGCCGGTCTTCATGACGGCGAACAGGAAGATGTAGAGCAGGGCGACCAGGACGATGCGGCCTGCAAAAAGGACGATATCGATGTTCATAAGCGACTATCCCCTAAATTCAAAGGTGCTCAGGCCAAACGTCAGCAGATCGCCGTTGCGCAGCGGGCAGCGCGTAATGCGGCGGTTGTTGACGAGCGTGCCGTTGGTGGAATTGAGGTCCTCGATCGACCAATCCGAGCCCGTAAAGGTGAGCTGGGCGTGGCGGCGCGACACGTTGGGGTCGCGCAGGGCAATGTCGGAAACTGAGCGCTCGCGACCGATGGTCACCTGTGCGGAGGTGATGCTATGGCTCTCGCCGCTCACGACGTCGACGAGCTGGGCGAGCGGGCGCTGCGGGGCGCGAGTGCTCGCCATGTTGGAGGCGATGCCGGCTGCGGCACCTAGGCCCACGGCGGCACCGGTCGCGGCGGCTCCGCCCATGCCGGCAAGCGCGTCGCGCGAGACGGTCTGCGGCACCGGGATAGGAGCGGCGGGGTCGGGGACGCTGGGCGCGAAGGGGTCTGCCACGGCAAGCGGGTCGGGAGCGGCGGCGCGAGGCGTCGGCTGCTGCTGGGGCATGGCGGCGGGGCGCTGCTGCTGCGGGGCAGCAAACTGCTGCTGGCCGGCGCGCGGGGCGCTGGCGGCACGGCTTGCCGCGGAGTTGTTCTGTCCCAGGCCGTTTTGATAGGCGCGCTCTTCTTCGTACAGGCGACCGAGCGTGGGGACATCGACGTTCTCGGCAAAGACCGAGAACTTGCCGGCGCGCAGCTGCGGATCGATCATAAAGCGCACGAGGGGCTCGCCGACAAAGACATAGCGGCGCTTTTCGGCCTGCGCCTTCACAAACTCGCGGACCTCGCGCGAAAGCTCGGGGTAGAACGGGGCGAGCATGGGATCGTCGTCGGCGGCGATAAGGATGGTATAGAGTGCCGGCGCCGTGTTGACGCCGTTAATCACCAGAGTCTGATCCTCCATGTCGCGAGCGGCCTGCTTGGCAAGCTTCTTAAAGGAGAACGGGGCACGGGTGGCACCGAAGATGCCGGCCACGTGGTCCTCGAAGATGTTCAGGAAGTTCACGAAAGATCACTCTCCGTATAGGTTCTTTGGTATCCGAGCAAATATAGGCATATCCCAACGATTATAGAGGATAGGGTTCCCGCAACCGCCGCCTTGGCGACGACCGCGGCTGCAAGGCTGGCAATTTCCATATGGTGTGCAAGACAGGACGCCGCTGCGCAGCCGATGCCGGTGACAGCGATGGCGGCGATTGCGGCAAGGTTTGAGCCCTGATCGGCACGCTTGGCATGGGCATTGAGCAGCGCGGATGACGCTGCGGCAGTTGCCGCGACCAGCACAAAGGCAGCCCAAAGGAGCGGGTCTCCCAGCGCTGCGGCAACGTTACCGAGCCCCAGCACGCCTCCGGCTGAAAGCGCGACCGTGGCCAGACGGGCAAAAAGCGCGCCCATGCCCGTTGCCGCGGCGGCGCTTGCCGGGCCGAGCCAAAATGACGCGACGCCGGCGGCGACCCCAGCTGCCAGGAAGGTATTGCCGGTCAGACAGCCAAGCGCGAGTGCACAGGTGAGCGTGGCGCTCGCGGCAGTCTCGGTGCGACCCCAGGCGATCCACCAACCGGACATGGCGGCGGCAAAGATCACCGCGACGGGCAGCATCGACAGGATGCCCTGTGCCTGCATGGTGGCGTTGGCCATGAGCACCAAAAAGCCCACAGCCGAGATGGCCGAGCCAATCTGGGGGGCCAGGCCAGCCGCCGCTCCGATCGCGATGGCCGCAATGACCAGGCCGGGAAGCGCCGCGACCCCGGCCGTTTGCATCAGCAAAAAGCTAAAGGTGCCGCACGTTAGCGCCGAGATAGTGCGCATGGTGTAGTCACGCGCATGGCTCCAGCGCGTGCCCGCCCAGCCGAGTGCGGGGTCGACCTCGATGGCGTCGTCCTCGTAGTGCGACGGCTCGATATCGTCGAGCTCCTGTTCGTCATCCGAAAGTTCGCCAACCATTTGCTCCAGGCTGCGACGGCCTTCGCGCACGCTGCCCAGACCGGCAAGGAGCTGGTCGCAAAATGCCTCGATGCTGTTGGGGCGGTCCTGCGGCATGGGGGAGAGGGCACTCATGAGTGCAGCCTCGGCTCCCGGGGGAAAGTGTGGTATCAGCTCGCTGGGATAGGTGGCACCGCCGATGATGCGGCCGAGCGAGTCGCCGGGCGTGGCCGCCATAAAGGGAGCGCTGCCGCACATGCCCTCGTAGATCACACAGGCGAGGGCAAAGACATCGGCGCGCTCGTCGACCGTGCCAGTTTCGATGTCGAGCTGCTCGGGTGGCATGTAGCCGATGGTGCCGCCGCGCGATCCGCCAAAGCCGCCGGCAGACGACAGCCGCGCCATGCCAAAGTCGGTGAGCTTTACATTGCCCGAGTGGTCGATGAGCACGTTGGCGGGCTTAATATCCAGGTGGAGCACGCCGTTGCTATGGGCGAAGGTGAGCGCCTGGCCCAGGGCATCGGCAATGGCAGCGGCCTCGTCAAAGGTGAGCGAATGGCCGTCCACGCGATGCAAAAACTCGGCTAGGGACATGCCGTCGACATATTCCATGACCAGGTAGGCATAGGCGGTGTCGTGCGTAAAGTCGATAACCTGCACGATATTGGGATGTTGAAGCATGGCGGCGGTATGCGCCTCGCGCAGCACATCCATAATGTCGCTGGCGGGCATGCCAGCGCCGTCTGTGAGGGGGATGCGCTTAATGGCCACGCGACGGCGCAGGTGTGTGTCGCGGCAAATCTCGATGGAGCCAAAACCGCCGGTCGCAAGCGTTTCGAGCGGCTGGTACCGCTTGAGCAGCTCGCGAGAGCTAGTGCCCTCCAAGGGAACGTCCGGCGAGAACCGGGCGGTATGTTGCGAGAAAAGCGGCATGGCCAACCCTCGTGCGTTTAAAGTTCGTTTGCGAGCGGCGGGCGCGGGGCCGAGCCATTCGCGGTGGCATAGATGCTGCTAGTGTAGCACGCTCGGGTGGGCGACATTCAATTTAAGCTCCGTCTGGGATCTGGACCCTGCGTCCGGCCTAGCGCTTCTTCTTGTTCTTCTTCTGCTTGCGCTGCTTGCCCTTGGTCTCCTGGGGCTTGTCGCCCTGCTTGGCCTCGGCGGCGGCCTTCTCGGCCTTCATTTTCTTCTTCTTGGTCTCGATGCGGAGTTTTTTGTTGATGCGTGCCTTAAGGAAGGTGCCGAACTGCTCGGCATCGCCACGGACGAAGGTGTCCTTGGGGATCGTCACGCCCTGGTCGGCGAACATGGCCACAAAGATGCGCTCGCCGTCGAGTACGTGGTCGAGCTTGTCAAACGGGAAGAACTGCGACTTGCCGCTCTTGCCCCAAACCATCAGGCCGTCCTCGTTGGCGGCGACGCGGCGATAGCGGCCACCCATGGACTCGTCGGCCTCGACGGCGTCGATAAAGTCGCGGGCGAGCGTGTGGTGCAGGTTTTTGCTCCACCAGGCCAAAAAGGCGCCGAATACGATCAGGACGACGCCAAACTTGATCCAGTTGCCGCCGGCCACCAGCATGCCGATGCCGATGAGCGCGGCAATCGCGGCGGCGACATACAGCGAGCCGCGACGCCTGGGCGAGGCGACCAGGCGTGCGAAGTCGGTGACCAGGTCGTTTTCGTACTGGTACTCGTTGAGGTACAGGATGCCGTCGTCGGCTGCGGCCTGCTCCTCGAGCGCGACCTCGACCTGGTCGGCTGCTTCGGAGGGAACGAGGTTGCTCTCTGCGTCTGCCATGCTCTTTAGACTCCTATCGCGGCGGGCTCGCCGTACGGGTTATTATGAATGCAGTATGCCGTGCGACCGCATGGCCGTCGCGGCAACAAGTCTCAGTATACCCGGGGGAGCACCCATGGAATCGTTGTACCGAAAGTATCGCCCGCTCACCTTCGACTCCGTGGTGGGCCAGCAGCATATCGTCTCGACGCTCGAACACGCCATCACCGAGGGGCGCCTGTCCCACGCCTACCTGTTCTGCGGACCGCGCGGCACGGGCAAGACCACTATGGCGCGCATTCTGGCCAAGGCGCTGCTGTGTCGCAATGCCGAGGCGGCGCGCGCCGAGGGTGCAAGCGGCTGCATGCCCGACGGTACTTGCGAGGAGTGCGAGCTCATCGCCGAGGGCAACCACCCGGATGTCTACGAGCTCGATGCCGCAAGCCGTACCGGCGTGGACAACGTGCGCGAGGAGATCATCAACTCCGTCAACTTTGCCCCGGTGCGCGGCAAGTACAAGATCTATATCATCGACGAGGTCCACATGCTCACGACGGCGGCGTTCAACGCGCTGCTCAAGACTCTTGAGGAGCCGCCGGCACACGTGATCTTTGTGCTGTGCACCACCGACCCGCAAAAGATTCTGGAGACCATCCTCTCGCGCTGCCAGCGCTTCGATTTCCATCGCATCGGCAACGAGGATATCGAGCATCGCCTGGCATACGTGTGCGAGCAGGAGGGCTTCGATTACGACGATGAGGCGCTGGCTATCGTGGCGCGCCATGCCAAGGGCGGCATGCGCGACGCGTTGTCCACGCTGGAGCAGCTGAGCGTTTTTGGCAACGGCGCCGTGCATGCGGACGACGCCCGCTCGCTTTTGGGCGAGGTTTCGGACCAGATCCTGGGCGAGTTTGCCCGCGCCATCGCCGAGCGTGATGTCGCCGAGCTATATGGACTGATCCGTGCGCAGGTCGAGGAAGGAAACGACCTGCTGGAGCTGACGCGCGACCTGGTGGCGCATGTGCGTGACGTGTACGTTGCCTGCGTTGCTGGTGCCCGTGCCGAGCTGTTTGAGGGCGGCTCCGAGCAGGCCGAGGCGCTTGCTGCCGAGGCCGCTGCCTTTGGCGAGCATCCTGCCGACCGCCTGGCCCGTGTGCTGACGGTGCTCGACGATGCCGCACTGGAGATGAGGGGCGCGAGCGACGTGCGCCTGGTGCTCGAGATCGCCTGCACGCGCCTGGCACGTCCCGAGGCCGATTTAACGATTGAGGCATTGGCCGAGCGCGTGGCACGCCTGGAGGCCATGGTTGCCAACGGCGCCGTGCCGGCGAGCGTGGCTGCTGCTCAGGCCGCCGCGCCTGCAGCATCCGTACCCGCTGCTGCCCAACAGCCGACGCTAATTTCGGGCACCCGTGCTGCCGCTCCGGCGGCATCCGCTGCCCCCGCTGCTACGTCCGCGCGCCAGGGCGGTATGCCTTGGGACCGTGGTGCTGCTGTTCCGGCTGCCCAGCCTGCGCCCCGTTCTGCGTCCGTGTCAGTTTCCAAGCCTGCAGCGCCTGCACCTCAGCCTGCGCCGGCTCCGACGTCTCAGCCCGTTGCGGCCCCCGCGCCTGTCACCGCTCCGGCATCTAAGTCCCAGTCCAACAATGCCGCCCAGGTTGCCGCCGCCGGTGCTGCCGAGACCCCCGCGGTCGAGGATGCCGGCGAGCTCCAGCGCAAATGGGCCGAGGTCGTCGAGCGTGTCAAGGCGCGTCAGGCTTCCTACGCAGGGCTTTTGCTCAACGCCCGCGCCACGGCCGACGACGGCTCCAAGCTCACCGTCTCGTTCCCTGCGGGCTCGACCTTTGCCATCAAGATGCTCGGCCGCGCTGACACGCAATCGGTGGTCCTGCCGACGGTCTGCGCAGTCTTCGGTCGTCGTACCGTCGACTATGTCTTGGATGGGGGTGGCACGCCGGCTCCTCAACATGAGGAGCATTCTCCATCTGCACGGGCTGCGGCATCTGCGGACCCGCAACCCGTGTCCTCGGCGGCCCCTGTATCCTCGAGCGCCAGCGCGCCGCAGCAGCAAACGGCGCCGGTAGCGGCATCGACCCCGTCGGCGCCTAAGCCCGCGGCGCCCAAACCGGCTGCTCCGACACCAGCGCCCAAGCCCGCCTCGCCCGCGCCCAAGTCGTCTGACCTGGGCAAAGCCCCCTGGCTACGCTCCGACAACCCTGCCGGCGCTCCTGCCACGGGTAAGCTCCCGACCGAGCCCGCACCCCGTGCGCCCGAGCGCTCGGCTGCCCCCAAGGCTCAGCCTGTCGCGCAGTCCGCGCCGTGGGAATCCGAGCAGGTGCCCTACGACGACGCCATGGTCGGCGGCTTTGCCGGCGATGCGAGCGGGGACGATTTTCCTCCGTTCGACGTGCCGGGTGCGACGCCCGCGCCCAAGTCCGCTGTAGCTGCCCCCAAAGAGGAGGACGCTCCTGCAGCTCCCTGGGAGTCCAACCCCGGCGCCGGCAGCCCCTTCGGCCACCAGGGCGCAGCCCCGAGCATCCCGCAGACCGAGGACGAGGCCAAAGACCTCATCCGCAGCGTCTTCGGCCAGGCCACCATCTTCAAGCCGGTGGAGTAGCTGTACGGGCGGGTATACTGCTCAAGAAGAGAACCCCTTGCCCGGGCGCATTTGTATTTCGGACATGTGTAGTGTGGTGCCGCGTATATCGCATTCGAGCAAACAGGTGCGTGACGGTCGGCCTAGGATGTTGAGGTCGATACGATACGTCGCATGGCTGTCTGTGTGCTCGACTTGCTCGGCGTCGACGGTTGCTCCGATTGTCGAATAGTCGCCTAGCTCGGCATCGACAATCTTGGAGTTATTAATCTCGACCTTGAGCTCTTGGTAGAGGGACGGGCTGTTGTAGTAAACGGTTCGGGTTCCGTCGACGCACTCGTCGGTCGCCTCCCATTTGACAACGGGCTTATCCGAGCTGGCTACCAGCAGTTCTGCTCCAAAGGCTATAGCATGGGTGATGACAACCAGCAATGCCCAGCCGACAAAGAGATAGAGAACCACATATGCAACGGGGTGTTTTGAGCGGATGTTTTGGAGCACGTCGGGGGCATTCATGGGGTACCTCCAAATTGCTATCTATAGCAATCAAATTATACCCCACCGCCATGTGCGCCGCCTCGAGTAGTGGCTCGGCATTTAGCCATTTAGTGGGACGCATAAAATGTCGGATTCCGGCTCTACAAGATTTAGCTTTCAATATTATGCAGATGCGAATTATTCAACTTTGCATAATTTTTGGGTGCGGCTTGCACTCCAGGACATGTATATCGACTGAGGTAGCGTGTCCGCCCCGCTTGCTTGCCCCGCGCCGTGGTACGATTTTTGAGTTTGAAAGTCCCGTCGCGCTCCGGCTGCCCTTGCAGCTTGTCGCGCGGCCGCACGTAAAGGAGCCATCATGGCCGGTATGAACATGCAGCAGATGATGAAGCAGGCTCGCAAGATGCAGGAGCAGCTTGCCGCCGCGCAGGAAAACCTTAAGTCCCAGACCGTCGACGCCTCTGCCGGCGGCGGCATGGTCAAGGTGACCGTTAACGGCGAGATGGAGCTCGTCAACCTCACCATCGACCCCGATGCCCTCGATCCCGAGGACGTCGATATGCTGCAGGACATGATCATGGCTGCCGTCAACGAGGCCGTTCGCGGCGTCAACGAGCTCGCCAACAAGCAGATGGGCGCCATCACTGGCGGCCTCAACATCCCGGGCATGCCGTTCTAAGACGCGCATATATATGAGTGCCAACCATAGCCTGCAAAAATTGCTCGATGAGCTGGGCCGCCTGCCGGGCATTGGCCCCAAGTCGGCTCAGCGCATCGCCTATTACCTGCTCGAGGCCGATGCCGAGGAAGCGCGTCGCCTGGCCGAGGCCATCCTGGAGGTTAAGCAGGAGGTTCACTTTTGCAGCCGCTGTTTTAACTACGCCACGGCCGACGAGTGCTCCATCTGCCAGGATTCGATGCGCGATACCACTCGCATTTGCGTGGTGGGCGAGCCGCGCGATGTCCAGGCGATTGAGCGCACGGGCAGCTACCATGGTCTCTACCACGTATTGGGCGGCGTGATCAGTCCCATGGACAAGATTGGCCCCGAGCAGCTGCACATTCGTGAGCTGTTGGCGCGCTTGGGGCACGAGGATATCCACGAGGTCATTATCGCCACCAACCCCAATATCGAGGGCGAGACCACGGCGAGCTACCTGGCGCGTACCATTAAGCCGCTGGGCGTTGAGGTGTCGCGTCTGGCGAGCGGCCTTCCCGTGGGCGGCGACCTGGAGTATGCCGACGAGCTTACGCTTGGGCGCGCCATCGAGGCCCGTCGCGCGATTTAGGTGGCGAGCCTGCTCCTGCCGTATGTCTTCATCGCGACGCACGGGGTAGTCATAATTCCCCGTGCGACTGTAAGTTTGTTGTGCAACAAAGATGCTTTGTATCCGCTTATCGCATGGATGCTTCCATTCGCATCCTTAATTTGCTCATTCGTTGCGCAACCTTTTGGGTTCGCTGATACACTCAAATATGGATTCGAATGAATGCGCCGCTCCCGAGCGGCGTGTTTTTGTTGGAGGAGAACGCATGCGGCCCGGTGGCACTCAGACAAAGCGCGGCGCCGCGGTGCGCATACGACGCCGACTGGGCTTGGCGCCGCGGGCGTACGCACTGCTATCGTGCTCGCTGGTGCTGGTCATAGCTGGCGTTTCTGCCTATGGCATGACCGTGCCGTCCATGATGCAGGCGCATGCCGCACGCGAACCGCGCGTGGGGCATGAGGCCAAAAGCGATCTGGGCACCACGACTGGATATGCTTGGGCAAGTGTGGTCGGGCATATTGTGTTTGGCACCGACGATGCGGACGGCGCCGAGGCCCCGGACAACGAAGTCACGCTTGCCAATGGCAAAACCATCGTGCTCACCAACACCAAGATCATCGATCGATTGTCCAACAATAGCGTGGCGGCAACGGTGAATAAGGTCGAGCAGCAAAAGGAGCAGGACGCCCAGCAGTCCGGAAAGCCCGGTAGCTCGGATACTTCTGGCTCCGGCTCGGATTCATCGAGTTCGGGCGGCGGCTCTGGGTCGGGTTCCTCTACCGGAGGGCCTGGAAACGGCGGCTCGACGGGCGGCAACACTGACAACGATGCAAACTCCGGCGGCCTTTCCGCTGCTGAGGAAGAGAGCATTCACAGTTGGCTTGTGACCAAGTACAACATGCTCGACGGCTATGTTTCTCGTGCCAATGACGTGGTCTCGACCTATAACTCTACGGGAGATCCCAGGCCGTGCGACAGCCTGGTCGGGGAGATGTTTGTCATTCGAGCCGAGTTCGGTCGTCAGACATTCTCGCCCCGGTCAAGGTGGTATCAGCAGTATGCCAATCTGTGGGGCTGTTACACCAACCTATGTCAATGGGTCGGCCATTACGGCGATGATGACGTCGCGCTCGGTAACTTCAACAATAACGTGGCGGCGCTTGCCCTATGATGACCGATCTTGCATCCACCACACCACAATCGCTCGGTCGCGATCCCATGGTCGGCCTGCGCCTGGCGCGTGTCGACGGGTTTGAGCCGGCCATTGCGCTCGGTCAGGACGAACTGCCTGCCTATCTGCGTCGTTTTACGATACTGTTTGCCGACGATGCCACCATGCGCCGTGGCGGTATCGGCCGCGTGACGCGTGCTGTCAACGCCCAAGGCGAGGACGTAGCACTCAAACAGCTCATCTTGCCGACGCGCGATGAGTTTGACGACGATGCCGCCCATGAGTCGCTGGTCGCCAAGTTCAAAGCGGCATTTCGCGAGGAATACGAATGCCATCGCGCCCTTTCGGGCCTTAAGGGCTTTCCCCGCCTCTATGGCTGGGGCGAGGTCGACGGTGTGCCTGCAATTGTCATGGAATGGGTCGAGGGCGAGACGCTCGCCCGCTTGCGTTCGCGACTTGCCGTGGACGATGCCGGACGCCTGTCGCCGCTTGTGGCGGCGCGTCTGGGTCGCGACCTGTTCGATCTGCTCTGCCGTATGAGTCTGGTGGGCGAGGGCTTTGTCCATCGCGATATCTCGCCCGCTAATATTATGGTGCGTACGGCGCGTCTACCGCTTGACCGGCAGCTTGCCGAGGGCACCTTTGACCTGTGCCTGATCGACTTTGGCTCGTCGCTGGCGCTTGAGCCTGCGTCGGCCGTGGCCGGTACCGGCGGCAAGGCGTCGTTTACGGAGCGTTATGCGACGCTGCGTCGCGCGACGGTGGCCTACGCTCCGCCCGAGATGCTCACCGACGATATTCCCGACCTGCGCGCTTTGCGTATGTCGCCGGCGATTGACGTCTATGCCGCGGCAAGCACGGTTTACGAGCTCATTGCCGGCGTCGCGCCATACGAAGCCGCGCCGAGCACTTCGGGCACCTCGGGTTCGCGCAAAAAGACGCGTGACATCGCCAGCCCCTACCGTCTCAAGATGGACACGCGGCCCGACTATCCCATTGGTGCCCATGCGCCCGGTTGCGATTTGACTCAGCTGCTTCGTCGTGAGCCCGATGTGGCGCTCGCCGCGGCCGAGCAGGCCCAGCAGCTGGGGCTTGAGCCGGATTCCGAGGAGCTACGCGATGCGCTGGCGTTTGTCGATGCCCAGCTGTTCGACGTGGTGACGGCCTGTCTGTCCAGCCATCAAAAAGATCGTCCCGAGCCGGCGGCGGTCGAGGCGGCGCTCTCGGCGTTTTGTGACCACTATGCGCAAAATGTCGGTCGTTCGCTCCGCGGCGAGCCGCTCACGCCGTGCCCCATGGATGCGTCTGGCCGTGCGGTTCGTCGCGCGCTGATGGTCGGCGCGACGGTCGTCTGTGGCGTGGTTTGGGCTGTGGTCGTGGTTTCGGCCGCGCTGCTGGCGTCGGGCGCTCGCGTGACGGCGACTTTGGGATCGCTCGTGTGGTCTGGGACGCTACCGGGTATTATTGCCGCACTGGCGTTGGCGCTGCCAGGCATAGCCGGCGTTACCGCGGGGGCACTTGCGCGCAATCGGCGCTCGGGGCTCCTGCAGGGTGTGCTTGCGCTTTCTGCCTGCGAGGTTCCAGTACTGGTTGTGGCTGCATGTAGCGTATTTTCCCAACGCGCCGTGATGGGCGGCCTTGTTGCCGCTCTGGTTGCAACCTATACGCTTACGTGGTTTTTGCTTGCGATGGGCTTTGCCTTTGAACTTCCCGTTTCGGCACCGCGACGCACAAAAGCCCAGATGGCGACTCCGCTTGCCGGTGGAGCCGCAGCTGCCCGTACTTTTGGCGGACCTGTCGAAGTATCGTCCGATTCTATTTCTACGACCAAGGAGGCCTAGGTCATGGCATCTCAAGTTAAGCTCACCCCATGCGGGGCCATGTTTGACATCTTTAAGCGCGCGGCGCATCTGAGCCATATCGAGCTGTGCGGCCTGGTGCTTTCGTCCCGTCCGCTCGCCGACGGCCGCAGCCCGCAGAGCCGAGCCGCCGATCGCTCTTGGGTTTCCCGCTTTATCGTTCGCGCGCCGGTCGGCACGCTTCAGCAGCGCTACTTTGCCGAATACGGTACCTCGGCTGCGCGTATTATGTCGCAACTGGCCCTGCGCCAGCGAAATCCCATGGACTCCACGGCTGTGATCAATATGGTGTGCGGCCCTGCAGGTGAACCGATGGTACGCGCGCTCGAAGAGTGCCATCAGGACACGAATCTCTATCGCAACGCGCTCGATCGCCTGTCCCAGGCGGCGGAACTCATGCCCGCCGAGCGCGCCGAGGCCGTGCTGGTGCTGTTTGTCGCCGTCGGTTGTTCGGCGGATGTGCGGTCCTCGGTGAACTATGCCATCGACTACGCGCACGCGACCTGTGGCGGAGGCACCTCCACGCCGCGTTCGCTTGGCATGTCGATGACCGCGGGCGAACGCGAACCCGCTCCGGCGCACCCCTTGGGCTTGCTGCGCGTACAAAACAGTTTTGTCGTGAGCGCCCCGCGCTGGATTCAGCCGAGTGAGCAGGGTGTTGAGATTGGTGCCTGGCCACTGGTGAGGGCGATATTACCGACGTCGGCGACGATGTCTCGGCCCGCCATGCCCATATCTGGTGCGATGCTCAAAATATCTGGCACGTCGAGGACTTGTCGTCCACCAACGGAACCGTGGTGGTAAACGGGGCCACGCGCGTCTGCATTCAGGTCGAGCCCGGCC
>PPYF01660253.1_pt1 | contig 81253 bp, 76 predicted proteins | sample 1559871 | NCBI WGS metagenome assembly PPYF01 (sample SAMN08240021, study PRJNA423297) | Human gut metagenome, whole genome shotgun sequencing project.
ACTTTATTTTATCAGATTTTTGTCTATCTCTCTTTTCTTTTTTCTTAATTTTGTCCAATATCTATTGTAGCACTACACTAAAATTTCACACTTTTTCTTGATGCTACTTGAAAAAAGGCAGTTTATGTGGTATAATGAATAATGAATGTAAATTTGCGTAAAGGACTATTTCTATATGAAAAAATGGAGAATAAACAGACCTGACCCTGTGAAAACTGCAGAGTTTATGAACAAGTGTGACTTGAAAAGCCTTACCCTAGACGTCATGACTTCAAGGGGTTTCACTGACTTTGACAGCCTTGCTGATTTTTTTAAAGGCGAAGAACTTAGTGATCCTTTTCTTATAAAGGATATGGCTATAGCCGCCGAGGTGATAAACAAGGCGGTTGATCAGTATGACCTTATTTGTATTTACGGTGACTATGACTGCGATGGAGTTACGTCCACCACTATACTTTACAACTATCTTGAAAGCATGGGCGCAAACATTATGTACTATATTCCTGAGCGTGAGGCTGGATATGGCATGAACATGGAAGCTATTGAAATGCTTGCAGAAAAGGGTGTTAAGCTTATCGTCACTGTGGATAACGGCATTTCCGCGGTTGAGGAAGCTGAGCGTATTGCTGAGCTTGATATGGAACTTGTTATCACAGATCACCACCAGCCGCCTGAGAAGCTTCCGAGGGCAAGGGCTATCGTTAATCCGCATCGTGCAGATTGTCCCTCGTCATACAAAGACCTTGCAGGCGTTGGTGTAGCTTTCAAGCTTTGTGCTGCACTTGACGGCGGCAGTTATGACACTGTTATGGAACAGTATGCCGACATTTGTGCTATCGGTACAGTTGCGGACGTTGTGCCACTCACAGGGGAAAACAGAACTATTGTCAAGCGTGGTCTTGAATATCTTGCAAACACCGAAATATTGGGATTAAACTATCTTATAGATAAAGCAAAGCTTGATAGAAATGCTCTTGACTCAACAGGCATTGCTTTTAGGATTGCCCCTGTTATAAACGCTTCGGGCAGATTTGGCTCACCACTTACAGCGGTAAAAACACTTCTCAGCGAAGACCCGGAGGACGCTGAAAATTATGTTGACACTCTTTTAAATCTTAACGCCCAGCGCAAGCAGACGGAAACAGAGATAATGACAGAAATAGTAAATCATATAAACGCTCACCCTGAAATTCTTGACCATAGAGTGCTTGTGCTTTCAGGCAAGGGCTGGCACCACGGAGTTATTGGCATTGTTTCTTCACGCATTTTGGAATTTTACGGAAAGCCGAATGTTATAATCTCCATTGATGACGATGGAAACGCACGAGGCTCTGCGAGAAGCGTAAAGGGCTTCAATATATTCAAGTGTTTTCAGCATTGCGGAGAGCTGCTTGATAAATTTGGTGGACATGAGTGTGCAGGAGGTCTGTCGCTGAAGGCTGAGAACATTGAAAAGTTCACTCAAATGGTGTATGAATACAGCGATCCTATGGAGAAATTCCCTAGCGTTGAGCTTATAGCGGATAAGCTTCTTATGCCGCAGGATATCAACCTTGATAATGTAAAGGGTCTTGCCGCAATGGAGCCTTTTGGTGCAGAGAATCCAGCTCCCGTTTTTGCAATGCTTGGAGTAAGAGTAGATAAGATAATACCGCTGTCACAGGGCAAGCATACAAAGATCGAGTTTTCATACGGAAGCTATAGAGGACAGGCTCTTATTTTCTCCCTTGCACCTGAAAAAGCTTGTTTCGCAGTTGGCGATAAGCTTGATATGCTCGTGGAGTTTGGAATAAATGTGTTCAATAACCGTGAGTCCATATCCATAAGAGTTATCGACCATAGATTGAGTGGAGTAAAGCAGGAAAGGTATTTTGCGGCAAAGGATTGTTATGAAAAGCTCATGCGCGGGGAACAGCTTCCTGCAAGTTTTATAAGAAAAATAATCCCGACAAGGCAGGAGCTTATCGGCGTATATAAATACATAAGTGCAGTTAAGAATATTACGTTGGATAATCTTTTCATGAAAATATCAGGCGACAGCATGAATTATTGTAAACTGCATATTTGCGTTGATATTTTCCGTGATAAGGGTCTTATCGAGTTCAGACCCGCAACTATGAAAATAAGCTACGTTGTGCCGAAACAAAAGGTAAATCTTGAGGACTCTGAAACTCTTGTTAAGCTGAATGAAATGCTTGGAAAGGCAGGTAACTAAAATGTCAGATAAAGAGAATATTTTGCTTGATCCTGCTGAAATGGATAAGATAGAAAATATGCCTGAGATAAAAACTGTCAGTGAAGAAGATCTTCCTGCCGAATCCGAGGTTAAAGAGCAGTTTGAAGAAAAGCCTGCTCCTACGGCTTCGCCTGACTATACCGACGCTGTGCCTGAAGCTTCAAAGCCTGAGCATATAGGTGAGAGGTCGGTGTGTTCCATTGATGCACTTATTCAGAAAATACTTGATGGCGAGAGGCAGTACGATCTGTCAAAAATCGTTTCCGCCTATGAACTTGCTGAAAAGTATCATCACAATCAGAAAAGAGAGTCTGGCGAGCCGTATATAACCCACCCGCTGTCTGTTGCATATATTCTTTTGGAACTTGGCATGGATACTGATACTATTTGTGCAGCACTTCTTCATGACGTTGTGGAGGACACTCCATGCACTCTTGAAGAATTACAGAAGAATTTTGGCTCAGACGTTGCAATGCTTGTAAATGGCGTTACAAAGCTGAAAAAGGTAGAAACTTTCACCAAAGACGAGCAGAAAGCCGAGAATATCAGAAAAATACTCCTTGCAATGAGCGAGGATATTCGTGTTATTATCATAAAGCTTGCAGATAGACTTCACAATATGCGTACTCTTAATTATTGCAAAGATTCAAAACGCAGAACTATCGCCCATGAAACAATGAACATCTATGCACCGATAGCTCACCGCCTTGGAATACGCTCAATTAAAGATGAGTTTGAAGATCTTGCTTTTTACTATCTTGATCCTTATGCTTATGCCGAGATAGACGAGCAAATGCAGCTCAGAAAGGGCAGCCGTGAACAGCTTGTTGAAAACATCAAGCACAAGATACATGACAGGCTTGAAAAGGATTTTGACCCTGTTCCCCTTATCGAGGGACGCGTTAAGAGCAATTACGGTATCTACAAAAAGGTATATCGTGACGGCAAGGAGATAGACCAGATATATGATCGCTATGCCGTAAGAATTATCGTCAATACAGTTACCGAGTGCTATAACGTACTTGGCATAATCCACGATATGTTCAGACCTATCCCAAACAGATTTAAGGACTATATTTCCACGCCTAAGGCTAATATGTATCAATCTCTTCACACAACTGTTATCGGCAGAGAGGGGATACCTTTCGAGGTTCAGATAAGAACATGGGAAATGCACAGAACGGCTGAATATGGTATCGCCGCTCACTGGAAATATAAAGAGGGCGTAAGGGGTAGCTCAAAGGACGATCAGCGCCTTGCGTGGATAAGACAGATTATCGAGTCACAGCAGGAGTCAAACGACGTCGAGGAGATAGTAAGAGCTATCAAAAATGACCTTGCCCCTGAGGACGTTTTTGCTTTCACTCCAAAGGGAGATATGATAACACTGCCTGTCGGCTCAACTGTTATCGACTTTGCTTACGCTATCCACACACAGGTGGGTCATAAGATGTGCGGTGCAAAGGTAGACAAGAAAATGGTGTCTTATGATTATCAGATAAAAACTGGCGAGATAATCGAGATACTTACTACCAACGTTGAAGGTCATGGTCCAAGCCGTTCATGGCTTAATATCTGCAAGACCAATGAAGCCAAATCCAAGATACGTTCATGGTTCAAAAAGGAAAGACGAGAGGAAAATATCTTTGAGGGCAGAAATGCTCTTGAAAGAGAGTTCCGCAGAAATAATATAAGAGTGCCTGAGGAAGAACTTGAGGACTTTCTCAAAATGGATATGCACAGACACAGTTGTGATACTCTTGATGATTTCTTTGCAGCCATAGGTTACGGTGGTGTTCAGCTTTCAAAGGTGATGCAAAGGCTGAAATCTGAGTATAATAAGAAATATGGTGAAAAGGCTCAGCCTGATACTTCTGACCTTGAAAATAAGATAAAGACTTCCAAAAATTCCACTGGTGTTATCGTTGACGGCATCGACAACTGCGCTATCAAGTTTGCACAGTGCTGTAATCCGCTTCCAGGTGACGAAATAGTCGGCTTTATCACGAGAGGTCACGGCATATCCGTGCATAAAAAGGATTGCGTGAACTATCTTTCGCAGAAAGATGATCCTGAAAATGCCGCTCGTTGGATAAATGTTAAGTGGGAAAGTTCTGAAAAGCATACGGGCTATTTCAAGTGTACTTTGGATATCGTTGCGGTTGACAGAATAGGTCTGCTGGCAGACGTTTCGTCAGCGCTTGCAATGATCAATATTTTTATCTATGAGTCAACCTCAAGGGAACTGAAAAACGGCAATGCAATGCTTTCCGTAACTGTCAGCATTGCAGGAATGGAACAGCTCAACAATGTTATAAACAAGCTTCAGAAAATAAAGAACGTTATTTCTGTTGAAAGAAGCGGTAAATAAGAAAGGACAGATAATGAAAATATATAGGCTCAAACCATTGAGTGTTTGTGAAACGAACAGCTATATTGTTGCAAGCGAAGAAAATAACTGCGTTCTTATCGATGCACCTGCCGACCCTGATTATATTCTCGGTGAGATAGAGAGTCACGGTCTTACGCTTAAAAAGATCTTTCTTACCCACGGTCATTTTGATCATATCGGTGCTGTGGCTGACCTTGTAGAAAAGACAGACTGTGAGGTGTATATCCACATTATGGATAAGCCTAAGCTTACAGATGACGCAGGAATGCTTGCTAATCTTTTCAGAATAAGAGGACACAAAAATTACACAGGCAAGGTCAATGTGTTTACAGAGGACGATATACTAAAGCTTGACGAGCTTGAATTTGACGTGTTGGAAACGCCGGGACATACAAGCGGTTCTGTTTGTTTCATATGCGGCATGAATATGTTTTCGGGAGATACCCTATTTTCAAGAAGTGTTGGCAGAACTGATATGCCTGACGGCAGCAGCACGGCTCTTATGAAGTCTTTGACAAAAATTGCTGACCTTGGTGGAAATCTAACTGTTTATCCTGGTCACATGAATGTCACGACACTTGACGCTGAGAGAAAGTATAACCCATATCTCAGGCAGGCTGCGGAGGCTTTGAAATGACTCTGATATTCAGCGGCAACGATTATAAATATGAGCTTGAGGGAGTAATGAAGCTTTTTATCCCTGCAACGCTCTTTACCCACGTTTTTTCTGACAGCATAGATACAGAGGACGATTATGTGTTCGCTCAGAAAAAGGATAACGCTGATAATGTTTGTTTAAGCGTTAAGGTGAGATATGACGGCAAGACTTGCGAAAAAGAGGAGTTTGTGCATTTTGAAAGCGACATGGAACTTTCACTTTCAAGACTTCTTTTTAAGGCAATGAGCGAGATAACAGGCATTGTGCCGAAATGGGGCGTTATAACGGGAATAAGACCTGTGAAGCGTGTGAATGATATGCTCAGTGAGGGCATGAACAAGGCGGAGATATTTAAAGCCATGGAGAGCAGATATCTTTGCAGCGAAGAAAAGTGCGATATTGCATACAAAACTGCTATAACCCAAAAGCCTGTCCTCGATGAGCTTGAAAAGGACAGCTTTAGTCTTTATGTGTCAGTGCCGTTTTGTCCCACAAGATGTTCATACTGTTCATTCGTTTCACAATCTATCGAGGGATGTATGAAGCTTATCCCTGAGTATGTGAACAAGCTGTGCGAGGAGATAGTTTACACTGCGAAGATAACGGAAAAGCTTGGTTTAAAGCTTGACACCGTATATTTTGGCGGCGGCACTCCTACCACGCTCACTGCTGCTCAGCTTGACAGAGTTATGAAGGTCATTGCAAACAGCTTTGATATGTCAACTGTCCGTGAATACACTGTTGAAGCGGGAAGACCTGACACTATAACTGAAGAAAAGCTGAAGGTGCTTAAAGCAAACGGCTGTGGCAGAGTATCTATAAATCCACAGACTTTGAATGACAGCGTTCTTGAGGCTATTGGCAGAAAGCACACAACTGCACAGTTTTTTGACAGCTTTGACCTTGCAAGAAAAGTTGGTTTTGACTCTATAAATACCGATATAATCGCAGGTCTGCCAACAGATACAGTGGAGAGCTTTGAGAATACCATTGATAAGCTTATCGAGCTTGCTCCTGAGAATATCACTGTACACACACTTTCCATAAAGCGTGCGGCTAGGCTAAATCACAGCGGTGACAGGGAAGTGCTGAAAAATCCAGCCGATAAAATGGTAGAGTATGCCACAAAAAGACTTCTTGAAAGCGGATATCTGCCTTATTATCTCTACAGACAGAAGAATATGCTTGAAAATCTTGAAAATATAGGCTGGACAAAGCAGGGTCACGAGAGTTTGTATAATATCTATATAATGGAAGAAGTTCAGACCATACTTGCAATGGGTGCTGGCGGCTCGACTAAGCTTGTTGACAAAGAGGGCGGACGTTTGGAGCGTGTGTTCAATTACAAATTTCCGCTGGAATACAATAAGCATTTTGAACTTATGTTGAAGCGAAAAAACGAGATAGAGGAATTTTATGCTAAAGAAGAATGAGATAATCAGGCTTGAAATAAGCGGTATGACAAATGAGGGCAACGGAGTAGGAAAGCACGAGGGCATTGCTGTTTTCGTGCCTTTTACTGTTATTGGCGACGTTATCGAATGCAGGATAGTCAAGGTCTGCAAAACGTATTGCTATGGCATTATCGAAAATATTGTAAGTGGTTCGGTTGAAAGAGCGAAGAACGATTGTCCTGTTTATTCAAGATGCGGAGGTTGTTGTTTTCGTCACATGAGCTATGAGGAAGAATGCCATGTAAAAGAGCAGTTCATAAAGGATTCATTTGAGCGTATTGGTAAGCTTTATCCTGAATATGACAGCTTTGAGGGTTGTAAACAGCTTGTTGGCTATCGCAACAAGGCGCAGTACCCTGTAGCAGAGCAGGACGGCAGGGCAGTTTGCGGATTCTATTCAAGGCGTTCTCATCATGTATGCGATCACACTGATTGTGCGTTACAGCCTGCCGTATTCAAGGCAATAGCCGATGAAATAATGGCATATGTGAACGAGCGTAAGATAAAGGCATACAACGAGGAAACGGGAAGCGGTCTGCTCAGGCATATTTATATCAGGCGTGGCGAACACTCAGGTGAGATAATGGTCTGTCTTGTTATAACTGACCTTAAAAAGCGTGGCGTATTTGATGTGCTTGTGGGTGAGCTTTGCAAAAAATATGCTGATATAAAGAGTATAGTTTTCAACGAGAATAGCCGAAAGACCAACTGTATACTCGGACAGAAGCTTGTTACTGCGTATGGAAGCGACACGATACACGATACCATGTGTGGAAATGATATAGAGATATCACCGCTGTCATTTTATCAGGTAAATACAATTCAGGCGGAGCGGCTTTATGAAATTGCCGCAGATTATGCTCAGCTGACAGGAAAGGAAACTCTTCTTGATCTTTACTGCGGTGCAGGTACGATCGGTTTGTCAATGAGCAAAAAGGTGAAAAAGCTCATAGGTGTTGAGATAATAGAGTCTGCAATAGACAATGCAAAACGAAATGCCGCAGCAAACAATGTCACAAATGCGGAATTTATATGTGGCGACGCAGGAAAGATAGCAGAGATACTTTACAGCCGTGGCGAACGACCAGATGTGATAATAGCTGACCCTGCAAGAAAGGGCTGCACTAGGGACGCACTGGAGTACATGGCAAAAATGTCCCCTGATAGGATAGTTATGATATCCTGCAATCACGCTACTGCTGCTAGGGACTGTGCTGTGCTGGAGGAGTTGGGGTATAAGACGGTCAAGGTCAAGGGCGTGGATCTGTTTGGGAGGACGGGGCATGTGGAGACGGTAGTATTGATGTCAAGGAAAGACAAATAAAATCCAGAAAGTGGCGTATTTCCGGGCTTTTTCGGAAGTTAGGATAAGAAGCCTAACTCTTGAAATAGCTCGGTTATTTTATATGGAAACATATCTACCACAAAAATGTGTGTCAGGTTGTAACCTCGGATTAGATAACGCAAATTGAGTGAGCGGATTAGATATCAGGCATTTTTGAGCAAAGGTAGAAAACTGGCAACAAATCCGGCAACTCGACGCTAAGAGCATTTTGGGGCAGCAGATTAGACGTTGAGTAATATAGAAAAAGTTAATATAAAGCAATTGACAAATACACATTATAAGAATATAATTTAATATTCTGCACATAATTAAAAGGAGGAGCAGCTTTGAAAGTATATGCTGTAAAAAAAGGATATAAAACAGGAATATTTGACAGTTGGTCTGAGTGCCAAGCAGCAACAAAGGGATTTTCAGGCCCAGAATTTAAAAGCTTCAATACAAGAGAAGAAGCAGAGGCATATCTGGAAGATAGAGATGTTTGGGTTGAGCAGATAGCAAAGGATAACAGTGAAGGATATTTAGTTGCTTTCACTGATGGAAGCTTTGATAAGAATTTAAAGAGATATTCATACGGTGTTCAGTTTATTTTACCTGATGGTACAGAAACAGATATTTGTGGATATGGAAGCAATCCGGAATATATAGATAGTAATAATATAATTGGTGAAATTTTTGGAGTAATAAACGCTCTTGATTGGGCTATATCAAACGAGTATGGGAAAATAAAGATTTATCATGATTATGAGGGACTTTCAAAATGGATTTCCGGAGAGTGGGCAGCTAACTCAAAAGTTGGAAAGATGTATGTAAGTATTTTTGAGTTAAAATTCAAAGATTTTCTTGAAGTAGAATTTGTTAAAGTGCCCGGTCATAGTAATGTTATTTACAATGAAAAAGCAGATCAATTGGCAAAAGCTGCATTAGTAGATAGAAAAAGAGTAGCAGTAAAAGGTGATAATTGGTTTTCAATTCCATATTTTAAACAGGATGACTTTGATGCTTTTATAGAACTCATTGAAGAATCTAATGGGAATATTTCACATACCAAATCAATTAAACCAGAGAAATTGATTTATAAATTCAAATTAAAATCGGATTCAGTTACGGTAACATTGTTTAAAACAGGTCAGCATAAATTGTTGCTACAAGGGAAAAATAATTGTTTATTCCAGATTATAACTGCTACAATTGTTGAATTGTACGATGACATTCAGGTAGAACAGATTCTGGGGAATGCTTATCGTATTAGCATAAAGAAGGATGCTGTTGATAATGCCTATAAACCAGTGGAGTGTGGATTACCATCAAACTATCCAGATGGAACTAAGCGACTAATAAAACAAGCAGTTATTAATATGACGCATTTTGTTGAGAGTGAAGATTATTCTATGTATGCATTTCCAGCTTTGAAAGCCTTAGAGGGACATATTAAGTATTTGATATCTGAGGCTGGCGGAAATGCAGGAAGACAGTTTTCTTGTTTTGGTCTGGATAAAACCGTTACGCCAAACAGATACGTTGTAACTGAAACATTTCCAGATAGAAGCAAAAATAGACTTATAGAGAATTGTTATAATTATTATAAATCACAGCGCGATACAGTATTTCATTTTGGTGATATAGTTGGAAGTATCGATAATACAAGACTTATCGATACTAAGGCAGAAGCCGATGAAATTATAAAGAAGTGTATTGAATTAATCAGTGTACAGCAATAGGTAAAGGAGGGACTGTCATGAATGAGTATAAAATAATAAAAACAAATGCTGAGGGTTATGACAGACTCGTTCTTTGCCTCACATTTGAAAGCCTCTTTTCTTATATCCATAAGATTGAAAAAGCATTGTCAGAAACTGAGACAGATGAAACTATTCTTATAGACCAGTTATTAGTTACTGGTGATGGTGCAAACAGGTTTATGAGTTGTTTGTTTTCAAAAGGAAAATTTGATTTTAGAACAGCTCATACAGTTATTCCGGAAGAATACTATAGAAAAGAAACTGTTGAATTTCTTCATGACAATTATTGTTATGTTGAAAATTCAATTCTGACTGATGCACAGAGACAAAAGATAAGGGATAAAATTATATTTTAACAATATTAAGTAACCCTCCCGGCCATCTAAGGTCGAGAGGGTTTCGTGTGTCTATTGGTATTAACCTTCAATATCAATTTTGAGTCCGGATTTAAGTTCCACAGTAAAGTGGTCTTCCCAGACGGTGATTTGTTTGAGCCAGCGTTTTACCAAGGCCTCGTCGAACTCAACAAGGTCGGTACGCTGCTGTTTAATGAAGTCCTGCAGTTCATTGATTCTTGCAATCTGCGCGTCTCTGGCAGCGATGTCAACGGTACATTTTTCACGCTGCTCACGGAGCTTGAAAATCTGGTCAGCAATCTCATCGTAGGCTTCTTTGTTGTTAGCCTTTTGGAGAAGCTCTTTCTGGAGTTCCATCAGCTGTTCATCAATGCCATCAGCGGTGGTCTTTTGGGCCTCTCTGATAACTTTAGCGATGTTCTGTTGTAGCTGCGCCTGATAGGTTGATTTGTCGCCAAGGAGCGTGTTAATGGCCTGAACTACCACATTCTCTAATACAGCTTCATTGACGGTCCTTGCATGGCATTCCTGACCGGTGGGTTCCAGCCTGCTAAGGCAACGCCAGACGATGGATTTGCAGCCGCGATTGTTCCAGTGGATTCTGCGGAACATTTCTCCACATTCGCCGCAAATGACTATCTGCGCAAAGCAGTGGTTGCAGCTGTAACTGCGCTTTTTGCCATTGGCACTGGTTTTAACCACACGCCTGCGTACCAGTTCTTCTTGCACTCGTAAGAAGATATCCTTTGGAATAATGGCTTCGTGATTTTCTTCTACATAGTATTGCGGAACGATACCGTTATTTTTTACTCTGGTCTTGTTCAGAAAGTCGGTGGTGTAAGTCTTTTGAAGAAGCGCGTCACCGATGTATTTTTCATTGCGTAGTATTTTGTTTATGGTGCTTGTCCACCATTTTGTTTTCCCGGCGCCTGTAAGAATACCATCTGCTTCAAGTCCCTTGGCAATTTTATTCATCGAATAGCCTTCAAGATATTCACGATAAATTCTTTTTACTACCTCAGCTTGCTCCGGGTCAATGATAAGATTTCCATCTGCATCCTTGGTGTAGCCGAGAAAATGATTGTGGTTTACTTGTACCTGACCATTCTGGTAGCGAAACTGCAATCCCAGCTTTACATTCTGGCTAAGGGATTGTGATTCCTGTTGGGCCAGGGAAGCCATAATAGTAATAAGAACTTCTCCCTTGGCATCCATTGTGTTGATGTTTTCTTTTTCAAAATATACCGGAATATTCTTATCTTTGAGCTGTCGAATGTATTTCAAGCAGTCCAGCGTGTTTCTGGCAAATCGGCTGATTGACTTTGTAATAATCATGTCGATGTTTCCGGCTTCGCAATCTTTAATCATGCGATTAAACTCATCACGGTTCTTGGTGTTGGTGCCGGAAATACCGTCATCAGCGTATATGCCTGCAAATTCCCATTCAGGGTTCTTTTGAATAAATTCCGTGTAGTGCTCAACCTGAGCTTCATAACTTGTAGCCTGCTCATCGCTGTCAGTACTAACTCTACAGTACGCCGCGACTCGGAGCTTAGGCTTATCATCCTGCTGTCTGGCAGTATTTCCAACTTGCCTTCTTGCAGGGATAACCATAACATTTCCCATCAAATAACCTCGCTTTCTATCAGGCTGTACAAGTATTCTGCTTGCCTGATTGGATTGTCGTAATTCTCAGTGATATCACCAAGGCGGAAGGCTGTAGGTGGCCTTTTTACTTTTGGTGCACTGTAGCGGTTGTTGCGTCCAAGCTTTGTGGAGCGCTTGTTAAGTTCAACTTCAACTGCATCGAAGGAGTCCTTGTCAATAATTGCAGGATAGAAATCATCACCAAGGTAGTGCTTGTTTCGCATCATTCTTTTAGCACCGGAATGAAGTAGGTCAAGCCCGGCTTCCTTTGCAGCATTGGTAAGTGAAAGTCCGCTTAAATAATTTTTGTAAAGCTCACGAATCTGTGTGGCAGCAGCTTCATCAATAACCGCTCTTCCATCCACAATTCGATATCCATAAGGCGTGTGTCCCATTAAATTCTCTCCTTAAAAGTAAGACCGCAGTGAAGTACAAATCCGATTGATTTTCGGCTGTAGACTTCAATATGGTCAACGAATAGTTCAAATAAATCTTCATTGTATTCCGGTAGCATTTCGCCACGTTCGCAGAAGTGTATCAGGCGCTCTGTTTCATATACCTTTGAGGTGTCGTCCGTCACGGAGCGGTTCAAAGCCTCAATGTCGCTTCTGAAGTCATTTGCCTGAGTAAGTAATGCATTGTTCTCTTGGGTAAATAGAATCTGGTCGATGTAACCTTGAGCCATCAACTTATGCAGTGTTTCACGCTGCTCAGCATTCTGTTCCAGTAAGATTTCTAACTGCTGGATTCGAAGAAATGCTTCATCGCTTGTATTTGCCTGCAGCGATTCAAGATAAGGTTTCAAGACCAGCTTGTGACAGTAGATTAGTTTGTTCATCATTGTTGCAAAAGCCAGTTTAATGTCATCATCTCTTAAATAAAGCATTGAGCATTTGCTGGTATCAGCTAAGTGAGTGTTGCAGACCCAAGCAGGATATTTTCCATAAGTACTGGAATGAATTCTTCTGCGAAAGGTGTCGCCACATTCGCCGCATATGATTTTGCCGGAAAAAGCGTATCGCTGTTGGTATTTGTCACTGCCACGCAGAATACCTTTTTCATTTGCTCTTTGCTCAATGAGAGCAGCGGCGGCATCGAAATCTTCATGACTGATAATTGCTTCATGATGGTCTGTCACATAATACTGGTCGAGCTGGCCATCATTCCTATGCCTGTTGAAATTGCTGTCCGTGTAGGTTTTCTGAAAAATGCAATCGCCGGTGTACTTCTCATTTGTGAGAATGCCGCGTATGCTGGTAGAAGTCCAGCGACCACCTTTTTTGGTAGGAACGTTTTCTGAGTTCAGGCTTTTTGCGATGGCATCTGTTCCTTTGCCTGCAAGAAGCTCAGAAAAGATACGCTTCACAATTACAGCCTGTTCCGGGTCAACAATGATTTCTCCATTTTCCCAGCGATACCCATAAGGTACATACCCTAATTTGTAGGTTCCGTTTTCAAAGCGTTTTTTTATGCCCCACTTATTATTTTCAGAAATAGAAGTGGATTCTCCTTCGGCCAACCCACTTAGAATGGAAAGAAACAGCTCGCTTTCCATTGAACCGGTGTTGATGTTTTCCTTCTCGAAGTAAACAGGGATATTCAGGTTCAAAAGGGTTCTGACAAGGCTCAGGCAGTCCGTTGTGTTTCTGGAAAAGCGGCTGATTGATTTTGTGATTACAAAGTCTATTTTCTTGGCCTTGCAGTCATCAATGAGGCGCATGAGCTTTGGACGCTTGTCTGCTTTGGTTCCGGTGATACCTTCATCAAAATAAAGGCCTGCGAACTCCCAATCATCACGAGAATTGATGTAATTTTCATAATGCATTTTCTGTGTTTCCAGACTTTCAAGCTGGGCATCAGAATCTGTAGAAACTCGGCAGTAAGCTGCAACACGGAGTTTTCTCTTAGCTGCTTTGGAAGGCTGTATTTTATCAATTTTAGTAACCTTCTTCACGGTAATTCACCTCCTTCGTCAGTGTATATACATCACTCTAAATGCTGCATTTATCAAGTGATTTTAGGCATAATATCGCGGAGCATCGGAGAGAATGTGTCGCGGTTTATCTGGGTTAATTTGTTGAATTCCACCAAGGAAATAAGTCCAGCAGATAGCAGTGCATTTGCAGTTTCTTGAGCCATAAAGTAGTCGTAATCCTGCTGGAGTTCTATGTCAGTCAAAGGCTTAGCAGGAGCCTTCAAGTGCGCTGCTATGTCAGTTGTTTGTAATACAGTTTTGATTTCTGCCTGCATGAGAGTACCTCCAATTCTTAGTTCTTCATTTTCCACTGGAGATTTGCAGACGAATTGAGCGGTGAAATATTCAAAAATGACAAGGTCTATCAATGTGTATGTATATATTTTATATAGAGATAAAAAATATAGCTTATATAAAAGTTAGGAAAATACCATTGATACACCTTGCTGATAATAGAAAAAAGCCCGTAGATACTCACTGATGGAGTACCCACGGGATAGAGAAAAGCGATTATATAATTGTGCAGAAGTCCAGTGAAATCCAGCCAGCACCAGATTTCAATTTGCCCCAGCCCTTAGTAGAACCGGCACCTGTCTTTACTTCTGTGATGGTGAAAACACCAATACCGGTATAATATCCGGCCTTGCCATAGTTGGTTCCGGCGCCTTTGCGGATAATGAGGTCTGGAATTGAAACTTTTACTTTGAAAGGGCACTTGTAAGTAGTGGTGTTTTCTGTTGGATAGATTTTCTTGCCAGCAGAGTCGAATACATAGTATCCCTTATTCTTATCAGCGCAGGCTTTGGCATTATTCAGTATCTTATAGGCTCCAAGCTGACTCTTACTATCAGACCAAGACTTGCGAACTCTGTACCATGCGACTTTTTCGATTGCTTCTTTCTCAGGAGAATTATTAGAATCTGTGGTATTAATTTCTGTAGCAAGAGCAGAAGTAACTTTTTCTGCAACATCACCAAGTCTTGCATACAGCCAGTCACCCGGACAGGATTTGTTGGCAAACCAACGGTGGACGGTCAGAACCATCTCATCTGCTTTCGGATTGTAATTCAGAGTTTTATCTTTATCTGCAAACCAGAGAAGTTTGGTCTTGCCGTTTCTCTTACAGATGTCAGTACAAAGCTTGATGAGAGAGGAGTAGACCGAATCTGTCATGGCGTAAGGAGATGTCTTGTCGCTGGCACACTCGATTGTAATAGCACGCTGGTCATTTGCATTGCTTGAAGTGCACCAAGAACGATTCTTTTCTTCCACGCACAGAGATATTCTGCCGTCTGTTCCGATACCGTAATTGCAGCTTGCTTCACGGCCTGCCGGAAAGCAAGCACAGATGGTTTCTGCAGAAAGCTGACCTACCACACAGTGCGGTGTAATACGGTCAATAGAATGGGTCCTCTGCCCGGAATGGTTCGGACTTAACCCTGTGTAAACTACAAGAGGACTATTTGTATAAGCCATGATTATTCGTCTCCTTTCTCACTGCGGTCATGCAGTTGTGCTAAAATATCCATCATTTTCTCTGGAATGGGCAGTCCCAAGTGTCCTGCATTTTCCAAAAGGGAGATACCCTCGTTGGAAATATAGAAAAATATGACTGCTGTTCGAAGTACTGACCCTGTGCCGATAACCTGCACATCAAGGATGTTCGCAATCCCTACAAGCAGAAAAATCAGCACCTTACGGCAGATGCCCTTGAATCCGACCTCGCTGGAGAGCGTATGGTTAGAAATGGCGCACATCACTCCAGTGATATAATCCACCACAACAAAGGCGAGCAGTGCATAGAGCAGACCATCACAGCCACCAAGAAAATATCCAAGCCAGCCGCCGATGCCTGCAAATACAAGTTGAATCGTGTTCCAGAATTCCTTCATAATGAGTTCCTCGCTTTCTTTAAAAATTTGTATGAAAAAAGCAGCTACCCAAACGGTTAACTGCTTGATTCCCAAAATTATTCTATTGTTCCTGTAAGATATACGTTATTTTCATTGTCTTATCTGCCGTCTTTGTAACCGGGACATCCAGATTATTGATGGTCGCAAGATAATTACACATCATATGCCACCCGGAGGTTGACCATGTTCCATAATCCCCAAAATACAGTAACGGTTCGTTTCGTACCGGGGTTAAATTCATTTCATGACTGCTGTTAAACAGTGACTTTGCCTCCGGGGTAATAATCTCATTCGTTGTTGTGTTTGCAATTAAAAGCTGGTCATCATTACATTCGTAATAAAGACGGCCGTTGATATATGCTTTCGGGTATCCTGAAACCGCACTCGTATTTGTTCTTTTGAACTTTACAACATTTGCAGGATTGTTAATCTGAATCTTGTATAGTTCATATGGGGAATCATATCCTCTTACAAAAAGAAATCCCTCATATACATACATATGCCAGCTACTATTTGACTGAATATAAACATCTGCGGTATTCGTTACCTCATACTGCTTAACCTCCCAACTGTCCAGTTTAATCTCCGTCACAAGAAATGTCCCATTCGGTGCAACCCTGTACTCATTTGCTGTGGTTATATATAAGCAGTCATTTGTTGGGTCATAATTATATCCCCAGTATCCGATACGAAGCGGTGATGTAAGCTCACTTATCTCTATTTCCTTGATTAAAGGTTTCTTGTAATAAACATTATCTAAAATAGATACAGATTTTAGAAATGTTCGTCTCCTTGTGATGTGAATATGGTTCTTATCTGCAACCTTAAAGTAATAAGCGCAATCCTGTTCACGGTCAATAAGGAAAATCAGTTCCGTTGTTCCAATCGTCATTCCTGAATATCTGCTGCTTGTAGATGCACCTGTTCTGTCCGGATAAACATATTGGAGATTATCCTCTGCTATACTCTGCATCAGTGGATAGCTCGTTGTATATTCCGCATTCTTGTAACCATATGATGTAAACCCGCCATGCTTATGGGTAAGACAGACACTGGCAATAGTTCCGTTTGCCTGACTGGTTGCAAAATCATACACGTATTTCACGTAACGGTCTTTCAGGTTAATTTCTGATTCTGTTTGATTAAAACCACCGCGGCATGTATTCTTAGTATTGTTTTGCACTCCATATGCAGCACATCCAATCAAATTTGCATTTGCTGGAGGATAATAATTGTCTGGGTTTTCTTCTATCTCAGTGTCAAAGCATAAAATTCCTCCAAGCAGTGTCTGATAATATGGTGTGAAGTCAGCAAAATACCTGCTCGGCTTGTTCGACAGACCAAGTGGTTTAAATATATCCTTCAGAGCATTGGTAACCATGTTATGGTTTTCATACACTTCCTTTTCCCCTGTTTTCACATCGGTAAGTTCAATCTTAGTTGTCCCCTTTAGCATCGTCATCATCTCCATTTCTGTAATTCATAATAAATGTGGTCAGCGTGGCATCACCTGCCAGCCAGAATCTAAATGTGATTGTCTTGGTTTCTAACAATCCCGCAAAAAGGACATCCAAATCCATCAGTAAAAAATCAGCCATCGGCACTTCATCCGTATAGACTTCTCCGTCATAACTGTACTGTACCGTAACATCTCCCTTATACTCCGCATTCAGTGCCTTGATACCAAGGACTGTTTCATCCGATAAATCAGCCATACATTCGATATACTGTTTGGGCGGTGTTCCCGTAATCATGGCATTAAGCGGAAATGACCTGCTGTCACTCCAACTCAGGACTTCTGGCAATGTCAATTCCTTTATAAGCTCCCAGTCAGGCAGTTTCTGAAATCCTCTTGTTTTGAAAAGGAACGAACTGACCTCCGTTTCTTCCAGAGTAACAAGCGCATCCTCGCATTCTCCCGTTTCTTCATTTATTACTTCATTCTGTACGGTATAAAGCACTCCTTCTCCATCCCTTATCAGTACCTTAAACGGAACAAGCAAATCTATCGGGGTGTACTTTATTTCATAAGTCTTTGATTCCGGGTAATACTGAAATGTAATATCCGGAGAGGCAACTGTCGGCTTTGTAAAGGTGTAGGTCTTATCTGCCACAAAATCAAAGGCTCCATCATAGCAGGAAATCGGCACATCAATCATATGAAGTGTGATGTCACCTGTATCCCAGAAAATAAGGTCATACTTAATCTGATAATCCGACCCAGATGCGTTGTAATGGGACCAGCCTTCCCAGCGTATCTTTAAGAATCGGTAATAGCTGTATAATGTTCCTTCTTCACGGTACAGGGAACGCATTCTGGAGTCCCTATTATTGATTCTGAGGTTTGATGTATCCGTGCCAATTCCCCAGTAAGAATCCCCATGTGCAAAAATGGAGGATACCTTACTGTCCTTAAAGAGCAGAAAGTCTGCTCCATTGACAGCAAGCGTACCTCCATCATAATTGTTACTATTCTGCAAAAGGCAGGTCATATTCGTTACCCCCGCAGCGAATATTTCATTTACACTGTCATAATTCATAAGCCAAATTCCACTCCTTTCACACCGTCAAACTCTGACGTATCCACCACAAGACTTTCCATAAATCCGCTGTCTGTTTCCAAAGATACAGATGTCTGCTTCTCCGTTACCGTTGCTTTAAGTTCAAAGAAACCATGCGTAGTATCCACTTCCTCCGGCACCTTAACGGAAGTATCTGAAACATTTATTACTTTCTGTAATCTGTATCCTTCTGATGTGCCATTCAACGTAATCTGCTCTACAGATTCCAGGAAGGATGTGTCAATCAGCAGATTTTCCATAAATCCATGTTCCAAGGACTCTGGAGCTGATGCAAGACTATGCCGTTTTCGTAATACAAACTGCTCATTACTGTTTACCGTCACATAACCGTTATACTTTGGATTTCCCCTGATGGAAGTCAGAACAAAAGTACGAAGTATCTCTGCAATCCATGTTCTGTCGGTAAAGGTATCCACACCAAAGTCCCTTTCCGTAATAGCAATGTTTCCTATGGTCTGAGATATACCTGTTTTGCGGATATTCGGAAATACAACAGACACCCTGTCCTCAAACGTATCAGCCACAAACGGAACATCACTGATTTTTACAAATCCGATATTCTCATTGATATTGATGCGACCGTTCCAGTCTCCAAGACCTGCTGCAAGTCCCTGTCCGCTAATGGTTGCCCTTATCTGTGCTTCTCCTATGTTCACGGAGCCTTCCGATATTTTCAGATACATGGAAAATGTATTTGAACTGTTTTCGACAACCTTTGAAATAGGCAAAAATAAGGTGACAATATGCTTTCCAAAAATGCAAGTTTTTGTTGGCATAAAAGTGTCTATTGTTTCGTCATTCATTTTGTAAACAACGGATAATTCAGGAAGAGGCTCCACACTTTCTGTGTCCTCACTTGTTGTATCCACGGCAGATGTTTCTTCTGCCTTAATTACCTCTAACAGCATTTCACACTGGAAAGCGGCAGATGTATCTTCCGTTGCGGTAAAATCAATGTCCATTACTTTTGTAAGAGATTGACCGATTACGAATGGACTGACATTGACGAAATTGTAAATAATTGTCCGTCCACTCTCTACGGAATTAATGAGTCCAGATATATTCTTATCATTTTTACTTTTTGCTGAGGCAAGTTTCGGATTCTTACCCACGCATTGTAGAGTTTGCTTTCCAAAGATATGCATTTCAATGCTTGTAATGCAGGAAATCTTTCCTTCATCTGCATGTCCACCCGTAAACTGCAGTATGTCTCCCGGTTCCAATGCCGGATTGCCTATCGTGGAACTGTCAAACGGCACATAATTCACTTTCTGCAGAGCAGTTAGTATTTCCTGTAGCATTTTCTCACGCACGGATTTTAAACCGAATTGCATCAGAGGATTAATGCCCAGATTCATGGTGAGGGCATCATCTTTTTCCATTGCAATATACTCCGACTCCTGGCTCATCTGATTGGTGGAAGAAATGGCAGTATATCTTGTTACAAAATCAGAATAACTACTGTCGAACCGTTCCTTTTGCGGTACTGTCCATGCTGTCGTATTTCCATACTGCTTAAGAACAAGCTGTCCATATCTGTCTATCTGACAAAAGCATCCTACTACCTGCGCCACATAGAAAATGAGGTCACGAAAGGTTTCAATGTCATTATCTGCATAGATACCAAGCGTTGTTTTTCCATTTGGAAGTGCTGATATTTCTGCTACCGTTTGTGCCATTTCCACATTGCAGGCATCGCAGGCCGCTTTCAAAAACTGATAGGGTGTACCGCTTGATGACTCCAACTTTAAGGCCCTGTCAAATCGGAGCATATAATCATATGCTTTTAACTCCAGTGTCTTAATATTCCTGTTTGCTTCTGTTACTTCAAAAATCCCCATCGGTATGGTTTCCAAACTTCCATCAGATAAGCTAAGGGAATAGAAGAGACGTATCTTGGCGTCTTCCAATGTGTATCTGTCCACGCTGGAGAAGAGACTGATTCCAAGTTCTGCGGCATATACAGTTCCGAGTTCTATTTCAGAGCCGCCACAGCACTGCCATTTTATATACCCGGAACCTTTTACAATATCCTTTGAAGTAAAATCATATACTTTTCCGGAAGAAGTAGTAATGGAGCCAAACCAATCATATTTTCTTGTATTCTGCCTTATAGCATTTTTGAACATTTCTGACACTTCAAACACTACTGTCACCTCCATCAAAATTCATTGAGTGTAAACGATACAGTCCAGAGTCCCTTGTAGGAGGTATCCTTTTCAAGCTTTGACTTAAAGCCTGTAATGTACATCTCGGTTTCACGGACGCCAAGGATTTCGGTATCAAAATAGCTAACGCGGATTTTATCTCTCTTAGCATATGCGGACAATTTGGAAAGCCAGACGGCAGACACAGAGAAAGAGACGGAAATGGTCACCACTCCTGACCTGATTACATCTCTTTGCATTGTCCCAGCCTCGGTTTCTCCGCCGCTGTCAGCCTCCACATCCGTCAAATCCAAATTATAGGAGTCAGGCAAAGGCAGATTCTCATAGTCAAATTTTAGATACTGTATAAATGCCATTTTACCGACCTCCGCTTCTTAAATTTGCCCGCTGCTGGGCATTGATAATAACTTCATCTAAAAGGTTACCGCCAAGGTAAACTGGGATAACGATGTCTCCAGTATTGTCGGACATATTTTTCAGTATATCAGAGAGGGCTCCAACAATGGATGCAGTGGATTCACGTGTCACAGCAGTTGATTCGCTATGTGTCAGACTGCTTGTATCCATAGCACTGAGTTTCGGATTGATAACCATATCCGATGCAACGCCGGATACTGTCTTTTCAATTAGTCCTCGGCTACCTTCAATTCCTTTAGCCAATCCCTGCATAAAGTCTGGCATCCAAGATTCATAATCCGTAAGGGGACCTTCATCCGGGACGGAGAAGTGCAGGAATGATTTGATTTTATCAGCTACACTTTTTACGGCATCACCAACCGCGCCAATACAACTTTTGATACCGTTCACAATACCCATAATCATATCCTTGCCCCATTGCAAAGCTTTTGATGGAAGACTTGTAATAAAGCTGATAGCGGTCTGAAATCCTGACTTAATGGCAGATGCAATATTACCCACTGTGGTTTTTATTCCTGAAAGAATATTATTGAATACTGTTGATACGGTAGTTTTGATGCCATTGACGATTGAAGTGATGGTATTCTTGATTCCATTCCACACAGTTGAAATGGTTGTCTTTATTGCATTGACAACTGTTGTGATTGTGGTTTTTATCGCGTTCCATACCGTGGTTAGGACCGTCTTGATGGCATTGATGATTGTTGTAACCGTAGTTTTAATTGCTGTCCACGCGGTTGTCAGGAAGGTGGATATAGCAGTAACAATTGTTGTTATCGTTGCCTGAATTGCTGTCCAGACAGTAGTGATTACAGTTTTTATTGCATTTACTACTGTGGTAATAGCAGTTTTTATCGCATTCCAAGCAGTGCTGAAAGCGGTCTGGATAGCTGTAAGAACAGTCTGTATCGCTGTTTTGATTGCTTCCCAGATAGTAGTAATAACAGTTTTGATGGCCTCCATTGCTGTGGAGATAATATTTTTTACATTTTCAAGGAACCCGTCAATGAAGGTTCGGAATCCTTCGCAGTTGTCATAGAGCAGCTTGAAAGCGCCTGCAAATGGATTAACCAAAAGAAGAAGTAAGCCTTGCCAGTTGTTTTTCACAAAGTCGATAACACCCATGAAAAAGTTTTTGATTGCTTCAATAGCTGTTGAAACAACAGATTTTATTCCTTCCCAGAGGTTTATCCAAAATTCCCTGAAGCCATCACACTTATTCCAGAGAACAACAAAGATTGCTATTAATGCCACAATAGCAGCGATGATAAGCACATAAGGGTTTGCAGCACATACTGCATTGAATGCAGCCATAACACCCTGAACAGCTTTTAAGGCACCACCGAGTTTTGGAATAATCGTCATGATAGTTCCAATTGCAGATATCACTTTACCTACAATTATCAGCACTGGGCCAATGGCAGCTACTACAAGCGCAATGGTAACAATGACCTTCTTGGTGCCTTCATCCATACTGTTAAGCCAGTCTACAAAACTTTGAATAGCACTTACAATATTCTTAATTGCCGGCATCAGAAGTTCACCAAAGGAAATAGCAAGTCCCTCTAATGCAGATTTCAAAATAGTGAGCTGGCCTTGCAGATTATCAAGCTGAGTGTCCGCCATTTGCTGTGCAGCACCTGCACTGTTGGTGATAGAGTTTTGCAAGTTGTCCCATGTATCACCGGTATTTGCAAGAAGGGCGTTTACAGATGATAAGTCGGTTTTATTGAAAATTGTGCTGATGATATTCGCTTTTTCCTCGGAAGTCATGCCTTCCATGCTGGTGTTAAGGTCTCCTAAGATATCATTCATGGAGCGCATATTTCCTTCGGAGTCGAATACAGAAACACCGAGTGCCTGCATCTGTGCAGCAGCTTTATCTGTAGGATTTTGCAGTGAAAGGATAATATTTCTAAGGTGTGTACCGCCTTCAGCACCCTTTATACCATTATTGGCTAAGATACCAAGTGCTGTATTCAATTCAGCGGTGCCGCCTTTGACAGATTTTGCTGTAGCACCAATGGTAAGAATACCTTCACCAAGTTGTGCAACAGAGGTGTTTGTCGTCGATGCAGTTTTTGCCATCTGGTCAACCATCGTATCTGCTTCGGAGGTTTCCATTCCAAGAGCAGACATCGCGTCTGTAACCATATCGGATGCAGATGCAAGGTCTATATCACCGGCAGCAGCAAGATTTAATACAGTAGGAAGGGTATCGCACATTTCCTGTGTGCTATAGCCTGCCAAAGCAAGGTAGTTTAAAGCCTGCGCACATTCAGATGCAGAGAATGCTGTTTCTGCTCCCATCTTCTTGGCAAGTTCAGAAAGGGTATCCATTGTATTAACAGACTGACCATCAACGGTAGACATGGAATCCGCTGTGATTCCCATAGTAGCCTGAACCTGACTCATAGAACTTTCAAAGTTTGCAGCAGTGGTTACCGCTGCAGTTCCAAGTCCTGTAACGGCAGCAGTAGCAGGCAGCATTTTTTCACCGACAGATGAAATATTATCTCCGACGGTTTTTAACTTTTCACCGGTAGCAGATATTTTCTGTAAGGCAGTTGCAGACTGATTTGCTTGTGCTTCCAGTTTTTTGAGGTCATTTTCTGTTTCGATGATTTCTCTTTGAAGAGCATCATATTGTTCCTGTGAAATATCTCCGTTTTCAAGAGCTGTGTTAGCCTGTTCTGCAGCGGTCTTTAGAGTTTCCAGCTTTTCCTTGGTTCCTTTGACTGCATCAGCCAGTAACTTTTGCTTTTGTGCTAACAGTTCTGTATTTCCGGGGTCGAGCTTTAGCAGCTTTTCAACATCTTTTAACTGCGATTGAGTATCCTTGATGGAAGAGTTAACGCCCTTTAAGGCGGTCTGTAGTTTGGTAGTATCACCACCGATTTCAACAGTAATTCCTTTAATTCTACTTGCAGCCATGTGGGGTACCTCCTTCCATTAGAATTTGTCGAAATCCTCCTGCGTAGCAAGAGTAGCGTATTTGTAATCATCATTCCTGCTTTCTGCGAACATGTCATTGACCATGCCGATTGTTAAAAGGTCAAGGTCTCGAATGGATAATCCGAGCTGTACGCAGCGAAGCAGAAATAGGGGTGTTGTCATTTCGCGGTCAGTTGCGCGAAGTTTTTTTTAGATTCAACTTCAGTCTGAGTATTCAGTCCCCAGAGTTGGATAAGCTGCGGAAGGACCTGATAGATAGAGAAAGTATTAAACTCATCCAGCCAGTCTTCCGGATTGTCAGGAATAGAAGCATCTGCGTGCTTTGCCATGATATAGGCGATATTTTCAAACATCTCTAAGGAGAACATATCCAGAGAGGAGTTTTCAGGATTGCCATCACCAATACTTTTTTCAAGTTCGTGCAGGTCTTTGTAAATATCCCTGTGAAATTTCATACGATAAATACGAGGAATGGCGGCAGAGGCCCTGAAAGGAACCTCTTTACCATCAATCTCAATTTTCTGTGTCATACTCATTAGCCGATACCTCCTTCAGTATTTGCGACAGAAGGCATATAAACAGCCTTATACCAGTCTGCATATACAGTTGAGTCCGTGGTGTTTCCGGTCTTAGCTTTTACCATTCCATTAGCAAGAGGAGTAGCCTTGATAGAAAGTGTTTCAGTCTGTACTTCTTTGCTGTCCTCATTGGTATTGCCTTCAATACCCGGACGAGACGCAGAACAGTTATACATGACATGACGGATATGCTTCTGGTCGCCATCAAACTCAAAAAGTAATGCAAAAGAAGCAAGTTCAACTTCCGAGTTTTCAATAAGTACGCCATTGGCATCCAGCTCTTCTTTAAGTACATCAGTACGGAACGACTCAGGAATAAGAGCAAGCTCCAAGTCTCCGTCATAGCCCATATTGTTGTTGATAACGTAATAAGCTACGCCATCGGCATAGAAGTTTTCAGGCTCACCGTTTGCGTCCAATGAGATAGAAACAGAACCCGGCATGGCAACAGGAGTGCCATAAGAAACGGTTCCATCTTCTGCGATAGAAAGCAAAGCATAATGAGCATTTTTAAGGTTGTATTTGACCTTGTTATTCTTATCAGCCATTGTTAATTACCTCCATTTCAAATGTGTATAGGACTTCATAGAGCTTTTCGCTCTCAATCCATGTTTCTGATTTGATATAAAAAATACCGTGACTATCCATCACGGTTTCGATGCTGTTTTCCAGTGCAGGGTCCTTGCAATCGGTGTACAGCTCAATATGAATTTGATTTATCTTGAAATATGCAATTCCATCGGCAGCGAAGTTGTTACTACCGGGAATGAGATAACAGATAAATGGTGGGTCAGGAGATTCACCTTCAGCAAAATGGTCATAAGCAAAGGGCAACCTCATCTCCTGAAGTAGTTTTATGATATTATCCATTATTTCAGGCTCCTCTCGATTTCTTTTTCAAGTTCCTCTATGCCAGCTTGTTCGGCCGGAGCAATATGCGCTCTGCCAGCAACACGACCTCCGCCACGTTTGGCATGCCCGAATTCAAGCAAGTGGGCCAGCTGATAACGATTTTTTGAGTAAACAGTCACTTCCAGAGAGTTTGAGGTTTCCTTGGTCTTTTTTACAGACCAGCTTTTCGCATATTTTCCAGTGTCAGACGGGGCGGTAGCCTGAATCTGTTTCCTAACTGTGGTACCAGCTTTCTTAACTGCAGCTTTCAAGTCGTCGGTGGCAAGGTCAGCGTAATCCTGCAAGCCTTCCATGATAACAGAAGCCATCTGGTCAATTGATATTCTGTCAGAAGCCATATTTATTGCCTCACTTTCTCACAGGATAATTTGATGCATTTACGCTTGAAGTTCATGTGGTCGACAGTTTTGATATCATAAAGTTCACCATTAAACTCCACTCTGTAATGGGTAGAGTCAATGGCAGCAGCTTTTTTGCACCAGCGAATTGTGAAATCAATTTTAGAATTATCAATTACAAGACCAGCATCTGTATTTTCTTTTCCTGCTTCAGAGCTTACTGTTGCATGACAATGATAGTAAGGAATCCACGCGTTTTTATGATTGCCGATTGCATCCACAATCACTTCGTTTTTGGTAATGAAAATAAAGGTACTCAGAAGTCCAATGTCCATCAGAACGCCTCCTTTCGAGCACCGAATAACAGTGAGCGGAGTGTAAGGGTTAATGCGTGATGGTCAGCTTCCTCTCTGTGTTCATACATATAGGCAACTGTGTACATGACAGCAGTTTTAGCATTTTCACAGGCATAGAAAACTTCGGTGTCCTCAGTACGGATAACATCCATGCAGATACGCTGAGCGGAAGTGATGAGAGCGCCGATGAGCGCATCGTCATCATCAAAATCCACTCGCAGATAATTTTTCATTTCTTCCAGTGTTACGAGCATTGCTCATCGCCTCCAATCATAAAAGCGATGCCACCAAAGTTGATGGCACCGCCAGTGTTACGCTTAGGCCTTAGTAGTTGAGGTACTGCTGACCTTTAAAATCTGAACTGTTTCAGGAAGGATAAGTTTACCATCAACGCGCTCCTTGGCAACGAATCCAATCATACCGTTTCCGGCAAAAAGCTCAGTAAGCTGCTTGAAGGAACGAGTACCACGGTCGCCAATGTTGTAGTAGCTGTAATCACCAAAAGCAATCGCATCTGTAGGAGCAAAAGGAGAGGTATAAACAGGATAGCCGAGTAACTTGTCAGGTTCACCTGCCTGATAAGAAGGCTGCCACATGTATGCCCCATTGTTGTCCTTAAAGGTACGAATAGTAGCAATTGTCTGGTCATTCATGATGAATGCAGAGTTTTTTCGGTAAGGACGCTTAAGTGCATAAACAAGGTTCATAATGTCGTCAGCAGTAAGCTTTGTTACAGTCTTATAGACAGTTCCACCGCCAGTAGCTGCGAAAAGACCAAGAGGCTGGCCTACACCGGTACCATTAAGAAATGCATCCTCCTCAGCATTGGAAAGTGCCTTACCAAACTCATCAATGATGTAGTTTTCAAGATTAAAGGCGCTGTCATAAAGAAGTTCCTCAGTAACTTTGATTGCTACATGAAGCTTGTGGGCATCAAGTAAAATCTGAGAGAACTGTGCATCGGAGAACTGAAGTGCATCGCCTTCTTCAATCCATGCAGCAGCAGGCTCGGTAGAAGCAATGTTGATTTTGTGGTCGCCGGAAGTAGTAATCTTATGGCCGAGCTTACGCATGATATTCTCATCATTAAGAACTTTAATCAAGCGGTTGTCATATTCTTCGGGAACAAGATAACCACCATCAGCATCAATACCTTCCTGAAGGATATTAGATACCTGACGGAAGTTGGTACGAAGTGCTGTAAGCATACCTTCCTTGTACGCATCAGAGGCACGACCTTTCTTTTCAGGAGCCATGCTGCCAGAAGGTTTAGAAGTGAGAGGAGTATTGATAGGCTTGTTCATTTCAGCTTCACGCTGTTCCTGACGTTCAAGGCGATGGATTTCATTGGTAAGAGCATCGATGTTTGCTTCCATCTTTGTGTAAGTTGCATCGTCCTCCACGGAGAGAACTCCCTTGTCAGTACGATGAGATTCAAGGAATGCTTTAGCTGCATCCAGAGCTTTATTGCGTTTTTCGCGAAGTTCCATAATAGTCATGGTTAGTTACCTCCATTAAATATATTTTTTGATTGTGTTAAGGTGCTCCATAAGAGAATCAACAGAGCGACCTGTAGGTTCTGTTTTGACGGGGTTGGCGTCGATTTTGCATTTGGCTGAGAGCTTTTCCATAAGGGAATTTGTGACAGCAGCACGAGAGTAAGAAGCAGCAACAGCCTGCTGAGGCATTTCTTCATCCTCTGCACTTCGCTGCATGATTTCATCTGCAAAGCCAAGTTCTACAGCCATATTTGCGTTCATCCAAGTTTCTGCATCCATAAGATGAGAAAGCTTAGCTCGGCTCATGCCGGTTTTGATTTCATAGGCATTGATGATGGATTCTTTTACTTCATCCAGCATTGCGATTGCCTTTTCCATCTCAGTAGCATTACCAAAAGCAGTAGTCATAGGATTGTGTATCATCATCATTGAAACCGGAGATACGATTACCTTAGTTCCTGCCATAGCGATGACGGATGCGGCAGAAGCAGCAATACCGTCAATTTTGATAGTGACATTGCCTTTGTAATCCATAAGCATGTTGTAAATCTGAGCTGCGGCCACACAGTCACCACCTGGAGAATTAATCCACACTGTGATGTCACCGCTGCCGGAAAGCAACTCATCCTTAAATAGCTGAGGTGTTACATCATCGTCAAACCAGCTTTCTTCGGCGATTGTTCCGTTTAGAAACAGAGTTCTCTCCATCGTTGTTTCCTGAGTCTCCTGATTCGTCACTGTCTTGTTTTTCCACTTCCAAAACTTCTTCATTGGAACCTTCCTCCTTTCCAGCAGCAGTGGTCGCTGCAAAAATACCTGCATCTTCTAATTTGGTCATATTTCCATTGATGAGGTATAAGTCACCACCAAGTTCAGGTGAAATGCGGTCTAAGTTTTCAAGCTCACGGATATCGTTTGCGGACATCCAGCCATTCTGTCTTGCAGTGGCGTAACCGTTCATTCGGCTTTGATAATCACCACGAAGCAAGCCATCAACATTGAACTTGACAAAATAAGTAGCTTTCTCGGAATCAGAAAGTAAAGCACGGTTCAGGGATTGTTCCCAGCGAACTATCCAAGGCTCTAAGGTGTACTTCACAAACTCCAATGATTGCTGCTCAATATTAGAAAAGCTCGATTTCTCCAAATCGCCGACCATATGAGGGGGCACTCTGAAAATTCGAGCTATTTCATCAATCTGAAATTTTCTCGTTTCCAAAAACTGTGCTTGTTCTGGAGATATGGAAATAGGTGTGTAGTGCATACCTTCTTCCAAGATTGCAACTTTATGAGAATTACCTCCTGAAAAGCCCTTATTCCAGCTTTCTCGGATTGCGTCGGGGTTCTTTACGGTACCTGGAAATTCCAAAAGTCCTCCCGGCGTTGCACCATTAGCAAAGAACTTTGCACCATATTCTTCACAGGCAATTGCCATACCGATTGCATTCTTGGCCATAGCGATTGGAGAATATCCAACCAAACCATCAAAACCAAGTCCCGGTATATGGAGTACATCAGAAGGGGTTAGATTAACTGTTCCATTTTTCATAGTTGGCGCGTCGGAATCCTGCATCTGATACTGATAGTAAAGATGGCCGTGTTCGTCTCTATCAACTCTCATTCGGTTAGGCATTAAAGGATACAAACCTACGACTTGACCTTTGCCATTTCGGATTATTTGCGCATAGGCATTTCCCCACAAAAGTAGATGAGTCATAAGCGTTTCTCTGAATACAAAGGAAGTCATTTCAGGATTTGGCTCATCGTGTAGTATCTTATAAAGTGGATGTTCCAAAGCTTTTTCCTTACTGCCACCTTCTTTGTATTGGTAGAGATGAACTGGGAGACCGGCAATGGATTCTGAAAGAATACGCACGCAGGCATATACTGCAGTCATTTGCATAGCAGAGTGTTCATTGACTGATTTTCCAGAGGTACTTCCACCAAAGAGAAAACGATAGCCATTTCCGTTTGTGCTGTTGGTAGGCTTATCTCTTGACCTAAATAAACCGGAAAATATACTCATATTTCATGCGCCCCCTTTCAGACAAACAAAATGCCTCTGTTGTCATAAACAGAAGCACCGGAATCATTACCACAGCGAATGGCACGGTCAAGCCCCATGATGGTAGCGATAGCACCATCGATTTTCTCTGTGGATTTTTCTTTATCAGCTTTTATATTGCCGGCTGGGTCAGTACGGATATAGATGTTATCCATCATCCAGCGAAGCACTGGATGACCACCGTGGGCCAGTTTTTCTTCAAGTGTAAGTTTCATCAGCTCTTTGGTAGGTGGCGACATATCTTTGAAGCCCTGACCAAATGGAACAACAGTGAAGCCCATATTCTCAAGGTTCTGAACCATTTGAACAGCACCCCAGCGGTCAAAGGCAATTTCTCTGATGTTGAAGCGTTCACCAAGACGCTCGATGAACTTTTCTATATAACCATAATGAACAACATTTCCTTCTGTGGTTTGCAGGAAACCTTGTCGTTCCCAGACGTCATACGGGACGTGGTCTCGTCTTACACGAAGGTCAAGAGTATCTTCCGGTACCCAGAAGTAAGGAAGAATAACATATTTGTCGTCATCATCCTGCGGAGGAAATACCAGCACAAAGGCTGTAATATCTGTTGTGGAAGATAAGTCCAAACCGCCATAACAGACACGACCTTCAAGGTTATCTTCATTAACACGGAAGGAGCAGTTATCCCATTTTTCCATTGGCATCCATCTGACTGCTTGTTTTACCCATTGATTCAGTCTTAGCTGCCTGAAGGAGTTTTCCTCACCGGGGTTTTGCTTGGCTGATTCACAAGCAGCTTTTACTTTATCGATACCAACCGTAATACCAAGGGATGGATTTGCTTTTTTCCAGACTTTTGGGTCTGTCCAGTCGTCGGTTTCATCGGCACCATAGATAACAGGATAAAAGGTAGGGTCGATTTTTCTGCCCTCAAGAATATCCTTTGCTTTTTGATGGGTTTCATAGCAGATGCTGTTTGTATCAGTTCCTGCTGTTGTAATCAGGAAGTAAAGCGGTTGCATACGAGCATCGCCGGAACCTTTGGTCATTACATCAAAGAGCTTTCTATTAGGCTGAGTATGGAGCTCATCAAACACAACACCATGGATATTAAATCCATGCTTAGAGTAAGCTTCAGCAGAAAGTACCTGATAGAAGCTGTTGGTAGGTTGATATACGATACGTTTTTGAGAAACTAATATTTTTACTCTTTTATTTAGCGCCGGACACATACGCACCATATCTGCAGCAACGTCAAATACAATCGTTGCCTGTTGGCGGTCAGCGGCGCACCCATAAACCTCTGCACGTTCTTCGCCATCACCGCAGGTAAGCAGAAGGGCGACAGCAGCGGCAAGCTCTGATTTCCCCATTTTCTTTGGAATTTCAACATATGCTGTATTGAACTGGCGATATCCATTAGGTTTCAAGGTCCCGAAGATGTCACGGATAATCTGTTCCTGCCAATCGATAAGCTCAAAGGGCTTACCGGCCCATGTTCCTTTGGTGTGACATAAGCATTCAATGAAGTTTACTGCGTAATCGGCAGCAGCTTTATCATATTTAGAGTCCGAGGCTTTGAACTTGGTAGGTTTATAGTTTTTCAGTTTTTTCAAGATTTGCACCTCCTTGTAACATAAAAATAAGCCGCATCTCTGCGACCGTCTGTAACGAGATACAGAAGCCATCAGGCTTCCGCATTCGGGAATATTGTATTTCTGTTGATTAGTTGTATTCCGTTAAGAGGATGCAGTAGGCAAGCTGTGTCGCCTCGTCATCCTCAGCAGGTTCGATATCCCAGCCTCTGTCATAATTTGCGGTGTACTTACCGTCTATTTTGATGGAGAGTTTGGAAATCTTACCGCCATTGATACCGTATTTTTCACTTGGTTCATTAAAGACCTTTAACCAGTAATGGGCGATAGTGTACTTTTCGCCTTTTGGAATTCCAATGGTTCCTTCGTGCCACATTCTAACCGCCTCCTTACTTTGCAATGCTCATCTTGAAAGCAGGAATGCGTTCTTTCTCGCCTGTTCTCAAGTCGTCGTAGCGGCTGTTGATTTCGGTAAGTCCGTCAAGCGTGCATCCGCGTTTCTGAAGCTCTGCGATTGTTGTGATAAGACTTGAGAAGGTTGAGCTAATGGTGAACTCGGTAATTCCGAGGCGCTTGCAGTTTTCAAGGATTGGGTCGATGTCGTAATCCCAGATGACTTCGGCGAAGTTGATGAGTTCGTTTCCAGCGTCTACGCTGTAGAAGTAGGCTGCACCGAAGGTTGGGTTGATGTCAATGTCTTTGAAGCGTGCTCCTGTTTCTGCGGCCTTGTCTAAAATTTCGATTCTTTTCATGGTAGGTTCCTCCTAAAAATGTGTATTTCCCTTTCGGTAGTACTATATATCACTCTAAAAGCACATAATAGCAAGCTAATTTGAGTCATATATGTACCAAAGATTGCAGGTATTTCGAGAAGGAAAGTGTGCAATATATGTTTTTTAATCTTCGCTGTCACGAGGTTCATCTTTTACAATTCTGCAGCAGTCTTTGCCATAAATTACATTTAGGCCTGAACCGTTGTCCCAATGAACCATAATGCTACCGGTATCGTCTACACCGTAAACCGTACCACGAGTTCCAATTGGCGGAGCCTGCACATCATCCATTTGAACAAGCTCAACGCGTGTGCCAGCCGGATAGGTCTGGCGCAGTCTGTTAACAATCGCTTCATTCGGAAATCTCATCGTTTGATACCTCCTTTATGCCGCTGGTTTTGAAAGCTGAGCTTCCAGAAAGGTTCTTCAAGAGAATCTGGCGACTTTTCTTATACTCGTCACCGATAAATCCAAGGCGAAGTAAGAAACAGCGGAAAGTGTATTTTTCATTGGTTATTTCTTTTTCTTTGCTGTTGATGCGCTTCTGGTTGATGCTCATCTGGCAAAGGGCTGCAATGAACTGAGTGTAGGCTGTTGCTTCATCAGGCTCCGGGATTTTTTTGAACCAAGGGAAAGTTATTTTGTCATTTTCAATGATGAAGCCAAGGTCTGTAATTCCAAGTGCCTTTTTAATCAGGCTTGCTTTTGCATCCAGAAGGTTGGTAAGGTTACCGACTGCAACCTTATCCAGTGGAATGGACACCACAAAGCCGGGTCCTTCGTCATAAAGGTTTAACAACTTCTCAGTAGTAGGTTCTGCAAAAAGTTCATCCGGGGCGTTTTCGGATTTGAAGCCAGCCTTGTCAGCTGCTTCTAATACCTCATGAATGATGTCATAATCAGTGCGCTCATCAAAGCAGCAGGTGCCATCCTTGGTTACTGTGATGTTGTTTACTGCGTAGGCTGCAGAAGGCATACCTTTGTAAACTGCTTTCCATCCGGTTACGTCTGAAATAATACTAACCAGCTGTTTTCTATCTGCGCCGGTTACGTTGAATTTAATCTCCATAGTGGAAACCTCCTTATGTTTTGGTATTACATTAATCACTCTAAAAGCACATAATAGCAAGCAATTCAGGCAGAATATATGTACCAAATATGCGCCTTTAGTAATTGTAATTTTTGTCTATCAAACTTCGGAGTTTTCTTCTGTAACAGCTATCTCATCATAGGAATAAGTAAGACCATCACGGATAACAGAAACGCCATCGGAAGAGCCTACCTGTTCAATGTAGCGCTTTACGATGACGTCTGCGTATTTTTCATCTAATTCAATTGTGTGGCAGATACGACCAGTTTGTTCACAGGCAATAAGTGTACTGCCGGAACCACCAAACGGGTCAAGCACGATGCAGTTGCTCATGCTGGAGTTCATGATTGGATATGCAATAAGTGCAATTGGCTTCATGGTAGGATGGTCGGCATTTTTCTTAGGCTTTTCAAATTCCCAGATGGTTGTTTCTTTTCTTCCGGAGTACCATTGATGTTTGCCGGATTTCTTCCAACCGAACAAGCAAGGTTCGTGCTGCCACTGGTAAGGAGAACGTCCGAGAACCAGTGAAGGCTTTTTCCAGATGCAGCAACCGGAAAGATAGAAGTCGGCATCATTAAAAGCTTTTCTAAAGTTCAAGCCTTCAGTATCAGCATGGAATACATAAATAGAAGCATCATCAGCCATGTTCTGTGCCATATTGGTGAAGGCATCAAGCAGGAACTGATAAAAGGAATCATTGTCCATATTATCGTTCTGAATTTTACCGGCAGTTCCTTCGTAATTGACATTATACGGAGGGTCGGTCACTACAAGATTGGCCTGCTTGCCAGCCATCAGTAATTCATAACTTTCTGGCTTTGTGCTGTCTCCACAATAAAGGCGATGCTGTCCAAGACACCAGAGGTCGCCGGTTTTAGAAAATGTAGGCTTCTGAAGTTCTGCCTCAACATCAAAATCGTCGTCTTTGATTTTATCCTTGGTAGAGTCCTTGAATAAATCATCAAGTTCAGCAGGCTCAAAGCCAGTAAGTGATACATCAAAGTCTGCACCCTGCAAGTCAGCAATTAACAGAGCAAGTTTATCGTTGTCCCATTCACCGCTGATTTTATTGAGGGCCACATTAAGAGCCTTTTCGTGTTCAATATCAAGTTCTACTACAACACAGTCAACTTCCGTCATGCCCATGTCCTGTAAAACCTTAAGTCGCTGATGACCACCAACGACGCATCCGGTAGTAGCGTTCCAGATAACAGGCTCCACATAACCAAACTGTTCAATGGAGCGTTTTAATTTTTCATATTCAGCGTCACCGGGTTTCAAATCCTTACGGGGATTGTAATCCGCAGGAAGTAGCTCGGTGACATTTTTCTTTTCAATCAGCATGATGCACTCCTCCTTTGCAGAAGTTTCTGTAAGCCCTTGAAAGCGGCATCTACGTCGCCAGCTCTGGCTTGGCCTTTGAGTGTTCTGAACTGTTGGAAGGTTAAATATTTGCGATGCTGCTTTAGCAATATCATAAATTTAGAAAAATCCATATTAGTTTCCTTTCCTTGCACGAAGCAGGCGTTCCATAGCATCATCCATAGGGGTTTCGCCGGAATACTTAGTCGCACAATTTTCTTTTACGATTTGATATATCTCCATCCAGAGCCTGTTGGTCTGGCTCATAAAATTCTGACTCATAGCTACGTACGGAGACTGGATGGCATTTCCCGTAGTAGGGTGCTTGGCAAGAAATCCGAAGTCGGAGATTGCTTCTTCACACTGAATCCATCTGGCCACGCTCATTGCATAACGTTCCAGAAGCTGAGGAGAAACCAGCGTCGCACACTTGCGTTCTGCCAGCCACTCCCATGTTGCTTTATATATTTCTTCAGCCACCAGCGGCTTTCCGTCTTTTTGAGTGGCGGATAATAGCTTGGATGGCTTGGGCATTTGCTGACCTTCTAAATCGGTAGCGTTATCCTCAAATTCGATGACAGTCAGCTTTCGTTTACCCGGATTACCCTCAGCAATTTTGTCAGCTAAGGGCTTCTTTTTGGCTCCAGCGCCTACACGAGCGCCGCCACGGTTGGTACCGTCCTTAGCCATTAGATACACCTCCTTGTCGTCAGGGCCTATATACCCCGTTTGAAAACGCGACTTTGCGCGTGTGACCCCACGCCCGTTCCACGGAAGATTTGCTGTAGAGATTTTGACTCCCCCTACCGGTCAGTGCTATTGTGCCAGCGGTCGCCGTGTTCCGCATGAATTCTTGCATGACAGGCTTTGCAAAGAGCCTTTAAGTTATCTCTATCATGAGTTCCTCCCTGAGACAAAGGCTTCATGTGATGTATCTCCTCGGTTGGTGTGTACACACCTTTCTCAAGGCAGACCTCACACATAGGATGGGAAGCAGCGTAGCTGTCACGGATACGTTTCCAAGCTCTACCATAACGTCTCTTGGTAGCAGGGTCGCGGTCGTAACGTTCGTAGCGTTTAGCTTCCAGCTTCGCGTGTTCCTCACAGAAGCGACCGTCAGTTAGATTGGGACAGCCGGGATAGGAACAAGGCCTTTTTGGTCGTCTTGGCAATTGAAACACCTCCTTGTGGGCATAAGAAAAGCCCTGCAGGATTTGTGTCCCACAAGGCTTCTGCGATTTTCTTTTTTGCTATTATAATACTATCACAGGGCAATACTCTCAATCTATCACATTAACTCTCATCCTTGTTTGGAACAACGATTTCTTTTAATGCATTGCTATGCATACGGTGTATATGCTGCATGGAATAGTTCATGTCCACAGCTATCTGCTCCCACGTAATGAAGCAGAGATAGCGTTTTTCAAGAAGGGTCTGATATTCCACATTAGGCACTGCCTTTATGACGGCCATGATTTCACTTTTTAAATCAACCAACTTTTCGATGTCATTTTTGATGCTTTCTTCCAGTTCAATTATCTTGATAACACAATCTTCGATTTTTGAATCACCACGATTTGGATTTCTTGGCATATCGGAAAATGTGCTGGTACATCTTGTTGCTAAGTCGTTTAAAGAAGCAATCTGCTGAGTTTTTGATGTTATACGCTCATCAAGGTAGCGTGCTTGTAATAAATAATCTTTTGCGTTCATGCTTTACCTCCGGATTATTGAATTTCCCTCGGATTGGCACCTTTTGTCATAGATTTGCTTTCACCGCATCAATAAGTGCGTTCTGTGTAACTTCCTTCAAAGATAAGGCCTTCAGGATACGTTCATCAATTGTGCCTTTTGTGATAATATGCTCGATTATCACAGTACCGGATGTTTGACCTTGTCTCCATAAACGGGCGTTGGTCTGTTGATACAATTCCAAAGACCATGTCAATCCAAACCATACAAGAGTGGAACCACCTGCTTGAAGATTGAGACCGTGGCCGGCAGAAGCAGGATGTATTATTGCAACCGGGATATTACCATTATTCCAGTCAATAATATCCTTGCTGGTATTGATTTCTCTTACATCAAAGCGTTTTTTGATTCTTTGTAGGTCATGCTTGAACCAGTAGGCCACCAGAAGAGGTTTGCCATTTGCTGATTCGATAATATCCTCTAAGGCATCAAGTTTTCGGTCATGGAATTCTACGATATTGCCTTCATCATCGTAAATGGCACCATTGGCAAGCTGTGATAGTTTTCCGGTAAGAGAAGCGGCATTGGCAGCAGTAACTTCGCCTTCAGGAAGCTCTAATATGAAATCTGCTTTGAGTTCTTCGTATCGTGTTTCTTCATCCTCGGATAATTGAACCTCATATTGAGATGTAATCAGTTCTGGCATTTGCAGATGGTCAGTAGATTTCATTGAAATCGTGATATCTGATATTTTTCTGTAGATTGCATCTTCGGCATAAGGCATTGGCTTATAAGAGTAGATGATTTCACCATTACGCTTATCCGGAATGAAGTAATTGTTGCGGTAGTGGGTAATGAAGCGACCGAGACGTTCACCAAAATCCAGTAGCTTGAATTCTGCCCACAAATCCATAAGTCCGTTTGAAGAAGGCGTACCGGTAAGTCCGATGATTCTTTTCACCTTTGGTCTCACCTTCATAAGAGACTGGAAGCGTTTTGATGTATGGTTCTTGAAGGAAGAGAGCTCGTCAATAATTACCATATCGTAATTAAAATCGAAACCGCTGCTATCAATAAGCCACCCTAAGTTCTCTCTGTTGATTATTGTGATGTCAGCATTCGCCGCTAATGCAGCTTTTCGTTCCTTTACCGTGCCCACAGCAACAGCATATGTGAGATTCTTCAGATGTTCCCATTTACTAATTTCAGCAGGCCAAGTATCGCGTGCTACTCGAAGTGGAGCTACCACTAAAACACGATGTGCTTCAAAACTGTCAAATAGAAGATCTGCGATGGCAGTCAATGAAATAACGGTTTTTCCAAGACCCATATCGAGGAGAACTGCAGCCACAGGGTGTGTTTCAATATAATCAATAGCATAGGCCTGATAATTATGTGGTGAGAAGTTCATGAAGCATTCCTCCAATCTGTTCTGTACTGTCAATCACATAAACCTTAAAACCAAGTGAGCGCAGCATTTTGTGCCTTGATATCTGAAGAGGGCGTGGCGTCTTTCCCGGAGCCTTAAGCTCCACAAAAGCACACACCCCATCAGGTAGTAAGACTAAACGGTCGGGCATTCCGGCGAAACTTGGGGACACGAACTTAAGTGCAATCCCACCAGCCTTTTTAACCGACCTTGTTAACTTGTTTTCTATCTGTTTTTCTAACATTGTCATCCTCCATCAGAGTTTAATTTTCATGATGTGCAAGGTGTATCAATGGTATTTACCTAACTTTTTTATATTCAATTTTTTTTAGCCTATAGAAAAGTTTATAAATATACCTTGATACACCTTGTCATTATTTCTAATTAGTCCAAGAATTCTTCTTCAAAATCGTCTTCGGTACGGATACGCAGACCCTTGAAATAGCGCTTTCTGTTCTGAGTGATACGCTCATAGCCAGCATTTTCCAATGCAAAATAGAAGTCAGCGGTACTGCGCACGTATTCGTTGGTATCGATGCAGTAGTTGCGATATGCCTGATAAAGAGAAGAGGAACTTTCCTTATAATCGTCACCCACAACGCACTTGTCCTCAATGAAGTGAGCGAACCAGTCGTTCTGGCTGCGGTATTCGTTGATGGCTTCCTGCACGCAGGCCGGAACTGGAATCTGATAATCCAGCTCAATGACTTTCTTGCTTCCTTCGATGACCCACGCAAGAATGGCACTGCCTGCATTATCGTAGAGATACTCACTGTAATTCTTGATGTCGCTGCTGCCGGTAATCTTGGCGTTAAAAGGAATTACAATCAAACGTCTCCAGATACCATCGTCAGATGCAGATACGCGAGGCAAGTGATTCGTGTAAAGCACAAGCGTGTGGCAAGGTTTGAATGAGAAGGGGTCTTTATACTTCTTTTCAGCAAAAACATCATCAGTGGAGCAGAGTTGTTTTACGGTAGAGTCATTCAGTCTTGCGCCTTCCTGCATCTCGGCGGCAATAAGCAGACGCTTTCCTTTGACTTCTGCCATTTCAGGTTTGATGTTTCTGCGGCAACCGACGGTTAAGGTATCAGCAGAAATATTACCGGAGTAAAGACCGAGTACACGAGAAATAGCATTCCAGAAGGTGGACTTACCATTACGACCATCACCATAAGCAATGATGAGTGCTTCTACATAAACTTTGCCAATTGCAGCAAGACCACAAATCATCTGAACATAATCGATAAGCTCTTGATTGTGCTGGAAGATAAGATTCAAACTATCAAGCCAAATCTGCATACCTTTCTGACCCGGTGATACACTGGTGATTTTCGTAATAAAGTCTTCAGGGGAGTGTTCGCGAGCACCTGCCATACCTTTACGAAGGTCATAGGTTGCTTCAGGAGTACAAAGCGCAAAGCAGTCTGCATCCAAGTCCCTCGGAGAAATCTCAAGCATTGGGTGTGATTCTTTTAATGTGGATGTCACGTTTTGGGAATCGCGACGCTTGATTGCAAATGTCTGATATGCTTTTGCAGCTAAGAATTCCTGATATACTTTCAGCTGTTCCTCGTTCATAAGCTGTTCTGCCTTTGCCTTTGATGTACTGTCGAGAATATTCTGAGCACCGCAGTTTTTCATTTTGTCGAGTGCTTCCATCAGGTCATTGTTAGCTTCCTTAAGCTGACGTCTTGTAAGCTCATGTGCCACAGCCTGAGCGCCGGGTTCACTTTCCTGCCAGTAGTGGTCGGAATAGCGGATAAAGTGAGTAGCCGGAGAGTAACGCAATTCCTTAGAAAAATATTTTGCTAACACCTCAGCTTGTCCGACATCGGAATAATCCTCTGGTTTATAACAGGAAGGGTCATTATATACTTCAGGAGCAACATATCCATCCTGCTGTGAAACACGGGCGTAGAAACGCTGAGCACTGTGCCAGATAGTAGCAAGTTCGGATGCTTCCAGTGGTGGATTACACTTTGTAGCTTCATCCAGAAATGCTTGATATGCTTTATCACTGTCACCATATTTTTTGATGACCTTTCCGGCAAATCTTGACATGGTAGCATTACGACTGCCTTCAGGGATAGAGGAACTATAATATTGCCCCGTTGACATATCTTCATCGAAAATGTCCTCATCGAGATATTCTGTTAAGTTCATGCGTCCCGGATATAGAGCAACCTCAGCGGCAGCAGTCCCAAAGAAGAAACGAGCGGCATCCAGAGCCTGCGTATCAAAGTAAGGAAAGATGGAATTGACCAGCTTTTTCATATCAGCGTAAAGCGTAGCATCGGTTACATACTCGATTGGAAAAAGAATATGAAACTTCGGTCTTGCAGGCTTACCATTTTTCACTTTGTTGTGAAAACGACTGTAATGAACTGCGAAGGTTACGCCGGGAAAAGCCTGCATAACATCTTCAGGAGTAATCCAGTCTTCAGGATTTTCTGAATGGTCATTATCGCAGTCTACTGGCAGACAGTCGCTACCGATAAAGTTGTCACTATTGCGGTAGCTGTTTTTATATTCAGCACATACATAATCATGGCTGATTGCAGTTTTCAGGCTGTCCTCGTCGAGAATAACCTGCTTATGAGGGTAGGAGCAGTTACCGGGATTTCCGGTAACATCAGAACAGTAAATGGTAAACATTAGTCGTACACCTCCTCGGATTCATCCTCCAGCACCTTAGTAATAAACTTGAGTGCACGAATCATTGTTTCAAGCTCGCAGTCACCACCAAGCATTACTTCAAATCCTTCTGTATCTCCGAAGCGGTCACGTATAACGCGAATATTCATATCGGTGCAGCCTTCATCTTTGATGCGAAAATAGGTGCGACCGCCATGTCCTGTATCGCCTCCCATAAAACCTGTGGTGCCTGCTTCAACTTCGAGAATGTTGCAGCTGACAACATCACGGGTGTAAGTGGTAATCTCCGTACCATCTTGTAATCTGCGTCTGTTTTGTTTAATTTCATACATAGTATTAAGCCTCCTGACATTCTTCTGTGAAATAGCGCAAGCGGTAGTTTTTCCACTTGGCACGATTGATTTCCGCTTCCATTCCGGATGAGATACGATTGCCAAACACCCATACTTCAGAACATTTGCTCATCAGTGCGTTACCAAAGAATAAGCCGAGTTCACGTTCTGCAGGTTCTGCATCATTAAGAAACTGTGGAAACAGTAAGTGTGGTGCAATGGGTATATATCCTTCATCCACTGCAAAGCGACTGTATCTTCTTGCAGCAGTAACATTCGCTTCAATATCACCTGCATAGGGTGAACAGATATACACGATAGGCCTGAAAGCACGAAGGGCACGCTGCTCCTGCTCGATAATCTCCAATGCATCATGTGCTGTTGGGTCAGGATAGCCCTCGCTGTTGTATTTATTGATGCTCATACCAGAGTCCTCCTTTCAGGGTAGACTAAAAGAGCGTCCACCTCTAATTTCCACTGGAGATGAACGCTCGGTTTGAGCGGATGAATTTAATCTTTTTTGTAAAACGGTGTTGCATAACCATCTGCACGAAGAAGCAAACCTTTAGCCCAAGGCGGAGTTCTTCCCATTTGCTCACATACAGCATCCAATGACATACGAGGGTCGGCCTCGATAACAAGTTCATCATGAATATGCATAACGATAGAACAGTGCTGCAGGGTCTTCATGGCATAGCAGAGAATGTCACGAGCTGTTGCTTGCACGATGTTTTCGACGAACTTTGGTCCGTAGGAATCGAGGCGCTCCCATTTCTTAGTGCTGCCGACACCTTCATAGGTAATGCAGGAACCACCGAACTTATTGGTTCCTATCTTTGGCTTAACATATGCAAGGTTCCTGCCAGAAGGCAAAGTGATAAAGAGCATGCCGCTTCTGCAAGAGAAGGTGAGTCCATACTCGGTTGTTGTATGCTTGTATTTCACTGCTTCCATAACTGCGCGGTCAACAGCCCACCAGAATTCAACGATATGTGGATTTGACTGGCGCCAAGCATCTACAAGTGCAGGAAGCTCATCTTCTGTAAGTCCCATTTCGATAGCCCCCATAGCTTTCAAAGCACCTACGGAGCCGCCATATCCAAGAGCAAGTTCTGCGATTTTTCCTTTCTGGCGCAGGTGCCCATTAATACCATGCTTTTCAACAGGAACCTTAAACATCTGTGAAGCAGAAGCACAGTAAATGTCACCGCCTTTGGCAAATACCCTTTGTCGCCATTCTTCACCAGCGAACCATGCAATAACACGAGCTTCAATTGCAGAAAAGTCTGCAACAAGAAACTGAGTGCCATTGCGAGGGATAAATGCTGTTCTTATTAGCTGTGATAAGGTGTCTGGTACATCTTCATACAAAAGCTTTACACCTTCAAAATCACCGGAACGTACCAGACTGCGTGCCTCTGCTAAATCAGGAAGATGATTTTGAGGCAGGTTCTGCAGTTGGATATTACGTCCTGAAAATCTGCCGGTTCGATTAGCCCCGTAAAATTGAAACATTCCGCGAGCACGACCATCCTCGCAGACGGTCTTTTCCATAGCCTGATATTTACGCACAGATGATTTTGCCAGTTGCTGCCTGAGAGTAAGTACGTCAGCAAGCTTCTCCGGAGCGTCTTTCAAAAGCTCTGCCACAGTCTTTTTATCAAGGCTGTCGGTTTTTACACCGTTATCTGATAACCATTGTTTCATCTGTTGGACAGAGTTCGGATTTTCAAGTGCAGTAATATCCTTCATGGCAGCAGTCAGCTCTTCACGAGAGCGAGAGTCCATTTCAATAGCCTGATGCACAAGTTCCATATCCAGTCTTACACCACGGTCGTTGATTTCTTGGTCGATGTGGTATTCTTCCCAGACACTATCTGGAACTGGGAATTTGTGAAGCTTCTGCTGGATACCCATTTCTGTTTCAACATCACGGATGTTATATCGCTTGAAGGCTTCCCATTTATCAGGAGCATGAAAAGGTCTGTTTCTGGTTCTGCCGCCGTTGGATTTAGTAGCAGCGCAAGGCTGACAGAAGTATTTGATGAGGTCTTTTCCTTCAGTAAGTTTCTGTTTTTCAAGTCCAAGAACTGTGCCGACACCTTCCAAGGATAATGGTAGTCCCATTGTGGCCGCCCATATCATAGAACAGCGCCAGCTTTCAGGATTTAAGTATTCGCCGGTTGGATAACCTAAGAAGCGTGAGAGACAGATACGTTCAAAAGAAGCATTGAATGCCCACTTAATGACAGTATCATCTTCAAGCGCAGCAATGATAGCTTCGGGTATCTTTTCACCACAGGCAAGGTCGACAACCTGAACAGGGCCAGCATCTACACTGTAGGCAAATAGCAATATTTCAAAATCAGGAGACTCACAGTATCGATATACGCCTGTTTTCGGAAGCTGTACATCGCTGAAAGTTTCAATATCAATACTAAGTGTTTTCATTAGCTTGTCCTTTCTAAACCACAAAGGTGGCAGGATTGCTCCCACCACCTCCACGGTTAATAATATGAGATTGGTTTACTTGCTGAGTTCCTTCATACGAGCTTCATGGTATTCAAGGTCACGCTTGTCCTTTTCAATTTCGCGCTGTTCACGCTTGCGGTCATTGATGAGATTCTGAACCGCAGTGATAAGGAACACGATACTGAATACAAACCAGATAGCAAGAAGGATGACAACGAGAATAGCCTGTAACATTTCCATAGTCGCCACCTCCATTAATCAAGGAAATCGTCATCTTCATCAGATGCGAAATCAGACTCAGCAGATGCCTTGCCGCCAAGAGGCTCACCATCACGAATCTTCTGCAGATTGTTAAGGCCGCAGGCGATTCCCTTATTGCCAGAGCTATTGAAAGCATAGAAGTTGATGCTGGCACGACCGTACACACCGGAGTAAACCTCAGAGCGAGTAAGGATAGGATTGCGGTCTGCGTCCACAATACCCGGTGCAGATGTAGCATTGGCATTTACAAAGTAGCTGCCGGCATAAGCAGGGTCATCGGGTCTTTCCATATCGCCGTCACGAAGAGGTGTCTTGATGACAGAAAGAGCAGGGACAGACTTGCCATTGCCTTTGAGCTTAGCTTCGCCTTCTTTGTAGGCAGCCTCGATTGCTGCTTCAATCTTGGCGATGGTCTTAGTGTCAGACTTAGGAATGATAAGAGATACGCTGTACTTAGGTGTACCTCCGTTAATTGACTTTGGCTCCCATACATTAGCGTAAGACCAACGTGTATCAGGGCCAGTAATTACCTTCATAGGATTTGATACTTTTACATTCTTGTTCATTTAATTTTCCTCCATAAAATCATTTTTTGCATTGTTCATTGCCGGTCGTTTATCACTTTCCGGCACAAGAGTAGGTTTGCCTTGCGGCTTTTCGATGTAAGCTGTTAGTAGCTCATCAAATCTGGATTTACCCAGTAACTTCTGCATTGCAGTGATACCGAGAAGCTTCTTCTCATAAGGGTCAAAGCCTGCATCGGTAACAGCCTGAATGACAGCATCTTCGTTGGAATATTTACGGTTGGCGCGTCCTTCGACTAACTTCCAGCCATTCCATTCCTTACCGCTGATTGCCTGCTGCAGAGCATATTCTTTAATATCTGATACCCAAGCTACCAGTTCATCAGCACGGGAGAGGATGTATTCAATTTCAGAATCCTCAAGCAGCGGTGGAAGTTTGAAGTCATACTGTGCAAGCATGAGATTTGCTTCCGCTCTGGCACGGCATTCATGTTTTGCTTTACAGAAACCACACCATTCACCGCAAAGGAAGTTCCCGTCACCGGCGAATGCAAGGTCAGCTGTAGGCTTTAATACTTCATCGGCCCAAGCATACAGTTCGTCCTTTGAAATCTCGAAATTAGAGATGTTCTGACGCCTTGGCTGGTAGATTGTCATGCTGACGGTATCGATGTCGTAAATATCATCGAAGAGCTCTAAGGCACCGAGCGCATAACATTTCATCTGCGGATTATCATCAGCGGATACCAGAACACCGAGACCATGCTTGTAATCGCATATTCTTAAGGTTCCATCTGCGATGATGATGCAGTCGGCAGTTCCGAATCCCTGTTCAACCCAGCGTGAGAAATCAACGCGCTGTTCAATCAGTACCTTCGGGTCAGAGCATGTTTCCTTAGCTGCTTCTACCAGTTCGAGGATGTAAGCGGCGTAACCATTTGCACAGTCATCCATTTCCTCGTTGTACCATGTTAAGTTTTCAGTAGGGTCGCTGGCTTCCATACCGAGAGCCTTCTTTAATTTGAATTCACAAAGCTCATGAGCTTCGGTTCCTTCGGCAGCATAATCGCTGCCTTTGTCATCGTAGCTTTCGCAGAGTCTTGCAGAAGGTGGACAGTTTAACCAGCGATGTGATGCTGATGCGGATAAGACCGCGTGTCCTTTAGGTGGCATTGTCAAGCACCTCCACATCCTGAAGCAGGGCTTCATAGTGCTTAGGGTCAACACCGGATAACTTGGAAGCTCCGTATTTCTGAAGAATGGTACGGATAGCAGCTGTATGTCCTGCACGGGACTTTTCTGCTAAAACAGCACGTACATCCTCAAGTTTGAGTTCTGGTTTCTTTTCTCTCTTGGCAGCAGGTTCCTTTGTGGGGGCTTCTTCAGCTGTACCGCTGAACTGTTCTGCTAACCAGTTTGCTGCTTCATTAATAGCAGCGGCTGCACTTCGCAGCTCTTCGATGGTCATTGCCATATCGCTCATTTTGCTCATAGCGACTTTCTCCTTTCTCTGATTGTCTTGTGTTTGCGAGGATTGTCATGTTTCTCGCCATTCTCGCGGATACCTGTGAGATTGCTGTAAGTACTGCAATCAATTCACGGTCGTTACCGCCTGAATCGAAGTAGGACTGTTTCACTTGCTTCACCTCCGTTTCCGTGGTTGTTAAGGCTTGTTGTGACCTGCCTTACACTTTCCACTGGAGATGGGTGTGAGATTTGAGCGGAGAAATTTTGAAAAAATAAAAATTCCTCCGACATCTGTTTGATGGATGCCAGAGGGATTGGATTACTACTTATCTTATGTAAGATTAGTAGCCACGCATTTTACGAAACTCGGTTCTGTATTTCTTCATCTGGTCTGCGAAAGTTCTTTGCTTGCGACCGAGCTGCTCTGCAATCTTGCGGTCTGAAAGTTCATTGCCAAGCATCTCAATAATGAGGTCCGCATCAGGGTCGAGCTCACGGAACTTAGCAATAAGCTGCTCAAGAAGAATTGCATCTGAAATAACATCTTCCATAGTAGGAGCGGTATCAGGAATCGTGTCATACATATTCGCATTACCGTCTTCCGTAGGTACATCTAATGAAAGCGTGTCTCCAGCAGAATGGTATTCGCATAAATCGCAGTTGCCATCGCATTTCCAAAGATATTTCTTTGTACACATACAGCGATGATGGTACTGTTCGCGTTTCTGGGTTGCCCAGATTTCAGGATACAGAGCTCTGTACTGAGCTTCGGTGATTTCCACGAGTGAGACTTTATAAGGATTCTCAGTATCGCGAAGTGGATAGTAACGTTTTTTACTCTGGTTTTCGTTGTTTGCCATGATTTTTTCCTCCTGTGATTGGCTTTTTGAGCTTTCACAGGGCTTTCACATGGCTATCACTGAAGTTTCATCATCTACTTGGTCTGTTTGTAGCGCTGAGATTGAAAAAAGTGCAGCTTTGTGTTATAATGGTTTAGTGGGGTTTGTTAGGAGTTAATCTGATTTATAAAATCGATTTTTCTAACAAACAAAACTAAAAAAGTCCCTATGAGTAGCTCATAGAGACATCCAATAGTTAGCTAAGTTGGCCTGCCATAGTTGGTACAGTTAGTAGAGTTGGTATTTAATAAACGAGGGACAATCAATGACAAATAATGAGAAAATAAGGCTCTGCGGCGGTACTTTTTTTACACTGCTGTTGGAGGCCAGAAAACCAAGATACGGTGTGCGAGAACACTATATGGGAGATACTGATGGTTTATCCGAGCCAGAATCGTTGATAGGATTATCAAAGGTAATTGTTCCGGATTTTCAGGAACCGTTAGAATCTATGATGAAAACAATTAAGGGAAATACATTTGATTACAAAAGTTGCAAAAACAAAGGTGGTACATATTTCCCTTTCAGTGATAGAACAGCATTAAAGGCGTTCAATCAGAGAATTAGTGATAATTACAGTGAAGCTTTAAATGCTATGATTGCTTTCTGTGAAGAGTATCTTCATATGAAAGACACTACGAAAAAAGACGAGACACTTGTTAAAGCGCTCGTCGAATTAATTGATAAAGATGAAACCATTCTTCCTGAACAGCCTTTTTATGTTTGTGAGAACGGAGATACACTTAGTAAGGAACAGATAATAAGGAAAACAGATTTTTGCTTTCAGGCATTTCTTCTTGGTGTGTTTCATTTCACTGTGATGCGTAAGGAGGCAGCTACAATCGGAAGAGATACATATGATACTTGGTGTCCTCCTAAAGGCGGTGCACCGAGGGTGTATGAAGGTAATATGGGTGAAGGAATAAATCATCAGATACTATTATCTTATGCGTCTGTTGCAGAGAGCATAGAACCAGAGGAAGTAGATGACGAGACTGTAGTTATTGAACCTGTTGAGTCGGAACAAAAAGATGGTGATGAGCCATCAAAGAAGACTGCACCACAGATGACTTTCAACTTTAATGTCACTGGTAACAATAATAGCTTTTATAACCATGTCGACACAGTGAATAATTTCTACGGAGGAAAGAAGAATGGAGAATAAACTTCAGTCTGTTGGACCTACTGTGTTACAGCAAAATGACACTCCCACAGAAATCAATCTTCCGGGAGATGGCAATACACTTATTGCTCATGCAGATAACGTCAAGAACGAATACAAAACCATGATATTGGTTAACTCTTTGCCAAATGGAATGTATCAGAACACGCCGATGCAGGTGACATTGAATTTGGATTATTACAATTTGATTGTTGTTGCAGGTGATGAACTCGATGGGACAGGTCATGTAATGGTTGATAAAGACAGAGCTATTACAGAAAGTACATCAGATGATTTGAAAGATAAGTATTCGGCATTAACACCGGAGGCTATAGCTGAAATAAAAATGTTTCCTACAATCATAGCTACAGAAAACCATAGTTATGGCAAAACCGATGATAATCACTACGCACATTATGGGATTATTACCGATGTGAAGGTACAGGATAATGGAATCAAGGTGTATTATCAGCTACTTAATGCGATTCCACAGCAAAAACTGAATGAACTCATATATGAATTGGGTCTTCAAGGTAATACGAATTTTAACGAACTCAATCGTATGCATTGGGCTATAAAGAGAATAAATATGGTGGAGGTCTTAGGTGAAAACGGTATTCCACTATTTAGAATGTAACATTAACACTCATTGACAATATTCATGGAGGTAAGAAGATGAGCGAAGAATATGAAAGCATGCAGGTAGAAAAATGGGTCAATCTTGAGGATGTCGCAGAGCATTTGAGTTTGAGTCAGGATACTGTAAGAACATGGATTAAAGAAGGAAAACTTCCTGTTTATAAGGCAGGTAAAAGATATAAGTTCAAAATCTCTGAAGTAGATGAATGGGTTAGAGAAGGAAAAATTAAAGAATAAGGAGGAGGTTTTATAATGAAGCCAAAGATGCAATCAGCAATTGAAAAAATAACACTAAATGACGCCACATTTACAGGTGAAGTAATAGAGCCGACATTCGTTAATTTTTTCTATGGTAAAAATGGTGCTGGTAAGTCTACCATAGCGAGAACAATAAAGTCAAATTCAGAGGTTGAATGGCAGAACGGAAAGTCTGCATCAGATTATGATGTCTTGGTTTATGATACTGATTTTGTAAATGCTAACTTTGCAAACTATGATAATTTAGCAGGTGTATTTACAGTATGCGAAACCAATATTGAAGTACAAAAGAAATTAGAAAAATTAGCTGAGCAGAAAAAACAAAAGGGTGAAGAATACAAACAAGCCAAGGAAACCGCTGACAAGAAGCAAGGGGAAAAAGATACTGCACTGATAGAATATCAAGAAGAGTGCTGGAAACAGACAGAAAGGATACGAGTAGTATTTGATGCTGTTATTACCGGTAAAAAGAAGAAGGCATTATTCGCTGAAGAGATATTGGCCATAACCCCAGTTGACCATGATTTTTCTGAACTGGAATCAACGGTAAATACAATATTTCACGGTGATGATAAAAAATATGCAGTTTATGCGAAGGCTGGTAAGGCGACCTACGCGTCTCTTCCGGGATATGAGCTTATGGGTAAAGCAATTGCAAGCAGTAGTGAAACCCCATTTGCAAGTTTCATTAAAGCGTTAAATGCAACTGACTGGGTAAGACAAGGTCATTCACATTACGCTGGACAGACGGATGGCAAGTGTCCATACTGCCAGCAGAAGTTGCCAGAGGATTTTGACCAAGATATAGCAGCTTGTTTTGATGCACAGTATCAGTCGGACATAGCGGAAATAACAAAATTCCAGTCTGTATATAAATCCGAGATGGACTCAATACTGAGAACCCTTCAGGGTAATCTCGACGAGATTATGCCGGGATTAAACATTGAGCCGTATCAGACCAAATTAAAGATGTTGCAAGATGCAATTACTATTAATAATCAGCGCATTGCTGCCAAGGTTAAGGAGCCTACAACGATTGCATCGCTTGAGGATATAGATACACTTCTTCTGGATATAGGTGCAATTATCGATAAGCTGAATGCTCAAATTAATGCCAGAAACAATATTGTTAGCGATATTAAGAACCAGAAAATCAAGTGCAAAAAAGAAGTGTGGGAGTACCTTGCTTATGTGCTAAAGGATGTTGTTAAGACATATCGCGACACCATCACGAAGATTTCTGTTGATGTTTCAGCTTTGAATACACAGATGAAAACATTGATTGCTGAGGGTAAGCAGCTTAACAATGATATTGCAGACCTCAACAAGCAGGTCGTAAACACAGAAGCAGCAATAGAAGGTATCAATAGAATTATTCGCACATCCGGTTTTCAAGGATTCAGCTTAAAAGCCAAGGAAGGCGTTCAGAATACATATGAAGTAATTCGTCCGGACGGAAGCATTGCTGAAAAGCTGTCTGAAGGCGAAAGAAACTTTATTGCATTCCTGTATTTTTATCATTTGGTAAAGGGTAGCTATAGTAGTGACGAGGTGAAAGAGAAAATCGTTGTAATTGATGACCCAGTATCAAGTATGGATAGCGGAGCATTATTTATAGTCAGTGCTCTTGTAAGAGAAATGATTGAAGTTTGCTATAACAATACTGACTATAGAAGTCAGAAGGTCGATGGCGATTACATTAAGCAGATTTTTATTCTGACGCATAATGTTTATTTTCACAAGGAAATTACGCATCATCAAGTGAAACGTTATCGTAGTGTTTCGTTCTATTTGATTCGTAAAACAGATAATGTTTCAGGAATTATTTTGTGCGTGAGAAAGAGTCAAACGGTGCCGACAGAAATAGAAAATTATAATCCAATTCAAAACTCATATGCAGCTCTATGGGATGAGTATAGAGAACTTAAGACAGTTAACACTCTGACAAATGTCATTCGCCGTATATTAGAATATTACTTTATTCAACTCTGCGGTTATGATGGAAATGACTTAGTAAAGATTGTTCTTGAAGATAACAAAGAAAAGTTCATAGATTACGAAGAAGGTAAAAAACCTAACTATGACAGATACCATTTAGCGTCTGCATTGCTTTCTTATATCAACGAAAGTCCTGCAATTATTAGTGATGGATTAAACTTTGTTGAGGATGGAACTGATGTTGAACAGTATAAGACTGTATTCAAATTAATATTCGAAGCAATGCAGCAGGAACAGCATTATAAGATGATGATGAATATTGAAGAAGAGGTGGAACATGAGTGATGATAAGTCTCAATCAAAGGAAATAAATATTCCTGGAGATGGACATACATTCATTGGCAATGCTAATGAGGTGAATATTAATGGGCCGGCCAATGTTTATCTTGCTGGAGAGGCAGTAAAAAGTGAAGTGGTTCCTTTTGGTGAAATCACAATTAGCTTAGAGGATTCAAAGCTGCTGGAAGAATTCAAAAAAGACTACGACGAGCTTGTGATTAAATGCATCAAAACGGATTTTACAGTTCCCGGAGTTGATATCAATCTTTACGACGAGATTGATATAAGCTACTGCGAAAAATGGGACGTAAAAATGCTGAAGTTCAAGAATAAGGAGCTTCGCAGAATTATTTTTGATACGATTGGTGCACTTAATGATTTAACGCAATATCTTACAGATGAATATATGCGTGTATTGGAAACACCTCATGGACTCGAATTGATTGCAAGAAATCAATCTTGGGAACAAGGCTGTAAACTAAGAGAGGTATTAAGACCTCAAACTACAAAATTAAGATATAAGCTGAGAGATTTATATAGGGAGCTTCATCCGGAGGAATACGAAGGAATGCCACCTTTTGATGATTATCCAGAGGATGAAGACTAAGTCCGTATTTTGGGACACCTAAGAATTTAGAATAGAACTATGCTGGGAATGTTATATTCCCATGATTGGAGGATAAAGCAATGGCTAACAAACAAGTAATTGATGCAATGTGGGATGATTCCCCAGTCGATGTATCTACAGAAGTGAATTTTATCTGGTCTATCGCAAACAAGCTGCGTGGTACCTACCAGAGTGATAAGTACAAAGATGTTATTATTCCGATGGTTATTATACGTCGTTTTGAGTGTGCGCTGGCACCTACAAAGCAGAAGGTAGTTGAGCAGTTCAAGGCAAATCCGAACTATCCTGTTAAAGCTATGTATCGTATTTCTGGCTTCCAGTTCTACAATACCAGTGAATTTGACCTTGCAGAGCTTGTTAATGACGCAGACCATCTTGCTGCAAATTTCAAGGCATATCTGCAGAGTTTTTCACCTAATGTTCAGGAGATTATCGTATCTGCTGAAAAGGGTCTGGATTTCTATAAGCAGATTGATAAGATGGATAAGAACAATCGCCTGCTTAGCGTTGTAAAGGCTTTCTCTGAGTTAGACCTTAATCCGCGTACAATTGATAATGTAAAGATGGGATACATTTTTGAGGATTTAATTCGTAGATTTTCTGAAAATGCTGAAGCTGGTGACCACTACACAGGCCGTGACATCATCAAGCTTATGGTAAATATCCTTCTTGCTGAAGGCTGCGATGATATTTTTGATGACGGAAAAGTTATAACTGTATTAGACCAAGCTTGTGGTACTGGTGGTATGCTTTCTACAAGCTATAACTTCATCAAAAGATATAATCCTACAGCTGATGTGCGCCTTTTTGGTCAGGAAATCAATCCGGAGTCTTATGCAATCTGTCTTGCAGAGATGATGATTAAAGGACAGAATGCAGAAAATATCTGCTATCAGGATACTATGAAGGCAGACTGCTTCAAAGATACCAAGATGCGTTTTGTCATCGAAAATCCTCCTTTTGGTACTCCTTGGGGTGGTAAAGATGCAGCAGAGGGTGTTGAAGATGCTGTAAACGACGAGTATAAAAAAGGATTTGATGGTCGCTGGGGCGCAGGTCTTCCGGGCTCTGGTGATATGCAGATGCTTTTCCTTCAGTCAGCTATTGATAAAATGGATGAGCATTTAGGCCGTGCTGCAATTATTGAGAACGGTAGTCCTTTGTTTGCTGGAAGCACAGCGTCCGGTGAGAGCCAAATTAGAAAATGGATGTTAGAAAATGATTTGATTGAAGCCATTATTGCTTTACCAACAGATTTATTTTACAACACTGGTATTGCAACATATATTTGGGTTTTATCAAAGAATAAACGTGCAGAAAGAAAAGGGAAAGTACAGTTAGTAGATGCAAGTTCATACTATAAGAAATTAAGAAAAGCCTTAGGTGATAAGAAGAACGAAATTTCGCCTGAAGACCGTTCTGCTATTACAAAACTTTATGCGGATTTTTCAGAAAACGAGCATTGTAAGATATTTAATAATTCTGATTTTATTTATAAAGAATATCTGATAATGCAGCCTATGCAGAGAAGCTATGCAATTACTGCTAACAGAATTACGGCTATGTTATCAGGGGGTACCTTAGCGAGCTTATATGACGAGGCCAAAGTTGCTGAACTTGAGAGTATGGATGAATTGACAGGTAAAGAGTTAAAGAAGTTAGAGTCTTACCAGAACAATCAGGCTTTATATGAAGGAATTATCGAAACATTACAGAACAACACTTCTGATGAGTTATATTTCTCGCCTGAAGAGTTTTTGCCTGTATTAAGAAATGTGTTGGCTGATGTTACAACTGACAAAAAACTTATTGATAAAATTGCCGATGGGCTTTCTGTTATGGATAAGAAAGCAAAGATTCATAAAGACAAAAAGGGAAATATTATTTTTGATAAAAATACAAAAGAAACAGAACTGGTTAATGTTGGCGAAAGTATCGATGATTATATGAAAAGAGAGGTTCTTCCCCATATACCTGACGCAGTTGCTTTTTTTGAGGAAAATTTGGATGGAAAGAATCCGGTTGTAAAAACTGGCGCAGAAATACCGTTTACAAGAACATTTTACAAGTATTTACAGCCTGCAGCAAGTTCTGAACTTCAGAATAGATTTTTAGAACTTGAAGATGAAATTGCGATACGAGTAAAGAGAATATTTGATTAAGGTGGTGACCATATGGGTGAAATGATAGAAAGTGGAATTCAGTGGTTGGGAAGCTATCCATCTGATTGGGAATTAAAGAAAATCAAATATTGTTTACAGGAAAGAATTGAAAAAAACAATCCTGTAAGGACTACAGATATTTTGTCGCTGACTGCTAAACAAGGAGTTATTCCTTATGACCAAAAAGAAGGTGGCGGAAATAAACCTAAAGAAGATGTGAGTGCATACAGATTGGCTTATCCCGGTGATATTGTAATGAATAGTATGAATATTCTCTCTGGTTCAGTAGGTTTATCACAGTATTTTGGTTGTGTAAGTCCGGTGTATTATATGCTTCGACCATGGAATGAAACGGAAGATGTAAGATATTATAATTACATTTTTCAGACCACTGTTTTCCAGAAAAGTTTGTTTGGATTGGGCAACGGTATCCTTATGAAAGAATCAAGCAATGGTAAATTAAATACCATTAGAATGAGGATACCTATGGATAAGTTTGGGAATCTGTTTATTCCGGTAGCGCCTGTTTCTATGCAGCGAAAAATTGCGGATTATCTTGATGAAAAATGTCAAGAAATTAATTTGCTTCTACAAGATATTCAATCACAAATAGATGCGTTAGAAGAGTATAAGAGAGCCAAGATAAAAGAAGTAGTCTCCAGAGGATTGAAACCAGATGTTGAATTTAAAGATAGTGGGATTGAGTGGGTTGGAGAAATCCCTGCTCATTGGAATGTTCATCCTGTTTATTCTTATTTTGGAGAACGCAAGAATAAGAATAAGCTTGGAAATGAGGATAATTTGCTATCTTTAAGCTATGGAAATGTCATAAGGAAAGATATTAATACGAGCGATGGACTCCTTCCTGAAAGTTTTAATACTTATAATATTGTTGAGGCCGGAGATATAATTATCCGTCCTACTGACCTCCAAAATGATAAGAGAAGCCTTAGAACAGGACTTGTAAAGGAGCACGGTATTATTACGTCTGCCTATATTGACTTGATGCCAATTGCGAATATTGATACAAGATATTATAGATATCTCCTTCATGCGTATGATTGTATGAAGGTATTCTATAACATGGGAAATGGCGTAAGACAAGGACTTAATTTTTCGGAGTTCTCCCGTCTGATGGTATTTGAACCGACATATGATGAACAGGTGGAAATTGCTGATTATCTTGATTCAAAGGTTGCAGAAATTGATGAAATAATTGATAGTAAGAATCAACAAATTGCAATTATGGAAGATTATAAAAAAACCTTAATTTATGAATATATAACCGGAAAGAAGGAGGTGCCAATCAATGGATGAGAAAACATCGATTGATACAATCGATTTTGAAGAATCTCAGCATGCAGCAAATACTGCAAAAAGAGTAGCAGCCTATGCTGATAGGATTATTAACCATGCTTCCATTGTATCGGAAAAAGAGTATCAGAAGTTCCTTCTTGAAAGACTGGAAAAAGATAATGGTTATGTTATTCGTAAAGCAAGCAACTTTGACCGTTATTTTGCTGTTGACCGTGAGATGCTTTTTAAGTTCTTAAATGATACACAGCCGGAGACAATGGATTATCTCAGAAAGATTTACAAAGCTGATTTGGAAGAAACAATTGTCAGTTTCATAAATGCTGAAACAACAAAGGCTCGTGGCAGCCTGATTGAAGTATTGAAGCACGGTATAGAGCTTTCAAATCAGAAGCTTGAACTGATGTATACCAAGCCTGCAACAACCTTCAATCCGGATTTGACAAAGAAATATGGTCAGAACATTTTCTCTGTTATGGAAGAGGTATGGGCCAGCGATAAAGAACGAGTTGATGTTGTTATTTTCCTGAATGGTCTTGCTATTATGTCATTTGAGCTAAAGTGCAATGCTGCAGGTCAGTCATATCAGGATGCAATTTATCAGTTCCGTACAGACAGAAATCCAAAAACAAGATTATTCATGTTTAAGGCGGGAACACTTGTAAACTTTGCGATGGACTTAGAGGAAGTATACATGACCACCAAACTCGATGGAGATGCTACATTCTTCCTTCCATTTAATATGGGTAACGGTGAAGGTGTGACTGCTGGCGCCGGTAATCCTATATTTGAGGACAAATATAGTGTGTCATACATGTGGGAAGATATTCTTACCAAGGACACGGTACTCGACCTGATTAGCAAGTTTATCTTTATTGAAGTAAAAGAGAAAGTTGATGAGCAGACCGGAAAAGTTAAGCGTTCAGAAAACCTCATTTTCCCTCGATACCATCAGCTGGATGTAATCAGAAAAACATTAGCAGATGTAAGAGAGAATGGAACAGCACAGAATTATTTAATTCAGCATAGTGCCGGTTCCGGAAAAACAAATTCTATAGCTTGGCTTGCTCATAGACTCGTTTCTCTTCATGATGCAAACAATAAAATAATTTTTAATAACGTTATCATCGTGACCGATAGAGTAGTTGTTGACCGCCAGCTCCAGAAGGCCATCATGGGTATGGAACATAAAGCTGGTCTCATCAGAGTAATGGATGATAAATGCAACTCTGCTGATTTAGCGATTGCATTGAACGGAAACACAAAAATCATTGCTACAACAATACAGAAGTTTCCGTATATTGTGGATAGTGTGTCTGGACTAAAAGAGAAGAGATTTGCAGTTATCATCGATGAGGCACATTCATCTACTGCTGGTAAAGATATGGCTGCTGTTACTATGGCACTTGGTTCCGGCGAAGAGGTAGATGCCGATGTTGAAGATATGATTTCAAGTGAAATCAAGCGTAATGGCAAGCAGGCAAATGTATCAATGTTTGCATTTACAGCAACACCAAAGCCTACAACGATTCAACTGTTCGGAAGACTTAATAAAAATGGTCAGAGAGAGGCATTCCATGTTTATTCAATGAAGCAGGCTATTGAAGAAGGTTTTATTCTTGATGTGCTTCAGAATTATACGGAGTATTCTACTTTTTATCGGATTAATAAGGAAATTGAGGATGACCCTCGCTGCAAGACAAATGCGGCAAAGAGGCAGATTGCTCGTTTTGTAGAGCTTCATGACACGAATATCGCACAGCGAGTTGAAGTTATTGTTGAGCATTTTAGAACTTCTGTTATGCAGGAACTTGGTGGACAGGCAAAGGCAATGGTTATTACTGCTTCTCGTCAGGGTGCAGTTAAGTATCGGCAGGCTTTCGAAGAGTATATTACTAAAAAGGGTTACAAAGGAATTCACGCTCTTGTTGCATTTTCTGGAAAAGTAAAACTTCCTGATGATGAGGTAGAATACACAGAAGCATCAATGAATGGTTTTCCGGAAGACCGTTTGACAAAAGAATTTGATACAGATGATTATCAGGTCCTGCTTGTTGCGAATAAGTATCAGACTGGATTTGACCAGCCAAAGCTGTGTGCTATGTATGTGCTCAAAAAGTTAAAAGGTGTAAATGCGGTACAGACCTTATCACGTTTGAATCGTATTTGCCCGCCTTATGATAAGAGAACGTTTGTATTGGACTTCGTGAATACATACGAAGATATAAAAGCAGCATTTGCTCCATATTACACAACAACATTACTTTCAAATTCAGTTACGCCGAGTGCGGTATATGATTTGGAAGCTAAGATTGATGCATATGCTATTCTTGACCCGGCTGATATCGAAGCTGCAAACGATATTTTATATTCACAGAAAGTAACTGGAAAGCAAAAGCAGAGACTTACGTACTTCCTTCAGAAGAGCAAGAAGTTATTAGAGCGTTTTGAATACGAAGAACAGCGTAATTGTGTTGCTAATATGAGAAGCTTTGTACGTTTTTATGAATTTCTTCTGCAGGTTTCAAGCTTTGAGGATACAGAACTTCATAAGAAATATAATTATATCACATACTTGCTTGCTTATATCAATATCAAGCATCCGGGTGGCGGATTCAATCTTGATGGAAAGATTAAAGCGACAAACTTTGTTCAGAAGAAGGGTGAAGAACATAAAACATCTAATCTTGTAGCCAGTCCAGTGATGAAACTTCCAACAGCAGAACATTTTGGCCTGACTGAAGATAAAGAAAAACGACTGTCTGAAATCATTGATGAAATCAACAGTCGCACTGGCAAAAACTATGATAATGATGTTGTCGTAAAGGCTATGCTTCAGATTAAGGATATATTGATGAAGTCTGAGAAGCTTAAAACCAGTGCAAAAAATAATACTCAGAAAGATTTTGAATTTTCTTATTTTGACGATATCGACGATGCACTGATTGAAGGCTTGTCTCAGAATCAGGACTTTTTCTCGTTGTTATTGTCAAATGATGAGTTGAAGCATCAGGTGCTTGGTATTTTTTCTGATGAAATATACAAGAGCTTGCGTGACGCGAAGTAAGGTGGTGAATATCTATGTTTGATAAATTCAGATTGAAGGCCGCGCTTGTTGAATATAAGAAAAGATTTGTTCAAACACAGTGGCCGGATGAAAAGTACAAATGGGAAGCAGTACAGTGTTTTCAGGTCAATTGGGATGTGAATTCTGATGATTTTGCAGGAATGCTCACAAAGGCATTATCGCAGACTGGGAATCTTTTGGCATCAGTTAATAACTTTCCCGCAAAAATGATAACAAAGTTTGCAGAGATAGCTCAGGAAGAAGTTAGAGCTATGTTCATTGAGCTTTTTGATGAGAGCAAGGATGTATATGAGCGTATCGATAACTTTAAACAGAAGTCTAATAGTCTCCTTGAAAGATATGGTAATGGTGCAGGTCAACATTATCAGTATGAGAATGCAATCAGTACATATCTTTGGTTAAGATATCCTGACAAGTATTACATTTACAAGCTTAGTGAAGTAAAGGCAGTATCCAATGAACTGGAGAGTGACTACATTTTCAAAAAAGGTGCCTATGCAGATAACATTCGTAATTTCTTGGCTTTTTATAATGAAATCTGTGCTGAGTTGCAGCAAGACGAAGAGTTAAAGAATATGCTTGCGTCTCAGATAACGGGAACTTGCTATCCAGACCCGGAGCTTAGAACACTTACCATTGATGTAGGATTTTTTATTAGTAGGTATTTGAATAAGGATGATGTTGCATCCTCTACAGATGAGTGGTGGCCGGCAGATTATACACCTGCGCTGACTGTTGATGATTGGGAAGCTTTGCTTAATGATAATGAGGTGTTTACGGATAGCAGCTTGGAAATTATGAAACGTATGCTTGATTATGGTGGCAAAGCTACGTGTACTCAATTAGCTATAAAATATGGTGAAAGCAAGAATTTCTATAATTCTGGTTCATCAGCTTTGGCAAGAAGGATTGTTCAGAAAACTGGCTGCCCAGTTATGCCACGTGATGATGAAAACAGTAAATGGTGGCCTGTGCTGTATGTAGGTAAGCCTGCAAAAAAGGACGAGGAAGGAGCTTATGTATGGAAGCTTAGAGATGAACTTGCAGAAGCACTCGAAAAAATCGATTTGTCAAAGATAAATCTTTACGCGAACCTGGCACCGCATTTTTGGAAAATCAGTCATGGTACGGATTGTATTTCGGAAGTTGAAGCTACCGCTTTTGAGAAGAGAAGAGTTGTAGTGGTTCATAAGGACACAGCAGCGAAGGGAAAATCAAAGGTATCTCAGGGTGAGGACTTTATGGGTACCATGAAGAAAGGTGACTTTTTCTACTTGTGTCGTGGTAATAGCATCAGACTACTGGGACGTATTGATTCTGATGAAGTTGATGAAAATCCAGAGAAACAGGGTGGTTGGTGTGAAAGGAGCTACACAATTATTGCTGAGTCTCGTGATACAACTGCATATACCGGTGATAAGAAATGGTGGACTCCAAACGATAATTCGACCTGCATTTCTGTCCCAGAAAGTGAAATGCAGCTGTTTGAGGACTATATCCTAAAGCCGTATTTTGACATTACAAAAGAGGAACTTTTGAAAAATGATACTTCAGGTCTTCACTATTGGTTCCTAAATGCTAATCCTAAAATGTGGAGTATGGCAAGCATGCCTGTTGGTGATGTTCAAGACTATACATTGTATAACGATAACGGAAATAAGAGACGTATTTTTCAGAATTTCTTAGATGCCAAAGCTGGTGATATGGTTATTGGTTATGAATCTACCCCAGTAAAACAGGTTGTTGCCTTAATGCGTATTAGTGCAGAACAGGATGGTGAGAAGATTTATTTTGAAAAGCTGGAAGGCTTATCCTCTCCAATTGATTTTGCTACATTGAAGGAATGCTCCGAACTTGAAAAGATGGAGTATTTCATAAACCCGCAGGGCAGCTTATTTAAGTTGACTAAGGGCGAATATGAATTCATTCTGGATATGATTCGAGATGAGAATCCAGCACCGTCTACTAAGGGCAAGGATGAATATAAAAAATCCGACTTTCTGAAAGACGTATATATGACGGAAGCAAAGTATGATAGAATGGTTGCAGTTTTGAAAAAGAAGAAAAATATCATTCTTCAGGGTGCACCGGGTGTTGGTAAGACCTTTGCTGCTAAAAGATTAGCTTATTCTATCATGGGAGAAGTAGATGATGACCGTATCGAGTTTGTTCAATTCCATCAGAATTATTCCTATGAAGACTTCATGATGGGATATAAACCTGTAGGGGATGGATTTGAACTTAAGTATGGCATTTTTTATAAATTCTGTCAGAAGGCAGCAAACCATCCGGATAAGGATTACTTCTTTATTATAGACGAAATAAATCGTGGTAATATGAGTAAAATTTTTGGTGAATTGCTTATGCTGATAGAAGCTGATTATCGTGATAAAAAAGCAACACTTGCATATAACGGACTGAGCTTTTCAGTTCCGAAGAGACTGCACATTATTGGTATGATGAATACTGCCGATAGAAGCTTGGCTATGATTGACTACGCGTTAAGACGTCGTTTTAGTTTCTTTGATATGGAACCAGGATTTGATTCGGAAGGTTTTATCAACTACCAGAAAGGATTGGCAAACGAAACATTCAACACTCTGATTGAACGTATTAAAGAACTTAACGAGGAAATAATGCAGGATAAGTCACTTGGTAAAGGATTCTGCATAGGACACAGTTATTTCTGCAATGCAGAGGATTGCTCTGAAGAATGGATGAAGGATGTTGTCGATTTTGATATTTTGCCCATGCTCAGTGAGTACTGGTTTGACGAGAGCGCAAAACTACAGCGTTGGGAGAATATCTTGCACGGTGTATTTCAATGACAAAGGATAAAAGCATACTAATTAATAACATATATCAAATGCTGGCCTATGCCTTTCAAACATTAAATCAAGAGAGCTATGATGATGTGGCGGTCGAATCGTTTGATGAGATGTATGACCTTTTGGCCGCTATACTCGCAAAAGGAATCGGTATTCAGTTAAAGCAGGGATTGTATAGAGAGTATATAAATCGACAGGAAGAACTTCCAGTAATGCGTGGAAAGATAAATATGCCAGGTACCATAAAAAATCGTTTGTCACATCAACGAGTTTTGACTTGTGATTTTGACGAGTTATCTGAGAATAATCTTTTTAACCAGATTATTAAAACGACGGTTATGCTCTTGCTGAGAAATGCGAAAGTTAAATCGGAGTACAAAGATGACTTAAAAAAGAAGATGCTGTTCTTTTCCAATGTCGATACTGTCGAGCCGACTACAATCCGATGGTCATCAATTAGATTTCAACGAAATAATCAAACGTACAGAATGCTTATAAGTATTTGTCAATTAATTATTGAGGGAATGCTTATTACGACAGATGCTGGTGATTATAGGTTGGCTTCCTTTGTAGATGAACAGCGTATGTGTAGGTTGTATGAGAAGTTTATACTTGAGTACTACAGCCGACACTATCCAGAATTAACGGTCAGTGCTTCGCAGATTCCTTGGTCTGTAGATGATGGCATCAGGACAATGCTTCCGGTTATGCAGAGTGATATTCATTTGCAGAAGGATAACATTGTATTGATTATCGATGCAAAGTATTACAGCCATACGACACAAACCCAGTATGACAAGCATACGCTTCATTCAAATAATATGTACCAGATTTTTACCTATGTTAAAAACCGAGATTATGAGTTTGGTGATACAGGACATAAGGTATCTGGAATGTTGCTTTATGCGAAGACAGAAGAGAAAATTCAACCTGATAATGTTTATCAGATGCATGGTAATCAAATATCGGTAAGAACGCTGGATTTGAATTTGCCATTTTCGGATATTGCTAAGCAACTGAATCATATTGCAGAATCGCACTTCGATTTGCCAGAGAGGAGTGTAGTATGAGTAGAGGTATAGGAGCACATGCAAATCTTGTATTGCAGGATGAGAATACCGTCATTTATGAATACGGCGGATATAATCTGAATGAAGAACAATTCTGTAACAAAGAACAAGTTTATGATGGAACGATAACGATTCAGAAGGATTGTTTCTTGGAACCTGAAATACATGAGAAACTAAAAAAGATGCCAAGCGGCAAGAAAAAGCTCATTACAAAAAGGATTCCAGTAGATGTGGATTACCCGAAATATATCGAGGAAGGATTAATTACTATTGAAAATTGCTCAAATTGCTGGAAGACTACTGATGATGAAAAACACATTGATGTGATGGCTCTTCATATTCTGTTTTACCTTTTTCTGAGGTATCAAGAACAAGGTGAGCTGCCTGAATACATCAGTTATAATGTTTAGAGAGATAAGGTCGAGACGGTGAAATTCGGCAACTCAACCCTGTGGAGTGTATTGGCTCATTAGGAGCCAGCGCTGCTTCACTGTGTGGAAATAAGTCAGCCTTTACTGTTTCAACTGTGGAGACAGTGGTAAACTATAGCTACAGAAAAATGCCTGCATTATATAGTAGCAAATGGTGTGTATCGACTGTTCTCCGAATACTTCAATAGTTAAGACTTCGGTTTTGCTGTTGAAAAATAAGATGTGAACTTAGGTTCTCGGCAAGCGTGGACTTGTTTCCGAATTGATATGATATGTTTCCGAGAACAGGAAGCCTATTTGACATCAATTAGCAGGTATCGTGCCATGTTGAGTGCGCAGTAATGTTGACTAAGATTTAATACAAGGTACTAGTAAATGCCGTAAAATGAGGAGTTTAGAGCGTTTTATGTATTGGAAATCAAACCACCTAAAACGGCTGAAAAATCACATAAAAACTTGATTTTTTTATAGTTGGGCAGACAGAACTATTGAGGTTGTGTCGATTATACAGAAGTGTTTATTCGTGATTTGTGGAAAACGAGGGTGAAAATAGGCTAATAATCATTTGAAAATATGCCGAATAATAATTAGGCTATTTTAGAAAGTGAAGGTGTTTATGCCTGGTAAAGTGAGATTGATTCCGGCTAATACAAATGAGCCGATGAAACACGTTGTCATCTATGCTCGTGTTAGTTCAAATACTATGGATCAGCTTGAGAGCCTTAAAGCACAGATTTTTGGACTGACCAAGTTTGTATCCGGGCATAACAACTGGAAAATGAAAGACTCTATAACTATTGAAAAATATGGCTATAACCGATTATGTATGAAATAGCCAAATAATTTCATGTGGAGACTGTTGTTTTGATGTCAAAGGAGAACCATAACAGGTAAATAAAGCATATTAAATAAAGGACTTCTCAATGATTATTGTTAAATGGAGGCATGAAGTCATTTTGAAGGCTATTTTTGGGGCGCTTGAAAATAGCCGTGCGGAAACAGGTCTACTCGTTCGGGTTGGCCTAGGAAATGTATAGCAAGGATTTAAACTCCAGGGGATTCAATAGGTATTTACTCTCATATTGGCTTACAGAATATATGTATCCACAAAATTGTAAAACGATAGATTATCTTGGAAAAGCAAAATTTTGACGTAATATAATAAAACGATAAGATTAAGTTTAACTAGAATTAAACCGTTGAAATAGTAGATTAAGGGGATGCCTATGAGTTTTCCTGAAGGAATAAAAATCTCAGAGAAAGTGCGTTGTTAACACAAAGTGAGTTCGCTGAAATTGTTAGTGTAGCATTTTCGAACGTTAATCGAAGGAAATCGGGAAAAGCTAGACCCCAAGTTAAAGTCATGAGGAATATTAAAACATACTGTGAAAAGAATACTCTTCCTTATGAAGACGTGGAAGAAGCATGGCTAAACTATAAAACTGGAGGAAATAAGTAATGATAACAAAGTCTAATTTAAAGAATATGTTAAGCTCAGCGGGTTTTAGCGATACTTATAACGATAAATATGAAAAAAACTATCCACTTTCCGATTGCTCTATTGTTGTGGATTTTAGAAATGAAAAGATAATTTATCCTGAAGATAAAGGGTTTAAAGTTAATATAGCGACTACAACTAATTTTTCTGAACCGGAAAATTTTGTTGTATTAGAATGTATTAATAGGCTTCTTGATAAAGGGTATAGACCAGAGAATATTGAACTTGAACGTACTTGGACACTTGGCCATGAACAAAAAAGTGGTCGAGCCGATATTTGCGTATCTGATCAAAATGGGAAAATGCTATTTATAGTTGAATGTAAGACATATGGTTCTGAATATACAAAAGAAATGAAAAATATACGTTCTGATGGTGGACAATTAATTTCCTACTGGCAGCAAGAGCGTGGCTGTAGATGGCTAGTCTTATATGCATCAAATATTAATGACAATAATGAAATTGAATACACAACCGACAGTATCGACTGCTCAGATGATGAGAATATTCTAAATCTTGCCAGAAAAGATACCACTATTCTCCTTTATGAAAATGCTCACACGGTTTCAGAACTTTATGAGGCGTGGAAAGAAACATATGAACAAAGATTTAGTGGTGACGTTATTTTCAGAGATGATTCGGTCGCTTATGATATCGGCGTAAAACCACTTAGAAAAAAAGATTTAAAAGACTTCTCTGAAAATGACAAGATAGTAAATCGTTTTGAAGAGATTTTGCGGCATAATAATGTTTCAGATAAGGAGAATGCATTCAATCGATTGATAGCATTATTTATCTGTAAATTAGTAGATGAAATACAAAAATCAGATAATGATATTGTTGAATTTCAATATAAAGTTGGCACTGATACATACGAATCTCTTCAAGACAGGCTGCAAAGGCTTCATAAGGAAGGCATGGAAAAATTCATGCGTGAAGAGATTTTCTATGTGTCTGATGACTATGCAGAAAACCTTGTAAAACAGTACACAAAGCAAAAAAGAGTAAAAATGATTGAAGAATTGAGAAATACACTTCGTATACTCAAATTCTATACAAATAATGACTTTGCTTTTAAAGATGTTCATAATGAAGAGTTATTCTATCAAAATGGTAAAATATTAGTTGAGATGGTACAGTTCTTTCAGGACTATAGAATAATTGGTTCAGCAGATGTACAGATGCTTGGTGATTTGTTTGAACAATTACTGAATAAAGGATTTAAGCAGAATGAAGGTCAATTTTTCACTCCCACTCCTATTACGCGCTTTATATGGGATAGCCTTCCTTTAAAACAAATAATGACAAAGACAGATGGTATTGAATATCCCAAGATTATAGATTATGCCTGTGGAGCAGGGCATTTCTTAACGGAAGGATTTGAGGCTGTAGAAATTTGTGCTAATGCAATAGACAGTAATACGGAACCATCTAACCAATGGGTAGAGAAAAAAATATTCGGCATCGAAAAAGATTATAGATTAGCAAGAGTTTCTAAAATTTCGCTATTCATGCACGGTGCAGGAAATGGAAATATAATTTTCGGTGATGGACTTGAAAACTATCCGGATAAAGAAATAATACCTAGATCATTTGATATTCTTGTAGCCAATCCTCCATATTCGGTAAAGGCCTTCAAACCTCATTTGAAGTTAACGAACAATCAGTTAAATATTTTAGATAAGATCTCAAATGACGGTTCAGAAATTGAAACGCTGTTCGTGGAAAGAATATCACAATTGTTAAAACCGAATGGTGTTGCTGCAGTAATTCTACCAAGCAGCATTTTAAACAAAGAAAACGAAAGCTTTGTTACTGCACGAGAATCTCTTCTGAAAAATTTTAATATTATAGCCATTGCAACCTTGGGAAGCAAAACCTTCGGTGCCACGGGGACAAATACGGTCATTCTTTTCTTGCAAAAATTCAATGAACCGCCAAAACGCACTGATATGGTTATTGATAGTGTTGATGCTATACTTTCTAAAGCGGATATAGATGGTTGGGAAGACGAATCCATTTTGAGAGGATATCTAAAGAAAATAGGTGTTAAAAAGGACATTTACAACAAATTTTTATCGAAAAGTGAAGACTTTGACTTTTGGATAAATGATAATTATTTCGGTCAGCACTATAATGAATTTGTAAACTCAACAGAATACAACAAGAAAAGTAAGCAGAAAACTTTCCAAAAACTATCTGATTCAGAAAAGAAAAAATGGTTCACTCAGAGATTTTACGAATATGCTTTTTCGGTCGAGCAAGAAAAATTATTCTACTATTCACTAGTTTACAACCAAGATACATTGATAATTTCTGCTCCGGATGAAAATAAAGAACAGGAGAAGTTTCTTGGATATAAATGGAGTAATAGAAAAGGACAAGAAGGAATTCAGATAATAAAGGCTGGAGGATGTTTATATAATGTATCCAATCGTAGAGACAACAATTCCATTGCAGGACTAATTAGGAATGCTTTTTCTGATGAGGATGAGTTTGATGTCAAAGAGTTGGATTCCTACTATTATCGTTTGAGGTTACAGGATATGCTTGATTTTTCCGGAACTGCGTTTAATAAGTCTATCAAAACCACTCCGACGAGAGTACTAAAAGATATTCCGGGGCTTACAAATTACAGATTATCCGATAAAAACATCTTTGAATTAAGTATAGGAAATCGTGTTCTTTCAGATGAAGTAGTTGAGAATGGCAGTATTCCTATATATAGCGCAAATGTATTTGAGGAGTTTGGAAGAATTGATAAGCAGAATATCACTGATTTTTCTGTACCTTCTATTCTGTGGGGAATTGATGGCGATTGGATGGTAAATATTATACCTGCTAACAAACCATTTTATCCGACTGACCATTGCGGCGTTTTACGTATAAAAACAGATGATATTATACCTAAGTATATGGCTTTAGCACTTCAGGCAGAGGGTGAATTTGAAAGATTTTCACGTAGCAACAGAGCATCTACACAGAGAATTTCTAATTTAGTTATTCAAATTCCTTCTGTGGCAGATCAACAGAAAGTAGTAGATGCAATTGAAGCTATTGATAAGAAAATTGCCGATGAGCAAGCAATAATCAGCGAGCAATCTGAGAAGGTTAAATCCAAATTTGCCGAAATGTTTGATTTAGAAAATTTTATTTTAGATGAAACTACTTCTAAGTATAAACTTATGGCAATTGAATCAATTTGCGAGGATGGACGAGGTAGAGTTATTAGTAATGACTATATTGTAGCAAATCACGGGGAGTTTCCTGTGTATTCATCCCAAACAACAAACGAAGGAATTTTTGGATATATTAACACCTATGATTTTGAAGGAGAGTATATTACTTGGACCACTGACGGTGTAAATGCAGGAACTGTGTTTTATAGAAATGGGAAATTTAGCTGCACAAATGTATGCGGAACTCTAAAAGCAAAAGATCATTCTATAGTGAATATGAAATACCTTGCATACATACTTGGAAAAATTGCGTACAAACACGTAAATCATGTTGGAAATGATAAGCTGATGAATACACCAATGAAAAAAATTAAAGTTCCACTTCCACCAAAACATCTTCAAGATGAATTTGCTCTTTATGCATCAGACTGCGACAAATTGAAATTTGAAGCACAAAAAAAATTAGGAGAATTAAATACTGCACGTGAAGAACTTATAGATAAATACTTTAGATAAAAATGAATGCCTGACATTACCTGTATTCCTCTTCAAAATAAATTAACTACAAGGAGATTTTACTATGAAAAAGGAATTGATAAATACTATTGAACAGAGAATGTTAGGCATTTTAAATAATGAACAGCTTGCAAAATTGCATGAAGTATTGGAATGCAGCTTTACTATGTTTGCCGAAAACTATGAAGAAACACAACATTCTAACGATGAACTCTTAAAACTATTTCTATCTGCAAAGCAGGTAGAAGGTTGTTCTGAAAGATCATTAAAATATTACAAAACCACTCTTTCTAAGATGAATGAGAAAATAAATAAATCTGTACGACAAGTCGAAACTAATGATATCAGAACATACATTTCAAATTATGAAAATGAAAGCAATGCCGGAAAAATAACACTTGATAACATCAGAAGAATTATTTCGAGCTTTTTTGCATGGCTTGAGGATGAAAATTATATTATAAAAAGTCCTGCAAGGAGGATTCATAAAATAAGAGTTGGCAAAACTGTTAAAGACGTATATTCTGATGAAGAATTGGAGCGAATGAGAGACAGTTGTAATAATTCACGTGACCTTGCTATTATTGATATCCTTTCATCTACAGGGATTCGTGTAGGAGAATTAGTTAATCTAAATATATCTGATATTGATTTGGAAAAACGAGAATGTATAGTATTGGGTAAGGGCAACAAACAACGAAAAGTATATTTCGATGCGAGGACTAAAATACATTTACATGATTATATTACCGATAGACATGATGAATGTGAGGCTCTGTTTGTGTCATTGAATAAACCTCACGATAGGTTATCTATACGTGGCATAGAGATTATACTGCATAAGATTGGTTCTAACTTAAAATCAACCAAAGTACATCCACATAAATTCAGACGAACACTAGCTACGAAAGCTATTGATAAAGGGATGCCTATAGAGCAGGTACAAGTATTGTTAGGACATTCTCAAATTGATACTACACTTAGGTACGCCATGGTTAATCAAAATAATGTCAAAGCATCTCATCATAAGTATATAGGCTGATTCAAATCCAAATTTGCCGAAATGTTTGGTAATATCGAAGATAGAACAAAATTAGCACTCGTTGCTCCACTTTATACAGGTAGAGCTGATAAAGATATGTTATCTATCGATTCCTACATCACAACAGACAATATGTTACAAAATAAAAGAGGTATTATACCTTATATGGGGACTCTTGAAAACATTGCTGGGGCAGTAGAATACCATTGTAATGATATTCTAGTTTCAAACATTCGGCCATATCTAAAAAAAATATGGTTATCAGATCGAGATGGTGGATGTTCCACAGATATCTTAGTATTCAGAATAAAAGATACAAGCAAGTTTTTACCAGTGTATGTGTATTACACATTATATCAAGATACTTTTTTTGATTTTATGATGGAAGGAAAGAAAGGCTTAAAAATGCCTCGTGGAGATAAGAATTTAATTCAAAATTACTTGATTCCAAATGCTAACATAGATTTACAAAAAGACTTTGTTTTGTATGTTAATTCTTGCGACAAATTGAAATTTGAAGTAAAAGAATTTATAAAAAACCATTCGAAAAACAAACAAGCAAAATAAAAAAATCACATGTGAGTGAATCGATACTCTAGTGGGGCACGCATATTGGGAACATTCTATAAAATAACCCCACATATCATTTCGGTACTCGAGATAACAAAATGACCACACTGGATTAGGTCGATACTCTAATGTGGTTATTTAATTGTACACGCTCAATAACCTCCCACCTTTCCAACGAACACCCAATAGACTAAACTAGAAGTAAGCAAAAAAGTCTAATTGTAGTTGATCATAATGAACGAGATAGCAAAGGTGAAAAAAAGTCAAGCTAAAACAGTGGACAGAAATGAAAGTGGACTAAGCGTTTCAGATTGGTGCAATCAAAACGGAGTGAACATCAAATGTATTACTACGTATCCGTCCATTTTGTTAATGTGTATAGGATCAATGAAACTACTGAAAAATTCAAAAAATCTAACTAACCCCCTTGACAAGACAGAAAAAGCGTGATATAATATCATTGTTAGCTTAAATGCTAACACGCAGACGTGCGTTAACTATCCACCTAGACAAAATAAAATTTGCCCATTAACGCTGTAATATTTAAAGTGAATTGAATTAAAAAGTGGATAAAGCGTTTGAATAGGGTTTGAATAATTAAAAAAAGGTGAAAAGAATGAAAGCACAATATGAGAGTTTTGGGGAATTCCTTCAAAAGAAACGGCTTGAGAACGAGATAACACTGCGGAAGATGGCAGAGCTTATCGGGATTACTGCACCGTATCTTACTGACATTGAAAAAGATAGGCGAAATCCCCCGGAGATTCAAAAGCTTGATAAGATCGCTGAGATCCTGTCACTTACAGAGGAAGAAAAGGCCGTCATGTTTGACCTCGCCGGCAAGCAAAGAAATTCTGTTGCTCCTGACTTGCCGGACTATATCATGAAGAGAGATTATGTTGCAGCCGCACTGCGCACTGCTCGTGACCTTGACGCTGATGAGGATGATTGGCTGAAATTTGTAGAGGAGCTTAAACAGAGGAAAGGGTAAGGAATGGAAAGTCCCAGCTATATAACAAAAGCAAACGGTGTACCTATTCTAAGCAGATAACAAATAGATGATATCGGCGAGACATATGTCAGAGCATTTCAGTCCGATATACTTGTAGATCCAGCACCCCTAGACATTGATGCTTTCGCAGAAATGTTTCTCGGACTTAATGTAGACTATAAGTATTTATCGCACAATGGTGTGTATCTAGGAATGATGGTATTCAAAGACACTAACAAAATACCGATTTTCGACCCTGAAACAAATCGTGCGGAATATATCGAGGAATGTGCAAATACGATTATGATCGATTCTCGTCTGTTAGAGGCTAATCAGGAACACCGATACAGATACACCATGGGACACGAGTGCGGGTACGCAGTATTTCATTCAGCTGTTTATGCTAATAGCGGCGGAATACCTTGCCGTTTAGAAAAAAGAAGCACTGGAAGAACAAATACTCACGAATGGCTTGATGATGATTGGATGGAGTGGCACGCAAACAGCTTTTCAGCTGCAACTCTAATGCCAAAGAGTTCAGTTGAAATATGTGTTGAAAGACAGGGTGGAATACCTACCAATGTACTCAAGCTGTTTAATTTGATTTATTGTATTTCAGAAACTTTTAATGTATCCGAGGAAGCAGCAAAACATAGGCTGAAAACACTAGGGTATTTGGAGTACTTACTGCAGCAGAAACCTTCTGCATAAATGCACACACAAGCTTAATTACAGCGGGTCTTACCGCCCGCTGTTTTATTTTAGCAATAGTGTTAGCTAGTATGCTAACGTGACATGAATTATAAAGGAGAGAGAAAACGTGAAAAATTATTATGATTATCAAGGACATATTGTTTGCAAAGCGGACGAAAGAACGGGTAATGTTTACGTAAAATATAAAGACAGCATGACAACTGTACATATGCCTGTAAATACGAGCATCAAAATACAGCGTAAAGACACCATCACGATACTTACAAGAACAACTGAAAATTCGTTTGCAACTGTAAGCAATCATTACAATTCATATCTGAGATATGTAAAAGCATAAAGAGCTAATTTTAGATTACAGGATATATAAGAAATAACACAGAACTGCTAGACGGCCGAGATGTAAGAGTACTTTTATTGGAGTACTCTTTCTCGGCTGTCTATTTTTTTACAAAAATTCAGTGAGATTGATTATTTCGTTATAAAATAGGGAGAAAAATGTCCGTAATATAGTGAGGGTATTTCTCCCATAGGTCAAAGTTTCACAACGAGCCTGAGTATGTATAGATAATACTGGATACATATGTTCGCTAAAACTGTTTTATCAGCAAAAACGCTAATGTGTATTCTTTGTTTGCTATACCGCTTTTTAGGCATCAAAGCTACTGAAGACGAGTTCGCCCCATAAGCCTACTACATTTTTACGGAAATTGTAATTTTCTCTGATGCTTAGTTGAGTTCATTACGTGAATTCAACTAAGTGCTAGAGGCACTCAAAAAAATAACATCACAAGGCCTGATTAGCTATAAGGGCATTGGGATACAGATATCGGCATCGATCACAGGACAACCTGTGAAAGGTGCGATAGAAGTACCCTTATTTCCTTATGCCCTTTTTCAGGCTTGATGGGTCGGTACTTCTATAAGCACCGACCCTATTTGTTTCCTATGCCCTTCTGCGAGAACCAGGCAGAAAGGCAGGAAACTATGAAATTAAAGATTCGTTATGAGAACGAATTCCAGACTATTGAGCTGGATGCAAAGGCAACTGATGAAATGTGGGTAAGCTTATCACTTGATTGTGATGACAACATGACCCAGGAAGAAAAGGAGCAGGCGATTCAAAATGCGTGGGACAAGCAGTACAACAGACCCGACTACAACAACTGGCACAAATTCAATCGCCACAGAGGGTTTACTAGGAAAAAGCTTGATGAAAAAATCAATGCGGTTGACGAATTTGAACCACTCATCGAAGAAGTGCGGGATCCGTCCGTGTATTACGAGCAGGAAATCGATCGCAGCAATCAGTGGGAGTATGAGGCTCTCTGTCAAAAATTCGTGAAACTTTAAAACCATCAGCGGCAGATATGGTCATTGCCGTTGCACTTGATGGCTTAACAGTCGGTGAATATGCAGCATCGATCGGTGACGAACCAAACAATGTAAGTCACCGCTATAGAAGATCAATCAGCAAATTAAAAAAAGTTTTTAAAAAATAACGTCCTTTTCACTCTCCTACAAAGGCTAATAGGTAGGAGGGTGATTTCTCCAATAATATTCATAAGGAGGCATTTTAGATGACTGATTTAATCAAAGTTAATTATGACAGTGACCGACCTACTGTGAGTGGTCGAGATCCTCACGCTGCATTGGAAATTAAGACTGCGTATAAAGATTGGTTTCCAAGGATGTGCGATTATGGGTTCGCAGAGGGGACGGACTTTAGCTCATTTATGAGCGAAAGTACAGGTGGAAGACCTGCAGTGGATCATCAACTCACAATAGCAATGGCTAAGGAACTTTGTATGATCCAGCGTTCGGAGAAAGGCAGAAAGTTCCGTCAGTATTTTATCAAGATCGAAGAAGCTTGGAATTCTCCTGAGTCTGTTATGGCAAGGGCACTGCAGTTTGCAAACGAGCAGTTGGTACTTGTTCAAAAACAGAATAGAAAATTACTTGAAACGGTCGCAGTTCAGAACCAGCAGATCACTGAGATGAAACCGAAAGCAAGTTATTGTGATGTTGTGCTGAACTGTAAGGACTTAGTTGCGATTTCCGTCATTGCAAAAGATTATGGCTGGACGGCTAATCGCATGAACCAGTATCTCCATGAAAAGGGTATCCAGTTTAAGTAGGGGAATAAAATATGGCTGCTATATAAGGAATACGCCGAGATGGGACTTACATCTACTAAGACCCATACATACAACGGATCAGATGGTTTGCCGCACTCTAAACCATATACTTACTGGACGCAGAAAGGTCGCTTATTTATCTATGACCTGCTGAAGAAAGATGAAATTTTCCCGATAATGGAACAGGAGGGCTAAAGATATTGGTATTGATAAGTACAACGCCGAAGGCTATTGTGACCCTACTACATATGAGGCTATTACCAATATCCAGCGTGAAGAAAAGGCAGCTAATAAAATGGCTGCCTATCTTCCTTTGGTATATGTTTGCAGTCCGTATGCAGGCGACATCAAGAATAATGTCAAGAACGCAAAAGTATACAGCAGATTTCTCGTTGATAAGAATGCTATCCCGATAACACCTCATCTTCTCTATCTACAGTTCATGGATGACGGCAATGAAAGAGAAAGAGCAATGGCTATGCACTTTAACTATGTGCTTCTTGGCAAATGCACGGAACTTTGGGTATTCGACGGAGTGGTTAGCCGCGGTATGACTCGTGAAATCGGTGTTGCCAAGAAAAGAAGAATGAAAATCAAATGGTTTGACCATGCGATGAAGAAGGTAAACGAATATGCTTAATTTCACTATATACACAGCAGATTGTGTCGGCAACAGCGGGAACTGTATGTATCCCAATAAGATGATTGTTACCAACAAGGACTCCTTTATCAAAGCAACGAAGATGGACCATGTAACTGCAAAGTATAAAGGAAATTATCGAAGTAAGGATAATTTCGAGTTCTCCGACTGTATTCCACTTGACTGTGATAATGACCATTCAGATAACCCGTATGAATGGGTAACTCCTCTTGATATAGCACTTGAAATACCGGGTGTTGCTTTTGCTGTATCATATAGCAGACACAACAATCTTCCAAAGGGAGATAAGTATGCACGACCAAGATTTCATATCTTTTTCCCTATTGAAATTGTATCGGATGAGCAGAAGTATGCAGAACTAAAAAAGAGAATTGCATCTGCATTTCCTTATTACGATACCAGTGCTTTAGACTCTGCAAGATTCCTTTATGGCAATGACTCTGATGAAGTGGAGTTCTATGAGGGTGATAAAATCGTTGTGGATTTCTTAGGAGAAGACAAATTTGCGGATTTTGATGCGAGTCTTGAGCAAGTACCGGAGGGACAACGCAACAGTACCATGAGTCATATCGCGGGGAAAATCATCAAGAGGTACGGAAATACAGAAGAGGCTTATCAGATTTTCCTTAAGAAGGCAGAACTCTGTAATCCACCACTTCCTGAAAGTGAACTCAAGATGATATGGCGAAGTGCATCAAAGTTCGGTAACAAGGTGGCAAACCAGGAAGGTTACATTCCACCTGAACAGTACAACTCTGACTGCAGATTAAAGCCGAATGATTTCTCGGATGTGGGACAGGCTACTGTTCTTGCAACCGAGTATAAGGATATCCTTCGCTATTCCCCATCGACTGATTACATGGTCTACAACGGCAGTTTCTGGGAAGAGTCAAAACCAAAATCCCAGGGTGTTTCCCAGGACTTGACGGAAAGACAGCTTGCAGAGGCTGAAACCGAAATGAAGAAGGCTATGGATGAACTTGTAAAGAATGGTGGCATGGAAATTCTTGTATCCGTGGGTCCGAAAAAAGCTGTGCAGATGTTCAATAAACAGCAGGCTCATGCTTATGAGATGTATGAAGATGCCGTTGCATATAAGAAGTATGCCATTAAGCGAAGAGATACAAAGAACATTGCAGCCACTTTAAAAGAGGCTCGTCCGATGCTTGAAGTGGAACAGCGAAATCTTGATGCTGATGAGTTCATGCTTAATACACCGACTCTTACCTATGATTTAAGACAGGGCATCAAGTTTCCGATGGAACACAGACCAGAGCATTTCATCACAAAGCAGACAACCGTTGACCCATCAAGTGATGGAGCAGATATATGGGCAGCTGCACTTGATACATTCTTTTTAAAGGACACAGACCTTATCGATTATGTTCAGAGAATGGTTGGTCTTTCTGCAATCGGTAAGGTGTATGTGGAGGCACTCATTATCGCATATGGAGAAGGTCGTAATGGTAAGTCTACCTTCTGGAATGTTATCGCAAGGGTTCTTGGTACATATTCAGGAAACATTTCTGCCGATATGCTGACAGTTGGATGCAGAAGAAATGTCAAGCCAGAACTTGCCGAGGCAAAGGGTAAGAGAATGCTCATTGCAGCAGAACTTGAAGAAGGTATGAGATTGAATACTGCCAATGTAAAGCAGCTTTGTTCTACCGATGAAATCTATGCTGAAAAGAAGTATAAAGATCCGTTTTCATATACTCCCACACATACACTTGTGCTTTATACCAACCACCTGCCAAAGGTTGGTGCGATTGATAAAGGTACCTGGAGAAGACTTATCGTTATTCCGTTTGATGCCAAGATAGAAGGAAGTGCTGATATCAAGAACTATGCAGACTATCTGTTTGAAAAGGCAGGTGGTGCAATCCTTACATGGGTTATCGAAGGTGCAAGAAAGGTAATCGCAGACAACTATAAGATTGACCCGCCACAGAAGGTGCGTGATGCTATTGAGCATTATAAGGAAAGCAATGACTGGCTTTCCTACTTTTTAAGTGAACGCTGTGAACTTGACTCTGCTTATGTGGCAAAATCGAGCGAGGTATATAACGAGTATCGAATCTTCTGTACCCAGGTGGGTGAGTTTACTCGCAGCACAACAGATTTCTACACTGCTTTGGAATCAATAGGATTTGAACGTTTCCGTGACCGTAAAGGCAGGTATATCAAGGGGTTAAAACTGAAATCTGACTTTATTGAAGAGGACTGATGACAGTAGGTGTGACAGTTAATGACGGCTATTTACCTATATTGGCATGACCGTGAAAAAGCTGTATCTTAGCGCAATTCTCGACCTTTATGACAGGCGTATCGTAGCTTACAAAATTGGCAACAGTAACAACAACGATCTTGTGTTTCCCACATTTGATGAAGCAGTTCATCTGAATCCTGACGCACATCCAATCTTCCACAGTGACCGAGGATTTCAATACACCAACAGGGTTTTTCATCAAAAAATTGTTGACGCTGGAATGATACAGAGTATGTCACGTGTCGGAAGATGCATTGATAATGATCCAATGGAAGGCTGGTGGGGAATCCTTAAATCCGAGATGTACTATCTCCGCAAGTTTACAGATAAGGATGAACTGATTTTGGCGATAGAAGAATACATCAGGTACTACAATACAAGGCGTTACCAGCTCAAGCTGAATTGTATGACCCGATGGAATACCATGAAACGTATGCTGCTTGACCGGATGGCGGTCGCTGTGGCAAGCACAAATTGCACAGACTGCTTTTGGTCAATACATGGAATGTTTTTTTTTTGCGCTGTCTACTTGACAGGGGGCGTGTCAGTCGAAATGATCTGGCTGTCTTTTTTTGTTGTACCATGATGAAATGTTCACATTCGTGTGGTATAATAAATTGAACTGATAGTGAAATCTAGTTGTACAGAAAGTGCTACGGTGAGTTAGATGCTTAGAAATAATATTGAAATAGATGTAAAAGTTAAGTGCGTAGAAGAACAGACCACTCAAGCAGAACTCGCTGAGAAGGTAGGCACATCTCCGTCATATGTGAACCGTCTTATCAAGAGTCCAGAAAAGATTGTGAATAAGACATTTGTCCAGATGATGGAACAGCTCGGCTATGACATTGAGCTTACTTATGTGAAAAAGACCAAGTAAAGGAATTGTAGCTATATGAATAATGAGATTAAACTCGACACAAAGCTTGTCGGGGATATAACAGGAGACTTTTATGTTCCTTCTTACCAGCGTGGTTATCGTTGGGGAGAAACAGAAGTAGTTCGTCTGCTCGATGATATTTATTCTACTGAGGGCAAACGCAACTACTGTTTACAGCCGGTTGTAGTAAGAAAAAATGGTGATAGATATGAATTGATTGATGGGCAGCAGCGTCTAACAACTATCTATCTTATATACCGTTTTATGAATGAAGAGAGTTTTGGCTTTATAGATGAGCCGAGATTTACCCTTTCATACGAAACCAGAGAGAAGTCTGAGGAGTTCTTAAAATCAATCGACGAATCCCGCAAGGAAGAAAACATTGATTTCTGGTTCCTTTGTGCTGCTTATGAAAGTATCAAGAAATGGTTTTCTGCAAGGGACAGAAAATCTACTCTGACAAATGTAAATAAGTACTTTGATGAAATCGTAAAAATTATCTGGTATGAGGTTGGAGAAGCTGAGGACGCGATTGGTCTCTTTACACGTTTGAATATTGGTAAGATACCACTTACAAATGCAGAACTGGTAAAAGCTATGTTTCTTAGCAAAGATACTGACGAAGATGTCGATAAGGAAAAACAAGAAGAGATATCTCTTCAGTGGGATAACATGGAGAAGGAACTCCACAACAATTCTCTGTGGTACTTCTTGACGAATAAAGCAAATGCTGACTATCAGACAAGAATAGATCTCGTGTTGGATCTTATATCAGGAAAGCCAGCTGATAATAGGGAGAAGTATTATACATTCTTTAAATTTGATGAAATGCGTCAGACCAAGTCATTAGACAGCATCTGGCGGAGCATCCAGCAGACGTTCTTAGTGTTGAAGGATTGGCATGGAAACCATGAACTATATCATAAGATTGGTTATCTTATTGCGTCCGGAATACTGACACTTCAGAAGATTTTCGACCTTTCGAAGGATAAGACTAAGGATGATTTTAGGGACTCCCTTGATGGCTATATTCGAGACAGCATAAAAATTAAGGGTAACTACTCAGATTTAAGTTACGAGAAACCATTAGATCAGAAAAAGATTGCCACATTGCTTCTATTATTTAATGTTGAATCAGTCCGAAGAAATGGTGAGCATTCTCAGTGGTTCCCATTTGATAAATACAAATTTGGCAGAGGTGGCAAAGTGACCTGGAGCCTGGAGCATATTCATGCGCAACAGTCAGAAGGTTTACGAACACAGGAAATGTGGAAAGAGTGGCTCACACTTCATATTCCGTCTGTAAAGTCTGTAAGTGATGATTCTGAAGAATTGATTGAACTCATGAATAGCGCTATTGCTAAGGATAAACTGGAACGTCAGGAGTTTGATGCAATTCAGCAGAGAGTTGTAGACTTACTTTCGGTTAAGGGTAATACAGAGTATTTGCATTCAATTGCTAATATGGCACTGCTGAGTTCGACGGACAATGCTGCGTTGAATAACTCGACGTTTGACGTAAAAAGAAATGAAATTATTAAAATGGACAAGGCTGTTCAGTATATTCCATTCTGTACAAGAATGGTGTTCCTGAAATATTACACGCCGTCCGCAGATAATCAGCTCCATTTCTGGGGACACGCAGATAGGGTTGCTTACGTTGATGCAATGAATACAGTGCTGGTAAATTATCTCGAAGAGCCAATCGTTCTAGAAAAGGAGGAAGAATAATATGGCGACTACACTTCACTCCTTTATAGACATTTTTGATACAACATTTGGAGAAGGCCCGGAGGCTGTGCAGCTTAAAAAGATCATCATTCCAATTATCCAAAGAGATTATGCACAGGGCAGAAAAGGATCTGATGTAACTCGCGTAAGAGGTAGATTTCTTGAGTCTTTATATAAGGCAGTAACAGAGAAACCAATTACGCTCGATTTCGTTTATGGCGATATAGATGATGAAGGAAATATGACACCGCTGGATGGCCAGCAGCGCCTGACTACATTATTTTTGCTTCACTGGTATGCAGCAAAAAAAGGTAACATATCGGAAGAGAATTACGAGTTTTTGAAGAAGTTTAGCTATGAGACCAGATACAGTGCGAGATATTTCTGTATTGATCTGGTAGATTATAAACCTGAATTCAAAACAGCAATCTCAAAGGAAATTGTAAACCAGGCATGGTTCCCGCTCGATTGGGAGAATGATCCTACAATTAGCTCAATGCTTGTAATGCTTGATGCAATTGATGACAAATTCAAGAATGTTACTGATCTCTGGGATAAGCTCAAAGAAAACTGCGTTACATTCTACTTCCTTCCTATTAAGGATATGGGACTGACTGATGAACTCTACATAAAAATGAATTCACGTGGTAAGCCACTTACTTTATTTGAGCATTTCAAAGCAGAGCTTGAGCGTGAAATTCGCAGTATAGATGAACAAAGAGCAAATCGTATCATGGGTAAGATTGACCGTGATTGGACAGACCTATTATGGGAATATCGTAATAGCGGCAGTGGTTCTTCTGACGATAATATTATCGATGATGAATTTCTGCGTTACTTCAAGTTTATTTGTGATGTAATTTGCTATCGCCAGAATGAGTCACCACTGGGTAGAAGCAATGATGCGTTTGATCTTTTGCAACAATACTTCTCAGCTAAGTGTCCTGATGCAATTAAGAACATTGAAACAATGGAGAGCTTCTTCGATTGCTGGTGCAATATTCCTGGATATGATTCTCCGACAGACTTCTTGAAGTCCTTCATGGCTAACAAACATGAGAGTGGTAAAATTCTTGTTGAGAACCGATTTAACTTGAATATATTTGAGGATTGCTTACATGCATATTCCGATAAAACCGGCCGTATCAGACAGTTCCCGTTAAATAGAATTGTGCTATTATATGCAATTACTACATATCTGCAGAACGTTGATAAGGTTACAGAGGCGGATTTCAGAAGAAGAATTCGTATTGTAAATAACCTGATCCGGAATTCTGAGGATGAGGTTTCAGACAGAACAGATAGAAATAGAATGCCAGCTATTTTGGCGGAAGCAGATGCTATCATCATCAATGGTGCTATTGATGATTCAATCGAGAATAACTTTAATGTAAGTCAGCTCTCAGAAGAAAAAGAGAAGATTACATTTATCGATGCCAATCCAGCTATGCAAGAAACCATGTTTGAACTGGAAGATCATTTCTTGCTTAACGGACAGATCAGTATCGTCGGTCTTGAGAACCTTGCATACACGAAGCGATTTGAATCTCTGTTTAAGTGCAGCCTTGATAGAATTGACTGTGCAATGATGGCATTAGGAGATTATGGACAGGTTGAGAGAAATAAGTGGCGTTACCAGTATGGATCGACATATCAATTTGCATGGGACGGTTTATTCCATAAGAGTGCGAATTCTGGATTTGATAACACAAAGAGTATTCTGATTTCGTTGTTGGATACCAATGAAGAATTCACAAATGAGGTACTTAAGAAGATAGCAGATGATTACTTACAGGAGTGCGAGAGTAACAACCTGTATCCATTCAGATACTACTACATCAAGTATCGTGAATACCGCCCAGGCGCATATGGAAAGATGCATAACAATTCAGCTTCAACAAATCCATATATGTTCTTGGTTATGCAGACAAGGACTCAGCTGTCACAGAACTCATATTATCCTTATTTGAAGGTTGCTTCAGAAGTGCACTTGTCTAAGGACAATATGGGACAGAGGTTGATCTTTGGAGATGAGCATATTATTTGTACAAACAATTCATATTTGAGAAGAAAGAACGTTGGAGATGAGATTGTAGACACCATAGTCATTCCGCAGAATGAGGATGGAATTGATACTGAAGATCGAATCACACTTCTCAAAAACTATATCAAGGCTAATTTAAGCTGAGTAGCTTTACAAGAAGGGACAGTAAATGATATGTTTCCATTAACGTCAAAAAATGAACGACAAGTTCCCGTTAACGCAGGACATCAATAGTGGTGTCTCGGGGCACGTGGAGACGGTTTGCTTGCTGTCAAGAAAAGATAAATAAAGGCTAAAAAGTGGCGTATTTCCGGCTTTTCGGTAGTTAGGAGGTAATGCCTGACCTCTGAAAAGGCACGGTTATTTTATATGGAAACATATCTACTGCGAAAATGTGTGTCAGCTTGTAACCTCGGATTAGATGTCATGATTTGAGGCAGTGGATTAGATGTCAGGCATTTTGGGATGTTTTTGGGAAAATGAAAAAGGGTGACAACCAATCCTGCAGGACTGACTCCTATTGAAATCGGTCAGGGATTAACCTATAAAGAGGCAAAATTAACATCTCTTTACAAAAAGTTGTATCAACATCAATTTTCCAAAGAGGATATTACAACTGAAGTTCAGGAGTATTATGCTTCCATGCCAAAAGTATATCCCGATTTCAATGGAGGTTGGCAACCACATATTGTTTTTGTAGGTGAAATTATAGAGGTTAGGGATGAGCGATAAATTGGGATTTAGAGGATGTGAATGAGCAGCATGAAGAAAATAAAAGAAGGAATTAATTTGAAAAAACTCCTTAGGCTGAAGAATACAGGCAGTATCTTTGTGATTGCGGGGCTTTTGACGATTTTTGTAATAGCGTTGTACACATTTATTCTGCAAAGTTCTTACACTAAGATCGCCCTTGAAACAGAAATCACACGTGACACAGCAAGTGCAGATGCAGTACACAAACTAGTGGATGGAAGAATCGGCAAAGAAGATTTTGATCAAATCAAAGATCAATCTGATGAAAAGAAGCAATTATATAAGGATATTTCTTCATATTTCAATG
>PPYF01188092.1_pt1 | contig 81194 bp, 59 predicted proteins | sample 1559871 | NCBI WGS metagenome assembly PPYF01 (sample SAMN08240021, study PRJNA423297) | Human gut metagenome, whole genome shotgun sequencing project.
TTGAAGGCACCGGTCTTGAAAACCGGCGACGCGAAAGCGTTCTAGAGTTCGAATCTCTACTCTTCCGCCAAATTTCGAAGCCCCGTTGCTGAAAAGCAACGGGGTTTTTTGCTTTATTCTTTCCCGCCTTTTAATTGTCTGCCGTTATCCAGTTATTGATTGCGGCTATCAATCGTAACTCGCGCAACTTTCGGAACGAGACGCACCTCCACTGAACGCATCCTGTATACGCGCGACAGGGAATATCACGTGCCATGATGAGAGAATAAAGACAAGATGCGCGCACCGTACTGGCGCTGCGCATCTAGGGGAAGAGGCCGGATAGGAGAGCCCTATCCGCGACGAGGTTGCCATGGTGCTTTGCGGCGAGCGCCGTTATTGCGCCTGACTGAGTTCTAATACCACTGGAATACTCTTGTAGGCCGGAATACCACTGGCTTTATCATAGCTTTCTAGCGTCAACATGTGGTTTGACTCAGGGAAGTAGGTCGCCAGTGAATTATCTGCCATTGGGTAGATCACCACTTTCAGCTCATCCATCCGGCGCTCGGTTTGGCTGCCATCAGGGGCGAGCGCGATCAGATTTACCCGATCGCCGGCTTTCACGCCGCTGCGCGTTGCCTGATTTTGGCTGATAAACACCACATCACGTTGTCCAAAGACGCCACGATAGCGATCATCCATCCCATATAGGGTGGTGTTGTATTGATCGTGGCTACGCACGGTAGCCAGAACCAGTTCGCTGTTAAAGGCGGATTCGGGATCTTCAATTAGGCCGTCACAAGGCACAAAGTTGGCTTTGCCCGATGCGGTAAGCCAGCGCCGCGCGGCGGCGGCATTTGGCAGGTGGAAACCGCCCGGATGGCGGATGCGTCGGTTGAAATCCTGAAAATCGGGCAGCACGATCTCCATGGCATCACGGATATGATCGTAATCACTGATCAACGTATCCCAATCCACCACGCTGTGCGGCAGCGCCGCTTTGGCTACACCGGCGACAATGGCACACTCGGATTTTAAATCGGCGGAGGCGGGTTTTAACATGCCGCGTGAGGCATGCACCATCGACATCGAATCCTCAACGGTAACCGACTGCGCGCCGCTGGTTTGCATATCAATTTCGGTGCGGCCGAGTGTCGGCAGAATATAACTGGCTTTGGCGGTGAGCAGGTGCGAGCGGTTGAGTTTGGTTGCAATGTGCACGGCGAAATCCAACTGTTGCATCGGATGCTCGGTTTGTGCGCGCCCCGGCATAGCGATAGCAAAGTTACCCCCCATGCAAATAATCCCTTTGGCTTCACCGCGGCAAATCGCTTGCATGCTGGCAACCGCGGCATGACCAAATTGGCTTGGCGGGGTAAAACCAAAACGTGCCTGTAAACGGCTGAGAAACGCCGCTGAGGGCTTTTCGGTGATCCCGACAGTACGGTCACCCTGTACATTGGAGTGGCCACGTAATGGGCAAATCCCAGCGCCTGGCTTACCGATATTGCCTTTTAGCAGTAGCAAGTTCACCAGTTGCTGCACGTTTTGGGTACCGTGCTGATGCTGGGTGATCCCCATGCCATAGCAAATGATGGTGCGCTCTGCTTGGGCGTAGCAATCGGCAATATCGCTAATTTTAGCTAGATCTAGGCCTGAGATCCGCTCGATATCCTTCCAATCGGTAGCCAGTACGTCTTGGCGTAGGGCGTCGTAGTTTTGTGTGTGGGCGTGAATAAAATTGGTATCCAGAATACCGGCTTGGCCGTCAGCAATGGCCGCTTCGTGGCGTTCAATCAGCAAACCCATCACTCCTTTTAGCAGTGCGATGTCACCGCCAATGCGCACGTTGTAATAAGAGCTGGCTAGCTGGGTTTCTTTGCCGGTCAGCATTTCAACCGGCTCTTGTGGCGCAGTAAAGCGTTCTAACCCGCGTTCATGTAGTGGGTTGATAGCGATGATTTTGGCGCCGCGCAGGGAAGCTGCACGCAGCGAGGTCAGCATCCGAGGGTGGTTTGTGCCAGGGTTGTGGCCGACGCAAATAATGAGGTCACAGACATCAAAGTCATCCAACAATACGGTGCCTTTCCCAACGCCAATGCTAGCGGCTAAGCCGACGCTGGTTGGCTCATGGCACATGTTGGAACAGTCAGGGAAGTTGTTTGTGCCGTATTCCCGTGCAAACAGTTGATACAAAAAGGCTGCTTCGTTGGAGGTGCGACCTGAGGTGTAAAACTCAATCACGTTAGGATCGGTATAGCGTTGCATCAGGGCGCCGATTTCGGCAAAGGCCTGTGGCCAGTCAATGGCTTCATAGCAGTCATTGGCGGGATTGTATTTCAGCGGGTGGGTCAACCGGCCACTGTTTTCCAGATCAAAGTCAGACCAACTTAGGAGCTCTGTGACCGGATGAGCCGCGAAAAAGTCTGGCGTGACTCGTTTGCTGGTGGATTCCCACGCCATGGCTTTGGCGCCGTTTTCACAGACATCGAATGATGCGCTGTGTTTCGGATCTGGCCACGCGCAACCAGGGCAATCAAATCCCTCTGGTTTGTTCATATCAAACAGCGCGATGATATCGTGGTGCATGTTCATTTGGCTGCGCAGTGTTTCGGCCACCGCTTTGACCGCCCCCCAACCACCAGCAGGCCCTTCGTAGGCTTTGATTTTTTCCTTCATGCTCATCCCACCTTTTCCTTTTAAGACTTTACTGACGGTTATAGTCACCGCCCCGTTGCTAGGCTATGCCTTAATTGTTTACGAACATGTATGCATTGGCTGAGTGTAACTATCGGGGAAACACCAATAGCAGATGAAAGTAATGGCATATTGATATTACGCGACAACAAGACAGCGTGCGCATATTGCGCACTAGCAGGTGTGCTCGAAGCCAGTTTATTGAGGGCGTTTTCGCGATGACTTGCCCAAAAGCCAAAAGAAAACCCCACCGTGCCGTGTTGGGGTTGGGCGAGTTAGAGGATTGAATGCTCAATTTTGTCTCAGAGACTGAAAAAAATTAGGTTTACACCGCAAAGACTTGTTAACGTAAATAAACCAAAACAAATAATCAACTGATTTTTATTTGCACAGTGCAACATTGTTAATGCGTAATGATATATGGGGATAATAAGTATTTTCTAATAAAACCGTTCTCAGTTTGAACTCAGTAATCAGTAATTACAGCGTGATGGGTTTCATCAGCCCCTCATATGACCACTAGCGCTAAAGGTAGCTTAATCATTCGTGATCAGCGGTGATTTAGTGGTGATATTTAAACTCCTTATTTGAGGACCATATTATTTAAGTGCTATGTTATTTAAGGGATATGTTGCGCGGGTCGCTTTGCTATGATGAACATGTTCTCTGATGAGAATTTGTACGGAGTATTAGACATCTGCATGATCTGAGTTATTGCTCAGCATATGCCGCAACGTTGTTTCCGCTTGGAGATTTTAAACAGGATGTTACCTATGTTAGTGAATAAGGAATCCCCGCGTGTATTGGGCGTAAATTGGCTGTTTCTTTTACTGACCGCGGCGCTGTTTATTATCGAAGTGCTGATTGCTCGTTACAGCCACAGTGGCTTTATCCGCGGCTTTGCGGGGGATGTGCTGGTTGTTTTGCTCCTATTTTGCGCTGTACGTTCGGTGCTACGAATACCCGTAATACCATTAGCTATTTTAGTATTACTGTTTGCGTATCTCATCGAATTAGGACAGTGGTTTGGCTTGGTTGATCTGCTCGGGCTGGGGCAATATCGTCTGGCAAGAATTGTTATTGGCAGTCATTTTGACTGGTGGGATTTAGTGGCATACAGCACCGGTTTCGTGATTATCTGTCTGGTTTATCATTATCGCCAACGCGGCATGAAGCATGCAGGTGTTGAAACAGGGAATTATTACCAATAATGATGCAGCATAATCATAATATTTTTACTGTGACAGGTGATGCATAATAGTGATACACACTGTTTTATACAGGCCTGATTACGGCGTGTCGCACGGTTTTACAGTGTGATTTATCACAAAAAATTCAAAACAATAATGATTGTCACGTATTTATTCTGCTAGCTATTCTCTATTCATCTCAAACCAAGTAATATGCCAATTTATTCTGCATAAAACGTCGCAGAGTCACCTCACCTTTTGGAGATGGTCGCTTGATTAGTGTTTTTCTGGTTGATGATCACGAACTGGTGCGCGCAGGGATCCGTCGCATTTTGGATGATGTAAAAGGCATCAAAGTTGTCGGAGAGGCTCATTGTGGCGAAGATGCCGTAAAATGGTGCCGTACCAATAACGCGGATGTGGTGCTGATGGACATGAACATGCCGGGGATTGGCGGTCTGGAAGCAACCCGCAAAATGTTGCGTTACAATCCGGATATTAAAATCATTGTCCTGACCGTGCATACTGAGAACCCGCTACCTGCCAAGGTAATGCAGGCGGGCGCGGCTGGCTATCTCAGTAAAGGTACTGCACCTCAAGAGATGGTTAATGCAATACGTACTGTCTGTGCCGGACAGCGCTATATTGCATTAGACATTGCCCAGCAGATGGCCCTGAGTCAGGTGATGCCGGATTCTGATAATCCGTTCGCATCGCTATCAGAGCGTGAACTGCAGATCATGATGATGATCACCAAAGGGCAGAAAGTTAACGAAATTTCAGAACAGCTTAGCCTGAGTCCGAAAACGGTTAACAGCTACCGCTACCGGATGTTCAGCAAGCTGAATATCAATGGTGACGTGGAGTTAACGCACCTGGCTATTCGACATGGCATGTTGAAATCAGAAAAGTTGTAGTGGTGTGTCTAGTCGTTGTGTGTTTGATGCCAAGAGTTTTCTGAAAACCGTCAGTACGCAGCCCGGCGTATACCGGATGTATGATGCATCCGGTACTGTCATTTATGTCGGTAAAGCCAAAGATCTGAAAAAACGGCTGTCCAGCTACTTTCGCGCCAATCTTCCCAGCAAGAAAACCGAAGCGCTCGTCAGTGCGATTGCGTCTATTGATGTGACGGTTACCCACACAGAAACCGAAGCGTTACTGCTAGAGCACAACTATATACAACGTTACCAGCCGCGCTACAACGTGCTGCTGCGTGATGACAAATCCTACCCGTACATTTTGCTGAGCGCGCATATCCATCCCCGTGTGAGCATGTACCGTGGGGCTAAGCACGCCAAAGGCGAGTATTTTGGCCCATTTCCGAGTTCATCCTCAGTACGCGAAACTTTGGCGCTGATGCAGCGCATCTTCCCGTTACGTCAGTGCGAAGACAGCTTTTACAACAATCGCTCCAGACCTTGTCTGCAGTACCAAATTGGCCGCTGTTTAGGCCCGTGTGTGAAGGGCTTGGTGAGTGATGCGGAATATCAGCAATGTGTGGATGATGTTCGTCTGTTTTTGCAGGGCAAAGATCAGCAAGTGATTGAAGGGCTGGTGAACCGAATGGAAGCGGCCAGCCGCGCCTTGGAGTTTGAAACCGCCGCTCGTTTGCGCGACCAAATCCAAGCGGTACGTAAAGTCACTGAAAAGCAGTTTATCTCCGGTGACAGCGAAGACTTGGATGTGGTCAGTGTCGCCTATGATGCGGGGATGGCCTGCGTGTACACGCTGTTTTTACGACAGGGAAAAGTACAGGGCAGCCGCAGTTATTTCCCGAAAGTGCCGGCCGATACCGAATTGGCGGAGGTGGTAGAAACCTTCTTGGGCCAGTTTTATCTGCAGGCCCACGAGTCGCGTACCTTACCGAATGAAATTCTGCTGGATTACCGTTTGGCAGATAAAACGGTGCTCAGTGATTCCATCAGTGAACTGGCCGGACGCCGCATTCAAATTCAAGATCGGCCGCGCGGCGAACGTGCCCGTTACCTGAAATTGGCGCGTACGAACGCACATACGGCGCTGATGACCAAATTGTCTCAGCAAAGCACCATCCATCATCGCTTGCGTTTGCTGGCCGAACAGCTGGGGTTGCCGCCGATTCGGCGCATGGAGTGCTTTGACATTAGCCACACGATGGGGGAGCAGACCGTGGCTTCCTGCGTGGTGTTTGATAGTAATGGCCCGTTGAAAGCCGATTATCGACGTTACAACATTACCGGTATCACGCCCGGCGATGATTATGCCGCGATGGAGCAAGTGCTGCGCCGCCGCTACAGCAAAGCACTGACACCAGATAAAGTGCCGGACATCATCTTTATTGATGGTGGTAAAGGCCAACTGGGGAAGGCGGTACAGATTTTTGCCGAGCTGAACGTGGAGTGGGACAAACACCATCCGCGTCTCATTGGGGTGGCGAAAGGCGCAGATCGCAAGGCCGGGCTGGAGACGTTAATTTTAGCCGATGAAGGGAATCGCGAGCTGTCATTGCCGCCTGATTCTCCCGCATTGCATGTTATTCAGCATATTCGTGATGAATCCCATAACCATGCTATTACTGGCCATCGCAAAAAACGTGCGAAAGTGCGCACCAGCAGCTCGCTCGAGGACATTGAAGGCATTGGGCCGAAACGGCGCCAAGCACTGCTCAAATACATGGGCGGTTTGCAGGCACTGAAGAATGCGAGCATGGAGGAAATTACCCAGGTTCCGGGAATTTCAGCAAATTTAGCAGAAAAGATCTTTCTTGCGTTGAAACACTGAGCGGCTTGTAGCACCATATCAGTCAGCCGCTTACCACATGACAAAAGCCCATAAAATTATGCAATTTAATATTCCGATTTGGCTGACACTGTTTCGCGTAGTTCTAATCCCTTTCTTTGTTGTTGCTTTCTACCTGCCTTTTCAGTGGGCGCCGGCAGTGTGTGCACTGATCTTCGTGATCGCCGCAGTGACAGACTGGTTTGATGGCTTCTTGGCCCGCCAGCTCAAGCAAACCACCCGTTTTGGTGCTTTCCTTGATCCGGTGGCGGATAAAGTGATGGTTGCTGTGGCATTGGCGTTGGTGGTTGAGCATTACCACACCGTTTGGGTGACGTTACCGGCGGCAACTATGATTGCCCGTGAGATCATCATCAGTGCTTTACGTGAGTGGATGGCAGAGCTGGGTAAGCGTAACAGTGTGGCTGTGTCGTGGTGGGGTAAGTTCAAAACCGCGGCTCAGATGTTTGCGCTGGTGGCTTTACTGTGGCGTCCCACCGAAGTGGCGGTGATTGTCGGCATGATTGCGCTGTATGTGGCTGCGGTACTGACCTTCTGGTCTATGTTCCAGTATCTGAAGGCGGCGTGGTCTGATTTGATGGCCTAAGCCGACTGGTAACGAGAGACGACCAGATAAGTTCGAGATTGTGAATTTGATTTTGTGTAAAAGGCGCTGTACTCAGCGCCTTTTCTGTTTTTATGAGCGCATGTTTCTAGACACCCATGTTTTCATGGCGAGTGGGTTTACGGAGTCCATCGTTTTTTCTGTCGAGCAGCGCTTTGAGCCGGTATTGGCCCGGTATTGGCGTAGGCCTTTGGTTATCCAGAAAATATGACCAATGGCGCTTTACAGAGCAATTGGATCAAAAAATCACCGAACGAGTTGAATTAAAAGAAAATCTGTTGACTCACCTGCCTGAATCAGTAGAATGCAACGCATCGGATGACGACGAAGACGAATTAACAAGAAACCTTTTAGGTTGTCGGTTAACGCTTCATCAGAAATTAGATTGCGGGAATAGCTCAGTTGGTAGAGCACGACCTTGCCAAGGTCGGGGTCGCGAGTTCGAGTCTCGTTTCCCGCTCCAGAACAACATTATCAGGCATGAATGCGTGGTAATAACAAATTGGCGCGTTAACAAAGCGGTTATGTAGCGGATTGCAAATCCGCCTAGTCCGGTTCGACTCCGGAACGCGCCTCCAAAACCCTAACGGGTGCCTTTGCAAGGCCCGGATGGTGGAATCGGTAGACACAAGGGATTTAAAATCCCTCGGCTTCTGGCTGTGCGGGTTCAAGTCCCGCTCCGGGTACCATGCAAAGCAGTTCAGCTCCGAACGCTGAACAACAAATTAACCACCGTAAGGTGGTTTTTTTGTGTCTTAAAATCAGTAAGTTACGTACATCACGCCAAAACATCCCATCTAAAGCCGCAAAATTAACCATATTCCAATCAATCATAATGCCGCTCTAAATTAACCACTCCGGTTATTTTCCTAAAATGTTTCCTAAAATGATTTTTTGCTTTATTCACTTTTCTGAATATCTTTCCTGTCACCAACTACTGAATGCATATGCTGAGCGTATTTTGCGTAATCCCTTTGTGTTGTAGTTGTAAGGGGCAAGAAAGTATTGCGAATGCAAGAGGTACGCAGCACGGCGCTGATGAGTGGATGAGCATTAAAGTTAAAATCGCGATCCGGTCGGTAAAGTGTTCTTACTTACGTAGTGTATGTGTTGTCAGCCTTGTGGGAATAATGCGCGTAGGATGAAAGAGGATAGGCAGGAAATAATCTTTAGTCACTGAGCTTAGGTATCCGATGAGCAAGAGATAAATCCACCTGCATTGTTGCAGGTGGACACTCGCATCACCTTGAATCCTGATCGTTATCGCGTTGCTTGCTGTGAAATGCAAAACGCTGTTCAAAATAGGCTTTCACATGGCTTTCCAGTCGATGAATCTTAGCATCGACAACCTGTACCAGATATTCATCACTGTTTAAGGCTTGTACGCGCTCTAATGCGAGTTCATCGGCTATTGCTTGTTCTTGTGGCGTTAAGGTTTTCGTTGTCATACTACTTTTCCCCTAAAGGTTGATGGCAGGAGCATGGCAAAAGTACACCCAAATATCAATCGCCAACACAATCAATGCAGATATGCCGATTGAGAGCGGTAACAGGGCAAGGCTCGGCCGACGTTTTATGCTGACAAAGACCAAGCCAGACCAGCCAAAGCAGCGTTGCGTGCATGGTATTAGTAGGGGCTTTGCACTATAATTTCCCCGCTTTTATCTGGGATAACAGAATGATTTCGAAAAACCAACTCAAATTGCTTCGTGCTTTAGGGCAGAAGAAACAGCGCAAGGTACACGGCTTATTCCTGGTTCAAGGTGAGAAAAACGTCTTGGAGTTGGTTAATAGCTCGCTCACCGTCAAGCAGATCTTTGCTACCTCTGAGTTTTTAGAGCAGCATGCGGCGACCCTAGTGCAGTATGAATGCATCGCCACGTCGCAAGATGACCTTACCAAAGCCAGCACGCTGGTAAGTAACAATGCTGCTATCGCGGTGGTTGAGATCCCGCAAACCAACGTACCGCAAGCGCAAGGTCTGATGATTGCCTTGGATGGTGTCTCCGATCCCGGTAACTTGGGAACCATTATCCGTGTTGCTGACTGGTATGGCGTCCAACATATTGTGGCCAGCCATGACTGTGCTGATCCGTATAACCCGAAAACCATCAGCGCGACAATGGGAAGCTTTGGCCGCGTTCAAGTGACTCTGGTGGATTTACCTGACTATCTAGCCAAGGCGAACTTGCCGGTGTATGGGGCGTTCTTAGAAGGCGAGAGCGTACATAAAACCGCATTTAAAGCCGAAGGGATTTTGCTGATGGGCAGTGAGTCACACGGCATTCGTGAACAAGCGGCGCAGTATGTGACGGATAAAGTGACCATTCCCGCCTTTGGCGGCGCAGAATCACTGAATGTCGCGATGGCCACCGGAATTATTTTGGACAATATTCGCCGCCTGCACGGCTAATAGAGATTGCGTGTCGTCATAACAAAAAAGCGTCGGATAATCCGACGTTTTTTTGTTTTATCTTTCTAACATATCCAGCTTGTTGGGTACGCCATCCCACTTAGCGGCGTCCTCCATTGGCGCTTTGACTTCCGTCAGATTAGGCCAATGTTCAGCCAACTCGGCATTCAGCTCGATAAAGATCCGTTGGTCGCCTACCAGTTCGTCTTCCTGATAAATCGCTTGTGCCGTACATTCTGATACGCATAACCCGCAGTCGATGCACTCGGTAGGGTTAATCACCATAAAATTTGGCCCTTCATGAAACGCATCGGCAGGGCATACCGCTACACAGTCGGTGTATTTACATTGGATACAGTTATCGGTGACGACAAAAGCCATGACAGTTCGCTCTAATCTAGTTTGCGGTTTCGCACACGTTCAGGCGTTGAGTGGCGTGTACGAAAAATCAAGAATGGGGATGATACTGCGCTGTCGCCAAAATTCAACAAAGGCCTTGTTATTGCTTGTGTACGCCGTGTCAGCGCCGATTTGCGCAGCAATCCCAGTTTTAGTATGACAGTGAATGCGAATTCTCGTAAAATGCGCGCCATTGTGAGCCGCCACACGCCGTGTTCCGGCTAAGACACCTCTTATCCACGAGACATTCCATGATACGTTTAACTGAAATTAAGCTGCCTCTCAATCATGAGGACGGTGCGCTACTTGACGCTATTGCGGCAAAGTTGAAAATCCCAGCCCAGCAAGTGATCTCTTTCAACGTGTTTAAACGTGGCTATGATGCTCGTAAGAAAAACGATATCCAACTGATTTATACCGTGGATGTTGAGGTTGCCAATGCCGAAAAACTGCTGGCTAAATTCGAAAAAGATCAGCACGTACGCCCAACCCCAGATATGTCTTATAAATTTGTGGCACAAGCGCCAGCAAATTTGCAAGAGCGTCCGTTGGTGATTGGTTTTGGGCCTTGTGGTCTGTTTGCCGCGTTAGTGCTGGCTCAAATGGGCTTTAAGCCGATTATCGTAGAGCGCGGTAAAGAGGTGCGTGAGCGCACTAAAGATACCTTCGGTTTTTGGCGTAAACGTACCCTCAACCCTGAGTCCAACGTGCAGTTTGGTGAGGGCGGCGCGGGTACGTTCTCTGATGGCAAGCTGTATAGCCAAGTTAAAGACCCTAATTTCTATGGCCGTAAAGTGGTCACTGAATTTGTGGAAGCTGGCGCACCAGAAGAAATTCTCTATGTGAGCAAGCCGCATATCGGTACCTTTAAACTGGTGACCATGATTGAAAAAATGCGCGCCAAAATCATCGAATTGGGTGGCGAAATTCGCTTTAGCACCCGAGTGGATGATATCCATATTGAAGATGGACAAATCACCGGTGTGACTTTGTCCAATGGCGAAGAGATCAAATCGCGCCATGTGGTGCTGGCGGTCGGCCACAGTGCACGCGATACCTTTGAGATGCTGCACGAGCGCGGCGTGTATATGGAAGCCAAACCGTTCTCGGTCGGTTTCCGTATTGAGCACAAGCAATCCATGATTGATGAAGCGCGTTTTGGCAAAAATGCCGGCCATCCACTGTTAGGCGCGGCAGATTATAAACTGGTGCACCATTGTAAAAATGGCCGCACCGTATACAGCTTCTGTATGTGCCCAGGCGGCACCGTGGTGGCGGCAACCTCAGAAGAAGGCCGCGTGGTGACCAACGGTATGAGCCAATACTCGCGCGCAGAGCGTAATGCCAACAGTGCAATCGTGGTCGGGATTTCTCCTGAGCAAGATTATCCGGGCGATCCGCTGGCCGGTATTCGTCTGCAGCGTGAGCTGGAAGCGAATGCCTATAAGCTGGGCGGTGAAAACTATGATGCGCCAGCGCAGAAAATTGGTGATTTCCTGAAAGGGCGAGATCCAAGCGAACTGGGCGATGTGCAGCCATCATTCACCCCAGGTATTAAGCTGACCGATCTGTCTAAGGCGCTGCCAGCATTTGCGATTGATGCTATCCGCGAAGCCATTCCGGCCTTCGATCGTCAAATCAAAGGCTTTGCCTCTGAAGATGGTCTGCTGACAGGCGTAGAAACGCGTACCTCCTCTCCGGTGTGCATCAAGCGCGGTAAAGATTACCAAAGTATCAATCTCAAAGGTTTCTACCCAGCAGGGGAAGGCGCGGGCTACGCGGGTGGTATTTTGTCGGCGGGTATTGATGGCATCAAAGTGGCCGAAGCCGTTGCGCGTGATATCGTCGAGCAGTGTGATAAAGCGTAATAGTGCGCTAAAGCATAATTCGCAGATATTGTTGCGGTTAATGTAACAGTGAAAAGGGCTCGTATGAGCCCTTTTTTGATCCTGCCATATTATGAGCGATGCATAGTAAAGTTATGATGCAATATCCATTGTTTATACTTAGCTCGCTATCGTTTATTGGTGGCGTTCTTCAATGTGATAGCCAAATTAATGGCTATTGAATAAAAGTTAATTTAACCGAAAGTTTTGAATCAATGTTTGTAACTGATAAGACAAATCCATCAGTATACGACTAGAGCTTGCCATCTGATTTGCGCCGTTGGAAACCTCTTCCGATGCAGCATTAATATTAAGGATATTTTTGTTTAAATCCTCGGTAACTGAACCTTGCTGCTCAGTAGCCGTAGCTATTTGAATGCTTGTTTGCGAGATTTCGGCAATGGCTTTGCTAACATCATCAATGAGTGTGCCCACATTATTGGAGATGTTGACAGTATATTGCATCATCTCTTGGCTTTGCTTCATGGTCTCGGATGATTTTTTAGCGCGATGTTGGAGCTTTAAAATAATCTCATTAATTTGGCTGGTTGAATCTTGGGTCCGTTTAGCCAAGGTTCTGACTTCATCCGCTACAACGGCAAATCCACGACCTTGTTCACCCGCTCGAGCCGCTTCAATGGCCGCATTTAATGCCAATAAGTTAGTTTGTTCGGCGATATCGCGAATTACTTCAATAACCACTTCAATACTGCGGCTATCATTATCTAGCTGGTGGATAGATTCAGCAGTTTCTTCAATGGATGTGGCAACTTTATTGATGCTCTCGATAGACGTGCGCACGGTATCTGTTCCCGCAGATGTCTGCTCATTGGCTTGATTGGCCGAATTTGCTGCATCATTGGTGTTACGAGCAACTTCTTGAACCGTGGATTGCATCTCCGTCATTGCAGTCGACAGTTGGTTTAACTCATCTTTTTGGCGAGTCATATTCTCTGCCGAAAGAGTCGCAACTTGGCTAAGCTCCTCTGAGGCTGATGTGAGCTGAGAGATAGAGTTAGAAATGTTGTTCACTAAATTGTGCAAGTTATTTTGCATGCTTGCCACACCTTTAGCTAAAAGACCAAACTCGTCTTTATTAAACTTAGTCAGGTCTATTTTTTCGATCAGATCCCCTTTAGATACTTTATCAATTTGCTCCATTAAAATATTCAGTGGGTTTTTAATACTTTTAGTGATCATCAAGGTGATCGCGGCGAAAATGAAAAATACGATTAAGGTAACAATAATACTCAAGTTGATTGAGTAATCATATGTGTTAGTAAACTCAGCACTTAGGCGATGCGTAAAGTTTTCATTTCTTTGTTTTAGCTGCTCAGAGTAGTTCGATACATCACTGATAGCCTGTCGACGCGCCGGCATGTTTCTTAGCTGATTTGCTAAAGGGATGTTGTTGTTCAACAAGGCTTGCTGTAGTTGATCATGAAGCTTAAAAAAGATAGTCGCTGATTCACTGATCTTGTTATACAAGCTAAGCGCTTGTGCTGAATGATTACCTAAGGATTTGTACTCATCCATGGCTTTATAGAATTCGTTTTTTTCTATTTCGAACTCACGAATGTTGTCGTTTAAGCGTTCGGTATTATTATCCAGCGCGGCTAAAAGCATACTTAACTGTAAACGCCGTGCTTCGCCAATTGAAATTTGAATATGCGACGTATCATTTAGCGCAGGGATTGAGTTTTTAGTCATGTTTTGTGTTTGATTGTACATATAGCGCAATTCATGAGCAGAGGAAAATCTCATGATGAGCATGACAACAAACAGGAGAGAAAAAGCTGCTACAACTTTTTGTATGATGGACATTTTTTTAAGCATATCAGTTCAGGTTTTCCTTTGTTCGTTATTTGCGCAGCAGCGAGCGCAAAATGATAATCAGTGATACTGTCACGATTACTATGTCCATTTGTATGGCGACAAAGGTGGCGTAATATTAAGAAGATATCGCCAATATAGGTGTTAAATGCTCAATTATAATACAATTGTAAGTTTGGTATGTCTTGATTGTTTGTTTTTTGCTCTGTTGTGCGTCAGCGATTACTTTAATCGTCTGAATATTCCGCTGGTGTTGTCTGTCTCTCTATTGCTATGCTGTCATCTGAGAATAGTCGGGGAACCTCGGTGTGACACTAGGCGGTAAGCCATGATGTCATTGCGAGGCTGAGATCGCGTATGCGAGACCCGTAGAACCTGATTCAGTTTGTACTGACGTAGGGAACTATCCGCATCTTGCATCTCTGCCTCTGAGGCTCCATGTCGCAGGTTCAATGCCGCATAGGTGAACCCATTTCGGCAACTCATTAGGCAGGAGTGGAGTCTGGCATCGGCAGCTAATACTGGCTGCCAGTCATGACATTCCCACCACCACACGCAAGTCTGCAAGATAAGGTTCCTGTCGTCGAATTACAGGAGCCAATATGCCTTGTTCGACACACTATTTTTCTTCCCCTGATGCTGTACTGGATACACCATCGGCTAAGATATTCCCTAAATCGGCAGAACAGACGATGCCCTCCGCGGCGGATGTTCCGATTGTGCTCACTATTGCCGGCTCTGACAGCAGCGGCGGGGCGGGGATCCAAGCCGACATCAAAGCGATTTCTGCTACTGGCAGTTATGCTTGCTCGGTTATTACGGCAATTACGGCCCAAAATACCTTAGGCGTCAGCGGTGTCTTTCCCGTATCAGCGAAAGGTATTACGGCGCAGCTCGATGCCGTGTTTTCTGATTTAAACATTGTGGCGGTAAAAATCGGTATGTTGGGAAACGCCGAGATCATTGACGCTGTGTCACAAGGTCTGCAACGTTATCGACCGGCGCATATCGTGTTGGATCCAGTGATGGTGGCGACCAGCGGAGATGTGTTGCTAGAGCCGCAAGCGATTAGCGCATTGAAAGAACAATTGTTGCCACTGGCGGATATTATTACTCCTAACTTACCCGAGGCGGCAGTATTGATTGGCCACGCGGTTGGGCATCATCCATCGCAGGCGTCTGAGTCTGATATGGCCGCTATGATTGAAGAATTACGCGCGCTAACTACCACATTAGGTACCGCCGCGGTATTGCTTAAAGGCGGCCATCTGGCCGCTGAAAACCACAGTGATGATGTGCTGATTACTGCTGCAGAGTCTGCGTATTTTCATGCACCGCGCATCCTAACCCGTAATACCCACGGTACGGGTTGTACATTGTCGGCAGCGATAGCGTCCTATTTGGCGCAGGGTTATCCGTTAGCACAAGCAGTTGCGCAGGCAAAAGACTATATCGGCGCTGCGTTAGCCCATGCCGATCTGTTGCGAGTCGGTCAAGGGCATGGTCCGGTGCATCACTTTTTTCCCAGCCATGGGCAGTTGCATCGCGCTTAAAGGGTTTTCCGCGTAGAGTAAATCTTGGCTGAAAAAAGAACATATGAATAGCACTCTACAATTTCTGAACTGGTAGAGTGCTGCTACATGTGCGTGAAAAAATAGAGGTGTAGGGGATGAAGGGGTTATTTCGTTATTCATAAAAAGAGGCAGAGAATAACCTGAAATAGACGTGTATTCACATTAATGTAATATTGATGTGGTAAAAAATATGCGGGGAATTGCAGATCTTATTTTTTGATTCGAAATACAAGCTGCTTAACAATCGTATTTCAAAATTGCATCTTACTAGGGCGTGGTAAATTCAGAACGCGTCATGTGGCAGGATATCATAACTGTTATGCAACAGTATTTGTATTTGTTTGATGCTATTCACCAGTACTCACGATACTTGCCAATGGCGGCTCAGTGAGCCAGCCGTAATCGGCTGTCGTAGCCGCTGTGGGTGTAGTAGGTGGCGGGAAAAACATCCACCAAATTGATGCCGGCTAACTGGTCAATCAGGTCAGAAAAATTATCGAACGAGTACACCGTGATTTCACGGTACACTTTACCCTGCATGTTTTCGATTCCAATGATCATCTCCAGTTCCTTTTCTGGCTCTTCGACCAGCAGCACCGTGTCATCGATTCTCGAATCAAAAAAAGGGACTTCACGGCCTGGGATATAGAAACTTCTTTCCTGCATATCATCGTCCCGCTCGTCGGTCGCTTTATCTATCAGAGTAAAAAACATAGGGCTTATCCATGAAAATAATGAGGATAGTATTTCACCTGCTTATCGGTGGTGCCAGTTGCATATTTGAATTTTGCGATCCATTCAATAGATTTAACTTATTTGCCAATGGATAAAAACAATTGGCTGAGCGTAGTTTTATATAATGATGATGCGTTATATAAATACCTCTGTGAAAAATGTAAACGATAAACAGTCAAGTTATCGTAATGTGCGCTAAAAGGCTGTTTGTTGAGCTGTTAATAATAGTCAGAGACAAATGTTATGAGCAACTTATTTTTATACTTAAAGTAAATTGCAAATGTAAATAACAATTACGCAGCCGACTTGTAAATAGCAGAAGAATCTTATATTCAGCTGTTATCAGATTTATACCAACACATTTATTATGGTTATTAAGATGGTGTTTATTCTCCACTTTTTACGTGATGAGTCACATCTGAAGCGCTGGGTAAATACGATAAAATGTGCTATGTTACAGGTAACATTACAGCTATTTTCGCGGTAAAATGAAGAAAAAACGCCCAACATTACAGGACGTAGCTGACATCGTCGGCGTAACTAAAATGACGGTCAGCCGTTATATGCGAGATCCGTCGCAAGTTTCTGCTTCGGTGCAGAGCAAAATAGCCCGTGCGTTGGATACGCTCGGCTATATTCCTAACCGAGCTCCGGATATTTTATCTAACGCAAAAAGTCAGGCGATAGGGATCTTATTACCCTCCTTGACCAACCAAGTATTTGCTGAGGTATTGCGTGGCATTGAGTCGGTCACGGAAGAGCACGGTTACCAAACCATGTTGGCGCACTACGGGTATAGCCCTCAAATGGAGGAGCAACGTATTGCATCGTTGTTGTCTTATAACGTAGATGGGCTGATCCTCTCCGAAAGCTACCACACGCCGCGCACGTTGAAGATGATTGAAACGGCTGGAGTGCCGGTGGTGGAAATCATGGATACCCGTTCGCCGTGCATTGAATTGGCGGTCGGGCTGGATAATGTGGCTGCCGGTTGTGCCATGACCACCTTGATGCTGGAAAAAGGTTACCGCAATATTGTTTATCTCGGCGCGCGGATGGACGTGCGTACCCAGCAGCGTCTGGAAGGCTACAGCCAAGCCATGCAAGCCTATGGGATGACACCGCGTCAGGTGATGACGGAGGCCGCTTCGTCTTACTCGCTGGGCGCTGAATTGTTGGAAGAAACGCGTCGGCGTTATCCTGAAACCGATGGCATTTTTTGTACCAACGATGACTTGGCGGTTGGGGCGATTTTTGCCTGCCAACGTTTAGGCATTCGTATTCCGCAAGATATCGCCATTGCCGGTTTCCACGGCCACGATATCGGACAGACGATTGTCCCGCGCTTGGCCAGTGTGCATACGCCACGTAAAGAGATGGGCAAGCGCGCAGCAGAGATGCTGTTAGCGCGATTGCAGCGTGAGGCCATTGCGGAGCCGGTGTTGGACTTAGGCTATACCCTCGAAACCGGTGAAAGCCTGTAATGGTTTGGTGCGCACAGGTGATACGCAAGCCATGTAATGCTTGTCATGCCATCTAAATAAAAAATCCGGTCACGCTAAAGCGTTAGACCGGATTTTTTATGCTTGTTTGCTAGAACCCTAGATTTCTAGGCTTCTAGTGCGCTCAAATTAAGCTTCTAGCGCACTCAAATTCAGAGTGAAAGCAATTACGCTTTAGACACCAGTGCTACAGCGTCAGCAGCCAGACGCGTAATACCCGCCCAATCACCGGCAGCAATCAGATCTGCTGGCAGCATCCAAGAGCCACCCACAGTAGCTACGCACTTGGCAGACAGGTACTCATGCACGTTTTTCGGGCTGATACCGCCAGTAGGGCAGAAACGAATCTGTGGCAGCGGCGCTGCGATAGATTTCAGCGCTGCTGCGCCGCCATTGGCTTCAGCTGGGAAGAATTTCAGGTGCGTATAGCCTTGAGCCAGCGCTTGCATTACTTCAGAAGGGGTGGCAACACCTGGGATCAGCGCAGTGCTGTGCTTTTTCGCGTGCGCCAGCAGCTCGTGGGTGAACCCTGGGCTGATAACAAACTTGGCACCGGCGGCAACCGCAGCATCATATTGTTCTGGATTGATTACGGTACCGGCACCGATCATCGCTTCTGGCATTGCATCGGCAATCGCGCGGATAGCTTCCAGAGCAGCATCAGTACGCAGGGTAACTTCGAATACGGTGATCCCGCCATCAGCTAGTGCTTTGGCCATAGGAACAGCGTCTTCCACCTTGTTGATAACCATTACAGGAACAACCGGTGATGCGGCAAAAACCTCAGCAGGGGATACAGTCCAGTTCATGGGGATTCCTTTAATCAATCGCTGCCACACGGCAGTCTAAAAAGCAGTAAAAACGCACGTCTAAGACGTGCGTTCAGGTCGTTCAGTATCACTCGATAACGGTCGCGCCGGTTTCGGCACTGGAGACCGCCTGGCGGAATACATGGAACAGATTACGGCCAAAACCGGTCTGCTCTGCGCTCAGGTCAGGATGATACGCGGTACGCTGGCTCAAATCGGCTTCTGTGCTGAGCGTGCCTTCTTTGGCATTCAGCGTAATGATATCGCCATTTTGTAAGAAGGCCAGCGGACCATTTTTGCTCGCTTCCGGTGTTACGTGGATAGCGGCTGGAATTTTACCGGAGGCACCGGACAGACGACCATCGGTCACCAGCGCCACTTTGAAGCCGGCTTTCTGGATATTCCCCAGAATTGGCATCAGCTTATGCAGCTCAGGCATGCCGTTGGCACCTGGACCGTTATGGCGAACCACCACAATCACATCGCGGTTCAGAAGACCGGCTTTGTACGCGGCTTCAACATCGTGCTGAGATTCGAAGATCTCAACCGGCGCGCTGATGATATGGTGCTCTGGCGCTACGGCGCTGACTTTAATCACGCCACGACCCAAATTACCAGACAGCACTTTCAGACCGCCCGTTGCGTTGAATACACCATCGCCTGCGGCAATGACGTCTGGATTACGGGTTTCAGTCACCGGAACCCAGCTCAGCTGACCGTTTTCCAGTACAGGCTCAGACAGATAGTCTTCCATGCTACCGAATACCGGTGTGGCATCCATGTGCAGCAGACCGCGATCTGCCAGCTTACGCAGCAGCAGTGGTACACCACCGGCTTCGTGGAAGGCGTTGATGTCGGCTGGGCCGTTCGGGTACACACGGGTCATCAATGGCACCACATCAGACAGATCGCTGAAGTCATCCCAAGTCACAATCAGACCCGCAGCGCGAGCGACCGCAATCATGTGCAGTGTGTGGTTGGTGCTACCGCCGGAAGCCAGCAGGGCGACCAGACCGTTTACCATAGCGCGTGCGTCAACCACCTCCGCCAGTGGGCGGTAGGTGCTGCTGCCTTGAACCATACCGGCAATCTTACGTGCGGCATCATCAGTCAGCGCCGCGCGCAGTTCGGTGTTCGGGGCGATAAAGGCGGAACCAGGCAGCATCAGACCCATGGCTTCAAACACCAATTGGTTGGTGTTGGCGGTGCCATAGAATGTACAGGTGCCCGGGGCGTGGTAAGCACCACACTCCATGTCCAGCAGTGCTTCACGGCCTAATTTACCGGCAGCATATTCTTGACGAATTTTAACTTTCTCGTCATTGCTGATACCGGTCGGCATTGGGCCGGCAGGAACAAATGCAGTAGGCAGGTGACCAAAGGTCAGTGCGCCCATCAGTTGACCCGGTGCGATTTTATCGCAGATGCCGAGCAGCAAAGTACCGTCGAAGGTATTGTGGCTGAGTGAGACTGCGGTTGCTTGTGCAATCAGATCGCGCGAGAACAGAGACATATCCATGCCCGGCTGGCCTTGCGTTACACCATCACACATAGCAGGTACGCCACCGGCAACTTGGGCACTGTGACCCAGTTCTGCCAGTACGGCTTTAATTTGATCTGGATAGTGCTGGTATGGCTGATGCGCAGACAGCATATCGTTGTATGCAGTCACGATGCCGATGTTGGCACGGGTCATATCCAGAATGTTGTGCTTTTGCTGGCTGGAACAGGCCGCGACGGCATGCGCCAAGTTACCGCAGGCCAGTGCCGCGCGGTTTTTGCCTTGTGCTGCCTGAGATTGGATCTGCGCCAGATAACGCGCGCGGGACTCCGCGCTGCGCTCCGCGATGCGTGCGGTAACCTGGTTAATAACTGGATGCATCAATTGGCCCCTTTAACAGCTGCGACGGCACGCTCAACAACCTCATCAAACGGTGCGTTTACATCGATACGCAGAATGCCGGACTCGCCGGTGGCAACTGGACATTCCAGCGTCTCGAACTGGCTTTGCAGCATGTTTTCCTTCTGGAAATGACCGCTGCGCTGACGGATACGCTCCAGGATGACATCGTAAGTACCGTCCAAGTAGACGAAAGTCACATTTTGATTCCCTTCACGAATCATATCACGATACTTACGCTTGAGTGCTGAACAGACGATGATTCCGGTTTCATTTTTCATCTCAATGCTGAAAACCGCATCACGGATACGTTCTAACCACGGAGCACGATCATCATCATTCAGTGGATTGCCACCGCTCATTTTTAGGATGTTTGCTTTTGGATGCAAATCATCACCATCAATGAACTTGGCATTCAGTGCATTTGCCAGTGCGGCACCCACACTTGACTTACCACACGCGGAAACACCCATCACGATAATGCTGCGACCTGCCATAGTTTGACCTCAATCTCAATTTTGAAAGTTGCTTGTGTTTAGCTGTATCTACGATAGCACGTTACGGGTAACATGTTACCGGTAACTACAAAAACTGTGATGTAAAACACAGCTAACCTGGGATGAACACTATGTCTGATATGTCATTGATTATGACCGCCGCGGGATCGATCATTCTGCTGCTGTTCTTGGTAATGAAGGTGCGGCTGCATGCCGTGGTGGCGCTGATTCTGGTATCGATGATTGCCGGTTTATTCTCTGGAATGAACCCCGCCGATATCGCCGCAACTATCCAAAAAGGGATGGGCGGTACCTTAGGTTTCGTTGCCGTGGTGGTAGCGTTGGGTGCCATGTTCGGTAAAGTGATGGAGACCACCGGTGCACTGGACCGTATCGCACAAACCCTGCTGGGTAAGTTCGGTAAAGACCGTGCTAACTGGGCGATCACCATCACCGGTTTTATCTGTGCGCTGCCACTGTTCTTTGACGTTGCCGTGGTACTGCTGATTGGTGTTGCATTCGCGATTGTCCGCCGTGGTGGTGGTAGTGTCGTGAAAATCGGTATCGCGCTGCTGGCCGGTATCGCGACCTGTCAGGCATTCTTGATCCCAGCTCCGGGCCCAATCCTGGTGGCTTCACAGCTGGGCGCTGACTTCGGTTATATGATCCTGTTCGGTCTGCTGGCGTCTATCCCTGCGATGATTCTGGCTGGTCCACTGTTCGGCTCCATGATCTCGAAAGTGGTTGATGTGCCGTTGCCAGAGCACGCGCAGAACGATGATACCAACCGTGGTGAACTGCCATCTTTCGGTCTGGCAATGGGTCTGATTGGTCTGCCACTGCTGATGATTGGTCTGAAAACCATTGCGGCGCGTTTTGTTGAGAAAGGCTCTGATCTGTACAACTGGCTGGAGTTCATTGGTCACCCGTTCACCGCTATCATGGTTGCGTGTCTGGCTGCGTTCTATCTGCTGGGTATTCGCCGCGGTATGAGCCGTGATGAAGTGATGAGTGTGTGTGGTTCTGCGCTGCAGCCTGCCGGTATCATCATTCTGGTAACCGGTGCGGGCGGTGTGTTCAAGCAAGTGCTGGTTGATTCTGGCGTAGGTGCGGCACTGGGTAACATTCTGGCTGGCTCTGGTCTGCCAATCGTGGCTCTGGCGTTCATTCTGGCGGCTGCGGTACGTGTGATTCAAGGTTCGGCAACCGTGGCGATGCTGACCTCGTGTGGCCTGATCCTGCCAATGCTGGAAGGTCTGGGTATGAACGGTGCTCAGCTGGCAGCAATCACCATTGCTATCGGTGGTGGTGCGATTGTTCTGTCTCACGTGAACGACTCTGGTTTCTGGCTGGCTAACCGCTACTTAGGTCTGACAGAGAAGCAAACTCTGCAAACCTGGACCGTGATGGAAACCATCATCGGTGCGACAGGTGGTGTGGTTGCCATGATTATCATGATGTTCCTGTAATCCACTGTGTCAGCCTGTTATAAGGCTACGCATTGATTGCGGTAACTGATTGCTGTAACCGAAAAAGCCGTCCCTTGGGGCGGCTTTTTGTTTGGGAGGATTCGGTTCGGTGAGCATGGTCAGAGGGTTTAGATGCTTTGTAGCGGCCTGATATGAGCGCGGTGGCACAGAGAGGCAAAACAAACAGGCTTACTTGCTTTATAGTCTGCGTTTTTATCAGGGAAACAGATTCAGCATGCGGTTAAATCAGGCAGTTAAAATGGTCGCCGGAGTGGTCTTGGCGTTGGCATTAGTCGGTTGTGGTGCGCGTGGTGATACGCCGGCACAAAAGCGCAATGCTATTCATCAGATGCGACAAGATACGCTGCAAAAATTATATCGTGAGCAGCCAAAAGCGCGTACTGCGATCCGCAAAGCGCAAGGCTATGCTGTGTTTTCCAACAAGAGTAACAAGCTGGGCCTTATCGGTATTGGCCATGGTTTTGGCGTTGTGCGTGATAACCGCACGGGCAAAAATACCTATATGCGGATGATGAGCGTAGGGGCCGGTGTTGGGCTAGGCATTCAAGACATTCGCTTTGTGGCGATTTTCCATGATCGTAAGACGATGCAAAACTTTATCCAGCATGGCTGGGATGCGTCTGCCGGTGCTGATGCGGCGGCTAAATGGAAAGAAAAGGGCGATGCTGGTAATCAGACCGTTGCCGCTGACTTTAATGGCGTCACCATCTACCAGCTCACGGAGCACGGTTTAGCCTTGCAAGCGATGGTGCAAGGCTACAAATACTGGCCAGATGACGAGCTGAACTAAAAGACTGAAAAATAGTTCCGGTTAGACAAGAAAAACGGCGACCGATAGATTCTGTCGCCGTTTTTGTTTGTGCTAGAACCTTGTAAATAAGGCTGCGCTTAATACAGCATTTCTCTCCGCGCTTATTGGCGCGCCGCCAACAGGGCGGTTTGTAGGCTGTTCCACGGGCCGCGTGCGGTATCAATCAACTCCACTCGGCTATCTGCTGGCGCGCTGTCTGCGGTTTCAATTTCAAATTCATGCTGTTGGCGATTAAAACGCAACGTGCCGCCAGCAATACGCACCATCCCTTTGGCCCGTTGCACCGACGCGGTACGTGCCCATTCGAGAATTTGCGTCATATCAAACACGGTATCGTGATCGAAAATCCAGCCACAACTGTAATAGCCTTGCCCTTGATTCTCTGCCCGTCGCCAACGTTCGTGGCTTTGTAAGCTCATCACCGCGGAGAGCGGCTTGGCGGCGGCATGCTGGCGCGCGGCGTTATGGGTAGCCGAGTCTGTGAGTTGATGCTGATGACAAGGTAAATCAAGCAATTCAGGATTAATGGCACCTTGAGCCACGACCTGATGGGCGCTTAAATCATGCCGTTCAGCCAGTAAAGCGGCGAACGCGGCATGGTCGGCGGGTTGATAGACGTCAGCTTTATTGGCTACCAGCACATCGGCCGCGGCAAGTTGATCGCGGAAATTTTCGTTATCACGATAACGCGGCTCAGCAAGCTGGCGAGCATCCAGTACACACAGCGTCGCACGCAGGTCGAGCACGGTTTCGTAGTGTTCGCCGCTGAGCATGCTCAAGACCTGTTTCGGATGACCAAGGCCCGTAGGTTCAATCAGCAACCGATCCGGTTTTTCGCGGCTAATCAGCATATTCAAGCCGATTTGCATCGGTAATCCGGCTACGCAGCACAAGCAACCACCGGGGATCTCTTTAATCGCGGCACCTTGCCCAGCAAGCAAAGCTCCATCGATGCCGATTTCGCCAAATTCGTTGACCAAAATGGCCCATTTTTCATCCGCCGGTTTGTGTGCCAGCAGGTGACGCAACGTGGTGGTTTTGCCACTGCCAAGAAAGCCGGTAATCAGGTTTGTCTTAATCACTGTGGTATCCGGTCCGTATCGCTAAAACAGAAAAATGCGGTGAGGAAATGATAACGGGTATTGTTTCCATGTGTACATCCACCTTAACGGAAAGTCTGCATGAATGACAGTCGCCCCGTGATTTCTGTGATTGGATTGTCTGAGCCTCAGATGACAAAGAATGAGAAGGGCGCCATTGCTGTTAGAGCGGATACATCCTGCGAATAAAACAGGCCGGTAAAGCCGGCCTGTCGGGAGTACATTAACGATGTGTTGATTCGTTGATATGTTGACGTGTATCAGTATTAGCGTTTGGTTATTTGTAGACCGGCAACAGATTGAACATCGCCAGAATTTGCACAATCAGGTTGGTCAGACCGAACAGCAAGACCAAAATGATGCCAGCATTGCCACCCGGCGCGCGGTAATCCGGGCTGCCAAATTGTTTGCGGCTAGCACGCGCCATCATCGCGGGAATAATTGCAGCCCAGATAGCGGCAGCCAGTCCGGCAAAACCAATCGCGTAGATAAAGCCGTCTGGGAACATCAGGCCACCAATGGTTGGCGGCAGGAAGGTCACCACCGCGGTCTTGGTGCGGCCTAATAAGCTGTCGTCAAACTTGAGCAGGTCAGCAATATAGTCGAACAGACCCAGCGTCACCCCAAGAAACGAGCTGGCAACGGCCATGTAAGAAAACGCAGTCAGCAGTTTGTCGATAGTCTGGGTCGATACCACGCCACTTAACGCACTCAGCAAGTTACCGATGTTGCCGCCCTGACCGATGATGCCCTTGAACTCCTCGCGCGAAATGTTGCCGAGGATAGACAGCTGCCACAACACATAAATGACCAGCGCAATCAGCGTACCGAACAGCAAGCTTTTCACCACCGAGCCGGAGTCTTTGCCATAGTATTTGACCAAGCTCGGTACGTTACCGTGGTAACCGAAGGAGGCCAGACAGTAAGGCAGTGCCGCCAGCGCAAATGGCAGGTAGCTTGCATCAGCATCGCCAGTATTAAATAAAATTGCCGGTTGTACGTGTTGGATCAGATCAAAGGTGGAGAGCAAAAAGGTGATCACCATGCCGCCGATCAAGACGGTGGTCAGGCGGTCTACCGCTTTGGTGGAGATCCAGACGAAAAAGGCCAATCCCAATGCAAACAGCAAACCGGCGGCGGTTTGGTTCATGCTGATCCCAAACGCGGCATTCAGGGTATGGCTGATAATCGAGCCACCGCCCGAGATGTAGGCGTAAGTCAGAATATAGAGCACGAACGCAACGGTCAGACCGTTAACTACATTCCAGCCTTTTCCCAGCAGCCCTTTGACCATAGTGTCAAAGCTCGCGCCGACTTTGTAGTTCAGGTTGGCTTCTAAGATCATCAGGCCTGACAGATACATGCACAGCCAGGTAAACAACAAGATCACCACGGAGCCGGTAAACCAGACACCGGCAGTTACGACTGGGAGGGAGAACATTCCGGCACCTACAGCGGTTCCGGCAATGATCATGGCGCCGCCTAATACGGAGGGACGTTTTGCCATGGTTGGTGTGATGACCTCTTGCTGACTCATAGACACATTCCTTATGAAAATACGACTGGATACTGAGTGTCCGTCTTTGTGTACTAGCATAATAGTGCGCTGTGACGAGGGATGTAAACAGATATTTTAATTAATCCGCACGTTATGCAACTTCACGCGCCACTTTATGTCAAAAAAACAGTGCAACGCCGTGCTAGATTTGCTTTGCGAAATAAGTCCGCCAGAGACTTATTCAGAATGTAAGCCGTTTATATTTTGAAATCTCACGTCACCAAAAAGAAACGTTGTGTTTTATTTGCTGGCGTTAAGTTGAACTAGAGTCACTATGAAGTTGATCACTCAAGTTAACCTTCCGGTTGTTTGTAATCGGTATTTTTATGTGTTTCGCTGTGTGATGGCAAAACTGAGGAGTCAGGTTGCAATGAAAGTTAGAAAATGTCAGCGTCTGTGCCAGTATTGCATGAAGAACGGAACAGTATCACCGTTGAAAAAGTTGGATGAGCTGTGGTGTGATGTGTTTGTGTGTCACTCCTGCTTCCGCCAATTTGCTGATTGAGGATGCGACTTTTCGGATGACATTGAATCCCTGATTCAGTATGGGTACCGGGATGTACCCCCTTAGCTCGCCAAGCTTTCCCTTACCTCTCATTTTGCTTTCTGCTCTGTTTTTTCGCTTGCTTACCACATCCATCCTTTTTATCGCACGATATTTATCCAACCATTTATCCTTATTCAGCCATTTATCTTTATTCAGCTATTTATCCTTATTCAATAATGGTCAGTTACGACAGGCTGTTTTCTGTGTGCTTTGATGCAGTTATCGCTGTACATGCACCTGTGTGCTCGGAGGACTGCTCAGGTGGCAAAGAGATTTACAGCCGCGCAGAGATCAGGCAGATTGAAAGGAGGGCACTTTGCCGGTTGGGTGTAAATCGCAGTATTTAGGGACAGGATGTAAAGATAATGACTTATCAGAATGATGATATAAGAATAAAGGAAATCAAAGAGTTACTTCCACCGGTTGCGTTGCTGGAGAAGTTTGCTGTTACTGATAAGGCTGCGGCAACGGTGTTTAATGCCCGTCAGGCGATTCATCAGATTTTGCAAAGCGAAGATGACCGATTGCTGGTGGTGATTGGTCCTTGTTCCATTCACGATCCGGCCGCCGCGCTGGAATATAGCAAACGTCTGTTAGAGCTGCGTGAAGAGCTTTCTGATGACTTAGAAGTGGTGATGCGGGTGTATTTTGAAAAGCCGCGTACCACGGTGGGTTGGAAAGGGCTGATTAACGATCCGTATCTGGACGACAGTTACCAGATTAATGACGGGCTGCGCATTGCCCGTAAGCTGTTGTTGGACATCAATGACTTAGGCATGCCAACCGCAGGCGAGTTTTTGGATATGATCACGCCGCAGTATATGGCGGATCTGATGAGTTGGGGCGCGATCGGGGCACGAACAACAGAATCACAAGTTCATCGTGAGCTGGCCTCTGGCCTGTCGTGTCCGGTTGGCTTTAAAAATGGCACCGATGGCACCATCAAAGTGGCGATTGATGCGATCGCCGCAGCTGGCTCTTCGCACCATTTCTTGTCGGTGACCAAGTTTGGTCATTCAGCCATTGTGTCGACGGCCGGTAATCAAGATTGCCACATTATTCTGCGTGGCGGTAAAGAGCCGAATTACAGTGCCGCTCATGTCAGCGTGGTGCTGCGTGAGCTGGAGAAAAACGGTCTGCCACCGAAAGTGATGATTGATTTTAGCCATGCCAACAGTGCTAAACAGTATCAACGTCAAAATGCGGTGACTGAGGACGTAGGCGCGCAGATTGCGGCTGGTCAGCAGGCGATCTTCGGGGTGATGATTGAAAGTCATCTGGTGGAAGGTCGTCAGGATTTGGTGCCGGGTCAGCCGTTAACGTTTGGCCAGAGTATCACCGATGCTTGTATTGGCTGGGATGATACCGAGAATGTCCTGCGGCATCTGGCGGCCTCGGTACGCGCTCGTCGTGCGAGTAAATAATTTTTCCTCCCGCAGGGCTTTTTCCCGCATGTAACTCGCGGAGTGTGTTGGGCGTCAGTGATTTATTCAATCTGACGCAGACACACTCCGTTGTTCTTCTAGTTTTGCATTGTTTGTGGGGCTAAGTGGTCTGTCTGCGCGATGGCTGCGCTGAAAACTGAACTTGAGACTGAACCGAAAACAGATCCGACGACAATCACCGGTACGGCCTGTTACAATCCGCGCGAATTTATCCTTGGAGCGTAGGCAAACGTGCTACTTCTCATTTTGACCACCCTGTTGTGGGCTTTCTCATTTAGTCTGATTGGCGTTTATCTGGCCGGTCAGGTGGATACTTGGTTTTCGGTATTGATGCGCGTGCTGTTGGCACTGCTGGTGATGCTGCCGTTTTTGCGTCCACGTTTGGTGCCGATGCGCGATCGGCTGACGCTTATGGCGTTAGGCGCTTGCCAGCTCGGGATCATGTATCTGTTCTACTACCATGCCTTTTTATTGCTGACGGTGCCGGAAGTGGTGCTGTTTACCATCCTCACGCCGCTGTATGTCACGCTGATCTACGATTTGCTGCGACGCCGTTTTAGTCGCGGTTATTTTGTGAGTGCGGCATTGGCAGTCGCTGGAGCTTTGGTGATCCGCTATGGCGCGGTCAGCAGCCAGTTTATTTTGGGCTTTTTGGTGGTGCAGGCGGCCAATATCTGTTTTGCCATCGGCCAAGTGGGCTATAAATACTGGGTTGAACGGCAGCCGCAGCCCATTTCCCAACATGCAGTGTTTGCATGGTTTTATGCTGGAGCATCGGTAGTGGGGGTGATCGCATTTGCACTATTTGGCGATCTCAGCCGCTTGCCGCATACGCCAGTTCAGTGGGGTGTTCTCATGTGGTTAGGGCTGGTGGCTTCAGGTTTGGGATACTTTATGTGGAATAAAGGCGCGACCCAAGTGGATACCGGTACGTTGGCGGTGATGAATAATGCGTTGGTTCCCGCCGGATTGCTGGTGAATTTTGCGCTCTGGAATCAGCATCCTGATTGGTTACGTTTAGCCGCTGGAGGGATTTTGATCCTGCTTTCGTTGCAAGTGAGCCGCTATTTTCGCTTACGTTCAGTGCCAGTGACCTGATAACACTCTAGGCCAGCTTGGCGAGAAGATGCTCGGTAAGCGGTGTTCGAGTTGATACATAACAGAAGAAAACCGGCGTTAGGCGCCGGTTTTTCCTTTCTAAAAAGACTGCTTTTTTCTATCTCTTTCTCTAGTGATTTCTCGACCTATTTAGTTATCGGTATCGTTATGGAGTGCGCTGTTTTTCCATCTTTCCATCAATATAGTGATAGTGCCTTACACCGCGCGGCAATGTGGCAAAAAGGCGGTTTGCTCACGCGCACAGTGCAGGAAATGGCTGATCGCCGGATCGCTGCGTTCATTTTCCCTGACCGCTAGATATAAGCGCCGCCACAATCCTTTATCACCAATCTGGCGGCTACAGAGCAGCCCTTGCCGTTCGGCATCGAAGACCGCCCAATGCGGCAGCGCGGCGATCCCCATACCTGCCGCCACCATTTGCAATTGCAGCAGCGTATTCTCGACCGGTTTGAGTGTTGGCGTAATTTGCGCCGGTTGCAACACGTAGCGCCAGATATCCAAACGCTGTTTGGGTACGGGATAGACCAGCAGACGCTCATCTTGCAGCTCTGCCGCATCAACACTGGCGTGTGTGGCTAAACGATGCTGTGGCGCCATGACCCAGCGGATCTCGAAATCAAACAGTGGGGCATAGTAGATCCCCGCGCGCGCTTGCACATCGCTGGTGATCACCATATCGAGCTCACCTTGCAGCAAGCGTGGCTGCGGATCAAAAGCGGTGGCAGCCGTAAAACGCACCTCGGTTTGCGGGGCTTCTTGCCCGAAACGAGTAAGCGTCGGCATGAGCCATTGAATGCAGCTATGGCACTCAATCGCCAATGCCAGAGCTGGGCGCAGCGCGGTGTTGTGCTGACGTAGCGCCTCTTCAACCAGACTGACTTGCGGCAAGATTGAGCTTGCCAGTGTCAGCAGCTGTTCTCCTTGCGACGTAAATTTTACCGGCCTTGTTTTGCGGATAAACAGAGGATGGCCGAGCCGTTGCTCTAGCTCATTGAGCTGGTGAGATAGGGCCGATTGAGTCTGGTGCAGCTGCTGCGCGGCTGCGGTGAGGCTTCCGCTATCGCGCAGGGTTTGCAGCGTTCTGAGATGGCGCAGCTCGATCATGGTGTTGCGTCTCCCTGACCAAATAAGGCTCATCATGAATTTCGCTCATGATGCACATGAATAACTTCCGTTTGTTGGTTTTACCATAACCGTGAATTATGGATGTGTAAGCATCTGGACGGCTAAATGGAGTTAAGCATGAGTATTCATAGTCATACCCTCGGATTTCCGCGTATTGGATTGCATCGCGAACTGAAAAAAGCATTAGAGCAGTATTGGGCCGGTGAGATTGAGCAGGCTGCCTTATTGGCATGTGGCCAACAATTACGAGCGCGTCACTGGGCATTACAAAAAGAGGCGGGTGTCGATTTACTGCCGGTGGGTGATTTTGCTTGGTATGACCATGTATTGGGTACCAGTTTGATGGTGGGCAATGTGCCACAGCGACATTTGCGCCCTGATGGTCGCATCGATTTGGATACGCTGTTTCGTGTCGCGCGTGGCCGTGCGCCGTCAGGCCACCAAGCGGCAGCGGGGGAGATGACTAAGTGGTTTAATACTAACTATCACTACATCGTGCCGGAGTTCTATCAAGGGCAGAAATTCTACCCTGCATGGACGCAGCTGTTGGATGAAACCGATGAAGCGTTGCTGGCAGGACACTCGGTAAAACCGGTATTACTGGGGCCGCTGACGTATTTGTGGCTGGGAAAAACCAAAGGCGAGCCGTTTGATCGCTTGAGTTTGTTGCCTTCATTACTGGCGGTTTATCAGCAGGTCTTAGCGCAATTAGCAGCTAAAGGCGTTGAATGGGTGCAAATCGATGAACCTGCATTGGTGCTGGATTTACCGGTGCAGTGGTTAGCTGCCTATCAGCAGGCTTATCGTCAGCTGGCCGGTAAAACGCCAAAACTGCTGCTCACGACCTATTTTGGCAGCATTGCGCATCAGGTGGATGCTCTGGCCGATCTGCCGGTCGCCGGTTGGCATTTAGATGCGGTGGCGGGAAGTACCGATTTAGCGCAAGTGATCGCCGCATTACCCGCTGATCGTGTGATTTCTCTGGGCGTGATTAACGGGCGTAACGTGTGGCGTGCCGATTTGGCGCAGTGCTGGCAACGTTTGCAACCCTTGCTGCCACAGTTAACGGGTCGTTTGTGGCTTGGCACATCCTGCTCACTGCTGCATTCACCGGTCGATTTGCTGGCCGAAACGGCGCTGGATGACGAAGTGTATAGCTGGTTGGCATTCGCGCGGCAAAAATGCCAAGAGTTGGGATTATTGACCCAAGCCTTAAATCAACCGGCGGACGTTCAGCTGCAGACGTTATTGCTGGAGTACAGCGCGCCGGTGCAGGCGCGACGCACGTCGGCGCGGGTGAATAACGCGCAGGTTCAAGCGCGGGTCGCGGCCTTACAACCGCATGACGCTGAGCGAAACTCCGCCTATCCGGTTCGCGCACAAGCTCAAAAGCAGCGTTTCCCTCTGCCGCTATGGCCAACCACGACGATCGGCTCATTCCCGCAAACCGGTGAGATCCGAGCGCTGCGGCGTGACTACAAAAAAGGCAGTTTGTCTGCGCAAGCCTACCGTGAAAGCTTACAAGCCGAAATTGCTCGTGCGATTGCAGAGCAAGAAGCGCTCGGGTTGGATGTGTTGGTGCATGGCGAGGCTGAGCGCAATGACATGGTGGAGTATTTTGGCGAATTGCTGGAAGGTTTTGCCTTTACCCGCAATGGCTGGGTGCAAAGTTACGGCTCGCGCTGCGTAAAACCGCCGATTGTGGTGGGTGATATTTCCCGTCCGGCACCGATGACGGTCGCGTGGAGTGAGTATGCGCAGTCGCTGACCGACAAACCAGTAAAGGGGATGCTGACAGGCCCGGTGACGATTTTGTGCTGGTCATTCCCGCGCGAAGATGTGGATCGCAAAACGATCGCGTTGCAATTGGCCTTAGCATTACGCGATGAGGTGACTGATTTGGAAAAAGCCGGTATTGGTATTATCCAGATAGATGAACCGGCGCTGCGCGAAGGATTGCCACTGCGTGAATCGGCACACGCTGAATATCTGCAATGGGCCGTTGATGCGTTTCGTATCACCGCAGCGGGTGTGGCCGACGATACACAAATTCACACCCACATGTGTTATTGCGAATTTAACGATGTGATGGCATCGATCGCCGCGCTTGATGCGGATGTGATCACCATCGAAACCTCGCGCTCTGATATGGATTTGCTGGATGCATTTGAGCATTTTGCTTATCCGAGTGAGATTGGCCCTGGGGTGTATGACATCCATTCACCAAATATCCCACCCGTGGAGTGGATTCAGGATTTGCTGCGCAAAGCGGCCGAGAAAATCCCGCCAGCGCGGCTGTGGGTTAACCCTGATTGCGGCTTGAAAACGCGGGGCTGGGAAGAGACGCGCTTGGCGCTGGCCAACATGGTGCAAGCGGCACGTGAGTTGCGTGCAGAGTACCCGTCATAATCGCTGTTGTTATCAAAGGTATAAAAAGGGATTCTTGCTGATAACTGACCCCGTGGTGTCAATCGAGACATCACGGGGTCATTGTTTTATGCGCTGGCGTTAGGCTGAATTGGCTGACGTTTCAGTGAGAATCCAAAGGGATTGGGTGTTGTACTCGTACTTATTGATGAGTGTGATACTCAGTGCCGCCACCACAATGAGCCGGCCACCATAAGTACGCAGATAATGGTTTCCGCATGGCTGCCGGTGCGAAAGTTAAGTAGCGGCAAACGAAAGCGCTGTTTGACCGGCCAGAATAGCGGGACGCCTGCGGGGGTGAGGGCGTCGCCCAGCAAATGACTCAGATAACCGACAATAAACGCATCGACCATGCCAACCGGCACGGGAACGCTGGCGGGCAGTTTATACAGCAGACACCATAACGCCAACGCAACGGCCAACAGACTGTGCGTAAAACCGCGATGGCCGAAAACCTTCGCAATAGGCACAGAAATCCAGCGTAGATGCTGGCCTAAAAAAGAGCGCGGATGATCAATGTCCGGCAGCAAGGAGCCCAGCAAGGTCGCCGGAATGGCATGCCACCAATCGAGGTGCACCAGTTCGGGGGTGATCCCAGCTTTTTTGGCCAGAACGATACAAGCAACAGAAAACAGCAGATGCCCTTGAGCCGTCATGATGATAACAACAGTATGCAGGAAAATGACTGGATATATTATCAGTGGTTTTGCAGATGTATAGGTGCCGGATGTGCTATGGGTGAAAAATATGTGCGACAGCTGAAAAAATAACCGGTTGCAGCGCAACCGGTTATGACGAGAGGTTAAATGACGCCGATGTTTTAGGTTAGCGTTTGAGCACGCTCACCATGTAACGGCCGTCGTCGTGCGGGTGACAACCGTGAATATCGGTTTCAAAGCCCGGATAGTGACGTCCTATTTCCACCAGCATTTTCAAGAATTCCAATACCGGTTTACTTTCCTCGGTCACCATTTCCCCCGGCATAATCAACGGTACGCCCGGTGGATAAGGCAGGATCATGTTGGCGTTGATTTTGCCCACCATATCCTCCAATGGCACTTCCACCGTGTTGCCTTGCAGCACTTCTTGGAACGCCTGATAAGGCGGGATCACCATCTGGGGCAGCACTTCAAACGCATGGAACATAATCTTCGGCAGATCATGTTTAATGGTCAGTTTGTGAATGCCCTGCGCCAGCTCTTGGATCCGCATATCTTTGTAGAAGTGCGGTGAATCCGCATGCAGGGAAGGCAGCATGGTTTTCACTTTCAGGTTCAGATCGTAACCGCGTTTAAAGTCGGTCAGGCCGCGCAGCAGTTGCATCGCTTTGGGCTTATCGATACCGATACTGAACAGGAACAGAATGTTATATGGGCCGGTTTTTTCAACGATAATGCCTTGTTCATCCAGGAATTTAGACACCAGCGCGGCCGGAATGCCGGTTTCTTCCAGATTACCGTCTTTATCTAACCCAGGGGTCAGGATAGTGACTTTAATCGGGTCGAGGTACATGTGGTCGGCATCGATATCTTTGAAGCCGTGCCACTTATCATTTGGACTGAGGTTCCAGCACTCGGCATCTTGAATTTCATCCGGCTGCCACACATCAAAGAACCAAGTGTCGGATTCTGCCCGCAGTTTTTTGATTTCTTTACGAAAGCGCACCGCACGCTGTACCGATGCGTCAATCAAGGCACGTCCGGTATTGCCTTTCATCATCGCAGCGGCGGTTTCGGTGGAGGCCACGATCCCGTAATGCGGCGAGGTTGAGGTGTGCATCATAAAGGCTTCGTTGAAGATCTCTTTATCCACTTCACCTTTAATGTGGATCATCGAGGCCTGTGAGAACGCCGCCAGCAATTTGTGGGTGGATTGGGTTTCATACACCACTTTACCCGGAATACCACCGCCGCTCATGCCGTACTTGCCTTGATAGATCGGGTGGAAGTTGGTGTAAGGCACCCAAGCACTGTCAAAGTGGATGAACTTGGTATCGAGTGTATCTTTGATAAAGCCGGTGTTATACAGCAGACCGTCATAGGTACTATTGGTCACAACCGCATAGATAGGCCACTGGGCATTCGGCGTGGTTTTGATCTTGGCTTCGATGGTTTCGCGCTTGAACTCGCTTTGCGGGATCCCACCGAGAATCCCGTAGGCGTTACGGGTCGGGCGGAAATAAATCGGCGTGACGTTGCTCATCATCATGAGGTGGGTCAGCGACTTATGACAGTTACGGTCAATCAGCACGGTACTGCCTGATGGGGCAGAGAACATGCCGACAATTTTGTTGGCGGTTGAGGTACCGTTGGTGACGATGTAGCTGGCATCCGCGTTAAAGACCCGCGCGATGTACTCTTCCGCTTCTTTGTGCGGACCGGAGTGATCCAAGAGTGAGCCCAATTCGGCAACGGAGATCGAGATATCCGCTTTCAGGGTATTGGCACCGTAGAAGTCGTAGAAAATGCTGCCGACGGGGCTTTTCAGGTAGGCGGTGCCGCCCATGTGGCCGGGTGTACAGAAGGTGTACTTACCGTCATGTACATATTTAAACAGCGCCTTGGTTAATGGCGGCAGAATGCGGTCAACGTATTCGTCGCGTTTTTGCCCGATTTTCAATGCGATATCATCTGCGATATCCAGATGATATTCAAAGAAACTTAAATTCAACCGCAAGTGGCCAAGTTTAATATCCAGTACGGAATTATTATTGGCAAAGGCATGCAGTGGTAAATTCTCGTTTATGGCACTGATATCTTTGCACAGATCCAAACCATATTTATCCCAGTCGAAAATAACACCACAAATACGCGGGTTATTTTCGATAACTTTTAATAAGTCAGCCGCATCGGAAGGATAAATAACATGGAATCCGCGTTTTTGGAGTTCAATGTCGAGCTCTTGTAATGGCGCTTCTTTAAAGTAGGCATCCACATTACTTAAAATGGCAACGATGTTCATCTAAATCCCTCGCATGTTTATGGCGGCCTGAATCAGGCCGCCGGTATAAACGTAATTTCCGGATTTACATTTACGCTTGTGGCTGTTTAGCGGCTTCGCGTTTTGCCACTTTGCGGACATAAAACATTAAGATAATCAGGGAAACGATAAAGGTGCCGGCCAGAGGGCCTTGTTCACCACCGGCCAGCGCGATGAAACAGAAGGCACTACCCAGTACACCGGCAGCCAGGCTGAGCATGTTCTTCACGTTTGCGCCTTCCATCCGGATCAGGTTGATACAGGAGTAGAAGTACGGCAGCATGGTCAGCAGTACCGCGATGCTGGTGATTTGAGTAAACAGGTTGGCTGCGCTGCCGCCTTGGGCGCCTAAGAAGGCCACCAGAATCATCAGTACAGTCATTTTGATTGAGGCCAGAATCAGCCCTTTACGTGGAATGCCTGATTCAGACATTTCACCGTACACGGCTGGGAAGTTACCGTCTTTCGCAGCACGCGCACCGGCTTGACCTACCAGCATCATCCACGAACCCAGTGAGGTTAAGCAGGCCAGAGCGGTAAACAGAGATACCACGCCGTTAGCCCAGTTACCCACCATCAAAGAGGCCGCCATACCAAACGGTGCACCGGATTTAGCCAACTCTTCAGCAGGGAACATGCCGCTAATCGCTTGTGTTGCCGCGATATACACGATACCGGCTAACGCCGTACCAAGCATGGTTGCCAGTGGCACAGTACGCTTCGGATTATCCACCAACCCGGTACTTACAGAGGCTGATTCTACCCCGATAAAGGCCCACAGACACAGAATAACGGCCTGAGTAATTGCGGTTGAATCAGGTTTCGCCGAGACGTTCCAGCTGGCGGCATAAGTGTGTGGATCGAACCAGAACCAGCCAAACAGCGCGGTACCCACGACCGGAATCAGCACCAGTACGACACCCATGGTAGTCAGTCGGCTGACGAAACCACCGCCTAACAGGTTGACGAAAGTAAAGAACCAAACAATCGCGATCGAGGCGATAGCGGCAGGGATGTGTTCGTTCAGAATGGGGAAGAAGGTGGACAGGTAGGATACCGCCGTGATGGCGATCGCTAAGTTACCGATCCAGTTCGCATGGTAGTAAAGAACCCCGGTTTGGAAACCGAAAATCGGGGCAACTTCACCGGCATACGCCACCGGACCACCGGCTTGCGGGTTGGTGGTGGCCATCCGTGCATAAACATAAGCCAGGGCCAGTGCACCCACCAGTGAAATCATCCAGCTGAAAATGGTAATCGAACCGTATGCAGCCAGACTGGAGGGCAATAATGCGATACCACTGCCCATCATATTACCGGCAACAAGGCCGGTACAGGCAATTAAGCCTATTCTTTTGGTGCTATCAGATGACATATATGCGCTCCGGTTTCATTTTTCGTTAATACATGAATCGTCCTGCGTTTGTGATCGCCGAAATAAATACATTACGTCATATATACGGAGCGCGAATGACTCCGTAAGTAGGCTTTGTTTTAAAATCCGGTATGTTAACCAGACTCTTGTCAGAAAAATTAGCGTGCTTTTATTTGGCGCTATCAAAAGCGTGTACGATGAACCTGTTTTTTGCAAAGCGGAATGCAAATAAATAATTATGATTGTCAGGTTTTAAAGTGAAACCAAGTGTTGCGTTATTTAATTAAATGGTATTCCGGTAAAATGCCCAGCCTTGTTTTTATTATCATTTATTCAATATGTGACTTTAATGGTGTAAATGTCTTATATCTTGCTGGTGGTATGTATTGTCACGTGAGGCTAGCTGATTTTGTGTTGCCTGCGAGTGTTGCGCATGGTGATTGAGCGGGGTGTAAAACGGTTTTGCGATGTTAGGGGATTGCCCAGCAAGAGCGGTGACAACTCGTGCCAAATCGAGTCAGGCCGCGGGTTCGATGATGGCGTGCTGAGAAGCGCTACGTTTTACAAGGGCGATTTAACCCCCAATAGGCTTATCTAAAGCAGGGGCATTGGCGGTAATCGATAGCCAATGAGTCAGAAAATATACAAAAGACTGTATATCTGGGTAAATTTACAGTGTTTCCCTTTAAACGTGATGGCAGGTGGTTATAATCGTCAGCCAACTTTGTCCATACGTGATTTTCTGCTGTAACCCTCATGACCACACACACATCTGCGCCGGTGCGATTCCCGAAAGAATGGTTCGCGCTAACAATTGTTTACAGTTTTACCGGTGCCGCGATCCTGGCTTCGATAATTTTTTCCCTGCTGCTGTTTTTATCCATCGACAATAATCCGTTGATGAAATGGCTGTTCGGGGCGCTGGCTGTTATTTTCGAGCTGGGTAAGTTTTATGTCTGGTATGAGTTTGGCGAACGGCGCGCGCGTCGGGATGTCAGCGGCGCGCTTTCGGCGCTGGTGTTCTATTCCATCCTGGCGGCAATTTCCATTGGTGGCAGTATCGGCGGTATTAACAGCGCCACCAATACGGCACTGAACATTCAGGCGCAGCACCAACGCGAAACTGCACGTTATGATGAGCAGATTGCCGCGATTGAGCGACAGATCAAACTCAACGAAACTGCGGCGATGAAGTATATCGAGCTGGATCGCATTTCTAGCGGCGTGAAGCGGATGCAAGAGGCGAATACCGCCTTGCGTTTGCAGCAAGATAAACTGCGATTGGAGCGTGATGCGCGCCCGGTGAGTGAGCAATCGTCAATGCTGGGGCTGATGAGCAGTCTGGCGGATGGCCTGCATTGGTCTGTGGCGCAAGTGCAATTTGCGCTGGTGTGTTTTTTGTCGCTGCTGCTGGATGTGTTCGCGGCCTTTTTTGTTGGCTTGATTGGTGAGGAAAATCGCTTCCGTCGCCGCTGGCTGGCAGAGCAACAAGAAAAAGCGCGGCAAGCAGAGCGAGATGCAGCAAACACCGCCGAATTACCTCTGCCGGAACCTGAATTACCGCCGGAGCCGGTGTTAACGCCGTTTGAACGGGTGCGAGATGCACTGCTCAATGGTCATCTGCGCTGCAGTAAAAAGCAGGTCGCGCAAGAGCTGCAATTGCCGCCTGAGCATGTGGACAGCATTTTCCACCAGCTGATGGAGCAGGGGATTTTAGGCCAGCGGCCAAATCGGCACTATTATGTCAACGATATGTCAATGACATGATGTAAACGCCGCTTAGCGCACTGAAGGTATGATTCGCTAAATACTCGTCTGCCGTATGGCAGCGCGGAACTTGGAGCCGGACGCAGCCATGCTGTTTCCGGCTTTTTGCTCTCGGCGTCTAGAGCCGCATAAGCCGAGCAAGAATGGCCACGATGACAACACGATTATTCACGGACTTTAAAGCCGAGAATGCGTATAATAGACCACAATTTTTCTTGAAATCAGAGACACGATGAAAGCATTGTTTGCAACAACAGCCCGGGGATTGGAAGAACTGCTGAAAACGGAGCTGGAGAGCCTCGGAGCACAAGAGTGTAAGCTGACACAAGGCGGCGTGCATTTCAAAGGAGACATGGCAACCATGTACCGCAGCATGATGTGGAGCCGTCTGGCATCCCGTATTTTGCTGCCTCTGGCGACCTTCAAGGTGTTCAGCGAGCTGGATCTTTACCTCGGGGCAGGCAGTGTGAGCTGGCAGGATATGTTCGATGTGAACGATACCTTCGCCGTTGATTTTACCGGTACCAACAATGAAATCCGTAACAGCCAATTTGGTGCGGTACGGGTTAAAGATGCGATTGTTGACCACTTCAGCCGTAAAACCGGCCAGCGCCCGAATGTTGAGCGTCAGGATGCGGATATCCGTATCAACGTGTACTTAAACCGTTATGAAGCAGTGATGTCACTGGATTTGTGTGGCGACAGTCTGCACCAGCGTGGCTACCGTGACCGTACCGGTGCGGCGCCATTGAAAGAAAACTTGGCGGCGGCGTTGGTGCTGCGCTCTGGCTGGCAGATTGGTACACCGCTGGTGGACCCAATGTGCGGCTCGGGGACATTGCTGATTGAAGCGGCGATGATGGCGGCGGATGTCGCGCCTGCATTGTGGCGTGAGCAGTGGGGCTTTTTAGCGTGGAAAGGCCACGACCGCGATATTTGGAAATCAATTCGTGATGAAGCGCAGGCGCGTGCACATGCAGGGATCAGCCGTACCGAGCCCCTGTTCTTCGGTATCGATAACGATCAGCGCGTGATTGACCGTGCGAAAACCAACATCCGTAATGCCGGCCTGAATCGTCTGATTAGCGTTGGACGTGCCGATGCGGTTGCGTTGGAAAATCCACTGACCGCAGAGCAAAAAGCCGCGGGCGTACGCGGTACGGTATTGTCTAACCCGCCGTACGGTGAGCGTTTGGGCTCGGTGCCGGCGCTGATTGCCCTGCATACCGTGTTTGGTCGTCGTTTGAAGCAGCAATTCCCTGGCTGGCGTTTATCCTTGTTCAGTGGCGCGCCTGAGTTGCTGAGCTGTCTGCAGATGCGTGCTGAGCGTCAGTTCAAGGCTAAAAACGGCCCGTTGGACTGTGTGCAGAAGAACTACCAAATTGCTGAACAAACACAAGATAGCGCGCCGACGTCGTTCAAAGGGGCGGAAGATTTCGCTAACCGTCTGCGCAAGAACATCAAAAAGCTCGACAAGTGGGCGGAAAAAGAAGGTCTGGAAGCCTACCGTCTGTATGACGCCGACTTGCCCGATTACAACGTAGCGATTGACCGCTACCTTGATCATATCGTGATCAACGAATACGCCGCGCCAAAAGACATCGATGAGCAAAAAGCCCGTCATCGCCTGTTTGATCTGGTGGTGGCAGTACTGGATGTCACCGGAGTGGAAGCGGACAAAATTATCCTGAAAGTCCGTGAGCGGAAAAAAGGCAGCAGCCAGTACGAGAAGATGGCGGAAAAAGGCGAGTACTTCGTGGTGCACGAATACAATGCCAGCCTGTGGGTCAACCTGACCGATTATCTGGATACCGGTCTGTTCCTTGACCACCGTCTGACTCGTCGCATGTTGGGCGAAATGGCGCAGGGCAAGCGTTTCCTGAACCTGTTCTCCTACACCGGCAGTGCCACTGTGCATGCGGCATTAGGCGGCGCGCGCAGTACCACCACCGTGGATCTGTCCAACACCTATCTGAACTGGGCTGAGCAGAACCTGATCCTGAACGATATTCGTGGTAATCACCGTCTGATTCAGGCCGATTGCTTGCGCTGGTTGGAAAATGCGGATGAGCAGTTTGATCTGATCTTTATCGATCCGCCAACCTTCTCGAACTCCAAGCGTATGGAAGATTCGTTTGATGTGCAGCGCGATCACCTGAAACTGATGGAGCATCTCAAGCGTCTGTTGGCGGCGGGTGGAACCTTGGTGTTCTCCAACAACAAACGCGGTTTCAAGATGGATATGGAAGGCATGGCGGAGCTGGGCTTGGAAGCGGAAAACATTACAGCACGCTCTCAGTCACCGGATTTCTCCCGTAACAAGCATATCCACAACTGCTGGCTGATCCGCCACAAAGCGTAACACAGCAACACTGACGATGCCGGACTCGTAGGATTCCGGCATCGTGCCAATTCAAGGATGTATTCATGCCATATCGGCTTTACCACACGGAATTTTGCCATCTTTGTGAGATGGCGTGGGCACTGATTGTTCAGGCTGGCCTTGCGCCGGACTGTGAACAGATTGATATCGCGGGAGACGAGGCGCTGGAAGCTGACTATGGCATCCGCATCCCGGTATTACGCGATCCGGCTGGCCGGGAATTGGGCTGGCCGTTTGATTTACAACGATTACAGGAGTGGTTAGCCCATGGCGCTGATTAACCTCACCGGCGCATACCTTTCTTACAGCGATGCGCCGCTGCTGGATCATACCGAACTGCATATTGAGCCGAACGAGCGGGTTTGTTTAGTTGGCCGTAACGGAGCCGGTAAGTCGACCCTGATGAAAGTGCTGGCTGGCGAGCAAAAGCTCGATGATGGCCGCTTGCAGGTGCAGCAAGATGTTGTGGTTGCGCGTTTGGAGCAAGATCCACCGCGTGATGCGCAAGGAAGCGTGTTTGACTATGTCGCCGAAGGCGTAGAAAAAGTTGCCCAGCAACTCAAAGATTACCACGACATTTCGCTGAAGATTGCTACTGATCCGTCAGAGCAGAATCTGGCGAAAATGGCTCGTCTGCAAGAAGCGCTGGATCACTGCGATGGCTGGCGTTTTGAAAGCCGTATTCATCAGGTGATGGAGCAGCTCAATCTGAAAGAGGACATGGCGCTGTCAGAACTCTCCGGCGGTTGGCTGCGTAAAGCGGCGCTGGCGCGTGCGCTGGTTTCTGACCCTGACGTTCTGCTGCTGGATGAACCGACCAACCACTTGGATGTGGATACTATTCGCTGGTTAGAATCCTTCCTCAAAGAGTATAAGGGCAGCATTGTCTTTATCTCCCACGACCGTGCGTTCATTCGTAACATGGCAACGCGCATTGTCGATCTGGATCGTGGCATTCTGGTGTCATGGCCGGGCGATTACGACAAATATCTGGAAGGCAAAGAAGAAGCCTTGCGGGTGGAAGAGCAGCAAAACGCCGAGTTCGATAAACGTCTGGCGCAGGAAGAGGTGTGGATCCGTCAGGGGATCAAAGCGCGTCGTACCCGTAACGAAGGTCGGGTGCGGGCACTGAAAGCCTTACGTCGCGAGCGTGCGGAGCGCCGTGAAGTGATGGGCACCTCGCGCATCCAAGTGGATGACGTTTCTCGCTCCGGCAAAATTGTCTTCGAGCTGGAAAATGCGGGCTACGAAGTGGATGGCAAAGTTCTGCTGAAGAACTTCACTACCACCATCATGCGTGGCGATAAGATTGCGCTGGTGGGGCCTAACGGTTGCGGGAAAACCACGCTGATCAAATTGCTGCTGGGTGAACTGCAGCCAACCACTGGCACGGTGCGTTGCGGGACTAAGCTCGATGTGGCGTACTTTGACCAGTACCGCGCCGAGTTAGACCCCGAAAAAACCGTGATGGACAACGTCGCAGAGGGCAAGCAAGAAGTGATGGTGGCGGGCAAACCGCGTCATATTCTGGGCTATCTGCAAGATTTTCTGTTCCATCCACGCCGTGCGATGACACCAGTCAAAGCGTTGTCCGGTGGTGAGCGTAACCGCTTGTTGTTGGCGAAGTTGCTGCTCAAACCGAACAATCTGCTGATCCTCGATGAACCAACCAACGATCTGGATATTGAAACGCTGGAGCTGTTGGAAGAGTTGTTGGCTGAATACCAAGGCACACTGCTGCTGGTGAGCCACGATCGTCAGTTTGTCGATAACACCGTGACAACGTGCTGGATGTTTGAAGGGGATGGTCAGGTTTCCGAGTATGTCGGTGGCTACCATGACTCGCGTCAGCAGCAAGAAGCGGTGTTCGCCACCCGCGCGGCGCAGCAGCCGAAAGCGGCAGCCAAGCCAGCAGAAGAAGCCAAGCCTGTGGCCGAAAAGCCGCGTCGTACAAGCGCGACGGTGCGTTTGAGCTATAAGCAACAACGCGAGCTTGATGAGTTGCCAGCGTTACTGGAGCAGTACGAAACCCGTATCGCCGAATTGCAGGCTGAAGTGGAAAATCCAGAATTTTTCCAAAAACCACATCAGGAAACATCCCGCGTGCTGAATGAATTGGCTGAAGTAGAGCAAAAGCTCGAAACGGCTTTTGAGCGTTGGGAAGAACTGGAAAATATCAAAAACAACAGCTAGTACAGAATAACTGACTGAATCTGTAACGGTTCTTTCGCTAATCTGTCATCAGGCCATCATACTCAGCAATCATGCTGAACGGTATGATGGCCTTTTTCTTTTTCGCTTCCCCGTGTCAGGCCTCACAAAAGCCGAATTGGCCTGAATTTTGCGCGTTGAATTCATCCCATGATTGTTCAATTCTTAGAGGGGAGGAGTTACTCCTCTTCTGAGTCTTCCGTACCAACATGAGGGAAACCTGAATGAAGAGACAAAAACGGGATCGTTTGGAACGTGCTCATTCACGTGGTTACTTTGCTGGATTAGAAGGGCGTTCGAAAGAGCTTTGCCCGTATCAAACTCTTGATGCGCGATCACATTGGTTAGGCGGTTGGCGCGAAGCAATGGAAGACAGAACGTCAAATGGTATTAAATAGGGCTGCCGGTATCGGAGAATAATTTACACCGGATATCACCCCGGCTGCCCTCAGAACATGCTCTTAGGACAGTCGTGACAGAGTAGTGACAGTAGTCCGCAGCCGGAATCAGTTAATCAGACATACCACGGGCACTCAGGGAGTGCCCTTTTTGTTGCTTCGGTTTTGTTGATTAAGCTATTGGTTGCTTAAGATTGGTCGCTTAAGAATTGAGATTACGCTGGCGACGCTTTTGCCAGTTGCGCGTGACCGAGTAACGCCAGATCCCGCGGATAGCAAAATATCCCACGATGGCCGCCACAATCCCGCAAACAAAGCTGCCCAACAAGAACGGCGTAAACAGGTGCGAGAAGTGTCGCATCATCCACTCAGTCGTGAAATGCACTTCACCGGTGAACGGCGGTGTACCTAAGATCCAAGAACCGACTTTATACGCACAATAGAAAATAGGCGGCATGGTCACGGGGTTGGTCAGCCACACCAGTGCGACCGATAACGGTAAATTGACCCGTAGCAAAATAGCGCCCGCCGCCGCCAACAACATTTGGCATGGCAACGGAATGAATGCAACAAACAGCCCGACAGCAAAAGCGCCGGAAGCAGATCGACGATTCAGATTCCACAGGTTGGCATGATGCAGCCAGCGGTTAAGAATACGCAGACTTTTGTGGTTCTGCATCGCCTCCTGCGAGGGCAGGTATTTCTGAATAAACTGTTTAAGCATGGTCACACACCGTTGAAACGATTTCTTATACTGGATACTGCCGCCGTTGCGGTTATTGCCGGAACTTTGCCTTTAGTGTGGCTCAATGCTTTACCCTCGTGGTTACTGCTGCTCGGGCTGTTACCCCTGTTACTGTTCAGGTTGTTCCCGTCACCGGCCGCGCGTGGTGCGCTGCTGATTCTGGGGGTGTCCTTTATAGGGGCAATAACCGAGGCGCGTCAATTCTTGAATGAGAGTCAGCAGCTAAAATCTGACGCCGGTTATATTACCATCATTGCACAGATTAAAAGTCCCCTCCTTAAACGAAATGACAGTCGAGCAAAAAATCCACCGCGCGCACCGAGTACGGTGTCGTTAACCGAGCCTAAAGAGCGTCCGATTTTGGTGGAGGTCCTCTCGGGCGCAGGTTTAGCAAAGCCTTTTTTGGCGCGATTGAGCGTATTACAGCCATTACCGATGCAAGCCGGTGAGCGTTGGCAATTACAGGTTAAGTTGCGTCCGCTTTCTGGGCGGGAAAATGAAGGCGGTTTTGATGCGCAGCGTTGGATGATTTCCGAGCATATCTTAGCGACCGGCTTAATCAAGCAGGGGATCCGTATTGGTGGTGAGCCCGATCTGCGCCAGCGCTTGATCAGCCGCAGCCTGCAACAGATGGCCGGTTTACCTAATCAGGATGTGCTTCTGGCGCTGGCTTTCGGTGAGCGCAGCATGATATCCGATGTGCGTTGGCAAGTGTTTCAGTACAGCGGTATTGCGCATTTGATGGCAATTTCCGGATTACATGTGCTGTTTGCCGGTCTGTGTGGCTTTATGCTGTGTCGTTTGGCGCAGTGGTGTCTGCCGATGCGTTGGATGACGCCCTTATTTCCGTTACTTGGCTCAGCGCTGGCGGCAGGCATCTACGTATGGTTGGCCGGTGGTAATTTACCGGCGCAGCGCACTCTGTTTGCCCTGATACTCGTATTAGCGGCGCGCTGTTTACGTTGGCAATGGCGGCCGGTGACATTACTGCTGGTGGTGATGGCGCTCTTGCTGCTGATTGACCCACTGACTGTGTTGTCGGATAGCTTCTGGCTTTCCTGTTTGGCGGTGAGCGTGTTGCTGGTATTGGGGCATTTCTTTCCGTTGCCGCCATCCCTGAAGCACCATCGCTGGCTGCGCGTACCCGCTGAATGGTTGCATATTCAACTGGGGTTGACTCTGTTATTGGCGCCGGTGCAATTGGCGATGTTTCATGGGCTACCGCTGCAAAGCTTGTTAGCCAATGTGCTGGCTATTCCGCTGATCACCTTTGTGACGGTTCCGCTTTTGCTACTGGCGTTACTCACCAGTGCATTGCCGATGGTAGCCAGTGTGTGCTGGTTATTAGCCGATATCAGTATTCGGGTGCTGTGGCCGGTCGTTACGCCACTGGCCGAGCAATGGCAATGGTTACCGGCGCTCAGCGTTCCGTTAAGTTTGGCGTTGTTAGCGGGCGTAATGCTCTGGCGTTTGGGATTACACCGCAGCGCGCCGGTTGCGAGTGTGTTGCTGGTGATACTACTGCTGTTGCCGCTAGCGCGGCGTGAACCCTTATGGCGCGTGGATATGTTGGATATTGGCCAAGGGCTAGCGATGGTGCTGAGCCGCAATGGGCATGCGATTGTCTACGATACCGGTAGCAGTTGGGATGGCGGCAGTATGGCGACCTTGACGCTACTGCCTTTTTTGCGTTGGCATGGCCTGAGGCTAGACGGCATTATTCTTTCACATCAGGATAACGATCATGCCGGCGGTTTGCCGGACTTACAGCGTGCTTATCCCGATGCTTGGCTGCGTTTATCCGGCGCGGTGCGCGGTGCAGGGGCGTGTCATCGGGGGCTTAACTGGCAGTGGCAGGGCCTTGGGATCCAGCCGCTATGGCCACTGCAGCAGGTGCCGAAAGCCGGGAATACCGATTCGTGCACCTTGCTGGTGACCGATGGGCGCTTTCGTGTATTGCTGACAGGCGATATTGATGCCGCTGGCGAGGCGCTGCTTGTGCAAAAGGGCAGTGATATCAGTGCAGATATCATGACCATTCCCCATCATGGCAGTCGCTCATCATCCACTTTAGCTTTCTTGCAGGCAGTACAACCACAGGCGGCATTGGTGTCAGCAGGACGTTTTAATCAGTGGCGGCATCCGCGGGCAGAAATCTTAGCGCGTTATCAGCAACAGCAGATCCCCGTGTGGAATACCATTGATAATGGGCAGATTAGCGTTCATTTTTTCCCCGACCGTTACCAAATCCTGACCCATCGCAGGAATATTTCGCCGGTTTGGTATCGCCAGCTATTTGGCGCACTCCGATCAAACGGTTAGAATAGCCCGCTATTGTGATAAGTAGGCGAAATACATGCTGAATGATAAAGACCTGACGACGTGGCAGACGTTCCGCCGTCTGTGGCCGATGATCAAACCGTTCCGTCTGGGACTGATTGTAGCGGCTATCGCGCTGGTAATTAACGCCGGCACGGATACCGCGATGATCTCGCTATTAAAGCCGCTGCTGGATGACGGCTTCGGGAATGCGGATACCAGTTTCCTGCGGGTAATGCCGTTTGCCCTGTTTGGCCTGATGCTGCTGCGCGGTGTCACCAACTTTGTGTCTAACTACGGCTTGTCATGGGTATCCGGCAAAGTGGTGATGCATATGCGTCAGCGCCTGTTCAAGCACATGATGCACATGCCGGTGTCCTTTTTTGACAAACAATCGACTGGTACGCTGCTGTCTCGTATTACCTACGACTCCGAGCAGGTCGCGTCATCCTCTTCCGGCGCGTTGATTACTGTGGTGCGCGAAGGGGCGTACATCATCGGTCTGCTGGGCATGATGTTCTACAACAGCTGGCAGCTGTCGCTGATTTTGGTGGTGGTAGGGCCGGTTGTGGCGTTGGCGATTCGGGTGGTTTCCCGTCGTTTCCGCACGCTGAGCAAAGATATGCAAAACACCATGGGCCATGTAACGGCCTCTGCCGAGCAGATGCTCAAAGGGCATAAAGTGGTGCTGAGCTTTGGCGGCCAAGAAGTGGAAGCCAAACGCTTTGATGAAGTCAGTAATCGCATGCGTCAGCAGTCCATGAAAATGGTGTCGGCGACCTCGATTTCTGATCCGCTGGTGCAAATCATCGCGTCCAGTGCGCTGTGTGTGGTGCTGTATGTGGCGTCATTGCCGGAAGTGATGCAGACGCTGAGTGCCGGTACTATCACGGTGGTGTTCTCTTCTATGATGGCGTTGCTGCGTCCGCTCAAATCGCTGACCAACGTGAACGCACAGTTCCAGCGTGGTATGGCCGCGTGCCAGACGCTGTTTACCATTTTGGATATGGAGCCGGAAAAAGATGACGGTACTCGTCGTCTGGAGCGTGCTAAGGGCGATATCGAATTCCGTAATGTCACCTTTACCTACCCAACCAAAGATACTCCAGCGCTGAAAAACATCAGCTTTACCGTTCCGGCGGGCAAAACCGTGGCATTGGTGGGGCGTTCTGGCTCAGGCAAATCGACCATTGCTAACTTGCTGACCCGTTTTTATGACATCCAAGCCGGTGAGATTCTGATGGATGACCATGAGCTGCGCGAATATCAGCTGTCTGACCTGCGTAATCAGGTCGCACTGGTTTCTCAGCAAGTGCATCTGTTCAATGACACCGTGGCCAACAACATTGCCTATGCCCGTACCGATGTGTACAGCCGTGAGCAAGTGGAGCAAGCGGCAGAAATCGCCCACGCCTCCGAGTTTATCCAGAAGATGGACCAGGGCTTTGATACGCTGGTGGGTGAAAACGGCGTGCTGCTTTCCGGTGGTCAGCGTCAGCGTATTGCGATTGCCCGAGCCTTGCTGCGTGATTGCCCAATTCTGATTCTGGATGAGGCCACCTCGGCGCTGGATACTGAATCGGAGCGCGCTATTCAAGCAGCGTTGGATGAACTGCAGAAGAACCGTACCGCTCTGGTGATTGCTCACCGTCTGTCGACCATCGAAAATGCGGATGAAATTCTGGTGGTCGATGAAGGCGAAATTGTCGAGCGTGGCAAACATGCTGATCTGCTGGCGCGAAACGGTGCCTACGCCCAATTGCATCGCATGCAGTTTGGGGAATAACCGCGTATGCAAGCCGTGCAATATCTGGAGCGAGCCGCGCTTACGCGGCTCCTTCAGGAGCCGATACCGAAAGGAATAACGCAAGGCATCATGCGAGGAGCAGGGCGATGATAGAGAAACTCTGGTTTTCCCGCTCGCCTTGGTGCTGGCTGCTGTTGCCGCTCAGCGCCTTGTTTGCTTTGATCAGTGGCGTGCGCCGACTGGCGTTTCGTTTCGGGCTAAAAAAAGCCTGGCGAGCGCCGGTGCCTGTGGTGGTGGTCGGCAATATTACGGTCGGCGGTAACGGTAAAACGCCGATAGTTGTCTGGCTGGTGGAGCAATTGCAGGCGCAAGGTTACCGTCCGGCGGTTGTGTCACGCGGTTATGGCGGCAAAGCCGAGCGCTATCCACTGCTGGTGACCGATAACGTGTCCACGGCGCAGGCCGGTGATGAGCCGGTGCTGATCCGTCGGCGCACTGGGGTGCCGGTGGCGGTAGCGCCGCAGCGCAGTGCCGCCGTGCAGGCGCTGCTTGATGCCTATCCGCAGCAGATTGATGTCATCATTACTGATGATGGATTGCAGCATTATGCGCTGGCGCGCGATATCGAAATTGTGATTGTCGATGGGGTGCGCCGCTTCGGAAATGGCTTTTTACTGCCAGCGGGCCCACTACGGGAAACGCCGCAGCGTTTACGCTCGGTAGCCGCGGTGGTGGTGAATGGTGGTGACGCGCAGCACGGCGAAATCCCGATGCAATTAGCGCCCGATCTGGCCATCAATTTGGCGACTGGAGAGCGCCGCGCGGTGAGTGCGTTACCGCACATTGTTGCGATGGCCGGTATTGGCCATCCCCCACGCTTTTTTGCCACTTTGCAGCAACTAGGCGCTGCACCGGAGCGCTGTGTGGCGTTTGCCGATCATCAGGCCTACTACGCAGAGCAGCTCAATGCGCTCGCGACGACAGAACAAACCTTGTTGATGACGGAAAAAGATGCCGTCAAATGCCGTGATTTTATCCAACCAAACTGGTGGTATTTGCCAGTCAGTGCTCAGCTGCCGGAAAGTGCAGGGCAGGCGCTGTTGGCGCAGATCATCGCCAAGATCACAGCGCAAAAAACCGATCATATCTAAGGAGATGACGTATGGATCACCGTCTGCTTGAAATTGTGGCGTGCCCGGTTTGTAAGGGGAAGCTGCATTACGATAAAGAGAAACAAGAGTTGGTTTGCAAACTGGACCGTCTGGCTTATCCAATGACCGATGGCATTCCGGTATTGCTGGAAAACCGCGCCCGTGAACTGACCGCTGAAGAGATCCTGTCATGAGTTTTACCGTGATTATTCCGGCGCGCTACGCGTCTACCCGTTTGCCGGGTAAGCCGCTGGCGGACATCGGTGGTAAACCGATGGTGGTGCACGTGATGGAAAAGGCACTGCAATCGGGTGCTGAGCGCGTGATTGTGGCGACCGATCATCCTGATGTTGCAGCAGCGGTCAAAGCCGCTGGCGGTGAAGTTTGCATGACGCGCGTTGATCACAACTCCGGTACTGAACGCTTAGCCGAAGTGATTGAACATTACGGGCTGGCCGATGATGCCATCGTGGTAAACGTGCAGGGCGATGAGCCGTTGATCCCGCCGGCGGTGATCCGGCAGGTCGCGGATAATCTGGCGCAAGCGACACAAGCGCGTATGGCGACCCTGTCCGTGCCGATTCGCGATGCCGAGGAAGCCTTTAATCCTAATGCGGTGAAAGTGCTGACCGACAAAGATGGTTATGCCCTCTATTTCTCACGCGCCACCATCCCGTGGGATCGCGATCACTTTGCCCGCAGCCGTGAGCAGATTGGCGATTTTTATCAACGCCATGTGGGCATTTATGCTTACCGCGCCGGTTTTATCCGTCAGTACATCAATTGGCAGCCGAGCCAGTTAGAGCAAATTGAGTGCCTTGAGCAGCTGCGCGTGCTGTGGTACGGCGAGAAAATCCATGTTGCACAGGCATCCGAAGCGCTGCCGGCGGGCGTGGATACCCCCGAAGATCTGGATAAAGTGCGCCAGATTATTGCGGGTTAATTCTTAACCGAGCAGACAAAACTGAAAAACCACCCTTGCGGTGGTTTTTTATTGGCCATATTTTATTTGCCACAATAAGAAAAATGGTGTCATCTTTATAAGAAGCAGACAATGCAGGGCGGTACAGGAGGTACGAAATGGAAGGTTTGCTGGACGATCTGGGTCAGCTGCTGGGAGAGTCAGTGTCACGGGCGGAAGTGATTGGCCGTGGTCAGGTGGCGACCGTGTATGCCTTGTACGACAGTCAAAACCGCACCTTCCCTGTGGTAGCGAAAGCTTACCCAGTGGCGGGGGTGGCGCAAAATGAGATGAACAAGCTGTTGCTGTTGTCTCGTCACTCTTGGGTTCGCGTGCCCGCGGTGCACAGCGTGTATTGTCCGACCCGAACATCCCTCTATAAAGAAATCTTATTGTTGGAGCGTTTACCGGGGATCACGGTTTCAGCCCCTTGTCGCAGCACTGATCGCTCTCAGGCATTAAGTGAACATATCGTAGATTGCTTGCTGAGCTGGCACCGTGTTGATAGCCAAGGTTTCACGGGGATCAGTGGCGATCTCAAAGAGCAAGGATGGACGGAATGGTATACCCGCTATCAAGTGCAGCTGTGGAACCAGCTGGAAGCCTTTACCGATTGCGATTATGCCGAGCGGGTGATTTTGTACCGTTCACTGGAGAAAACGTCGCGCCTGTTTAGTGAGTTTGATGATACTTGTGTGTTGGTGCACGGCGATTTTCGCTTACGTAATCTGCTTAAAGATGTGAAAACAGATCAGCTCTTAGCGGTACTCGATCCGGGCGAGATCCAAGCGGCACCACGCGAATATGATTTGATGCACCTGTGTGACGATCCCTTTGCCGAGAAAGTGCTGTCCACTTACCTCAAACGCGCCCCTGTGGCGGAGCAATTTGCCGCGCGGCGTTGGCTTTATAAAGTGTGGGATGAGGTGGCGGCGGGTTTACGTTGTGGCAAGATGAACCATGAGCGGTTGGCGGCCTACAGCCAAAACTTGATCCCGTGGTTGGAATAACCGCCAGCGCAGCGGTTATTCCACGCATATTTAGTGCTTACCTTTGAGCGTTAACCACCATTCACCCAGTAGCTCATACCACGCGCGTTCACTGCGCTCAAGGTACGAAGCGGCGGGGAAGTAAGTCTCCCAGAAATTAGCATGGCCATCAGAGGTTAACTGGTTGGCCGGTGCGGGGATGGGATGCATGCCGTTATCAGCAAACAGGCGCATCGCGCGCGGCAAATGGCTGGCGGAGGTGACCAGTACTGCAGGCTGATCTTTGATCAACGCTTTCATTGCCAGCGCTTCATCTTCAGTGTCACGCGGGGTTTCAATCAGCACCATGTCTTCTTTAGGCACCCCAAGGCTGGAGGCCACCTGCGCCGCGACACGCGCGCTACTGACCTCTGATGCTGCCGGAGCGCCGCTAAACACCAACTTGGCTTTGGGATGCATGCGGTAAATACGTATCCCTTCAGCAATACGTGCCAGTGTATTACGGCCAACTTGCGCACTTGGTGGCAGCAGCGGATCATAAGAGTAAGAGCCGCCGAGCACGATGACAAAGCTGACATCGCCATTAGGTTGATAAGTCGGGTATTTGTTTTCGGTGGGGCGCAGCAGTGCATCGGCCACCGGCTGGAAGGAAAGCAGCAACAAAACAATCCATCCCGCAGAGATCAGGGTTTTGCCCGTTTTTTGCCAGCGGGTAAACCACAGCAGCAATAACCCGAGCAAGATTAGCAGCAGCATGGCCGGTAACGGCATGACCAATGCGCCAATCAGTTTTTTCAGTTCAAACATTCCGAATGCAGACATAGCATCCCCGTAGACATTATTTTCTGCCATGATAGTCGATTAAGCCTGAAAAAATAACCACATACGCCAGATTAGGCTTCTTGTGACGAAGTTGTGTACCTACAATCTCGCCTTGCTCGCAACTTGCTGTGTGAAAAATGAACACTGTTACACCTAGGGTTGACGCTGAGCTATGCGCAGTATTTAGGTTTTTTTGTTCCTTTAGTTCTCTTATTCCTTTGTATGCTGGTGTTGTTGGTAATTTTGGGTTGTCTTCCTGTCAGTCTTTGATTTTAACTATATTAGTTTATAACCAAATTCTCGTTGATGAATTATCGCTGAAGTAAGTCGTATGCTGAAAATTAAATGAGCATGTTGAATATTGTCATGCTATTTAAAAATGTAATAGTGAAAAAGTAAAAATGAAATGGGAAAGGAATAAAAATATGTCAATGCGATTTCCATATAATTCTTTCGCCATCAAATACGCAAAAAGATTACAGTGAGAATTGTTTTCTTACGCTTGCGAATGTAACAGAGTTATATGTGTGATTAGAGTCACGATTCAGCAGGATAAATCGATTAATTTACTTCTCAGTTTAGTGAATATCTATCTACGCTGAGGGTGAAATTATGCGAGCTCCTAAAATTGATAAAACGGCGATCAGTCCATTTGACCAATATTGTGATGGTTATGGTGCGCCAGGTGCTCAAGGGCTGGGGTATGTGTCCGTTCTGAAAGTCTCTTCTGGTAGCGTATATAAAACCGATGATGACCTGTTAGATGGGATCGTGGCCTATGACCGCGCTGAATGTAATGATGCGTATGTAGGCCAGATTAATATGCTGACGGCCTCAAGCTTCTGTGGCTTGGCCGGTCAAGTGTGGGGCCATGATTTGGCGGTGCATGAAGATATCCATGACAATAAAATTAAACCGGTATTATCCATTGAACAATATGATGGCACGATGCTGGATGTATTCGATGCTCAGCCATTGCTGGATGCCGGTAAAGAGTTGTTTGGTACCGAGTCTAATCGTCGCTTCCCGCTGTTGCCGGGCGCACATGTCATTTGCGCCAACAAGAGTGTGACCGCGTATCGGCCGAAAGACGATGTGCTGCATGAAGGCGAAGCCTATGGCGTGTGGTCATTTATTGCCATTTCGCTGTCGCATGACCGTGATAACTGCGCAGATTTATTCATTGAAGATGCCGGCATCTGGACCAAAAACGATAGCGAAGCGGATCTGAAAAAATTCCTCGAAGAGCACCGTACCTCGGTAGCATGGTCAGTCATTGCCTGTGGTAAAGATTCCCACGTTCTCTTTGACCGCACGTATGTTGGCTTCTCTTATACCATCATGAAACCGGGTGAAATTGGTACTGCTTTGACTTGCGCCCCTTATGCGACCTTGGCGCGTAATGCGATCCCAACCCGTGGCTTCCATAGCCTGAATAATATGCAGTTAAATGAATGGTTGGCAGATCGTAATTTGCCGCGTCTGTCTAAATAACATGTGAATTTCCGCTTATTACACCCGATAGCAAAACTTTTTGTCGACAGTGATATTCACTGTCTGGGTTGAGAGGTTTTGTTATCGGCTGTGCGCTGAAACCGAAAATTAAAGGTGATAATGATGGCTGAAATGTCAGGGAGCAGTGCGCATAAAATCGGCCTTGCAGCACTAACACTGGTGACGGCATCTAATATGATGGGCTCCGGTGTTTTTATGTTACCGACTAACTTAGCCGGAGTTGGTTATATCTCTCTATGGGGATGGGTAATTACGATTATTGGTGTCATCGCCTTGGCATTAGTATTTGCCAAGTCCAGTCTAATTAATCCACGTATCGGCGGGATTGTGTCTTATGCCAAAGATGCTTTCGGGCCGTTTGTGGGTTTTCAATCCACCATCTGTTATTGGATAAGTGCCTGGATTGGTAATGTTGCTTTGTTAGTTGCTGGGGTGGGTTATTTGAGTTATTTCTTCCCCGCACTGCATGACCCGGTGTATAGCTGCATTACCTCCATCGTCATTTTGTGGGCATTTGTTTTATTAGGCTCATTTGGCGCGGATATTGCGGGCCGCTCTCAGTCATTTACTGCCACCTGTATGCTGATAGTGGTGCTTGGGGTCGGGTTTATTGGCTGGTTCTGGTTTAAACCGGATAATTTTACTCAGGTGTATAACGCCACCGGCAAAAGCGATTTGCAGGCCGTGATGAGCGCAGCATCTATTGCGCTGTGGGGCTTTCTTGGCGTGGAATCGGCTGTGGTATCGACCGGTCAGGTCAAAGATCCTGAACGTACCGTGCCAAAAGCCACCGTGTTTGGTTTGCTGATCACCGCCATTTGCTATGTCAGTAGCTGTACCGTAATCATGGGGATCGTGCCGCACGAAGTGCTGGTGCATTCGCCAGCGCCGTTTGCATCGGCGGCCAGCTATATGTTTGGTCCGTTGGCCGGTAAAGTGGCATCAGCATTGAGTATCATTGCGTGCTTTGGTTCATTGTCGGGTTGGTTGATTTTGCAATCGGAAGCGCCGCGAGCGGCAGCCAAAGATGGCATCTTTCCTGCGTTTTTTGCTGAGACCAATAAAAACAATGTGCCGGTAAAAAGTCTGGTGTTTACCGGTGTGCTGATGAGTCTGGTGTTATTCATGACCGCATCGCCAAATCTGGCGAAACAGTTTGAGATTGTGATTCTGTTGTCAGTCTTTGCCTCATTATTGCCGTATATCTACGCGATTATTTCTCTGCCTATTTTGATGATTAACCGTGATATGGCCGCAACTCGTACGTTTCGCGTGTATACCGGATTGGTGTTAATCGGGATTGTATTCTGCCTGTATGCCTTGTTGGGCTCTGGCAGTAACTCGCTGTACTGGGGCATTTTGATGGTGCTGATCACCATTCCGCTGTACACCTATGTGGCGGCGAAAAAACACAGTGCTGCTGCTGTCGATAGTGCTCATGCGGCAACCAGTAGCAAAAGTTAACTAAACGCCACGCTAAGGATGCGCCACAAACCTGTTGTTTCATGCTTGTGGGCTTCATGTGTATGGTCTCATGCGGCGACAGAACGCAGTTTTTGTCGCCGTATTGCTTTGCAGACACCCCTTTACCAGCGGTTATTTCCCTTTAAAACCGCGCAAAACGATCGCAAAAAATCCGCTTTCCACCTCTCTTCCCGTGCACAACGTCATAATTGAATAATAAAAAACCGATCAGACCGGCAAAGGGCATTTTTCCGCGCAGAATATGTCAAAATAGGACCTTTCATGCATGAGTGGGTGCCAGCGGTGTCTGAAGATCAGAATTTTGACGGCATTGTCGATAAGTTCGCACAGAATATTTACGGCTCGACTAAAGGGCGGATCCGTGAAGCCGTTCTGCAGCAAGATTTAAATCATCTGCTGGCGCAGCTGCCTGCGCGTCCGCTACGGATCTTGGATGCCGGTGGTGGAATGGGGCAGTTGTCTCGTTTTCTGGCGTCACAAGGGCATTTCGTCACCTTGTGCGATATTTCGCAAGAGATGCTAGAAAGTGCTGCCGCTGCGGCGGCTGCCGAAGGGCTGTCTGATCGCATGCAGTTTGTGCACTGTCCGGCACAACAGGTGGGAGAGCATTTAGACGCTCCAGTAGATCTGATATTGTTCCATGCTGTGCTGGAATGGGTCGAAGATCCGGTCGATGTGCTGACGCGTTTGGCGGAGCAGCTGGTACCGGGCGGCGCGCTGTCATTAATGTTTTATAACTACAATGGCATGCTGCATCATCACCTGATTGGCGGCAACTTTGATTACGTGAATGCGGGCATGCCGCGGCGACGTAAAAAATCTTTAGTACCGACTCATCCGCGCCACCCTGAGCAGGTGTATCAATGGTTAACCGATTTGCAGCTACGCATTGTCGGTAAGACCGGTGTGCGCGTATTGCATGATTATCTGCGTGATAAATCACAGCAGGAAACCAAATTTGAGCTGCTGCTGGAAATGGAGCAGCGTTATTGCCGGCAAGAGCCTTATATTAGTCTTGGCCGTTACATTCATGTCATGGCACGCAAGCCTGAGATGAAATTTTAAGGGACATTGCATGAGTGAATTTTCCCAGACCGTACCTGAGCTGGTCGCCTGGGCGAGGAAAAATGACTTCTCCATTGCATTGCCGGTGGAGCGTCTGGCTTTTCTGCTTGCCATTGCCACCCTCAATACCGAGCGTTTTGATGGCGAAATGTCAGAAGGGGAACTGGTCGATGCGTTTCGTCATGTGAGCGAAAGCTTCAGTCTGGCCAATGAAACCCTGAATCAGCGCGCCAACAACGCCATTAACGATCTGGTTCGCCAGCGTTTACTGAGCCGTTTTACCAGCGAAGTGATGGAAGGGCAGTCAATTTATCGCCTGACCCCGCTCGGCATTGGCATTACCGATTACTATATTCGTCAGCGTGAATTTTCAGCGCTGCGTTTGTCTGTCCAGCTGTCGATTGTGGCGGATGAGATTCAGCGTGCGGCGGAAGCGGCAGAAGAGAACGGGGATGACGCCCACTGGCGGCGTAATGTCTATGCACCGCTCAAATATTCCGTAGCTGAAATTTTTGACAGTATCGACCTGACCCAGCGTCTGATGGATGACCATCAGCAAGCCGTGAAAGACGATATTGCTGCGCTACTGAGCAAAGATTGGCGGGCGGCGATCAGCAGCTGTGAAACGTTGCTGGATCAAACCTCCGGTAACCTGCGCGAACTGCAAGATACGCTGGAAGCCGCTGGCGACAAGCTGCAAGCCCGTTTGCTGCGCATTCAAGATGCCACTTTAGGCCACGATGATCTGGCGTTTGTCGATCAACTGGTGCTGGACTTGCAAGCCAAGCTCGACCGCATTATCAGCTGGGGTCAGCAAGCCATTGATCTTTGGATTGGCTATGACCGCCATGTCCATAAATTTATCCGTACCGCAATTGATATGGATAAAAATCGGATCTTTGCTCAGCGTCTGCGCCAGTCTATTCGTGATTACTTTGATATGCCGTGGGTGCTGTATCACGCCAATGCCGATCGTCTGCTGGATATGCGCGACGAAGAGATGGCGCTGCGTAACGAGATTGCGGTGGGGGATTTACCGCCAGAGCTGGAGTACGAAAGCTTAAGCGATCTGAACGAGCAACTGGCCGCCAGCATTGAAAACTTGCTGATTGAGTATCGCCAGCAGCAGCGTCCGCTTGATTTGGCGGCGGTGCTGAAAGACTTCTTACGACGCTTCCCAGGTGCGCGTCACTTTGATGTATCGCGTCTGCTTGTTGACCAAGCGGTACGCCTTGGGGTAGCGAAAGCCGATTTTGCCGGCCTGCAGCCAGAATGGCAGGCCATTAACGACCACGGAGCCAAGGTTCAGGCCCATGTCATCGATGAATATTGATCAATATATTCCTGTGCGTATGGCACAGGCGATTGCTAATCCGATTTTCCCTGTCCTCGACAGCCAGCTGCGCGCCGGTCGTCACATCGGTTTGGAAGATCTGGATAACCATGCCTTCCTGATGGATTTCCAAGGTGAGCTGGATGAGTTTTACCGCCGCTATAACGTGGAGTTAATCCGCGCGCCGGAAGGGTTCTTCTATCTGCGCCCACGCTCAACCACCTTGATTGCGCGAAGCGTGCTGTCTGAGCTCGACATGATGGTCGGCAAGGTATTGTGTTACCTCTACCTCAGCCCTGAGCGTCTGGCACAAGAAGGCATTTTTACCGTAGCCGACCTGTATGACGAGCTGCTGAATCTGGCCGATGAAACCAAGTTGCTCAAGCTGGTGAATAACCGCTCGACTGGCTCGGATCTGGACCGCAAAAAGCTGCAGGAGAAGGTGAATACCTCCCTGAACCGCCTGCGCCGTCTGGGTATGCTGGTGATGATTGGTGACAGCGGCAAATTCCGTATCTCCGAAGCGGTATTCCGCTTTGGCGCGGATGTACGTAGCGGCGATGATCCACGCGAAGCGCAGTTGCGCATGATCCGTGATGGGGAAGCGATGGCGGCAGACACGTTGTCATTAGATGATGCTGTGGACGATGCGGGCGAAACCATCGTCGATGATGGTGAGGAATAATCGAACATGATCGAACGCGGAAAATTTCGCTCATTAACACTGGTTAACTGGAACGGCTTCTTTGCTCGGACATTTGATCTTGATGATCTGGTCACGACGTTGTCCGGCGGTAACGGTGCGGGTAAGTCCACCACCATGGCGGCCTTTGTCACCACCTTGATCCCTGATCTGACGTTACTGCACTTTCGTAACACCACCGAAGCGGGTGCGACCTCAGGCTCTCGCGATAAAGGTCTGTACGGTAAGCTGAAAGCCGGTGTCTGTTATGCCGCTATTGATACGCTGAACTCACGCAATCAACGTATGCTGATTGGTGTGCGTTTGCAGCAAGTCGCTGGTCGTGATCGCAAGGTGGATATCAAGCCGTTTGCGATTCAAGGCTTGCCGATGGCCACCAATCCGACCGATTTGCTGACCGAAAAACTGTCAGACTCCAAAGCGCGTGTTCGCCAGCTGCAAGAAGTGCGTGATTTGGTCGATGAGTTGGAAGGCGTGCAGTTTAAGCAATTCAACTCGATTGCTGATTATCACAGCCTGATGTTCGACATGGGAGTGATCCCGAAACGTCTGCGCTCTTCATCTGATCGCAGTAAGTTCTATCGTCTGATTGAAGCGTCTTTGTACGGTGGTATTTCCAGCGCCATTACCCGCTCTCTGCGCGATTATTTGCTGCCAGAAAACGTTGGCGTGCGTAAAGCCTTCCAAGATATGGAAGCGGCGCTACGTGAAAACCGCATGACGCTGGAAGCGATTCGTGTCACCCAGTCTGACCGTGACATGTTTAAGCAGCTGATTGCCGAAGCCACCAACTACGTGGCGGCGGACTACATGCGACATGCCAACGAGCGTCGTCAGCATTTGGAAGATGTGCTGAATCTGCGCCGTGAATGGTTCGGTGTTCGCGGTGAGCTGGTTAACCAGCAGTATCGTCTGGTCGAGATGGGCCGTGAGCTGGCAGAGCACAAAGGTGCCGAAAACGATCTGGAAGCCGATCATCAGGCGGCCAGTGATCACCTGAACTTGGTGATGACCGCTCTGCGTCAGCAAGAGAAAATCGAGCGTTATCGCGATGATTTAGAAGAGCTGTCGGTTCGTCTGGAAGAGCAGAACGAAGTGGTCGCCGAATCCACAGAAGCCTTGGCCGAAGCTGAAGAGCTGGCAGAAGGCGCGGAAATTGAGGTGGATGATCTTAAGTCTCAGTTGGCCGATTACCAGCAAGCACTGGATTCCCAGCAAACTCGTGCACTGCAATATCAGCAAGCGGTGCAGGCGCTGGAAAAAGCGCGCGCGCTGTGTGCATTGCCTGAGCTGAGTGCTGACAATGCTACCGAGTGGCAAGAGGAGTTTGTGGCCCGTGAACAGGAAGCCACCGAGCGCCTGCTGAGCCTTGAACAGAAAGTGAACGTGGAGCAAGCCGCGGCCGGTCAATTTGATCGCGCGTATCAGCTGGTTTGCCGCATTGCCGGTGAAGTGGCGCGCAGTGATGCGTGGCAAACCGCCCGTGAACTGCTGCGTGATTTGCCTTCGCAACAGCATCTGGCCGAGCGGGTTTCCCCGCTGCGCAGTCAGTTGGCCGAGCTAGAGCAGCGTCTGCGTAGTCAGCAAGATGCTGAGCGTCTGCTCAATGATTTTATCCGTCGTAGTGGCAGTCGCATTGATCATCCGGCTGAGCTGGCTGAAGAGCAAGCGCGTTTGGATCTGCAAGCTGAAACCGTTGCGGCGGAGCTGTCTGAGCATCTGGAGCAGCGCAGCAGCTTGCGTCAGCAACGCGAGCAGTTTGCCGGTCAGATTGCCGCGTTGTCGAAGCGTGCACCGCAGTGGCTGACCGCGCAAGATGCCCTGAATACCTTAAGCACCCAGATTGAACAGCCACTGGAAGATGCGCAAGCCGTGATGCAGCAGATGCAAAATCTGCTGGAGCAAGAGCGTGAGCGCACAGTGGCGCGCGATCAGGTGGCCGCGAAAAAAGCCGTTATCGAAGCGCAAATCGAACGTCTGGCACAACCGGGCGGGGCGGAAGATAGCCGTCTGGTTGCGCTGGCGGAGCGTTTGGGCGGTGTATTGCTGTCTGAGATTTATGATGATGTGACGCTGGATGATGCGCCGTACTTCTCGGCGCTGTATGGTCCGGCGCGTCATGGCATCGTGGTGCAAGATCTTTCTGCGGTACGTGAACTGCTGCCAGAGCTGGTGGATGACTGCCCAGAAGACTTGTATCTGATTGAAGGCGATCCGCAGTCGTTCGATGACAGCGTTTTTGAAACGCAAGAGCTCGAAGGCGCGGTGGTGGTGCAGATCTCCGAGCGTCAGCTGCGTTATTCGCGCTTCCCAGCCGTACCGCTGTTTGGTCGTGCCGCACGCGAAAGCCGTCTGGAAACGTTGCGCTCGGAGCGTGAAGAGTTAGCTGAGCGTTACGCCACGCTGTCATTTGACGTGCAAAAACTGCAACGTCTGCATCAGGCGTTTAGCCGCTTTGTCGGTGAGCATCTGGCAGTGGCGTTTGAGTCTGATCCAGAAGAAGAAATTCGTCTGCTGAACCAGCAGCGCAGTGATATCGAACGTGAGTTGGTGCAGGCCGATGCCATTGAAAAACAGCTGCGCACGTCACAAGAACAATTGCGTGAACAACTGAACCTGCTCAATCGCTTGGTGCCGTTGACCGCGTTGCTGGCCGATGAGGATCTCATTGATCGCACCGAAGTGTTGCGCGAAGAGCTCGATGCTGCGTTGGAAGCTCAGCGTTATATCCAGCAATACGGCGCGCAGTTGCAACAATTAGAGCCGTTGTTGTCGGTACTGCAAAATGACCCGCAGCAGCAAGATAGCTTGCAAGCCGATTATCAACAGGCGCAAAACCAGCAGCGTGAAGCTAAGCAAAAGCTGTTTGCCCTGTCTGAAGTGGTGCAGCGCCGTGCTTACTTTGCTTATGCCGACTCCGTGGGCATGGCTGGTGAGTCCTCTGGTCTGACCGAAAAACTGCGTGAGCAACTGGCGCATGCCGAAGCTGAGCGTAGCCGTCAGCGCGATCGACTGCGTCAACTGCAAAGCCAGCACAGCCAATATCATCAGGTGTTTGCTTCGTTACGCAGCTCGCACGATGCTAAGCGCGACATGCTGGCAGAGCTGGAGCAAGAGATGCAAGACATTGGCGTGCGTGCTGATGCCGATGCGGAAGCCCGCGCACGTAGCCGCCGCGACGAGCTGCATGCCCAGCTGAGCAACAACCGTCAGCGCTGCAGCCAGCTGGAAAAACAGATCGCGACGCTGGAAGCCGAAATGGATGGCCAGCAAAAACGTCTGCGTAAGCTGGAGCGTGAATATCTGAGCCTGCGTCAGCAAGTGGTGCAAGCCAAAGCGGAATGGTGCGCGGTACTGCGTCTGGCGCGCGATAATGATGTGGAGCGTCGTCTGCACCGTCGTGAACTGGCTTACTTGTCCGCGGATGAGCTGCGCTCGATGTCGGATAAAGCGCTGGGTACGTTGCGTCAAGCCGTGGCGAATAACGAGATGCTGCGCGATGTGCTGCGTGCGTCGGAAGATTCGCGCTATCCACAGAAGAAAGTGCTGTTCTACATTGCCGTGTATCAGCACCTGCGTGAGCGTATTCGTCAGGACATCATCCGTACTGACGATCCGGTGGATGCTATCGAGCAGATGGAAATCGAGCTGGCGCGTCTGACCGAAGAGCTGACTAGCCGCGAACAGAAGCTGGCAATCAGCTCCGAAGCGGTGGCCAACATCATGCGTAAGACCATTCAGCGCGAGCAAAACCGCATTCGCATGCTGAACCAAGGCTTGCAGAATATCTCGTTTGGTCAGGTACAAAGTGTTCGACTGTCGGTGAATATCCGTGATAGTCACGCCATGTTGTTGAGCGGTCTGTCTGATCAGCAAGAGCAGCATCAGGACTTGTTCTCTAACAATCGTCTGACCTTCTCTGAAGCGTTGGCGAAGCTGTATCAGCGCCTGAATCCGCACATCGATATGGGTCAGCGCACGCCGCAGACTATCGGTGAAGAGTTGCTGGATTACCGTAACTACTTGGATCTGGAAGTGGAAGTCTTCCGTGGCTCGGATGGTTGGCTACGCGCCGAAAGTGGGGCGTTGTCTACCGGTGAGGCGATCGGTACCGGTATGGCTATCTTGCTGATGGTCGTACAAAGCTGGGAAGAAGAGTCGCGCCGTCTACGTGGTAAAGATATTGCACCGTGCCGCTTGTTGTTCCTTGATGAAGCTGCGCGTCTTGATGCGAAATCTATCGCTACCTTGTTTGAGCTGTGTGAGCGTCTGGATATGCAGCTGCTGATTGCAGCGCCAGAAAACATCAGCCCAGAGAAGGGGACTACCTACAAACTGGTACGTAAGATCTTCCAAAACCACGAGCATGTGCATGTAGTGGGGCTGCGTGGTTTTGGGGCTGAGTTACCGCAAAGCGCGCCACAAGCAGCGCCTGAGAGTGCCGAGATCTTGTGATACTGAACGGTTAATTTTTCGGTAGAATTTTAATAAAAAGCTGTGCATGATAATCCGTCATGCGCAGCTTTTTCTTTTATTATCAGCAATGTGTTGTAAATAAATGATGAGGTTAAAAATAGATTACCGCGCATGATTGGAGTATGCTTTTTTTATCCTATATTTTAATAACATCCAACCTGCACATTATTTGTGCGGATAATCTCGCTTAAAGAGCCGAATTCAGATGCGTCCATCGAAAGTCACTCAAGCCGCTGGTTGTTTATTGGTTTCTGCATTATTGGTGCAGCCTTTTGGCGTTGCGGCGGCCGCCAATGCGGCAGACACAGCAAATGTCGCCGGACCTGTGCAGCAGGGTTTACCGCAGCATGTGGAGCTTAACTTCCCACAGCAGGTCAATAAGCTGTACGCCGCCAGTAATATGCAGCCGTTGTGGCAAAACGAAGAGGCGACACGCGCCTTTTTGGTGCAGCTGAATGAACTGGCCTTGGCGGGGATCAATCCGCGCTTTACCCAGTGGGTCAAAGAGATCAGCAATACCCATTTATCAGAGATGGCGCGCGATAAACTGCTGTCTGATGCGATGCTGGGTTATCTGGGCTATGTGCAGAATGTGGGGGCTAACGGCAGTGTCTGGCTGTATGGCAACAACAAGATGGCACGTCTACCGGCACCATCTCCAGAGCGTGTTCTGGCTTGGCTGAAAGCCAAAGACCAAAATCGTCTGACGGCGTTTATTGATTCGCTAGCGCCCATGAATCCGCAATATCCGAAGATGCAAAAAGCGCTGCATACTTTGCTCGAAGAGCAGCATGAAAAGGGATGGCCGCAGCTGGTTACTTCGACAACCTTGCGTCCGGGTGAATACAGCCCAATGGTGATTGGTCTGGCGCAGATCCTGCGTTTAACCGGCGATTTGCCTGCCGATTATCAGGATAACGGTGATGACCTGTATAACGCGACCTTGGTCAGCGCGGTCGAGAGTTTCCAAGCCCGTCATGGGTTGGCGACTGATGGCGTCATTGGTCCACGGACACGTTTTTGGTTAAACCAAGATCCACAAGCGCGCGCGACCTTGCTGGCGTTAAACATGCAGCGTCTGCGTTTGTTACCGGCAGAGAAAACCAATGGTATTTGGGTCAACATCCCAGATTATCGTCTGGATTACTTCCGCGACGGTAAAAAGGTGCTGGACTCGAAAGTGATTGTCGGCCGTCCGGCGCGTAAAACGCCGTTCATGCACAGCCAGCTGAATAATGTGGTGCTGAACCCGCCTTGGTCGGTACCGACTAAGCTGATCCGTGAAGATATCATCCCGAAAGTGAAGCAAAATCCAAGCTACTTGGCGCAGCATGGCTATGTGATCTTGAGTGACTGGACCGAGAATGCTTACGAGATTTCGCCGTATGATATCGATTGGAGCATGATGTCTGCGAAGAACTTCCCGTATCGCCTCAAGCAAGCGCCGGGAGATGGTAACTCGTTGGGTCGCTATAAATTCAACATGCCAAACTCTGAGGCTATATACCTGCACGACACACCATCCAAAGGGCTGTTCGGTAAAGATATCCGTGCGCTCAGCTCAGGCTGTGTACGGGTGAATAAAGCGGCTGAACTGGCTGATATGCTGTTGGGCGAGGTCGGTTGGAATCAAAGCCGCATTGAAAATTCGCTGAATAAGGGTAAGACTCAGTACGTGACAATCCGTAATCGAGTGCCGGTGCAGATCTATTATCTCTCTTCTTGGGTTGGGGATGATGGCCAGGTGCAATACCGTACCGATATTTACGATTACGATAAGGTGCCACGCCCAAGTGCGGTGGTGCAGCGTAACCTGCGTCAGTTGCTCAATTAAGCGGTTGACTGAGCGCGACACCGATATATCTGATCTCAAAAAAGAGAAGCTTGGCTTCTCTTTTTTTGTTTTCAAGTCTTGTTAATCTGGCAGTTTTGCATCATGCATGACGGCGCTATTTATGCCGTTATTTTACGCGGCTACTGAGAGTGTTCCTGATTGGCGTATACCCGAGTTGGGTTCAGCGCGAAGGGGCGCGGTAGCACGACATAAATCTGAAATCGTGTCATAGCACGATATTTTCTGATATCCAGAATTTACCGCAGATGTATTGTCAGAACATTGATGGTGAAAGCTGAATCTGAGTAACAGAATCAGAAAAATCATTTCGGCCCTGTCATATTGTGATACATCTCGATATGTTCTGTCTGAAGAAACTTATTTTGTGATTAAGTTCATGAAAATGGGTGCTTATCCGAATCTTTCTACTGACATCCGGTCTTAAATAGGTCAGCGTCAGAGGGATCTGTCAGATCTTTGTGCTGCCGTATAGGTTGACTGACTGTGCCTGTGCGGTTAAGGTGCATCGCGTTGGGTTTATAGCGTTTCCTTATAATTAACCGGATAGTAATCACTTAAATTATGCAAGATCTTGAGCAAGGGATTGATCACAGTCGTCGTAAGTGGCTTGCTTTAGGTGGCGTAGTACTCGGTTGTGCGCTGCTTCCCGGGCAAGCTTTGGCCTCATTATCTACGTCCAAACCAAAGATCCTGACATTGAATAACATCAATACTGGGGAAAAGGTTCGGGCCGAGTTTTTTGATGGTAAAAACTACGTCTCGGAAGAGTTGTCACGCCTGAACTTTTTGTTGCGTGATTACCGAGCCAATCAGGTTACCAAGATTGATAAACGATTGTTTGATCAACTATACCGCATTCAACTGATGGTCGGCGCACGTGGGGAAATCCAACTGATTTCTGGCTACCGTTCACCGAAAACCAATAAAAATCTGCGCAAACATTCTCGGGGTGTGGCTAAGCATAGCTACCATACTCTGGCACGAGCCGTGGATTTTCGCATCGAAGGCGCATCATTGAGTAATGTCCGCAAAGCGGCCATGAAAATGAAAGCCGGCGGTGTAGGCTACTATCCAAAAAGCAATTTTGTGCATGTGGATACCGGCCCTGTTCGCGCATGGTAAATCTGCTTGCAGCATAATGACAAAGCCCGAACTGAGTTTCGGGCTTTGTGCTATTTAATGCTATGAGATAGTACGCTGATTGCCGCGCGCCTGTGGCTTGAGCGACTGATTATGATTGAGTCGATCGAGTGGTTAGCCTCGAGTTTTATGCCTTCGCGTCACCCTGCGGCGCTTCCTGAGATGACGCTTTCAAATGTGGCGTGATGTAGCGAGCGCGTTTTTTCTCTTTCAGCTTGCTGGTATCAACCAGTACTAAGCCATCAATACAGTCAGCAAAGTCCGGATCAGTACCAAAATCCAAGAATTGCACACCACCAGGTTCGCACAGTTCACTGTACTGTTTGTACAAGGTCGGGATCTGCACGCCAAAATGGTGCATCAGCGATTTAAGGGTCGTGAGATCTTTAAGGTAATCCGTGCCGCAAAACTGTTGCTGTAGTTCTTTTTGCAGCTCGTTCGTCAGCTGATAAGGGCGACGTGAGCGGGCAATGCTCTGGTGAGCGGCAAAATAGGTTTGATAGAAGTAGACCAGCAGGTTTTTCGCTTCCGGCGGTAAACCGTTACTGATACTGACTGGCCCGAACAGATAGCGAAAATGCGGATTGCGCGCCAAAAATGCCCCAATACCTAGCCACAGATAATCTAAGCTGCGTAAACCCCAGTAGCGCGGCTGCACGAAGCTGCGCCCCAACTCCAGCCCTTGCTGCAAGATAGGCGTCATCCCTTCATCGTATTGGAAAAGCGAGTGGGTGTAGATACCGTCTAAGCCTTTTTCGCGTAAGGTAGTGGCGGTATCGCACAATCGGTAGGCACCGACAATCTCCAGATCCTGATCATCCCACAGCACAATGTGGACATAGTGGCGATCATAGCCATCGATGTCATACCGTTGCCCAGAGCCTTCACCTACAGCGCGAAACGCCACTTCGCGCAAGCGACCGATTTCGCGCATGATGGCGGAGTTTTCGCTGTAGCGATACAGGTAGATTTTCTTGTCATCACTGCTGGTTCCGAGCAAATCACACTCTTGGATCTCTTTACGCAGCGTCACGCGATTTTCTGGATGGGCAATCGGGATCTCTGTGGGTAACACGCCTGCTTTATTGGAGCCGAGCTGATACAGGTGTTTGCGAAACAGTTTGATCCGCGTTGGCGTTGGTAAATGGCATAGGGTGTGATAACTGCGATAGGGAATAGGTGCACCGATATTAATCTGGATCCCTTTATGGGTTTGATTAAACATCTCTTTGACCAGCAATAACGTGGCCAGCGGTTTGTAAACCATCGATGTGCCATAAAACAGCGCCGAGTTACGGCCTTTAATATAAATGGGCACTACCGGTGCTTGAGCGCGGCTGGCGATCCGCAAAAAACCACTATGCCAGCGTGTATCGCGCACCCCGTTAGGGCGCAGACGTGATACTTCACCGGCAGGGAAAATAATCACCGCGCCTTCTTGCTCTAGCCACTGGTGGATCTGGTTAAGGTTTTCTTTCGGTGTTTTGCCGCCCATGTTATTAACCGGCAGCAATAATGGCTCCAGCGGTGCTAATTGCATCAACATGTTATTGGCGATGATTTTGACATCTTTACGCAGCTGACCAACTAAACGCAGCAGAGTAAGGCCATCCAATGAGCCGATAGGGTGGTTAGCAATGATAACGACTCGACCCGTGACCGGTATATTTTCTAGGGCGTTATCACGAACCGTAGCGTGAAAATCAAAATAGCGTAAAACCTGCTCAACAAACTCAAATCCGGTGACGTCCGGATAGGTGCGCGCAAATTGCTGAAAATCGTCTTCATGCAGCAGATTTTTCAGCACGGAACTCACCGGACGGTACAGCCATGTACGCTGTGGCAGTGTTGGCGCGTATTTATGAAGTACATCATCCACATTAATCATCCCTAAGCTCCAAGTCAGCGGCAGTAACGGATATTATTTACGTTAAAAATATGACATATCCGTTAATGTTACAGGGATTTTGGTAGCAGAGTAGTGCAATAAATATTCGTTAACAAAAATTGGCAAAAAAATTGAGAGCCTGATGGAATGATGAATTCGTGTAATTTTTGTCTCTCGCTCCGGAATAAAAAATAACGCGCTAGCCACCGTTATTATGACAGTGACGGCTAAGGCCAAATTAATGGTGCATTTTGCGTTTCAATCCGCGTTTCAATCTATAAAAACGCCTAAACGCGTGTATCAATACCTGCGGCCATAGGGCTTCAGGTATCAAGATTGGGTATCGGGGCGAGGGCGCGTTTTTTTGGCCGTATTTTTGTTTTGCTTGGCAATGAGCAAGCTGAGGTAGGCATTGACCACTTTGGTGCGATAGGTAATGTGGTATTTGGGCGTTTTGGAGTGGTAGTTACCCACCGCGCACCACACATCCTCCTGACATTGGGTCAGGTGTTCACGTAAGAGTGCGCCCGCGACTGCCACATTCAAGCAAGTATTGCTAGCGAGCGCTTTCCACGTTAGGCCGGGAAACTGCGCTTCTAAGCGAGGCAAATGTATGGTGTTAATCTGCATGGGCCCCAAATCGTAAGAGCCATTGCTGTTTTTACTGATGGTGCCTTTTTTGCCACCTTCCACTTGTGAAATGGCTTTGAGCAAAATGCCCGGTACGTTGTAGAGACGGCTAGCCATACTGATGCAGTATTGCATTTCAGCGGCCGGCACGGCTTGTTCTGTATAACCTGCATCAAACATGGCACAAATTCCTTTTATCCACGTTAATACTATGGAGCAGGACAGGAAAAGTGGTAGAAGAAATTGCTTTTCGGGGACAGAAAATTGCAGAATCTGAATTCAGATCTTTTTTCTTCTCAGGTTTAGCATGAAATTTACGATTTTGCCGGTTACCGCGTTTCAACAAAACTGTTCCCTGATCTGGTGTTCGCAGACGCTGCAAGCGGCGTTAATTGACCCGGGTGGTGATGCCCCAGCCTTAAAACGTGCCATTGAACAGACCGGTGTAACCCTGACGCATATCTTGCTGACGCACGGTCATCTGGATCATGTGGGCGCAGCGGCGGAATTGGCTAGCCATTATGGGGTGCCGGTTTATGGCCCACAGATGGCAGATAAGTTCTGGTTGGATGGGTTGTCGCAGCAGGCGCAGATGTTTGGTTTGGCCGATTGCGGCGCGTTGACGCCAGATCATTGGCTGAATGGCGGCGATGAAATTCGTATCGGTCAAATGACCTTAGAAGTGCGTCATTGCCCAGGCCATACACCAGGTCACGTGGTGTTTGTTAATCAGGCTGAGAAGATGGCGTTCGTTGGCGATGTGTTGTTCAAAGGCGGTATTGGTCGCACGGATTTCCCTATGGGCGATCATGCGCAGTTGCTGGCGTCGATCCGCAGTGAATTGTGGTCATTGAGTGATGATACGGTGTTTGTGCCGGGGCATGGTCCGTCATCCACCATCGGTCATGAGAAACGGACAAATCCTTTTGTCGGTGAGGATATGCCAGCCTGGTAAGGCCGTGCATCGTTTTACGCGATGATTATTCAGTATGCTGATCAGTGTGCAGGTGTTGTAGCGCTAAGCCGGATTCGGCGGCGGGGATCACCTGTCCGTCAGCATACTGATAAGCACTGCGCTCGGCGTGTTCGCGATAGCTGCGCGAGAGGGTAATCACCTCCTGTGGGTCGCGATCCAGCGCAGTGATGGGGATATAAAGATCGTAGCCCAGTAAACGCCGGCAGTGACGCATTCGGTTCAGCAGCATGGCTTCTGTACCGGTGTAAATTTCTTGCTGCAGCACCACTGGAGTGTCGTCATACAGCAGCGTGCCGTCATACGGGACGCTAAACTCCTCTTGCGACATACCAATATCAATCAGATCGCGTTGTTCGCTAATCAGACTGTTGATCAAATCAGGGCTGATGCGATCTAAAATTGCGGTGTAGTTTCTAACACGCACGCCGAGATAGTCCAGCGGTTGCCAATCCAGCCCCACTTGCTGGCGTGGTACACCAATACTCTGAATTTCTTGCCACGGTAATGCCCAGCCGCCATGGCGGTGATGATACTGAATGTGCCCAACCGACAGCGTCAGCCCAATATCCGGCTCTAACCAACGTTTAAAGCCATGCCATGACAGGTAAATGGCTGGAAATAGCATCAGCAGGAGAAACAGCCAGCCGTGCTCGCTGATATACATCAGGAACACAGCCGAGAAGCAAAGTAAGGTGCCGCTTAGCAGCAGCGTCAGACAATGCTTTTTGATCACGGGGCGCATGTGCAAACTTTCCATCGGCCTCTCCTGAATGACAAGCGTGTTATGAGTATGGAAGTATCTGTGTCATTTTGAGAAGTTCTTCACAGTTATTTTTGCGTGCAAAAGATCGTTGCAGACAAAATGTCTGTTTAGCATGAGTTATGGTGGCGAGCTAAACACTGGCAGGCTGATAAAAGTACGCAACGTTTGAGCTGTGCCCTCAGAAAGGCGACGTGATGAGTGAGCGGGGGAATTGCTCAGGAGCGTTTAGCATGAATGGATTAGAGGCAAAATATTACGGCCAGCGTGAGCTGACCGTAATAGCGTGAGGTGATCTTAGGTGAGCGTCAAATGTGAACGCTTAAGATGCGTACTCACTCGACAGACTTACAGTACTTGAGCAATCGCATGACACAGCGGATCAATGTTGGAGGAGGTGATCCCTGCCACGTTGATACGACCGGAGCCGACAGCATAAATTGCAAATTCATCTTTCAAACGGGCAACCTGCTGTGGATTCAGGCCGCTGAAAGAGAACATGCCATTTTGGCGTGCGATGAAGCTGAAATCACGGTTAGCGCCCAGTGCTTGCAGCTTGGCGACAAACAGTTCACGCATCTGATGAATGCGACCACGCATCTCAGTCAGTTCTGCTTCCCAATCTGCCTTCAGCTGCGGGTCAGTCAGGATCAACGCAACAACGGCAGCACCGTGTGCAGGTGGGTTGGAGTAGTTAGCACGGATCACCGATTTGACTTGGCTAAACGCACGCTCCGCGGTTTCCTGATCGGCCGCGACCAAAGTACAAGCACCGACGCGCTCGTTGTACAGGCCGAAGTTTTTAGAGAAGGAGCTGGCTACCAGCAATTCGCTGTGGTTGGCGCAGAACGCGCGCAGGCCGTAGGCATCTTCTTCCAGACCACGAGCAAAGCCTTGATAGGCGAAGTCAAACAGTGGCAACCAGCCTTTGGCTGCTGACAGTTTGGCCAGTTGATCCCACTGCGCTGGCGTTGGGTCAATACCGGTTGGGTTGTGGCAGCAACCGTGGAATAACACCACATCACCCGCTTTGGCTTGCTCCAGTGAGGTCAGCATGGCATCAAAGTCGAGTGCCATATTGGCGGCATCAAAATAACCGTACTCACGCACTTCCAGACCAGCCGCTTTGAACACGCTCGCGTGGTTAGGCCAAGTTGGATTGCTGATCCAAATTGTGCTCGCAGAGGTTTGGCGAGCGATGAATTCCGCTGCAACACGCAGTGCACCTGTACCACCAGGTGTTTGTGCGGTTTTGGCACGCTTTTCCCGCACAATAGCGCTGTCAGCGCCAAACAGCAGCACTTGAGTGCAGGCGGCAAAACTGGCTAGGCCATCAATGCCCAGATAGTTTTTGCTGCTTTCTTCTTCCAGCAGACGTTTTTCCGCTTTTTTCACGCTGTGCAGTACCGGGGTTTGGCCGGCATCATCCTTGTAAACACCAACGCTAAGGTTAATTTTGTGAGCTCGTGGATCGGCGCGGAAGGTATCGGCGAGGCCGAGAATTGGATCTGCCGGAGCGGCAATGATGTGTTCAAACATATGTGGTGACATCCATGCAAGTAATACAAAGTTCCTTTATCCTTATACCTTTTGCATAGTGTCTTGACAATCAATCCGGCCAAGAAAAAACACAAGAAAAGGCGCCGTAGCGCCTTTATGTCACCCTGTTGTTAATTTGCTGAATTGGTCAGAAGTTGTACTGGAACGCAACGGCGACCACATCATCGGTGAGCACACTGTTTTGACGAGTGTACTCGTTGTTGTCGAGCAGATTGATTTTGTAATCCACATAGGTGGTGAAGTGGTTATTGATCGCGTAGTTCAGCGATAAGTCGACATATTTACTGTAATCCTGATCGCCATAACCGTTTAAGCTTTTCGCTTTACCTTGCGCATAGGCAATACCTGGGGTCAGGCCCATGTCGAAGGTGTATTGCGCGGTCAGGAAATAGGCTTGTGTTTTGTCAGCAAAGTTGTTGTTATTGTTGATATCAACATACGGTTGCTGATTGTCGGTTTCGGCATACACCGCTGACAGGTAGATGTTGTTAAGATCGTATTTTGCGCCCAGAGCCCACATATGCGCGCGGCTTTCATTGAAGTCTGGTGCCAGTGGAGCACCGAGATTACGAATGGCCTGCATATCTTTGCTACCGGCGTTATATGCACCACCTAAGGTGATGCCGACCGAATCGAAGGTGTATTGCAATGAGGCGCCGGCACCTTCGCCCTGTACGCCGGTACTGCTAGCCAGATATTGCAGACCCATATCAAAGCCAGCATAGCTGTAGCGGTATTGCAGCATACCGTTACCACGGCCTGAACCGAACATCGAATCTGGATCTATCACGGTACTGCCTGAGACTTCGGAGAAGTAACCCAGCGTATCTTCGCCAAATTCTGGCAGCATATCGGCATACTGGGTCACGTCATACATCACAGACCAGTTATGACCGTATTGAATGGTGCCATAGGTATCATGGGTTAAGCCGGCATAGCCTAAGCGAACTTCACCTTCTTCGCCCCAAAATGAGTTTTCGTTATTATTGATTGGCTGGTTATATTCAAAATGCCCAAAGCCTTTCAATTCAGGATTAATTTCTGTTGTGCCTTTGATACCAAAGCGGGAGTTACTCTGATCCCCGTGAGTGGAAATGTCATTTTTCTTGGAGAAGTGATAATCCCCCATGACATACCCATAGAAATCAATGGTATTCCCGTCTTTGTTATACAGTTCAACAGCATAGCTGGTGGACGATAGCAAAAGAGCAGGTAAAACTACGGCAAGAGAATTGTATTTCATGGTTAAACCCCTTGTATTTTTAGGGTGTTTTGCACCCACCACAGCTTTATTGCGGCGTACATTCCAAATTCGCCGTTGCATTAATAAGAATAGAATGGGTTGGTAAATTCGCCATTTAAAACACGTTGCCGTATTTAGCGCTAATCATCAGGAATACATGATAAATATGCGAAAAATAAAGCAAGGAAAGAAAGCAAAGAAAGTAAATAGCGTGAGATAGAAGAGGAAAAAAACAAGAGAAAGGAAAGGGAAGGGAAGACGCGAGCAGAGATTTAATAAAAAAGAAGAGGCAACTAAAAATAGCTAAGAAAATGAAGAGTCAAAGAATAAAAACGCCCCAAAAAGGGGCGTGATAAAAAACTCGCTAGGAGATGAGAGGAATGCAGTTAGAACAACAAATTAAACACTAACGCAGATACCGCCAGCAGACCAACGGCCAAGGTAAAGTAGGTACCAAAACGGTGACGATAGGCATGCAGTGATTTGACGTTATAAACCGCATACACCGGCATGATAAACAGGATAATCGCGATCACCGGACCAGACAGCGCTTCCATTACGCCCAGAATGCTTGGGTTTTGGATAGCAGAGAACCAGATAGCCAGAAACAGGATCACAATGCTCAGTTTGTCAGCATGACGCAGTGATAAGCGAGTATTTTTGGTCAACAAGCCATTCAGACTTTCGCGCGCACCAAGGAAGTGGCCTAAGAATGAAGAGGTAATAGCGATAAATGCAACCAACGGCCCCAGTAAACCCAGCACGGGATTGTGCATGATGTTGGCCAGATAAGACAAAATCGACACGTTTTCTGCTTTGGCCTGCGCCAGTTGAGCCGGCGACAAGGTCAGTACGCAAGAGAACACAAACAGCAGCACAAAACCGACCAGCATGGTAGTGGTACGACGCATGATGCTATCTGTTTTCGCCTCAGAGTGTGCGCCATAGCGTTGGCGTTGTACTTTGGCAAAATAAGAGACTGCCGGGGTGTAGCTGAATGAAAATACCACGACCGGAATGGCCAGCCACAATGTGGTCATAAAATCTTTAGCTGATGGCATACTCAGTGCTGGCATTTGCCAATGTGGGATCAAATACAAAGAGAGCAGGCCCAAAATACCGGCGAGTGGATACACCATCACTTCAAAGCTTTTTAGCAGCACTTTTTCGCCGGCAATCATGATAGCAATCAGAGCGAAAATCAGGCCACCCGACAGCAGCGCACGTGGTGGCGAAGCCATGCCAAGTTGATTGACCAGAAAACTATCCGTGGTATTGGTGATCGCAACACCGTAAATCATCAGGATGGGGAAGATTGATAGAAAATAGAGCAAGGTAACCAAGCGGCCAAAACGCGCTCCGAAATGCTCATCCACCACATCGGTAAAATCTGCTTCAGCCTTGGCAGAAGAGTGTACAAAGCGCGCAAGACCACGATGGGCCAGATAGGTCATCGGGTATGCCAGTGCTGCCAGAATCAGCAGCGGCCAGAAACCGCCAATCCCCAGATTGATAGGCAGGAATAAAATGCCGGCGCCAACGGCAGTGCCAAACAGGCTAAAGACCCAATGCGAGTCTTGCTTGGACCAAACGAGAGTTTTTGATTCGGTAGGGGATAGTGCTACAGCGGATTTCATGACGGTTTCCGAGGTGGTTAATCTTTACGTGCATAGTACTCGCTGTATCTGTTGAGCGCATTTGACTAAGCCAGTGATAAAAACCATGAATTTCGCACTCAAATAGAATAAATGGTTTTTATATCCAAGTTGTCAAAATTAAATGCCTTTAAATTGCTATAAACAGTGAATACATAGCCTGAAATTTTACGTCGTGCAAATTTGTGTGATGACAGCTGTAAACTTAGGATTACATGCTGAGAAATGGTGGTTGGTAAGTTATTTATTGCGCAAAAGGTGAGCAAGAAAGGAATTGATAGCGAGATTATGGTTCTTCATGTCGGGCTAACGAAAAAAGCCGATCTCCCGTAGGAGATCGGCGCAGCTCGCAATATCTAAATTTTTCGCGTAGCGAGAAATTAGAAGGTGTATTGCAGGCCCACAGCAGCAACGTTGTTGGTGTACAGAGCGTTGTTGGCAGTGTATTCGTTGTTGTCCAGCAGGTTGATCTTATAGTCAACATACGCATTCATGTTAGCGTTGAAGTTATAAGTCAGCGCCAGGTCAACATACTTGCTGTAGTCTTGGTTGCCTACGTAACCATTTGGATGACGCAGCCAGCCTTGAGCATAACCGATGCTTGGAGTCAGGCCGTTGTCGAAGTTGTATTGAGCAACCGCGAATACTGCTTGGCTGGTAGAAGCAAATGCGTTTTCGTTGATGCTGTTGTTGATGCCGTTAACGCTATCACCGATGTTGCCGGTGATTGGTTGCATGCTGTAAGCCATTTGGTTTTTGGTTTGAGTATAGTTGATTGCTGCATAAATGTTGTTAGCATCATACTTAGCACCCACTGACCACAGCTGTGCGTTTTTATCGTTGGCCAGGTTTTGTTTCTGCCAATCAGATTTCTTCGCATTGTTGTAAGTCGCACCCAGAGTTACGCCCATGCCGGCGTCGTAAGTCATCGCGATACCGTAACCAGTGCCGTTCTCGATCAGACGAGAATAGCTGTGGTTGGAGCTGTCGCCATCATAAGAATCGTTTGGTGCCAGCAGTTGCAGTGCCAGGTTGAAACCATCCCAGCTATTACGATACTGCAGAACGCCGTCAGAACGACCGTTACCGAACAGAGTTGGCGCAGAGCCGCTGTAGTTGTTGGTTGCTTCAGGCATGTAACCTTGGGTATCTTCACCCCATTCTGGCAGCATATCAGTGAAGCCAGTTACGTCATAAGATACGCCCCAGTTACGACCATAGCTGATGCTACCGTAACGGTCATCTTTCAGGCCAGCAAAGGCCAGACGCATTTGGTTAGGGCCGTTGAAGTTGTTGTCTTCGTTTGGCGCCAAGTTGTATTCAACTTGACCGAAACCTTGCAGGTGATCGTTGATTTGAGTGGTGCCATTCAGGCCCAAGCGAACGTAGCTTGCATCGCCACGATCATACATTCCAGCATTGTGGTTAGATACGAAATGGTATTCACCAGCAATTTTGCCGTACAGATCCAGTTTGTTGTTATTCTGATCGTAGATTACTGCGGCATTAGCTGCGCCTGCTACCAGCAGTGCTGGGATCATGGCTGCAAGAACAGTACGTTTCATGCTATTTCCTCATTCAGTGACGTAGAGTTCCGCTTGATTCTCATTAGTGCGGAACTTTCCTTGAGGCGTAATGTCGCATTTGTGATGATGTGATGCTAGTCACTAATTGCATCCATCCGTATCAGTCTTTGCAGCGAGAAACCGACTGTAATTAATTGTGTCCTCGATGAAACTTATTTGATATTGCGACTTCTCTTATTTTGCGAATTATCAATTTACTGCTTTTACTTTCGCGTTGAAAATAGTTGCTCACACCATCAAAAGAAGACATCTCGTTTTAAATTTCGTGACTTATACCCGCACTGAATAAAACATGAGCGTTCGATAATTGCGAGTGTAAATAAAAGATAGGTGAAAGGGCTCGTCACTTTAATTGCAGCGCAAACAAATAGCGGGCGTATTGATAAATCCAGTTTTTTCGATTTCGTTAATGATGAGCGTGAGACATGATTCATCAATAGTCCCTAAAGGATGATATCTAAAAATAAAAGCCGGACAATGCCGGCTTTTATTATCTACGCTTCTCTGCGGTCTAATCTTAGCAGTCTCAGTTCAACACGATAAGACTGGATGACCTGATGTGAGAAACCGTATTAGAACAGCGCGTTACGCGGAGTCCGTGGGAATGGGATCACGTCACGAACGTTTTGCATACCGGTGACATAAACCACCAGACGCTCGAAGCCCAGACCGAAACCTGCGTGTGGCACGGTGCCGTAACGGCGCAGATCGCGATACCACCAGTAGTCTTCTTTGTTCAGACCCATTTCATCCAGACGGGCATCCAGAACATCCAGACGCTCTTCACGCTGTGAACCACCGATGATTTCACCGATTCCCGGAGCCAGAACGTCCATCGCTGCCACGGTCTTACCGTCTTCGTTCATACGCATGTAGAAGGCTTTGATGTCTTTCGGGTAGTTCTTCACGACCACAGGGGACTGGAAGTGCTCTTCCGCCAGATAACGCTCGTGCTCAGAAGCCATATCGACACCCCAGAACACTGGGTTTTCGAACTGCTTACCGCAAGTTTCCAGGATCTTAATCGCGTCGGTGTAGTCAATCTGTGCAAAGTCAGAAGCGATGAAGCGCTCCAGACGTGCAATGGCATCTTTATCTACACGCTCGGCGAAGAACTTCATGTCGTCCATGCGCTCGTCGAGTACTGCTTTGAACACGTACTTCAGCAGTTGCTCAGCCAGGCCGGCAGCATCGTCCAAGTTCGCGAACGCGATCTCTGGCTCTACCATCCAGAACTCAGCCAAGTGGCGAGTGGTGTTAGAGTTTTCTGCGCGGAAGGTTGGGCCAAAGGTATATACCTTAGACAGCGCACACGCATAGGTTTCAACGTTCAGCTGACCAGATACTGTCAGGAACGCTTCTTTACCGAAGAAGTCTTCGCTGTAATCCACGGTGCCTTTATCGGTACGTGGCAGGTTTTCCATATCCAGCGTGGATACGCGGAACATTTCACCGGCACCTTCACAGTCAGAAGCAGTGATCAGTGGCGTAGAGATCCACAGATAGCCGTTCTCATGGAAGAAACGGTGGATAGCTTGTGCCAGGGTGTTACGCACACGGGTCACAGCACCCACGATGTTGGTACGGGCACGCAGGTGGCCGACTTCACGCAGGTATTCAATAGAGTGACGCTTGGCCGCCATCGGGTAAGTATCCGGATCTTCAACCCAACCCAGAACGGTAATAGAAGTGGCTTGCACTTCAAACGCTTGGCCTTGACCCATGGAAGCAACCACTTTACCGGTGACTTCAACAGAACAGCCGGTTGTCAGGCGCAGTACTTCGCTCTCGTAATTAGGCAGAGTATTAGCAATGACAGCCTGCAGCGGGTCAAAACAAGAACCGTCATAAACGGCAAGGAATGAGATTCCTGCTTTGGAATCTCGACGGGTGCGCACCCAACCCTTCACGGTGACTTCACTGTCAACCGGGGCTTGGCCGCGCAACACATCAACTACAGGCATTACGCTCATAATGTTCTCATACTCCAATTTTTGCTTTTTGTTTGGCACTGAATGTGCTCAGCAAGGATAACTGCTTATGTTACCTGCCGATCAGCAGGACTCAAGTACAAATTCCTGCTAATTGTATTTTAAAAGTGCGTTTTGTCGTTTTCAGCATCGATTTGCTGTTTGCGAGACTTTTTAGTCGTGATCTTGGCAGGAGTTGCTGGTTATTTCATTTTTGGTGGTTTATATGTCTGTATCTTGCCTTTATGTCAAAGTAATAGGCTGTAATAATGTTTAAATGCCATTCATTGTTTTGTGTATTTGATGTGTATATAGTGAATCGTGCTAGAGCGCTAAAGTTATGGCTGTTGTTGTTTGGCAGCTTCAGATACAAGGATATAAATGCTCATGAATCAGCACGATATGTGGCTAAACTCTGCCGAAGCGAATGACGTTTCATCTTATTTTTCAGGTCGTTACCGTCAGGTGATGGACTGGTTCTTCAGCCGTGATCCTAAACATTGGCCGGTGTATCAAGACCCCGGATTCCAGCAAATCAATGCTTTTCGTCAAAAACATCTCGCTCCAGCCGAGCGGTTGGGCGCTTATCCGCAAGGGGAGCGTTTTTTTGCCGAGATTGAATCTCTCAGTGCGGTAAAACCGGGAATGCACCAGCCGGGGAGTGGCCCTGATCCGCTGCTGACCTTTGCGGCGGCGATGTCTAAAGATTGGGAAAACCCAAGTTCTGTCGAGAACGTCATCACGATGCCGTGTGATCCGGCGGTGTATGGCGCGATGATGTGCTCGCTGGCTAACCCGAATTTGGCGTATTGCGAATATGCGGGGATGGCGGACCATTTGGAAAAAACGGTGATCCGCCAAGTGGCGACGTTGGCGGGGTATGATCCCGCACAAGCGACCGGGGTTTTCACCCAAGGCGGTACGTTCTGTAACCTGTACGGCTATCTGCTGGGTATTCGTAAATCGCTGCCTGAAGCGCGGACCTTGGGGATGGGGGTCGATCAGGATTATCGCATCATCAATTCCCAAGGTGGTCACTACTCCAACATGACGAACTTGTCATTGCTGGGGGTTGATATCCGCCATAAAACCATTCGTATCAAAGTCACCGAAAGTAATGACATCGATTTGGTGGATTTAGAGCGTCAGATGCGTGCTTGCTTTGATGTGCACTGTAAAATTCCGGCCATCATGTTGACGCTGGGTACGACCGATACGTTCGGCGTTGACCGCATCAAGCCCGTATATGATCTGCGTAATCGTCTGTGTGATGAATATGATATTGCGGTGAAACCGCACATTCACGCGGATGCGGCAGTTGGTTGGTCGATGCTGTTCTTCCTTGATTATGAGTTTGATCGTAACCCATTGGAGATCAACGAATCGACCTTAGCGGGGATTCGCCATAACGTTGAGCGTTTCCGTGAAGTTAAATATGCCGATTCGTTTACTGTCGATTTCCAGAAGTGGGGATATGTCCCGTACACCTCCAGTCTGGTGATGATCAAAAATCGCGATGACATGCATGCGCTGGAAAACGATCCAGAAAACTTCTCGTATTTTGAGCATGACTTGCAAGGTCAAACTCACTTGCAATCAACCATCGAGTGTTCACGCGGGGCGGCCGGTATGTTTGGGGCGTTTTCGGCGCTGCAGCATATGGGTATTGAAGGCTATCAGATTATTCTGGCGCACTGCCTGCAAAACGCGAACTACTTCCGCCATCAGCTGCAGCAATTGGGCAATGTGAAATTGATGGTGCCGGAAAACCAAGGCCCAAGCGTGGGCTTTAAAGTGTATGACCCAAATTGCGTGCAAGATCCAGAAGCCGAGTTTTTGCTGGAGCAAAGCTGCATGACCGATCCGCAGGCAATGGAGCGGATGAAACGCAATAGCCATTACCACCGTGAGCAGTTTATGCAGCGTGGCAAGTTTGGTCTGTACACCAACTGGGTCGAATTTATTGCGCGTTCGTCTTACAACGCCAAAGGCGCGTATGCCTATATCCCGGGAGAGAAAGCGGTCTTTATGAATCCGGCCACTGGCCGCGAACAAATTGACCAGTTTATTCAGCGGATGAAACAGTTTCGCTGAAGCCGTTCTGTTCAGTCGCGGTTACGCGTTTAACCCATACTGAGTGTTAGCACGGCATTGCCGCTGTAGATTGAGGCGGCAAATCACCACGGTCTTCGCATTCACATTGCTTGTGATAAAGGATGGGATGCGAAGGCCGTTTTTTATTCGTGTTGGCAGGCGGTATGGCTGCAGCGTTCGGCTTCTCGCTGCAGAGAGCAGCTTTCTGCGCTGTGACAAGGGCAAGACTCACCTTCAGCGGCAGCAATCAATGAATTCAGTACGCCACGACACTTACACGGCGATGGGGCTTGCTCGGCGGCGGTGAGCAGGGTTTGCAAAATCCCACATTGCTTATTAGCCGGATATTCATCAGTGCAGCGTTCGCGCAGCATAATGAGTTGCTGCTCTAAGCGGTGTAGCTTATCCAATTGCTGATGCACATTTTGAATATGCTGGTCGATCATCGCATTGGTTTCTGCGCAGCCAAGGGCAGGGTTATCTCGGTAGTTGGCCAATTGCCGGATCTCCGCCAGAGACATATCCAGCGAGCGACAGTGCAAAATAAAATTCAGCTCGGACAAATGCTGGGATTGGTACATACGATAGCCCGACGCATTGCGTGCCGGCGCTGACAGCAAGCCTTCTTTCTCGTAGTAGCGGATAGTTTCGACTTCCGTTCCCGCCTGTCGAGCCAGTTCACCGATTCTCATCTTTCCCTCCGAATTTTCTTGCGAAAAGCCTTGACCCTGAAGTGACTTCAGGGTGTGGAATAAGCATAAAACCTTTCGAAGGAGCCGACAATGACTTCATGCTGCCAGAAAAATAATCAGATGCGCGAGGCTGCCAACGCCGGTACTTGCTGTGCAACGCCTGCGGTAAAGGCCGCACAAAAGCAGAGTGCGGGGACTTGCTGTTCAGTCAGCAAAACCGCAACCACTCAAACCGTCGCCACGGCGCATGAGCACGCGTGCGGCCAACATACTGCTGACCATGACCATGACCATGAC
>PPYF01421241.1_pt1 | contig 81194 bp, 49 predicted proteins | sample 1559871 | NCBI WGS metagenome assembly PPYF01 (sample SAMN08240021, study PRJNA423297) | Human gut metagenome, whole genome shotgun sequencing project.
TAGTTCACTGCAACTCTACTTTTCAAATATACACTTATATTTTGTTGTGATATTTAATACTGCAAATGTAAATGTGTCAAAAGTCAGTAGTAACTAAACTCTCCTCCTTCAGGAAGGAGGGGTGGCTGAAAGCCGGGGTGGTAGGTATACTGCATGGTTGAATATCAATAGCTTATGTGTTTACCTACCACCTCCCCCTACGGGTACTCCTCCTTCCTGAAGGAGGAGAATTTAGTTACTTTTGACTTTTGATACGCCTTCTTTTTGTTTGTGAGATATTACTTCTGTTTTATTTTCGGTTTATCAATAAACCTCCAGCTCGTAGATTCTTGCAGCCTTCAGACTGTTGTTTTGTGTAGACTGTGTAACCAGCAGTCTGACGTAACGTACCGAAGTCGGCTTAAACTGGCGAACTACCGTGTTTTTCTTGTTATCACTCAGTTCATCAATCGTTTTCCATTCTTCGTCCGGACTGTTTCTGCCTTGTAAGAAGCAGGTATGAGTGATAAAGACGCTGCCTTCATTTCCGGCATTTACCAACTTCCATCCACGGATCGTCTGTTCCTTTCCGAAGTCGAAGTCAATGTAGTTGGGAGCCGTGCTTGTATCACACCATTTCGTTTTCACATCACCGTCTACGGCATATCTTGCAACTTCTTTTTCGTTGGTTTCACCGGAACATTTGATTAGTTTGGCTTGTTTCAACAGGTTTGTTTTAGTCGTCGCTTCTTCTCCATTGTCTGCTTTCAAGGCTGTGCGGAACAATTCCGAGGCCGGAGTTACTGCCGGATACTTCTCATTAACCAGCGTTGCGGCAAATAATACGATATCTGCATGATCCGGTAAAGTAACCGTAGTCGCTCCTTTAGGAATATCCATGCCAAACTTGAACATATACGTAAACTCATAAGCCTCATCTTTGTCAGAAGCATGACGGTGAGTGCCGACATAAGCGATTTCTGCATCTTTCAGGAAGCCTTCCGTATGTCCCAGATGCTCCCACTGACCGATAAAACCGGTATAGGAAGGTACGGTGATTTCCTGTGAGTTGTTACCGATGCTGAAGGTAGCAACTGCATCTTCACCGGCAGAGGCTGCCAGGAAATAGATACGGTTGTAAGAATGTCCGGTTGGCAACTGAAGTACATTGCCTTTGCAAGTCAAACCATTGGCAATTTCTTTCTCTCCCAGGCGGAAAGGAATGCCGTCAGCTTTCAGGATGGAGTCGGGGAGAAGTTCTGCTGCATAGCTGTTGCCCGATTCGAAGTTCCCTTCTTTGCGGAAAGCATTCCAACTGAAACATCTGCGATCATAGTCCAAAGGAAGATAAGCGCATGCCGGAGCTTGAAGATCAGCTTTTTTCTTCAGCTTCACTTTAAATGTCTGTATGCTGTAGGGAGCGATGGATACATTCAGCTGGTTCTTGTTGAAGTCAGCACTGCCGATCTCTTTTTCCGTACCGTCTGCAAGTACTGCCTTCTCTATTTCACCGGCGAAGGTGATGGCTGCCTGTTGCGGAGCTGCGCCTCCTGTTTCATATACACGTACTACATATTCATCGGATACTTCCGCTTTTTTCAGCGCTTTGATAACGACTTGATCGTTGCTTGAACGTACAAAAGCAAATTCTTTACCTAGTGTTCCGGCATGTTTCGGACTGCTGAAGGCTTTGATCGGCTGATTCAGAATTTCAGCTTTGATGGCGGTGGCGGGTTTGTCAAGTGCTCCGTTATGTCCTGTGAGGCTATAAGTAAATGTATGGAAGCCGAAGTCCTGGTGATCCTGATAAGCGTAATTTCCTTTTGTTTCCGGTGTATGGAGAAGAGTCAGACGGATGGTATTGTTATCCGGTTTATCCCAGCCATATTTACTGTCATTCAGGATCGATACACCGTAGCTGTTGTTCTTATCGGTCAGGTCTGCCCATTGCTGCGCATATACTTCGTAAGCGGTCTGTACATTATTGCCTCTTTCCACGCTGCCGATTCCCAGATCGTAAGTAGCCTTTTCATTTTCTATATTCAGAGGAAACTCTGCTTTCAGCAGCGTGTTTGTTGACTGCCAGTCTATTTCGTTATAGAAATCTATGCGGTCGGCACGGCTGCCTTCGTAGAGGCGGATGTATTGCTTGAAGAGCGATTTGCCATACTTCTTCTCAATGCAGAGTGCTTTACGGAGTGCGCCGTTTTCCACTAAAGTGATCTTTGCGCCGTCTGTGATGGAGACAGGTTCACGGTCGATGGTCTCTTTCAGGATTTCCCATGCAGGCCATGCGTACGACTTGTTTTCGGTGAAGAGTGCCAGGCGAATCGCTTTTCCATCTTTTACGAGTTCTTTGTTGTTGCGCTTGTCGGTCAGTGAGATGATATCTCCGTTTTTATCCAGTGTGATTTTGTAGACGGAGTTTTCGATGGCTGAGGCGGCTGAAGGAGAGATCGTTTTTTCAGATCCTCCGGTGCGGACATCGTACACTGCATAACTGTTTGCGGGCAGTGACGCTGCAACCAGGATGTGAGCACGTCCGTTCTCGTAACCGATCATTTGCGAAGCGACTTTCTTGCCTTGTGCATTGTATACAGTGAAGCCTTTCGGGGTTTTAGGCTGTTCGAGGATGATCTCTGTCAAGTCCGATACCGGGAAAGCGTTTGCATTATAAAGAACGACAGGCGTTCCTTTCACGCGTGTATCCATCTGTCCGGCAATGGCGTTGACGGAAGAAGTCAGTACTTGTGAGAATTGTTTTAGAGAGATCAGTTCATCGTTCCATGAGAACTCATAGGCACGGGGGATACTCGTTCCCGTCAGGTCATCATGGAATTGATGGAAGATGAAACGTTTCCATGCCTCCGTCAGCGTGTGTTGCGGATAGCTGGCAGTACCCAACCATTCGGCAGCGACCGCCGCTCTTTCTGCTGCATCGCCCAACTGTTCGTTTTGCCGGTTGTACAGCTTCATGGCTGCCTGCGAAGTGTAGCAACCTGTTCCGTGAACATCCATCAATAACTCTCCGTCAAATACCGGCAGTTCCGGGTGATTGTTGAACGGCAGATAATCTTTGAACAACTGATCGCTGGTAGCACTGATCACCTCTACCGGACCATCACCTTTGATTCCCTGTTCTACAGAACGTACCGAACCCAGAGTAGGAGAACCACCGATGTCCCCTGTTCCATAATAGCGGTAGACCGTATTGAGCGGAGTACGTTGGGCTAATTTTTCCAGATCTTTATTCTTCGAGAGATCTTCGTTGTTCCATTTGCGTCCGTAGTCATATCCGTGGGCTAGCATTACTTGTTTGCCGTCAATGCCCTTCCAGAGTCCGATGGTAAACGGATGCTTGCTCTTTCCGTAGAAGGGATGATTACGCCAGTCCAGTTTCTGTGAAGAGAAGCCGATCAGTCCGCAGTGTGCGGCAATGGTGGGAAGCGTCCATCCGAATCCGAAGCAGTCCGGCAGGAAGATATCCGTTCCTTCTTTTCCGAACTCTTGCCGGTAGTACGTCTGTCCGAGCATGATGTTACGGATGGAGGCTTCGACGGAAGGAACCAACACATCACTTGCTTCCCAGCTACTTCCCGCGATATGCCAGCGGCCTTCCTCGATGAATTTCTTCATCTCTTCATACTGTTCGGGATAGTATTCCTTCATCCACGCATACTTCACTCCGCCTTCAAAGTTGAAAACGTATTCGGGATATTTCTTTAGCAGAAATAAGTTCTGACTAATGGTATTCCAGACATATTCGTTGATTGTTGTCTGGATGTCCCAGTTCCACTGGGTGTCGAGGTGGGCGTCCGACACCATATAGGCTTTCACCTTTTTCTTCGCGGTGTCATCTTGTGCATAGCTTCCTCCTGCTAAGGCAAGGGCGAGGGCTACGGCAATTACTTTTTTGTTCATCATGGTTTATTTTTAACAAGTTTAGTAGTTTACAAATTTATACAAAACTAATGGAATTAATTCTATTAGGGTTTAGAATAGTACTTCTTTATGGAAATGGCACGGATATTTACCTTTTTGGCACCACTTTACATCTAGAAAGTATTCTTGTCCGGTTCGGGCTGCATCTTGTCAGTCATAAAGAATGATTGCTCAAGAAGCTTTTTGTCATTCAAAACGTGTCCAAATATAGCGGATTTCGAATGATTAGCTGTCCTTTGTAGTGCCAATATGTAGGCAAATATATTTTGTCTGTTCAGAGTACTCTATGGATAATTAGGGTATAAGATAAGTAGCTGATTATCATTCTATAATATATGTTTGTGAACAATGAAAGTACAGCAGGTGTCGGCAATGACAAACCAGTGTCAATACTCTCTGACCATTTTATCTTATCATGTTTTTTAGATGTTGCGGTAATAACTCCAATGATATGCTCTCCATTTGTTTCCCGGTCATTACGTTTATTGCAGTTGATGTAGAAAAGAAATTTACAATGATTCTTTTAGTGTTTGTTGATAAAATAGCTTTTCTTGCATAACTTGGTTATATAAACTCAAATTCCCGTTCTCCATGTTCCGGCATGCAGATGAGCTGCATAATCTCCAAAGTGGCATGAGATTTCATTGTGATAAGGTTGCCTGCACCTTTTATCTGTATTTCTTAATAATGTGATGTCTGGATACATTCCATAGTTATCCCAATATGTGTCTGTTAGTAGGCCGGGACCTGTTATGTCTAAAATCTCCTGTTGCGATTTTAAGATTATTGTGGCTCTTTCTGCCATTTCATCCATTATTCTGCGTAAAAAAGGATGTTTAGGGATTCCACCGAACATATAGTTGGCTATTCGAAGTCGATATCTTAAATTCAAGGCTTCTTGCTCTGCCTGGCAGACAATTTTCTCTTCTCCTAAAACCAAATTATACTTTCTCAACTCATCAAGTGGCTTTAAACTTAACATATCTAAATCCATATAGAATCCTCCATAGAGGTATACAAGGGCTAATCTTAAGAAGTCTGCTTTTTGTACATTGTGATAGAATGCATTATAGGCTTCGATGTATTCAGGTAAATCTTGATTTAATATATCCTGTGCATCATCCTTATTATATAGGCGGATATTCCAGTCCGGATGATTGACTTGTATTTCTTGTTTGCATTTCTCGAATAGTTCGGGGAACGGTTCATCTTTGCGTAGAAAGATAAGGTGTATATTCTTAGGGATCATTATTTATTTTATTTTTAAAGGTTACTTACCAAACCAGGTACCAAAGAAATAGTGTATGGCATGAGCCTGATTGATACGCTCTTCCATTTCTTCAGGAATCTGGTTGTTTTTTATTTTCTCTACCTCCCATTGTCCGATAGGATATATTGTCTTTGATTCGAGGATACGTATGTCTTCTTTATGTGGAAATGCGTTGAATGCATGCGTTAGCAAGAAAGGGCCTGTGGAATCCAGTATATCAAATCCGTTATTAACAACTTTCCCACCGGAATGATTGATTAACCTTTGGCATACAAAGTTGATAAAATCATTATCGGGTGTTGAGGCCATGAAAGCGTTGCAAATGATATATTCAAAACCAAAGCGTTTAGCATGCCAGTCGGGTTCCTTACCTACGATAAAATCCGATCCTTCTAGTAAAAACTCAATATTTTCGAGGCACTCGAAATCCATGTCTACGTACAATCCTCCATAAACTTTCAAGAGAAGATAGCGTATAGCGTCTGCTCTTTGTATGTTACAAGGATATGCATCATACTTCTCCAAAAAATCAGGGAAATGTTTGTGGACAAATTCCCTGTTCATTTCATCTGTCCATAGGACATATTCCCAATTCGGAAGATATTCTTTCCATGTTTGTGGTAGTTGGTCAAGAGGAAAAGGTATATCTTTTCTTTTCCATGTTTGGTGGATAATTCTTGGGATTCTTAAATAGTTCTCCATAGTTTTATTGTTGAAATATTTTCTTCTCTTTTATCTTTTCTCTTCTGTGTCGAATGATCGTTTTTTCGTTTTTTAACATGTCTGGGGTATAGATTTGTGGTTGATAATATGCCTCTTCCAGTTTTTTAAACTTTCCATCCGGCATTATCTGATATTTAGTATCTATACGTTGCCCTTTCAGGTTATCGAGGTGTATAAAATTTTTCTTTATACTATCGAACTGAATGATGTAATTATTATCAGGAAAGTTCAACTGTTGAACATTCACCGTAAAATCTTTATTGATTTGTGCTTCCATGGTTCTAGCTTTGCTGCATGTTCCAGGCCATTCACAAATGGGAATGTAGTCAATGATTGCTCCTGCAAAATTGAATGTAACTAACCAATGTTTATCCATATCGTGAAGAGCTGACCAAGTTCTGACTATTCCCATGATATATTTTCCATTAGTATCTTCAATGAGAGAAAGAACTGTTTCAATGGGAGGTCTCTTGTCTCTTTTGTCAAGATTAGCATAGAATGGAGAATTGCTTATTCTATAAGATGTACCTTGAGTTACTGCTCTCGTATGTTCAAAATCATCACGAGAGATACTGTTGTTGTCTTGGTAAACAAAGAATGAAATATCATAATTGATGGGTAGCTTTAGGAACTCATTTTTTGAAAAGACATAGAATACACGTTGCAAGTTCTTTTCTTTTATATCTGATAGCTTCACTAAAGAAGTGACTTTGTAGCTGTTTTGGCCATACATAGATAGTCCGCTTGCCATTATTAATATAATTAAAAATGCTACTTTTTTCATGGTTGATTATTATTTATAGATGATGATAGAGTCCACGGTAAAAGTGGACTCTATCGTTTCGTTCTAGGTTATACATTTTTATATTATAAAGATGTTGTATCATATTTCCCACCGTCGTTGGGTCTTACTTGAGTTACAGTATAATATCTGTTAGCAACCTTTGTGCTTCCCTCTAGCTTTAAATTTTCGGTTTTGTAGTAAAGGCGATTAATGTTGCTACATCCATCATCAGAGTTGGAAGTTGCATTATCCATAAATGTATAGTAATACTGTTGTCGTGAAGTATCATATCCTCTTCCTGTAACTACAATAAAATGGTCTGTACCGTCGATGTTTGGATTTAAATCGAGATCATAATCCACTCCTACTATGATAACTCGTTTTGCATTGAGATGTTTATCGATACATTCAATTGCATTTTTGTAGTTTTGAGCTGGATCATTTCCCCAGTTTGTTAATAATCCATTTGCAGAATCAACTAGCTTAAAAACATTTAAGCTACTTCCGTAATTGGATAATCCATATTTTTTAGTGTTTCTTTGCAAAGACTTAAGCAATTAGCTCCTTCTCTCCAACCAACAAACCTACTTTTGTCCATTAATTCTATTGGATCTTTGGGAACGGGTTTGTCTCCACCTCCAGGTTTCGGACCATCACCGCTAGTTCCTCCACCGCTAGTTCCTCCACCGCTAGTTCCTCCACCACTAGTTCCACCACCAGTCCACCCGCTACCACTTCCCCAATCTCCACTTCCCCAGTGTCCGCTTCCCCAATACTCGCCAGAACCACTACCGCTGCCGGAACCATTACCGGAACCGAAACCTGATCCGCTACCGTAGATAGTTACGTCCGGTGTCATCCATCCAATGCCACATACATAGACGGTGGTATCTAAGGCTCCTTGGGCATTAAGCCGTTGATAAACTTCTTCTGTCATGCAATCATTGGGACCTGTACCTGCCCCTGAATTGTAACTGGAGATCAATATGGTTTGGTTGATCCCTCTTAATTTTAATTTCTCCGCTTTACTTTTCTTTTCCATAATACATGATAATTTTAGTGTTTATAAATAAAGTCGTTTCTTTTGGATGCATAGATAAGTTTATACACTTGTTTAAGTTGAAATCAATTGATACATATCACCCCATGATAAAGAAGATATTCTACTTCCGTCAGAATTAATTTGTAAGTTTGTTCTTTATCTTTGCTGATTTCAGATGAAAAACAAGGTAGCAATTCGTTGAACAGACATTCAAATGTCTTCTCTTCTTCTATGAGAATCAGAATATTATAACATAAATCGTTAATAAGCACTTCTTTAAAACCCTCATATAGCAGACATGGAATGCATACTATATCAAAGTGGTCTGAATGGCACTCTTTGTTTATACGTTCTTTAAGCAGTTTTTTTGCTTCTGTCGGCCAGGGTTCCGGAATTTCGTAAATGGATAGGTAGGGATTTCTATTAATAGTAAATATGGCTTGTTCCTCTTTTCCGGCATTTAGAAACATGAAATAGGAAGATGAGCATTTCTCCCAATCATACAGATCGGTATAAGATAGCTTTTCCCATTTTTTGGACAAAGAATGAAGATAATCTTGATAGGATGCAATACACATTTGTACACTCAAATCGGGGAAGGTAGTATTTTTAGCCTTGTTTTGCATTCGCTTATGATTATTCGCGAACAATTCTACTACTCTATTGTAATAGTCAGGATATTTATTTAATAGAGTTTTGCTAAGTAAATCACAAATCCGTTGGTTCTTTTTATGTCCGCCGATGATATGTAATAGTTTGGCTTTGTCGTATAGATAAAAATTACAGAAATCATCATAAATGTATCCATTGTCACGAACGCTGTGATCAAGGACTGTTGCCACAGGTTTGTTATAACTGTTTGACTGGGCATAAAACAATATTTGTTCAAAGAGGATATTGTTATTTATGTGAATATCTTTGCTGTTTATATCATTTAAATGGTTTGATTCGATAAAGTTAAATGCAGTCCGGCAGTATTCAGCTATAAACTCCAAGTCATTTCCTCCGATAATTCCTGCATTATATGACATGATAGAGTCTTTTTCTAATTCTTTTTTTAGGAAGGATGGCATTAATAAATCTTTTTGTAGAATATGATTCATCATACTTTTATAATAACTGCTTCCTATTTCTTTGTTCTGAGCAATCAATTCACTCATCTCTATGGTGTTGTCTAGTTTATTAGGCAAATATACATCTCCGTCTACATGTATGAAGGGTTCTTTTTGGAGTGAATAGGTTAATAACTTGGGATATGCCCAATGAGGTTCAGGGCAAGTTAGATTGTCGTATTGAATGATGATATCTGTATACGGTAGTTTCAATTGTTCGGCAAAGATTTCATATCCATGGGAATCGGTATATAAAACGATATTTTGATAGTTGTCTTTTAAAGAAAGACAACTTAATGCCCATGACATTAAATGGTATTGTGGATTCATCCATCCAAAACTATTGTCTAACAATGAATTATTTCCATGCCAAAAGGTTTGTACTATTTTCATAACTATTGATTTGTTGTGTGTTATTTCTATAGTGATAAAATTAGTAATAATGTGGAGGAAAAGGTCCTTCAGATAGGGCTAATTCGCATGGTTGGCGCAAATGTTTACTTTTTTGGCAGTGAAATATGTTTTTTGTGCATCAATCTTGATAAATATAAGAACTGCAAGGATCAGCACAACCTCTGTTCATTCAGAATTGTGTAATCCTTGCAGTTTTATTTATGTCGGGTAGAAAGAAACAGTTTGTTTAGGGCAGCGGATCTGCGGCAGCAGGTTTCTTCGGATTGTAGATAGCCATACCCACCTTGGAATCTGCGCAACCATAATACAGGTACCATTTATCCTTATAATAAACCATCCCTTCGATGAACACCGTTCCGTCTACATACTGCCCGCTCTTTTCGAAACTATCCATCGGGCGGAAGAACGGTTCGTCGAGACGGGTGATGAAACGGGTCGGGTCATTGGCGTCGAAGAGGGCTTGTCCGGCAGCGTAAACATTGGCGGTATAGCGTTTGTCGCCTCTGCTTGCACTGTTCTTACCATTATACAGAAGTACGATTCCCTTTGGAGTATAAATAGCTGGAGGACCGCATTCCGTCAGCTGGCTGTCGAAGTGTCCGTCACGGGGTGAAAACAGTTTTCTCAGCGAGCCGTCCGTATTTACGTATGGAGTCCAGTTGACTAAATCTTCGGAAGTGGCGGCAAACACATGTTCCTCTCCCCAATACATGAAGTATTTTCCGTCGATTTTCTTGATCACCTGTTTCCCATTGACAACTTCAGTCAGAATGGAGCCGGACTTGCATCCTAAATTGAAGAACTTGCCGTCATACGCTTTGGCAAAAGCGGGACCGTGCTTTGTCCAGTCTTTCAGATTGCGGGAAGTGGCTATTGCCAGACGCGGAATGTGGCGGTTCCATTGCGTATAGGTCATCACATACAGTCCTTCTGCTGTGACGGCGATACGCGGGTCTTCGCATCCGCCCGGCCATTCCAGTTCCTTTTGAGTATCGTTATCCGGATAAAATACCGGGGTCTTTTCCCGCTTGAAGTGAATGCCGTCACTCGAAGTGGCGTATCCGAGACGTGAGGTACGGTGACCGATACCGACACCGGATTTATCTTCTGCCCGATACAGCACGACAATCTTGCCGTCATGCAGGGTAGCTGCCGGATTGAAAGTGTCATTGGATTCCCATGCAACGTAATCCTGTGTCATCGGACAATAGAATTTCGTGTTCTCTACAGGAGATATCACCGGATTAGCTCCCTGTGGTCGTTCGAAGCCTCCGAATGCCCAGTCGGGTAATACGTTCTTTTTGTCGTTGGAAGGTTGTCCCAAGGCGGTACAAGTCATCATGGTTGTAGTAACCAGAAATAAAAAGGTTGATTTCATATTATATAATTATTATTGGGGGAGTATATACTCTCTACATATAAATTAAAAAATAAAAATTTGCTGTCATCTGTCACATAAATGGGGCAAATAGATGATTATGTGATTGTTATGAGGTGACGGCAAGGTGTGATAGCAGAGTGACAGTAGTTTTGCTGTCACTGTGGCATCGCGGAGACGCTTACGGCGAAGAAGGTCGGTTTCTGCGCCTTGATACCAAAGTTTCATCGGCGAGAAACTAAAGTTTCAGCGGTGAGAAACTATGGTTTCATCAGTGAGAAACTTTAGTTCCAGCGGCTTGAAACTTTAGTTTCAAAGGCATGGAAACTCTTGTTTCATACAGTGAAACGATTGGTTCCAAAGCATGGAACTATCGGTTTCACCGTATGAAGCAGTTATCTTATAAGTAAGATGGAGTAGAGACTACTGAATGCTGTTCAATAAGTCCACTTTGCCTTCATTGACCAGTTTGAGGATCAGCTCTCCGAACAACGTATTCTGCCATGCAAACCATGCACGGGTAAAGTTTTTCGGGTCGTTTTTGTTGAATGATTCGTGCATGAAGCCGGTACCTGCATCCGTATCCATCAGCATTTTGATGCAAGTTTTGATTTCTGCGTCATTCTGGCTGGTGAAGGCTTTCATCATGATACTCATGGGCCATATCATGTCATATCCGATATGCGGACCTCCGATACCTTCCCCGGCACTGCCTTTGAAGAAGTAAGGATTGTCTTCGCTCCATACAAACTTGCGGGTATTCTGATAAATCGGATCAGTCACTTTGACGTCACCCAGATAAGGCAAAGCGATGAGACTCGGCACGTTGGCGTCGTCCATCAGTAGCTGATTGCCGAAGCCATCTACCTCGAAAGCATAAATCTTACCGTATTTCGGATGGTTGCAGACAGCATATTTCTTTAATGCTTTTTCTACTTCATCCGCCAGTGCGGTACATTCTTTGGCCAGCGCCGGTTTCTTGTTCACGGTGTTCAGAATTTCGGCAGCTTTGCGCAAGGAAGTGACGGCAAAGAAGTTGGAAGGAACGAGGAACTGGAAAGTTGTAGCGTCATCCGAAGGGCGGAAAGCGGAAGCAATCAGTCCGACAGGTTTTACCGGATTGCCCCAGCCGTCATTGGTCATGGTGTCGAGTGCGCGTTCGGTCTTACGCTGGAATCTGTACGGGCCTTTCGCGTCGTCCTTACGCTGCTGTTCCTTGAACGTCTTCAGCACATTTGCAATGGCCTGCAACCATTCGTCGGAGAATACGCTGGCATCGCCCGTTGTTTTCCAGTAATGGTATGCCAGGCGGATCGGGTAGCAGAGAGAGTCGATTTCCCATTTGCGTTCGTGAAGTTCCGGTTTCATGTCCGTCAGGTCGCTCATCCATTCGCCTCCTTCGGAGTTCATGTTGAAGGCGTTGGCGTACGGGTCGATATTGATACATTTAAACTGGCGGTTGATGACTCCTGCCAGCATCTTTTTCAGTTCGGGGTCTTTATTGGCAAGCTGCACATATGGCCATACCTGCGCACCGGAGTCGCGGAGCCACATGGCGTGGATGTCTCCGGTGTATACAAAAGTGTCCTCTTTTCCGTCGAAGTGAACGGTAGTGTCCAGTGTGTTCGGGAAACAGTTCTCGAACATCCATGCCAGTTTCGCATTGGTCAGTAGTTGCTTGATGTGGTCAATCTGCCGTTCCACTTCCTGCGATACGAATAAGCGCTTGGAGGCTTCGGGACGGTTGGTCTGGTAATTATTGACCCGGGTATTGTCTTGCTGGGTCACAAATTCGCGGTTTTCCATTGCTTGCACGCCGGCAGCGCCCGAAAGTGCTGCGCAGAGGCAAAGTGTTTTGGTTATATTCATGGTAATTGTTTTTTTAATTCATGTAAGGGTTAATAATCAATGTTTTATTTCTCGATTTCAGCGAACAGCTCAATCAGGCAGGCATTATCAAGCAGCCATTTATAAGGTTCCTCGTTATGTCCCGACCAGTCTCTGCCCAGTAATCCGTTGGCATCCCGGTAGTTTCTCCATGCGTGGAGCGCGTTCTCTGCCATCGCACGGACATAAGTCGGGTTGTGGTCAATCTTCTCCAGCGCCTTGAAGCCTCTGAACAGAATCACGTTAAACCACGACATATCCTTGTGTACCTTGACTGACGGGTCTTTCTTATCTGCTTTCGAACGGAAAAAGGCATCGGTTCCCGCGGCTGTCTTCTGGGCATCGCGCAAGTAATCCTTGTCTCCTGTCTCTTCGTACAGCAATACGCCTGCCTGAATCATTTGTCCACTGTTGTAGGCGTACTTGTCTTTCGAGACTTTTCCTTTCAGGTTGATATTGTCCCAGTAAAGGAAGTCGTCGGGATCACACAAGTGTTTTCTGGTCCATGCGTAAGTTTCCTTGGCCTTGTCCAGATACTTTTTGTCCTTCGTCAGACGATATAGCTTGACGCCGAGTACTGTTGACGGGGCATTGGAGCAGGTGTGCTTCGCTTCTTTCTGCTGTTCGCACCAGAAGATTCCTCCGCCCAGTTCATCGCTCCAGCCGCTGTAGATGTATTCGTACAGGGCAATGGCCTTTTTCAGATAGTCGGCCTTCTTTGTGAGGCGGTAGTAGTCGCAATAATCCAGTGCGATCCAGATGTTGTCATCGTAGTAGCGTCCATGCTGACCGTATTTGACTGGGTACGACTGATAGCATGCCGGAAGGCGTTCTCCGTCCCAGTACTGTTCCAGTCCCGGCAGGATACGCTTTTCCAGTATCGTCTTGTACTTCTTGTCTCCGGTAGCCTGGTACATGGCTACGCAACCGGACATCATCCCTGAGTAGGGCCACAGAAAGGAGGCCTTCAAGGTTCCGTTCTGCTGTGCTCCGCCCGCCAGATAAGTGATTTTCTGGTCGGGATTCACGGGATATGTTTCGGTAAGCAGCCCGTCTTCCGTCTGATATAAATTCAGAACATTGTCGAGGATAGAGTCGGCAATGGACACGAAAGGATGATTTTTCACCGTTTTTCCGGAAGCGGAAGCGAGGCAAAACAACATACAGGCTACAAAACATATATTTCTCATATGGGTATCAGATTATTTAATGAAGTATTCGGGGTTATTTTTGCTGACGTTGGTCAAACACCAATTCCACTTTTACAGGGAAATGGTCGGATGGCGTACGTGCTTCATAAGCCTTAATGGTGATCTCTTCCGGACAATCTCTCACGTCCTCCTTTTTACTGTTTTCCCGTACACTCCGATAGGTATCTGTCAGCACACCGTATCTCTTGACGTGGAAAGAAGGTGAAACGAAGATATGGTCGATGCGGCTTTCGGTAAAACTGTTCGGATCGAAGTTGTTGAAAGTTCCGTTGAGCGCATATCGGTAGTCGCACTTCTCGTAAGAATCACAGAGGACGCCTTTGCTGACAAATGCGTCGTAGGACTGGTGGGTCTGGTCGACGTTGAAGTCTCCCGTCAGGATAGCCGGCAGATTCTTGCCTCTTCCCAGCTCTTTCATCTTTTCCTGTACGAGGAAAGCGCTCTCCACACGGGCTTTCTTGCCGATGTGGTCCATGTGGAGATTGAAGAACAGAAACTCGAAACCGGTATCTTTGCATTTGAAGTGCCCCCAGCTGCAAATGCGAGGCAATACGGCATCCCAGCCTTTGCTCGGCATGTCCGGAGTTTCCGACAGCCAGAAATCTCCTTTCTCTACGATGTCGAATTTGTCGGTGCGGTAGAAGATAGCGGAGTGTTCGCCTTTATCTTTACCGTCGTCGCGGCCTACGCCGATATAGTCATAACCGGGAAGGGCTTCTTTCATATCTTTCAGTTGGTGAAGGAAGCATTCTTGTGTGCCGAAAATATCGAAGTCGTGGTATTGCACGATCTGGGCAATCACCGGATAACGCTGTCCCCATCCGTCTCCACGGGCGGAGTCGGAACCGTTGGCATTTCTCAGGTTGTAGGAGGCAACGGTGAGCGAAGTAGGCTGATAGCTCTGACAGTTGCAGAAGACTATCGCTGCAAGAACGATAAATAAAAGGTTTCTTAGTTTCATGTTTTCTTTAGTTTGTTTGGATTAGATCATTCATTAAAGCATTCAAAAGTACGACATTTTATTCAAATGAAAGGGAATAGGGAATATCTTTTTCAGTCGTTCCCCGCTGTTTGTTCGGCGTAGGACTCATCTGATACTGGATATTCGCTCCTTTCAGTAATTGGTCGTGCGTCAGATAATTGCGGGTGAATCCCTTGCCATTTACCTTCATATCCTTCACATAACGGTTGTCGGTGTTATTGTTGCTTGCTTTTATTGTGACGGTTTTTCCATTTTCCAGATGCAGCTTGGCTGACTTGAAAAGGGGAGTTCCCAGAATGTACTGATCTGTTCCCGGACAAACGGGGTAGAATCCTAAAGCCGAGAAGACATACCAGGCAGAAGTCTGACCGTTGTCTTCGTCACCGCAATATCCGTCGGGGCCTGCCGTGTAGAGCTTGTCCATGATTTCACGAACCCAGTGCTGGGCCTTCCAAGGTTCTCCCGAATAGTTGTAAAGATAAACCATGTGCTGGATAGGCTGGTTGCCGTGAGCGTACTGTCCCATGTTCATTACCTGCATTTCACGCATTTCGTGGATCATGCCACGGCTTTCCATACCCTGTTTGCCCGGAATGACAAAGACGGAATCCATCATGTTGTTGAATTCTTTCTTGCCTCCCATCAGGTCGATCAGTCCTTGCGGATCATGGAATACGCAGAAACTCCAGTGCCAGCTGTTGCCTTCGCAGAACTCGCCGCTCCAGTCTACTGCATCAAATTTGGGGTTGAACACACCTTTGTCGTCTTTGCCTACCATCAGTTTGCGTTTCGGGTGGTAGACGTTCTTGTAGTTCAGTGCACGTTGTTTGAAGATGTCGATCTCGCTTGCCGGTTTGCCCAGTTTCTTGCCTAGCGTGTAGATGGTCCAGTCGTTGTACGCATATTCCAGCGTACGGGCAACATTCTGTCCTATACCGATATTGTTGGGGACATAACCCAGTTTGTTGTAGGCGTCGTATGCAAGGCGGCCCGAAGCTGTGCCGCGGAGATGGGCGTTTGCGTCATGTTTCAATGCTTCCCAAAGTGTTTCGATGTCATATCCGCGCAGTCCTTTGATATAGGCGTCGGCTACTACGGAAGCGGAGTTGTTGCCGACCATACAGTCACGGTGTCCGGGACTTGCCCATTCCGGAAGGAATCCGCTTTCAAGGTACGCATTGACCAGCCCTTCCTGCATCTTCTGATTCATGGACGGATACATCAGGTTCAGGAATGGGAACAGACAGCGGAACGTATCCCAGAAGCCGGTATCCGTAAACATATAGCCCGGTAGCACTTTTCCGTTGTAAGGGCTGTAGTGTACGACCTGTCCTTTGGCGTCTATTTCATAAAAGCTGCGTGGGAACAGCATCGAACGATAGAGGCAGGAATAGAAAGTGCGCAGATTGTCGATATTATCGTCTTCCACATCTACTTTGCTCATTTCACGGTTCCAGATGTCTTTTCCTTTAGTGACCAGCTGGTCGAAACTATCCTTGCCCAGTTCTTTGAGATTCAGTTCCGCCTGCTCATAACTGATAAAAGAAGAAGCGACACGTGCGTGAACGATCTCCCCTTTCTGGGTAGCGAATCCGATGATCGCTCCGGTATGGTTGCCCTGAACTTCTGTTTCGTTCGGGAGAATGTTGTTCTCTTTCACGCCGGAAGTAAAGGTAAACGGTTTGTCGAACTGGATGACAAAGTAATTCTTGAAGTTCTCCGGCACTCCGCCGCTGTTCTTGGTAGAATAACCGATGATCTTGTTTTCTTCCGGAATCACCTTTACATAAGAGCCTTTGTCGAATGCGTCGATAACGACATAAGCGTTCTTGGTTTCCGGATACGTGAAACGGAACATAACGGCACGCTCCGTCGGAACGAGTTCCGTGGTAACGTCGTGGTCTGCGAGATACACCTTATAATAATAAGGTTTGGCAATCTCCGCTTTGTGCGAGAACCAGCTGGCGCGTTGGTCCTGGTCGAATACCAGTCCGCCTGTGATCGGCATGATGGAGAACTGACCGTAGTCGTTCATCCACGGGCTGGGTTGATGTGTTTGTTTGAAGCCCCGGATTTTGTCGGCATTGTAGGTATATGCCCAACCGTCGCCCATTTTACCGGTTTGCGGTGTCCAGAAGTTCATTCCCCACGGCAGTGCCGTAGCCGGATAGGTATTTCCGGTCGATAACTCAAACTTGGACTGCGTTCCTACCAGCGTGCTGACATAGTCTACCGGATTCTTGACGGCAGAAATTTGCATGCTGTACAACACCGCACCTCCAATAAATAACAGGTGTTTAAATGAAAAATGTGTTTTCATGAACAAATGAATTTATGAATAAAATTAGTTTCTGTGACGAAAATAGAGAGAAAAGGAATGCCGCTACCGGAAGTCGAAACACTAAATCGCCCTGTGGCGCTATAATTAACCAAACTGGCACGCATTCTTACATATATTCTGCGCCAAAAAAGTGCTGGAAAGTTTTTTTGTTTACCTTTGTCATATTGCAAATCTAAGGATTCTATGCCATGAAAAAACATTGTATTTTACTTTTCTTCTGCTGCCTTAATCTGCTGATGAATACAGCCGGTGCCTATAATCTGAAGCAGGTTGCTGACAAAGAATATATGTCCAACAGCTCTATTACTTCTCTGTGCCAGGACGACAAAGGACTGATGTGGATCGGCACTTGTGACGGACTCAATATCTATGACGGTCAGGAGATCGAAGAGTTTAAGACCCGTGACAAGGAGGATTACTTATCCGGCAATCAAATTGATAATATTATCTATACCGGCAACGATACTTATTGGTTCCAGACCTATTATAGCCTGATTCGTCTGGACCGTAAAACGAACTCCATTACACGCTTTAATGAGTTTCAGAAACTCTTCTTGATGAATAAGGATAATCATGGCACCTTGTTTATCATTAAAGACACCAACTGCATCTATTATTTTCATAAGAAGGAAGGCATCTTTAAGAAAATCAATGTGACTGGTATCCCGATATCGGATGTCATTACTTTCTTCTTTGATAAAAATAACCGTATGTGGGTGATGATGAAAGGGTATAATCGGTGTTATGACCTGCAACAGGACCCTCTGACGGAGAATATCACTTTAGTATCGCAGAAAAGCGGTTTGGATCATCACACGCCATTGATTTGTAGCTTTTACGATGACGCCGCCGTTTACTACGTGGATAAAGAATACAATCTCTATGCCTTTCATATTGAGAGTAAAAAGAATGAATTTATAGCTAACCTGGGAGCGAACATACAGGCGCATGACAAGATTTCCTCCATTGTTAAATATCATGATAGCTTTTTTGTCGGCTTAATGATGGACGGTGTTCTGACGTTGGAAAAACAAAAGGGCAGCGGTGAATATCAGATTCAGACCTTACCTATAAATAGCGGAACATTCAGCCTGATAAAAGACCGCTTTCAGGATGTTGTCTGGATTGGTACGGATGGGCAGGGCGTTTATCTTTACTCAAATCCTCTTTATTCTATAAAATCGGTGGTACTGAATAACTATACCGAAAAGATAGAACGGCCCGTGCGTGCTTTGCTGCTTGACAAGGAGCGTACTTTTTGGATCGGTACCAAAGGGAATGGAATACTTAAAATTTTTGATTATGAGGTACAAAAGAATATCTCGGACTGCCGCTCGGAGATACTGACAACATCGAACAGCGGTTTAGGCAGTAATGCGGTCTACTGTATCAGAGAAAGTAACCGTAACTTGCTATGGATCGGTGATGAAGAAGGACTGAACTTTTATTCGTATCGTGAACGCCGTATCAAGAAACTTCCTCTGTGGATTGATAATGAGGAATTCAAATACATACATGATATTTATGAAACGGAGGACTCGGAATTGTGGCTGGCCAGTGTGGGGATGGGAGTAGTCAGAGCGCGTATCGGAGGTACACCGGATCATCCGGTTCTTGAAAAGTTACAACGATATGTGGTCAATGGCGGAGAGTTCGGCTCTAATTACTTCTTTACGATCTGCAAGGGGGACAGTCTGAACCTGTTGTTCGGCAATATGGGATACGGGGTATACCGCTTCAATGAAACGATCAACGGATTGGAACCGCTGACCACTCATAAGTATGAGAATATGAACTTGAACAAGGTAGTACCTATTATAAAAGATGATGCGGACAATTATTTGATCGGTACTACTTATGGAGTCATTAAGTATGCCTCAGAAAACTCTTATCAACTGTTTAATGCGAAAGACGGTTTTCTGAACAGTACTATCCATGCCATTCTGAGGCATTCGTCCGATAACTTCTGGCTGAGTACGAATCAGGGATTGATTAATTTTGATACCAAAAGAAATGTATTCCGCTCTTACGGCTTTGGCGACGGGCTTAAAGTCGTCGAATTTAGTGACGGAGCTTCCTACAGAGACCCGCAAACGGGTATACTGTTTTTTGGAGGAATCAACGGCTTTGTAGCTATTCAGGCAGACGGACGTCCCGAACAGCTTTATATGCCTCCCATCTACTTTGACAAACTCTCTATCTTTGGAGAACAATACAATCTTGGAGAGTTTATCACCCGTAAAAAAGAGAATGAAGTACTGAATTTGAAATACGACCAGAACTTCTTTGCCGTTTCATTCACCTCTGTCGATTATCTGAACGGAAATAACTGCACCTATTCTTATAAACTGAAAGGATTGAGTGACCAGTGGATTAATAATGGTAAAGAAAGTTCTGTCTCTTTCACGAACATGGCTCCCGGTGAGTATACGTTATTGGTGAAGTACTACAATAGTGTATTCGATAAAGAAAGTGAAGTCTATTCTTTGTTGATACGGATCGGTGACCCGTGGTACGCCTCTTGGTGGGCATATCTCATTTATTCTTTATGTCTGCTTATGATAGCCGCCATGCTGGTACGTTCATTCATTCTCCGCACCAAACGGAAAAAGCAGGAACTGCTGAATGAAATAGAGAAACGCCATCAAAAGAATGTATTTGAGTCGAAACTTCGTTTCTTCACTAATATAGCTCACGAGTTCTGTACCCCGTTGACTCTTATCTACGGTCCTTGCGGACGTATCCTTTCATCAAAAGGACTCAGTAAATTCGTAGTCGATTATGTTCAGATGATTCAGACGAACGCGGAACGTTTGAATAACCTGATTCACGAACTGATCGAATTCCGCCGTATCGAAACCGGAAACCGGGAAGTGAGGATCGAAGCCCTGAATGTATCTTCCTTAATGAAAAATACGGCAAAAACCTTTGTCGATATGGCTAAATCCCGGAATATCACGTTCCTGAGCAAGATACCCGAGCAAGTTTCCTGGAACTCAGACAAAGGTTTTCTGAATACTATTATTATCAATCTGATATCCAATGCCTTCAAGTATACTCCGGATGGGAAAAGTATCAAAATAGAAGTGGATACCAACGATGAAAACCTGCTGGTTCTCCGGGTTGCTAATGAGGGAAGTACGATTAAAGAAGAAGACTTTCAATATGTTTTCAACCGTTATGCTATCCTGGATAGCTTTGAAAATCAGGATGAAAAGAACTTCTCCCGTAATGGGCTGGGACTTGCCATTTCCTACAATATGGCGAAATTGCTGAATGGTACGCTGAAAGTGGAAAATACGCCTGACGACTGGGTATTGTTTACTTTGTCATTGCCTCCGCTGGAAGTGACTACCGGCGTATCGTCTTCTAAACGAATCACTTCGGAATACATTCCAAAAATAGAGTCGCAACTGGTGCTGAAACTTCCTCACTATGAATTTGACAAGATGCGGCCTACATTGCTGGTGATTGATGATGAACTGGAAATGTTGTGGTTCATCGGGGAAATCTTCTCTAACGATTTTAATGTGGTCACCCTGCAGGAGCCGGAACGGGTGGAGCAGGTATTGAATGAAGTTTATCCGAATGTGATCATTTGCGATATCATGATGCCGGGAATTGGCGGTATCGAATTGACGAAACGGATTAAGTCGGTGAAGGAAACGTCACATATACCTATTATTATGGTTTCCGGCCGGCATGAAATGGAACAGCAGATGGCTGCACTTTCTGCAGGAGCCGAGATGTATATCACCAAACCGTTTAACGCGGAATATCTCCGTATCTCTGTTTGTCAGATGTTGGAACGCAAGGAAGTACTGAAGGATTATTTCAGTTCAGCAATCAGCTCTTTTGAAAAGACAGATGGTAAACTGACACATAAGGAATCGAAAAAGTTCCAGCAATCTGTTCTGAAGATTATCAATGACCATATTCAGGAGAAGGAACTGACTCCCCGTTTCATAGCCGATCATTTGGCTATCAGCGTTCGCAGCCTTTACCGGAAAATGGAGGAGATGGGGGAAGAAAGTCCTACGATTATGATTAAGGAGTGTCGTTTGCATGTAGCGAAAGATTTGCTGCTGAAAACGAAAAAGACGATTGATGAAATTGTATTCGAAGCCGGATTCTCTAATAAGGTCACTTTCTTTAAAGTATTCCGTGAAAAGTACGGATGCACGCCAAAAGAATTCCGAATGAAACATTTGGAGGAAGTTCAGAAGTCGACATAATGATGATATGTTTCCCGTTTTGTTTGAAGGGTAGGGGGAAGGCCAAAAATTGTGCAGTAAGTGCTGGTGCCAAAAAAGTAAATATGGAACATGATGCCTTCTTATTATCCTCATTGATTAAATCTCAGTTTTATAGGTGAAGAATTTGGTTATTTAATTTAGGTGGGAATATTATCAAATCATGCCAAAATAGTAAATATCCCTGCCGTGTGAAGCAAAAGATAATAGTCGAAATATAAGAAGTCTGGCAAACATTCTAATTTTGCTGCTGCATTAGAAAAGCAAGAATATATAATTTGTATAACTAAATATCTTAAGAACTATGAATCAACCACACGATCCTCCTTCACTCATCTTATCTTTTTGTATGTAGTGTTTTCCTTTATCTTTTATTTTTTTTGTTTGAATTAAATTTAATAACTTATGAAATTTGAATTATTAAAGAAACGCAAGCTTGAAATCGGATTATCTTTATTAATCGGATTATCTTTATTTTGGGGATGCAACAATGATTTGGCTCCAATAAATCAAAGTCAAGCTTTTCCTCCCAATTTGAATGCGCCATCTGTTTTCGAAAGTTTTTCTCCCGACAGTGGTGGTATTGGAACCCAATTGATCATCCGAGGACAGAATTTCGGTTCAGATCCCAGTTATCTGAAAGTAACAGTAAATAATAAGGAAGCGGCTATTGTAGGAGCATCTGACGATATCATTTACGCTATTGTTCCAGCTCGTGCGGATACCGGGTATGTACGTTTGTTTGTAGGTAAAGGTGATGATGTCGAAGAATATGCTTCTCAGACTAAATTTCGTTATCAGTTTAAACGTAATGTAACCACCATGGTAGGACAACATGGAGAGAAGGGACGTGAAGATGGTAGTTATGCCACTTCAAAACTGCAAAGAACTTGGTTCTTGTTGACTGATAAAGATGGTTCTGTCTTTTTTATAGATGAAGGCCGTGGTCAGACACAGAATGGAGCTTTGAGGCGTGCGCGTAATGGTGAAGTTGAAACTTTAGTTCAGTGTTCCAGTGGACCATTTCAGTCACCTACATGTTTGGCTTTTAGCCCTGCCCAAGACACTCTTTATATTTCTCAATATGCTTATACGGATGAAAATAATACAAAGACAGACTTTAATATAATTTATGTGACCCGTGAAGGCGGATTCGTAGATGTGAAAGGACTTTCCCGATTCAAAAAAGCCGGAACAACAGGACTAGCTGTACATCCCAAAACTGGAGAAATCTTCTTTCAGAATAAAGGTACGGGTTATGTCTATCGTTTCAATGGGGCGAATAATGAAGACTATACTCCACTTTTTAGAATCAATAATGCAACAGAAATTGAAACTCGTATGACTTTTAATACGGAAGGGACCATCCTTTATGTAGCAGTATGTAATCGCCATTGTATATATCAAATACCATACGATGCCAATACCCACACATTCGGTAATCCGGTGCTTTTCGTTGGTGCATGGGATGAGAGTGGATATGTCAATGGTACAGGTGCTACTGTTCGTTTGAATAAACCAGAACAATTAGCTTTTGATGCTGATGGAAATATGTTTGTACCTGAACGTGAAAATCATATTATCCGCAAAATCACACCAGCTGGATCTGCTTCTTTATATGCTGGACAGCCTGGACAAAGTGGCTTTGGTGATGGACTCCCCGAAGAAGCTAAGTTCAATCAGCCGGAATGTGTAACAGTGTATCCAGACAATTCTGTATATGTGGCAGACCGTGATAATCATGTTATACGTCGCGTAACAGTAGAATAATAATCCATAAAAAGAATTATCCATGAAGAATATTCAAAAATATATTGTACTGCTCTTGATAGCGATGCTGTTTATGCCGGATAGTGCATGGGCACAGGCAAATAAGCAGGAATTTGTAATCAAGGGTGTAGTAGAAGATAGCTTTGGTCCTGTTGCCGGTGCATCGATTATTGCAAAGAATCAGCCGGGGGTGGGTACAATTACTAACTTAGACGGAGAATTCTCCATTAAAGTAGGACCTTATGATGTGATTCAAGTGAGCTTTATTGGCTATCAAGCTGTTGAAATACCTGTGTTGTCGATTAAAGACAGAAACAACCTGAAAGTTAAAATAGTAGAAGATAACCGTAAAATTGACGAGGTGGTGATTACTGCCAGCGGTATACAGAAGAAGAAAACTTTGACAGGAGCTATTACGAATGTAGAGATAAAACAATTGAACTCTCCAGGCGTTAATCTTTCCAATTCGTTGGCAGGAGTTGTTCCGGGCATTATAGCAATGCAGACTAGTGGTGAACCGGGCGAGAATATGTCACAGTTCTGGATTCGTGGTATGAGTACGTTTGGTGCCAAATCGGGAGCATTAATTTTGGTAGATGGAGTCGAACGTGATTTCAATGAAATTCCCGTAGAAGATATTGAATCTTTCTCTGTATTGAAAGATGCCTCGGCCACTGCTATATATGGACAACGTGGTGCAAATGGTGTGGTTTTGATTACAACGAAACGTGGTGAAAAAGGAAAAGTAAAGATTAATGTTAAGGCTGGTTTCAACTGGAATACTCCATTGAAAGTACCCGAATATGCTAATGCTTACGATTGGGCACGTTTGGCTAATGAGGCAAAGGTAGGTCGTTATGAAACTCCGTTATATACTAATGAAGAGATGGATATTATTAGAAACGGGTTAGATCCGGATTTGTATCCGAATATTGACTGGAGAGACTTAATGCTGAAGAAAGGTGCACCAAGTTATTATGCCAATATAAATTTTTCAGGTGGTAGTGATAATGTTCGATATTTTGTTTCTGGTCAGTATACAAAAGAGGATGGGCGTTATCGAACCTCTAGTTCGGAGAATAAATATAATACTAATGCTACATACGAACGTTTTAACTACCGTGCTAATGTAGACATGAACCTTACTCGTACTACTATATTAAAAGTCAGTGTAGGCGGTTGGCTGGTAAATCGTAATTCTCCTTCTGATGAATCAGGGGATATCTGGAAAGCGTTCGCTTTATATACCCCTTTGTCTTCACCACGTAAGTGGTCTACCGGGCAATGGCCGCAAGTAAATGGATCGGTAACTCCGGAATATAGGATGACACAAACAGGTTATCGTACGATTTGGGAGAATAAATTAGAAAGCAGTGTTGCTCTTGATCAGGACTTGAGCTTCATTACAGAAGGTTTGAAATTCTCAGGTGTATTTGCTTTTGATACTTATAATAACAATACTATTATTCGTTCTAAGGCACAAGAATTATGGGAAGCCCAGAATTATCGGGATGAAGCAGGAAAACTGGTTTTAAAGAGAGTACAGAATGCTAGTGCAATGAGCCAGAATAAAGAAGTACGTGGAGATAAGCGCTATTATTTGCAAGCATCATTGGACTATAGCCGTTTATTTTTTAATAAACATCGTGTAGGAGCCTTTGCTATGGTTTATCAGCAGGAAACTTCAGATGTTAATTTTGACACCAAAGATTTGATGGGATCAATTCCTCATCGTAATCTCGCTTATTCCGGTCGTTTTACTTATGCTTATAAAGATAAATACATGGCAGAGTTCAACTGGGGATATACTGGTTCTGAGAATTTTGAACATGGCAAACAATTTGGTTTTTTCCCGGCTGTGTCTGCTGGATGGGTGATCTCAGAAGAATCTTTTGTAAAGAAGGCAATGCCTTGGCTGGATATGTTTAAGATCAGAGGCTCTTATGGTGAGGTAGGTAATGATGAGTTAGATGGACGTCGTTTCCCTTATATAACTTTGGTGGATAAGGATGAAAGTGGTTCTTATGCTTTTGGTGAGTTTGGCACAAATACAGTATTGGGTTATCGTATTAAGACTTTGGGAACCCCCTATTTAACTTGGGAGGTTGCTAAGAAGTATGACATTGGTGTAGATTTCAGTATCTTTAATGGAAAATTCACAGGAACTGTCGACTACTTTGTAGATAAGCGTGATGATATTTTTATGCAACGTAATCAGATGCCATTGACTACAGGACTGGCAGACCAGACTCCGATGGCCAATGTCGGTAAGATGAAATCGACTGGTTGGGATGGTAACATTGCTTACACTCAGCAGGTTGGAAAAGTGAATTTGCAGTTCCGTGCTAACTTTACTTATCAGACTACTGATATTTTGGATAAAGACGAAGCTGCTAATGAATTGTGGTACAAAATGGATAGAGGTTTCCAATTGAATCAGAGCCGCGGTCTTATAGCTTTGGGGTTATTCAAAGATCAGGAAGACATTGATAGTAGTCCATCACAAAAATCTTTGGCAAATAAGACGATACTCCCGGGAGATATTAAATATAAGGATGTAAATGGTGATGGTGTTATTAATGATGATGACATAGTTCCCTTAGGATACAGAGAGCAACCAGGACTTCAATACGGGTTTGGTATGAGTGCAAACTGGAAAAACTGGAACGTTAGCGTATTATTTCAAGGAACAGGTAAATGTGACTTTTTCGTAGGAGGTTACGGACCTCATGCTTTCCACAAAGGTCGTACTGGCAATATTCTACAAGAAATGGTAGAGGGTAATCGTTGGATTCCTAAAGAAGTTTCAGGAACATCAGCAACAGAGAATCCGAATGCTGATTGGCCTCTTATGACTTATGGAAATAATAATATGAATAACCGAAAATCAACTTTCTGGTTGAGAGATAGGAAATATCTGCGTTTGAGAAATGTGGAAATATCTTACGATCTTCCACAAGCTTGGACTCGTAAGTTCTTCGTGAGTAATTTGCGAATAGGATTTATCGGACAGAATCTTTTGACTTGGGCGCCATTTAAATGGTGGGATCCGGAAGGTACGGAAGAGGATGGAAAGAACTATCCGATAAATAAAACGTATTCATGCTATCTTCAGTTTAGCTTCTAATATAAAAAATAAGGAATTATGAAAAAAATACTATATACCATATTGCTGGCTTTAGGTACATTTACTTTCACTTCATGTACCGATTATATCAATGTGGACAAATATTTTTACGATCAGGTGTCTCTAGACTCTGCGTTTTCTAAACGTGTATATGTAGAGGGATGGTTGTCAAGTGCATATGGTGTGATGGATCGTATCGGTGAATATCGTGAACCATTCCGTTGGGCTAGTGATGATCTTTATCATCCCGACATGCAAGAATATGTTGAAGGAAATTATAGTGCTGATCATCAGATAAGCGATGATAATCGAAATGAGTCACGTTTATGGAAATATTATGAGGGAATCCGTAAAGCATCTACATTTATTGAGAATGTAGATCGTTGCCCCGAATTGACTATGGACGAGAAGACGGATTTGAAAGGGCAAGCACGCTTTTTACGTGCATACTGTTATTGGGCATTGATACGTGTATATGGTCCGGTTCCTTTGATTCCAACAGAAGGTTTGGACGTGAATCTTTCTTACGAGGAACTATCTTTGCCGCGTGAACATTTTGATAAACTGGTAGATTTCATTGATGTTGAATTGGCAGAAACAGCTCGCTCGCTACCTACGAAAAGAACAGTTAATAATTTGGGACGTCCCACTCGCGGTGCTGCATTGGGACTCCGTGCTCGCGTTTTGCTTTATGCCGCCAGCCCGCTATACAATGGGAATACTGATTTCTTTAATGTGAAAGACTGCTATGGTAACCAATTAGTATCCCAAACTTATGATGAAACAAAATGGGCAAAGGCTGCTGCGGCTGCTAAAGACGTGATTGATTTGGCAACAGCTTCCGGTCTGTACGAACTTTATGTGGTTGCACCGAAAGCTACAGTTCTACCGTCACAACGTCCTCCTCACAATGACCTGTATTCTGATAAGAACTATCCGGAAGGCTGGGCAGATGTCGATCCGTTACTTTCTTATAAATCGATATTTGACGGTACAATTCTTGGCTCGAAAAATCCCGAACTGATATTCACCAGAACAAAGGAAGGACCAGGGCATATCAATGATTGGGCATATCAGGCTACTCCGAAAACATTGAAGGGAAACAATCGTCTGTCTGTTACGCAAAAACAAGTTGATGCTTATGCAATGAATGATGGTCGTTCGATAACAGAAGCCAAATCCGCAGGGGATTATGTCACCGAAGGCTTTACGACACAGGCGTATGCTGCGGCAAATCCATTTTTGCCTGCTAAGGTTAGTTTGATGTATAATAATCGTGAGCCTCGCTTCTATGCTTCGATTGGTTACAATGGTTCCTATTGGGAGGCTTCCAGTGCTTCTGAACCAGAGTTTCGTGATTTACAGATATTTTACTATCGCGGGCTGAATGATGGCAAGCAAGGATTTAAGGAAGAATGTCCGCTTACAGGCGTTACTTTAAAGAAGTTCTATAATGCTGAAGATTCTAGAACAGAGGGCGGATATTTGGTCGCTAAAACAGAAATGACTATCCGTTATGGAGAAATTCTGTTGATTTATGCAGAAGCTTTAAATGAATTGAGTGATGGTCAGGTTTATCATTTGACTAGCTACACGGGAGCCGATATTGAGATTCAACGCAATGTAGATGAAATGCGCTATGCTATTAAACGTATCCGTATGCGTGCCGGTGTACCGGATTATACGGATGAAACCTATAACAATCGTAGTGATTTTCGCGTAAAGTTGAAAAGAGAACGTCAGATCGAATTACTCGGTGAAAATAGCATGCGTTATTTTGATTTACGTCGTTGGAAAGATGCAATGGTAGAAGAAAACCAATTATTGCAAGGTTGTAACATTAATATCAGTGACGATGAAAAGCGTATTGCTGATTTTTACAAATCAACCATTATCACTTCCGTGCATAAAGTGTTTGAACAAAGAATGTATTTGTGGCCTTTCCCGACTTATGAGTTGAAGCGAAATGTGAACTTGACTCAAAATCCTGGATGGTAAAACTTAATAAAAAGAGCTTGTTATGAAGAAAATAAGATATATATATGGAATAATGGGATGCCTGCTGATTATTTTAATGCCAGGACTCTCTTCTTGCAATGATAAACTGGCCGACGAACTGTTTATGAAGAATTCATACATTGTTCATAACGGATGGCAGGAATATGCACTGGAAGTAACTGAAGATAATACTGCCATACTTCCTATTTACTTTGGAGTGAACGGAACTTCCGGTAATGATAAGGATATTGTTTTAACAGTAGAGCTTGATCCTGATACATTGGCTGGATATAACTGGGATAAATATAAGAATCAAACAAATTTATATTATAAGATATTGCCAGAGGAAGCCTATACTTTTGGCGCTGATACCTGGACTATCCCCAAAGGTGAATTGAAGACGACTGCATCTGTGAAGATTGATTTGAATAAGATTGAGGAAGTAGGGAGTTTGTATGATGACTATGTACTTCCGGTCCGTATCGCTTCTTCGACAGGTGAACCTATGGGGCAGAATAAATATACTAAGGTGTTGGCACATATTGGTTTTAAAAATGATTACTCTGGTACCTATAGTGGTAAAGGAGTTATTACGCAGCAAGGTACGACTTATACTACTGAAATTACCAGTACGTTACTTTATGCTATTAATAATAATGTTTGCTATATGTTTGTCGGTGAGAAGACTCGTGCCAATACTCAGGATTATTTAAATTATGTAGTTGAAATAGAGCGGAACGAATGGGGGGGGATTGTCTTGTCCAGCAATGTGGAAGGTCTGCAGTTCAAACCATACAGTGCCAAACTTAGCCGTAAGTACACGTACAACTATAATGATCAACGTTATTATACTGAGATTACGACTATTGAACTTGCTTATGAGTATTTGGATTCAACGCAAGGTGAACCTCTGATGATGTCGTTTGAAGGTACATTTTCCATGTCAAGAGATGTGTTGAGAGTTGAATATCCTGATGTGGATGTAGAAGAGTAATTTCTTTTTTCCGGCTGACGTTATTCAGCCGGAAATGTTAAACCCTAATTATAATATATATGAAAGTGATGAAATACTTCGTTCTCGCATCATTGCTTTGTCTTAGTGCATGCGGCGATGATAACGACAACAAAAATAATGAGACACCCCAGAATCTGGCAGAGCTAACCGTTGACGCCAGTGAAATCAGTATCGCACAGGGGGATACCAGAACCGTAAAAATTACGTCCGGTAATGGCGAATATGAGGTGACTTCGGCAAACGAAGAAGTGGTGACGGCAGAAGTCGATGGTGATATAGTAACGCTGACAGCTGTAGAAGGACATAACAATGCTCAGGGTGTAGTATACGTGAAAGACAAGTACTACCAGCGCGCTAAGATTTTGGTTAACACGGCGGCAGAGTTTGATCTGAAGTTGAATAAGACGTTATTTACGCTTTATTCGCAGGTAGAAGGCGCCGATGAAGCTTTCGTCAAAATCTATACAGGAAACGGAGGTTATTCGCTGGAAGTGATAGATGAAAATAATTGTATCGAAGTCGATCAGTCTACACTTGAAGACTCGGAATCATTCACCGTGAAAGGCATCGCCCAGGGAAATGCCGAGGTCAAGATAACCGACCGGAAAGGAAAAGAAGCCTTTGTGAATCTGAATGTGATTGCTCCTAAACAGATTACGACCGACGCTGATGAAAAGGGTGTACTGATCAATGCTAATCAAGGTTCTCAGCAAGTAAAGATTTTGAGTGGTAACGGAGAGTATAAAATACTTGATGCCGGCGATACGAAAGTAGTCCGTCTCGAACTTTATGGTAACGTAGTGACAGTGACCGGAAGAAAAGCCGGCGAAACTTCCTTTACGCTGACTGACGCCAAGGGACAGGTATCGCAACCTATTCAGGTGAAGATTGCACCGGACAAACGTTGGTGTATGAATCTGGGAAGAGACTATGCCGTGTGGACGCATTTCGGAGAAATGACAGGCGAAGGAGTAGAAGCATTGAAAGCTGCGACCAACGATTTCAAATTGAAGAAGATGACCTGGGAGCTGACTTGCCGTATCGATAATACTTATTGGTTGCAGACCATTATGGGTAAAGAAGGTTACTTTATTCTCCGTGGCGGTGACGATGGTGAAAAAGGCAAAGAAGGCGGTAATCAGTGGAAAGTCATTGACCTGGTAGGGACAGGCGATAAATTACAACTGAGAACAGGGCATAATGCGATTAAGCTTGGTGAGTGGATGCATCTGGCTTTGGTGGTAGACTGTGACGTAGCACAAAGTAATCCGAGTGAAAAGTACAAGCTTTATATTAATGGCAGCAGAGTTGCCTGGGGAGAAATAAAGAGGAATGATCTCAATTTCTCAGAAATAGATCTTTGCGCAGGAAATGATGGAGGAAAAGTATCCATTGGTAAGGCTAGTGATAATAATCGTTTCTTGGGCGGAGCTGTACTTGAAGCACGTATCTGGTCTGTATGCCGTACGGAAGCGCAACTGAAAGCCAACGCATGGGACTTTGTGGAAGAAAACCCGGAAGGTTTGTTAGGACGCTGGGATTTCTCTGCCGGTGCACCGGTTGCTTACATTGAAGATGGTACTGACTCCGATCACGAGTTGTTGATGCATGTTTGTAAGTACGACAGCTTCAATGCTACAGAATTCCCAATGAGCAGATTTGAGGAAGCTCCCATAGTAGTACCTTTTAAGTAATCTCTAAATTCGAAGAAAAATGAAAGCAATATTCAAACTGTTTATATTGAACTTCTTGGCTTTGGCATTACTTCCATCTTGTAGTGATGATGATCAGTCAAACTCAGAACAGAATGATCCCATCAGTGGCAATATTTCTCCGGTAGGTTCATTTTCCGTAGAAGCTACCAATAACGAGAATGAACTTCTGGTGAAATGGACCAATCCCAGTAATCGCGATGTGGATATGGTAGAACTCTCTTACAGGGACGTGGAAGCGAGCTTGTCTCGTGCTACCGACTTCTCGCCGGGACATATCATCATACAGGTAGAACGTGATGTTACACAGGAATATCTGTTGAAAGTTCCTTATTTTGCTACTTACGAAGTTTCTGCCGTAGCTATCAGTAAAGCCGGCAAGCGATCGGTACCCGAAAGCCGTATTATGATGCCTTATCATGAAAAGGTGGATGAGCCGGAACTGAAACTGCCGGAAATGCTGGACCGTGCACATTCTTACATGACCTCTGTCATTGGATATTATTTCGGCAAGAGTTCCAGAAGCTGCTGGCGTGGTAATTATCCTTATGATGGAAAAGGTTATTGGGATGGTGATGCGTTAGTTTGGGGACAAGGTGGCGGTCTTTCGGCATTTGTCGCTATGCGTGATGCAACCAAAGAGAGCGAAGTGGAGAATATCTATGGCGCAATGGATGATATGATGTTCAAAGGAATACAGTATTTCTGTCAGCTGGATCGTGGAATCCTGGCTTATTCTTGCTACCCGGCTGCCGGTAACGAACGTTTTTACGATGATAACGTATGGATCGGGCTCGATATGGTCGACTGGTATACGGAAACGAAAGAGATGCGTTATCTGACACAGGCAAAGGTGGTATGGCGCTACCTGATCGATCACGGTTGGGATGAGACTTGCGGAGGAGGTGTACACTGGAGGGAGTTGAACGAACACACTACCAGCAAGCACTCTTGCTCTACCGGACCTACTGCTGTGATGGGCTGTAAGATGTATCTGGCAACTCAGGAACAGGAATATCTCGACTGGGCGATCAAATGTTACGACTATATGCTGGATGTATTGCAAGACAAGTCCGACCATTTATTCTATGACAATGTACGCCCGAATAAGGATGATCCCAATCTGCCGGGTGATCTTGAAAAGAACAAGTATTCTTACAATTCCGGACAGCCGTTGCAGGCAGCCTGTCTTTTATATAAGATTACCGGCGAACAGAAATATCTGGATGAAGCGTATGCGATTGCTGAAAGCTGTCATAAGAAATGGTTTATGCCCTATCGTTCCAAAGAACTGAACCTTACTTTCAATATTCTTGCTCCGGGACATGCCTGGTTCAATACGATCATGTGCCGCGGATTCTTTGAACTTTATTCTATAGACAATGACCGTAAATATATCGATGATATCGAAAAGTCAATGATTCATGCGTGGAGCAGTAGCTGTCATCAGGGTAACAACTTGCTGAATGACGATGATCTGAGAGGGGGAACGACCAAGACCGGTTGGGAAATACTCCATCAGGGGGCATTGGTTGAATTGTATGCCCGGTTGGCAGTACTGGAACGTGAAAACCGATAGTTGAATGATTCCCGTTTAGGGAAAATAAGAAAATAAAAAAGCCATCCCCGGAATAGACGAAGTAGGGATGGCTTTTTTTGTAGTGTGCTTACTATTGTTCGGCAGACTATGTTCCGTGAGTTTTTGGAAAGGTTATTCCTTGACAGGCTCAGCCGGTTTGTCTTTGGATGCAGTGTCAGTAACGACTGTATCATTGACAATAGCGGTCGGTGCACTCAGTTCTGTCTTAACAGGTTCCTCGCTCTTGGTTACAGTATCTTTTACTACTGTATCATTAACGATAGCTGTTGCATTAACTTCTGCCAGGGCTGTCGCAGCTTCTGCAGAGTTCTGAGCCTTAACAAGGAATGAACCACCACAAACAAACATAAACATTGCTACTACTAATACTAATTTTTTCATAATCGTTTGCTTTAATGATTATTAAACATATATTTTCAATTCTCTCTTATGTGTTAAGGAATCGGTTGTTGCTTTATCTAACGGCTAATTAAAGATCAAAGTGCGTGCCAAAGACTGATGTACGCTATCAATATATTGATTATAAGTGAGATATGTGAATGATGTACATTGTCTATTGTGTGGAAACGCATGGGGAATGTGTGGAAAATGGGGTGAGGAGTGTGGAATTATTCCACAATAGTCTGCTTTGTTACGTAAATAATGATAAGTAATGCAAGAATGGTTATGTTTCAATGAACCTATACTTAATGAGTAAAGAACTAAAGCATCTGAAAAACGAAAAGTAATGAACTAATTATCAGATTCCTGCAAAGTCTTTTATTCTCACCGCAATGAGAATAATTTCTCACTGCAATGAGAAAATTTTCTCAAAGACATGAGAATTTTTTCTCATCGTGGTGAGAATTTTTTCTCAAAGGCATGAGAATACTTTGAGAATATAGTAAACTGTATTTGGCTGTGTATTAATATAATAATAGTTGTAGGCTTTCTGCTTTATACCAGTATTTGAGTAGCCTTAGAAACTATGTATTCGTAAAATGCATAGTTTTTCGTCTGTTTAGCTGGAATATCATGTTACTTGTTTGGAGCTGACTAAACTGGTGAATGATTACTCAATTTCGTCCGGCCAAAGACAAGGTTTACCCGTAGCTTTGACTGTAGGACGTTGGGCATCAACTTTTCTCAAATAGGTTCCTAATTCTTTAGAAAGCCGTTTCACAATATCCGGATGTTGTGCGCTGAGATCATTACTTTCGCCTATATCATCGGGGATATTGAATAGTTCTTTTTTACCTGTACCATAGTAATAGATTAATTTCCAGTCACCGTTGCGTACGGCACAGTTAAAGTTGATTCCCGGACCGTCGTTTCCCCAGTTGTTGGGCATATTCCAGAAGAGGCTGCGTCCTTTGGAAGGATTTCCGGTCTGTTTCAGTAAAGGTATGAAGCTGATGCCGTCGATAGGCTGAACTGTCTTGTATTTTTTGATACCCGCCATTTCGAGTATAGTAGGATAGAAGTCTTCTATCAGCAGATAGTCATTGCATTTGCTGCCAGGGGCTACGACACCGGGCCAGCTGACGATCATCGGTTCACGGATGCCGCCTTCATAGGTGGAGCCTTTACCACTGTTGAGAGGATGATTCTGGGTGTGCAGTTTGCCGTCACGCCAATACGATTCGGCGGCAAGTCCTCCGTTGTCGCTCATGAAAATGATAATGGTATTGTCGGCTTCTCCGCTTTTTTCCAGCCAGTCCATCAGATCGCCCAGACTCTTGTCCATGCCTTCGATCAGTGTGGCGTATGCAGCTTCATGGTCGGTCATACCTTTTTTCTTGTATTTGTCGTAGAAACGTTTGTCCTTGTCCAAGGGGACGTGGATGGCGTATTGGGACATATACAGGTAGAAAGGTTGGTTGTACTTCTTGGCTTTGTTCAGAGCTTTGATAGCTTCCAGAGTTAATGCTTCGGTGACGAAGGTCTCCGTACCCCAGTACTTTTCAAGTCCGGGAACAGCCATGAGCGATATCGGTTTTCCATCTTTGTTGTGACCGTAATTCTCTTCTCCCAGATAGCTGGCGAGTCCTCCGGCAGCGTGTCCGGCTATGTTTACTTCGAAGCCCCAGTGGTGCGGGTCTTCTCCCGGAGTGTCTATGGCACCGAAATGTGCTTTTCCGCAATGAATCGTATGATAGCCGCTGTCTTTCAGTAGTTGTACGAAGGAAGTTCCTACGAATGTGTTGTTGGTGCCGGGCACTTGGCTTACTCCGTTGTAGTTCCAGTCCGGCACATCCAGCACTTTATCCTTGCGGTCTGTCTTTGTGTTCTTTTGCAGCGTCCAGTTGGTTACGCGGTGGCGTGCAGCGTTCGTTCCGGTGATGAGGCTGCATCGGGTGGGGGAACTGATACTGCTGGCATACGCTTGTGTGAACATCATGCCTTGTTTGGCAAGCCGTTCCATGTTGGGTGTTTCGTACAACTGATTGTAGTCTGTCTTTTGTGTCCAGAAGGGGAGTGAAGTGTCTTGCCATCCCATGTCGTCTACCATGAAAAGGATGATGTTGGGGCGTTTGTCCACGCGTTGTGTCTGGGCGGACTTCTGTGCTTGCAGGCTGGTGGCAGCCAGTGGCACGAGTGCGAGGGGGAAAAGTAGTTTTTTGTTCATGGATTAATTATTTAGTGTTATTTCTTTATTTCAATTCTGCCGGCCTTTTTGATCGGTATGCTTCGTAATTCCTGTTTCCCGTGGGAGTCTGCCCATATTCTTAATGTACCGGTGCAGTGGACATCCAATATCAGCTTATCGGTAGTACGTTTGAGTATCTGCACAGTGGCAGGCGACAGGTATTTTTCTTGTATGCCGATCACTGCCCAACCTTTACGGATGGGGCAAAGATGGAACAGACTATCTGTAAATCCGGATAACTTTATTTTTCTTTCAGATTCGTTCAATACTTCGGCGCTCTGTTTTTCCCAGTTGAATGCGAGAATGTTGTCGGAAGAAGAATCTGCGGATTTGCCGGTGCTTTCCCGTAACAGGTAATCTTCCTGTTTGACGAAACTTTCTACTTCCCGATAAGCGGGAGAAGTGTTCAGATTGTAGCAAATGACTGAGAGCGCTTCGTCTCCTGTAGGGGCATATACGCGGTAGGCTTTACCGCTTTGCAGGGGATTGGTCAGTATGGATTCCGGAGTCGGGACGGCGGGAGCTGCCGGACGGAATATCTTTCCGGTTTCATCAATCAGAGGGCGGATATTATCGGCAATAAATTCGCTTGGAGAGTCGGACAGGTAAACAGGTCCGCCGGAGATCGCTTTCGAACGTGCCATCAGACTGCCGCAAACGGTATCGCAGGAATGAAACATATCGTGGTCGGGCCAGACGGTCTGCCCCAGTATGAGTGTATTGGTATATGACTGGAACAGATGTGATTTAGCCATATTCTCGTCATATTTCTTATAGTCGATGCTGGCACGGGTTACGCTACTGTACAAGGTATGGTCAATGTTCAGCACATTTTGTGCCATGCAGTTCATCAGTCCCATTTGCATTCGATGTGTCTGATGTTCCAGAGCAAGGTTGCAGTCCTTAGCCTGTCGGATAACCTGCGTTCCGCCCATATAGAGCGGGAGGGTGAAGGATTGATTGTCTATCTTCAAGAAGTCAAATCCATACTCCTTCATGGTACGGACATAATATTCGTACCATGTTTCTATCTTTTCTGTACTGGTGCCGGGTAGTAAACTGCCATTATATGAGTGTAGAACTTGCTGGATTTCCGGCGGAAAGTCATTCTCGGCAGAGATTCCCATCCAATAGCCGGAAAGGCTGTACCATAGCCCTATCCATCGGATTTTATCTGCTTGTTTGCGCTTCATGATGCGGCTCCATCCGTTCGGAAAACGTTTTTTGTCGGGGACGAGACTGGTCAGTTGCCGGTTCTTGTTTGCTATGTGTCCGTCGTCAATTAAGACATAACGTACCGGTATGCCGGATGCTTCGATGGCATCGATATCGTTCAGTATTTTCGTTTCATCAATGTCATAATGATAATGTTCCCAAGTACACCATCCCAGATAGTTGAAGGCATTGAAATATTCTTTGTCCCCTCTTTTGCGGAGGGCAGATACGACTTTATCTGCGATTAACGAATCGTAGGCGTCACTGAATACATGGTAAATGGATGAAGATTTCCGGAAAATCAGGAGGGGGAGTCGGCCGGTCAGTGCATCTTCTCCTAGTGTGGAGACATACAACGTGAGCGTGCCGTCCTGATTAACCTGAAACCAGCTGAGGCTGTTGCTACTCGCAATGGCTTTGGCGAACAGATATTCTCCGTCTGCAAGTTCAAGGAGCAGTGCGTCGCCCGATGCGGACGGTAGGGCATTGGAAGGAATGCCTGCATAATCGCTCCGTGTGAGGTCTTCGAGACGGTTGAACATCCAGGGGAGCAACCGATTGGTGTTATTCGGCCATTGATAGTCGCCGGGGCGGGAATCACGGCTGAAGAATATACCACGAACATACAAAGGAAGTGCAACTTTATACGAAAGAGTGCTTTGGTGTTCCGGCACTTGTTGTTCGCATAAGATGGGGGTGGATGGAGTATGCGTGTTCAGGTCGATGATTTCTTCCATCCGATAAGCTGCAACATCTTTGTATGTCTTCCCTTTATGGTAGATAAACGGGTTCTGTGCAGACAGCGATGCTTCCGCAAAGATGCCCGTCAATAGCCATAAACAGATGTGGATCATTCTTCTCATGCCTCTTGTGTTATTTTACGGAATAGGCGCTGAAGTTGATAATATCCGGCAGTGCGACAGATTCGGATACAGTCAGTCTTAATGCTGTGGCTTCTACCGGTTCAAACTTTTCGATCCGTTTGTGCCCTACAGATTCTCCTTTGCAGACTGTTTGCCATTTACCGTTCACTTTGGCTTCTATCTGATATTGCCGGATGCGTTCTCCGTTTTTGATGTTTTCCTGGATGATGCAGTAATTGACAGGCTGCTCCTTTCCGAGTTTCAGTGTCAGGCTTTTCTTTTGTCCCGAAATGCGGGCTATCGGGGAGGAGAACCGCCGATTGATTTCATCTCCCATTTCTTTCAGGCGCTGTGCGTCTCCGGCGGGGATTAATCCGGTCGGGTCAGGAGTTAATCCGAGAATGAGGGTGGCGTTTCTTCCTACTGACTTTTCATATTTATCTATCAGCGTGTTTAGCGGATAGATGTTGTTCTCGTCATCCGGTTCCCAGAACCATTCGTGGCGGCCGTTTGCTCCCCGTAGCGGAGTGTCCGCCATTGCCGGTACCCAGTATTTACCGTTCTTATCGCCGTGTTTTAACAGTTCGAGCTGGTCAATATTGCTTTCAATGCGTTTATGGTGTGAGCAGGGGACGGGAAAGGTAGACCAGCAGGGATATTCCACTGTACCTGTCTCCGAACCTCCCCAACGGAAGTCGGCACGGTCGATGTTATGATAGAAAAGGCAGTTTGGCTGATACTTGTTGACAATCGGTTCCACATCGGGGCCATCGCCACGGGGATCATCGGCTCCGCCGTCAAACCATATCATATATAAATCTCCGTAGCGGGTGCAGAGTTCTGTCACCATTTTCTCGCACAGGCGCTTGTACCATGCCTGGCGGTTGCGGGCGAACGCTCCTTCTCCTTCGGCCTTGAAGTTATGGATACCCAGCAGGGAGTTCCATCGGATACCGATATAGATGCCCGGTTGCAGACCATATTTGCGGCAGGAGTTGACGAAGTCACGGACAATGTCTCCTTTCCCGTCTCTCCATTTCACGGCTTTCAGGCAATAAGGGTTGACGTCGCTTTGCCAAAGTCCGAAACCTGTTTCGTGGGTGGCGGTCAGTACGGCAAATTTGCATCCGGCAGCTTTGGCGGCTTGTACCCATTGGTCAGTGTTCAGTTCGGTGGGGTTGAAGATGTTGTAATCTTCGATGGGATTGATACGGTTGTTGCCTTGTCCGTAGCGGATGCCGTCAAACACGTGCAGGTCATAATGGAAGACAGCTCCCATTTCCGCCTCATGCCATTTGAGTTGATGGGGCTTGGGGACGGGGATAGCCTGTTGTTGTGCGAAGCTGCAAACTGAGTATAGGATAAAAAGAGAGAGATAGCAAAGTTTCTTCATGGTGTTTATTTAGTTACGGTTTCAAGATAATGGGCAAATGAATCGTTGGTATGGAGTAGCCATGCCTTGAGTTGTTTGTTGAATTGCCGGACCAGACGGGGGGATTGTCCGGCAATATTATCCATTTGATAGGGGTCTTTGGTTCGGTCGTAAAGAACTGTTTCGTCTATTTTTCCATTGGTTGCGTGAACTGCGAATGTATGGGTTGACGTACGTAGCCCGCGGTATCCGGTGGCATGATTGTCAAACTGTACATAATAATAAGGTTGTACCACTTCTTTTTTACTCTTGCCCAGAATATGGCGGGATAAGTCGAAAGTCTGTACCGTTTCGGGTATTTCTTTTCGGAATCCCATCAGGGAAAGGAGAGATGGATATAAGTCGGCGAAGGCAATCATCAAATGGTCGTCTTTGCGTGGCTTTATCTTTGCCGGCCACGAGATAATCATGGGGATGCGCATGGCTTCTTCGTAGAAGATATCTTTTCCGGCATTGTTGTGAGCTCCCATGCAGATACCATGATCGGAAGTAAATACAATGATGGTATTCTCAAACAGTCCGTTGCTTTTGAGGGTTTCGATGATACGTCCTACCTGCTCGTCTACCCCTGTGATACAGGCGTAATAATTGCGTATGTTATTTCTGAAATAGTTTCCCATTTCGGTTCCTTTGGCGGGTATGTCCGGGCGGTGGGCACAGAGGGCTTCCACATCTATATCCTTATATAGGGCTTTGTATTTGTCGGGAACCAGTTCGTAACCGGTATGCGGAGGATTCATCGATACGACCAGTGCGAAAGGTTGTTTATTCTCTTTTTGTGTCTGAATGTATTCGATGGCTTTGTCCGCTTCGTATGCAGGGCCCCATTGGTTGACGTAGTAGAAACTGTCACGTGGAGCAGTCGTGTCCCAGTACATCGGTTTCAGATGATAATCGTATGTCCCGTAGGCTGTCCAGTATTCAAATCCGTGGCGGCGTTCGGGCGGACACCATTCGTTCCACGCTACTTTGCCACGATTGTTGTAAGTGTCTACATAAGGCTTGTAAGGAGAATCCAGATGCCATTTTCCTATGTATCCCGTACGGTAGTTCATGTCTTTTAGTACATCACTCCAACAGCGGGCCTCCTGTGGAAGCTCCACTCCGTAAGGCGCTGTTTGTGAATTGCAGTTGCCTGTTACTTTATTATGCAGGGGGTACATGCCCGTCATCAGCATGGCACGGGCGGGTGATGAAACAGGATAACTGCTGACTGCATTAGTGAATAAGACTCCTTCGGAAGCCAGATGATCCAGGCAAGGAGTCTTTACAGGTTCTTTGCCCAGACAACCTAGTGCGTCCCCCCGATACTGGTCTGCCATGATGAAGACAAGATTCGGAGAGGTCTGGGCGGCAAGCGGAAGAACCGGAACGACGAGTGTAGCTCCGATGAACCATTTATGATAATATGTAGTCTTTGGTATGCGTATTATCATAAAAATATCTCCTTTGTGTCTGACTGGTTAAGATAAACTAAGGTCATTGTATATTATTTAAAAGGTGTACATCAGGTTGTTATATGGCTGCAAATGTACGCAAACAATGTGGTTCCGAATATGCCTGTTTCTTTCATTCAACATACATGTTTAATTCATAAGTCCATTTCTTTATGCGTTTTTTTGTATGTTCTGACTTAATTTCGTTTATTTGCCCTAAATTGTCTAATAGAATGAAGCACTTAAATCTAATCCTGATTATCCTGATTCTGAGTTGTTGCCCGCTGCATCCTGTCTATGCTTTTTTAGATAAAGATATTCGGTTGCTGACAATGAGGGACGGATTGGCGGATAACACGATTCCTTGCATCTATAAGGATGAAGACGGATTTATGTGGTTTGGGACGGATAACGGATTAAGCCGTTATGACGGCAAAACAATTCAGAACTTCAAGCCTGCGAATACATATGTTTCGATTGCTGCCATTGTGCGATTGTCAGATGACTTTTTAGGAATTGTATCCGATGGATACCTCTATTATTTCAACCGGAAGCAGGAAACTTTTTTTCCGATACATACTGAATCAGATACTGCCATAGGTGTATTTAATGTCCTGCCCGCCGACAATTCTTCTTTTTGGGGAATATCGGGAAACAGACTGATACTCTGTCAATGGGAGACACGGCAAGGCAAGGAAGAAGAAAAAACGGCTGTTCGGGTACGCATACAAAAGACCTTTCAGTTATTGGAAGAAAAAGGAGAAGTCTTTTCTTCTCTGTGCTATCATGAAAAAGCCGGGAACGGAATATGGCTGACAACTAACCGGGGTAATCTGATCTTGTTTCATCCGGATACTCCGGAGGCGTATCAGAAGATACCGCTGACAGACGGAAAACCATTACAAGTCACTTCCATCTTGAACAGAGACGGAGTTGTCTGGGTTTCTACCATCGGCAAAGGCATTGTCCGTTATCACACGAAGTCGGGGCATATGGACCGGATTTCGTACGGCGGGACAGGAAAAGAGAATCTCCTTTCTCATACAGATGTTTATCAGACTATATTTATCGGCAATAACCGCTATCTGGCAGTGACATGGGGTGGCTATACACTGTTGATGCCGGATGAAAAGCAGCCGGAAGAACTGACGTCGGAGATATATAACAATACACATACACAGATTTACCGAAACCTCGAAACACGTATGATTTCTGCCTGTTACGATCCTAATGGCCTTCTTTGGATTGGTACTAACGGTGGAGGAGTGATGTATTCTGATTTGAGGTCACAGTTTTATGACCGTTACTATCAGGACAGGCATAACGAAATATGTGATATCCTCATGGATGATAGTCATCGGTTATGGTTGGCGACCTATCACAAAGGAATCATGCGAAGTGACATACCGTACGCAAAAGGGAAAAAACTTAGTTTCTCTAAAGTCGATACAGGTAGCGGGAAATCGGAAGAAACGATGTTGTGTGCCTTGAAAGATGTAGACGGCAATCTGTGGTTTGGAAATATAAACGGTACGTTGACTGTTTATCATGTCCGGACCGGTCGTTTTGTGATTCATTCGCTGTTGGTAGACGGTGTTGCCAACAGGGCTTCGGTATGGGCTTTGTATATGGACGATAAGAACAGGCTCTATGTAGGTACGGAAGACGGGCTTTTATTGTATAACCGTCAGACAGGTATATGCGTTAAATTATCAGCAGCACACTATTTAAATGAGAAAAGACAACCTTTCATTCGTGCGATTGCTCAGACAAAAGATGGAACGATATGGCTGGGGACCAGTAATATGGGAGTTTGCAGAGTAGTTGAATCTGCTTCCGGAGGTATCTCCGTAGAAAATGGATATGAGCAGAAGATGAACATGGAATATCGTTCGGTACGTTCGTTGCTGGCATCTTCGGATGGGAATTTATATATAGGTTATACGGATGGCTTTGCCATCCTGTCTCCACGACAGAACACGATCAGTGCCCGTTATACCACGAATGACGGACTGTGCAGTAATTTTATCGGCTGCATAGCGGAAGACAGCGAAGGGCATATCTGGCTGGGAAGCAACTCCGGCATATCGCGGTATGGTCGTCGTCAGCATCTCTTTTACAATTACTACATAGCAGGTAGTAACCGTTCTGCCTTATTCAGTGACAAGACTTTGTTTTTCGGAAATAATCAGAGTCTGACTTATTTCAATCCGGAGGATATAAATGCCTATCCGACCAACGGACGGGTGTTAATAACCGGTTTGGAAGTGGATAACCATCCTGTCGGGACTGGAGAAAAGATTAATAATCAGATCATCCTCAATCGGGTCATCTCTTTTACGGATCGCATTGTACTGGATAATGATAACAAAGATTTCTCCTTGACTTTCAACAACCTGTCCTACTCGGACGAACAACAAAAATATAATTACCGGCTTTTGCCTTATCAGGGGAATTGGCTGATTTCTGATGAGGGAGAGAAAGCCTCGTATACCAATCTCCCAGCCGGTGAGTATGTATTTGAAGTGAAGAATATACATCCGAATGGTCAGACAGGGGCGGTGACTTCTCTGAATATCGTAATTCTTTCTCATTGGAGTCAGACTTTTGCTTTCCGGCTTTTCGTTTCCCTGTTATTGCTGGGAGGAGTGGCTTATGGAGTACGGTTGATCAGACTACGGCAGAAACGGATGGAACACGAAATGCAGATGAAACATGAACTGTTGACGGTCAGTATGGAGCGTGAGAAAGAACGTCAGATACGTGTGGAACGCGAGAACTTCTTTACGGGCGTTGCCCACGAACTGCGTACTCCGCTGACTTTAATCCTTGCCCCGTTACAGGAATTGATGAAACAGTGCAATCCATTGGATGACTTTTATAAGAAATTGCAGGTCATGTATAAGAATGCAGCCTCACTGCACACCTTGGTCGATCAGTTGCTTTATGTACAAAAGATAGAGGCCGGGATGGTCAGACTCCAGTTATCCGAGACTGATTTGGTACAGTTGGTCTGCAATGTGTCGGAACCGTTCCGGCAGATGGCTGAAATCAAAGGTTTGCAATTTGATGTTGATTTGCCCGAAGGGAAGTTCCTGTATTGGGTAGATGAGGGAAAGATCGCTTCGGCCGTGCAAAACCTTCTTTCAAATGCGTTTAAGTATACCCCTTCGGGAGGGCGTGTCCTGCTTTCTGTCTCTCATCTGATGAAAAGTGGGCAGGGTTATTGCCGGATCACCGTTTCGGATACAGGTGCAGGGATTCCGGAATGGTTGCAGAAACATGCTTTTGAATCGTTCGTAACGGGAGATAATGTACCTGAGATGTCAACGAAGGCAGGAATAGGATTGCATATTGTGAAGAACACGATGGACTTGCATCATGGATTGGTAACGCTGAAGAGTGTGCCGGACGAAGGAAGTATCTTTGCCCTTTATATTCCCGAAGGCAAAGAGCATTTTGCAAAAGATTCTTATGAACTTATTGACAGCCATCAGGGAAAAACAAAGCAAAATGAAGAGCTGAAACCGGAACCGTTTCTTCCAATACCGGAAAACAAAATACAGGAAACAGCGGCTAAAAAGAGTCTGCTGATCATCGAAGATAATGAAGATGTCCGCGAATATATCCGGAGCTTATTCATTTCCAGATATGCCGTCAGTGAAGCTTGCAATGGTGAGGAAGGGGTGCGGATAGCCAAAGAACAGTTGCCCGATCTTATTATCTCGGATGTAATGATGCCCGTAAAGGACGGCTTTACTTGTTGCAGGGAAATTCGTATGCAGCAGGAAACCGCGCATATTCCTATCTTGATACTGACTGCCAGAGCAGAAGATGCTGACATCCTGCAAGGCTGTAATAGCGGAGCGGATGATTATATGATGAAACCCTTTAATCCGGAGATATTAAAGACCAAAGTGGATAACCTGATTTTGCAGCGTGAGCGATTGAAGCGGATTTATACGAAAGCCCTGATGCTGAAACAGGAATCGGAAGAGGGGGAGAAAGAAGATGCCTTCTTGCAACAACTTATTCATATCATAGAAGCTAACCTTTCCAATGCGGACTTTAATGTAAAAATGTTGGCGGAGCAACTGAATATGAGTCAGCCTACCTTGTACCGGAAGGTGAAACAGCGCAGTGATTTGTCTGTTATAGATATGATTCGCAGTATACGTATAAGCAAGGCGGCGACATTGATTCTGGAGAATCGCTATTCTATTCAGGAAATTTCGGAAATGGTTGGTTATTCCGATACCCGTACTTTGCGCAAGCACTTCATGGAGCAGTTCGGCGTATCTCCTTCTAAATATATGGGTAGTACTGATTGATAACCTACAAGTCGATATTATATAGTTTCAACTTATTATATAATGTCTTTCGGTCGATATTCAGTAATTGTGCCGCTTTGCTCTTGTTATTTCCGGTTTGGCGCAATGCCTCCAGAATGTGTTCTTTCTCTGTTTCTTCGTTGCGTAGCGCCATGCTTGCGGAACAAACGGTACTTGTTTCCAGTAATTCGGTTCCTAACTCAAGAAGAGTGATGAAACTGCCTTGTGCCAGTAAGGTCGCTCTTTTTACGATATTCTTCATTTGGCGTAAGTTGCCCGGCCAGTGATAATTGAGTAAGGCTTGTGAGGCTTTCGAGTCAAAACCGATCAGATGCTTGTCCAGTTCCTTGTTTGCCTGATCGAGGAAGAAGTTAGCAAACAACAGGATATCCTCTTTCCGTTCTTTCAGGTCGGGCATCCGCAGGGTAAATTCATTGATACGATGGAAAAGGTCTTCACGGAAAGTCCCTTTCTCGATAGCCTGTTCCAGATTCTCGTTGGTGGCGGATACCAGACGGATATCAACCGAAACTTCTTGCGTGGAACCGACCGGACGAATCTTTCTCTCTTGCAAGGCACGAAGAAGCTGTATCTGTACCTCGTAACTGAGATTACCTATTTCATCCAGGAAGATAGTGCCTCCATTGGCGGCAACGAACGCTCCGGTCTTGTCCGTCAGTGCTCCTGTAAAAGAGCCTTTCACATGGCCGAAAAACTCGGATGCAGCTAATTCTTTGGGGATCGAACCGCAGTCTACCGCGATAAACGGCTTGTCATTCCGTTTGCTCAGTTGATGGATGCGGTGCGCCACATACTCTTTTCCCGTTCCGCTGGAACCGTTGATCAGTACGGACATATTGGTGGGAGCTACCAGACCTACATAATTATAGAGTTGCTTGGCGGCATCACTTTCTCCTTCCAGATAAGCATGATGGGTTTCGGTGGCGTTTCCGGACGAAATGGAAGAACCTTTCTTTGCAGAAGTTTTGGCTGCGGTATGCGTAGTCGGCGCTTCTTTCGCTTGCAAAGCTTCTGACATCTTTTTGAGTAGTTCCTCCGGATTCACCGGTTTGGCAACATAGTCGCGTGCTCCCAGTTTCATCGCTTGTACTGCCGATTGGATATCGGCATAACCGGTCATGATGATCAAAGGAATATCGATTCCTTTTTCGTTCATCCATTTCAGAAGATCGATTCCGTCGTGATCCGGTAAGCGTAAATCGGACAGGATTAAGTCTGCCCCTTGTCCTTCAATGTGCTTCTGGGCACGGGCAATGTTACTGACTGACGACACCTCAAACCCTTTTTTACTTAGCCAGGTTTTCAGCATCATTCCGAAAGTGATATCGTCTTCTATTATCAATATGGATTTCATCATACTCTCTTTTGCCTCTTTTAATGCTACAAAGGTAAGAGGATTTGGGCGAAAGTAGTATATTTGCAAACTTAAATTAAATAAAAGTGTTATGAAAAAGATTGCATACTTACTATTAACCATATCGTTTTGCGGACTTACGGCCTGCAAAACCGGAACAAAAAAAGGAGGAAATATGGACAACGAAACGTTGGTAAAGATTGAAACAACCTTGGGAGACATCAAGGTTAAGTTGTATAATGAGACGCCGAAACATCGTGATAATTTCATTAAGCTGGCAGAAGACGGCGTTTATGAAGGAACGCTGTTCCACCGTGTTATCAAAGACTTTATGATTCAGGCAGGTGACCCGGATTCAAAGAATGCACCGAAAGGAAAGATGCTGGGTGCAGGAGATGTGGGTTACACCCTTCCGGCCGAATTTGTTTATCCGAAGTATTTTCACAAAAAAGGCGCTTTGTCGGCTGCTCGTCAGGGAGACAATGTAAATCCGAAGAAAGAATCATCCGGTTGCCAGTTCTACATTGTGACAGGCAAGGTGTACAACGACTCTACATTGCTGGGCATGGAAAGCCAGATGAATGAGAATAAGATCAATGTTATTTTCAATACGTTGGCTCAGAAGCACATGAAAGAAATCTATAAGATGCGGAAGGAAAACGATGAAAACGGTTTGTATGAATTGCAGGAGAAGCTTTTTGCAGAGGCGGAAGCGGAAGCTGCCAAGCAACCGGAATTTCACTTTACGCCGGAACAGATCGAAGCTTATACGACTGTAGGAGGTACTCCTCATCTGGACGGTGAGTATACGGTTTTCGGTGAAGTAATCGAAGGCATGGACATCGTGGATAAGATTCAGCAGGTGAAAACCGACCGTAGCGACCGCCCCGAAGAGGACGTGAAGATTGTAAAAGTAGAAGTACTGGATTAAGTAGAATGAAGATTAACAGGCATATTTTGGACAATGGGTTACGTCTGGTACATTCGCAGGACGAAAGTACGCAGATGGTAGCTCTTAATGTATTATATAATGTGGGAGCCCGCGACGAACATCCCGAGCATACAGGCTTTGCTCATTTGTTCGAACACCTGATGTTCGGAGGTTCGGTGAACATTCCCGATTATGATATGCCGCTGCAACTGGCAGGCGGCGAGAATAATGCCTGGACCAATAATGACATAACCAATTACTACCTCACTGTACCCCGGCAGAATGTAGAGACCGGCTTTTGGCTGGAATCCGACCGTATGCTGAGCCTTGATTTCAGTGAACGGAGTCTGGAAGTACAGCGTGGAGTAGTAATGGAAGAATTCAAGCAGCGTTGCCTGAACCAGCCTTACGGAGACGTCGGTCATCTTTTGCGTCCTTTGGCATATCGGGCGCATACTTATCAGTGGCCTACCATCGGAAAAGATTTGTCGCACATAGCCAATGCGACGCTGGAAGAGGTGAAAGCATTCTTCTTCCGTTTTTATGCGCCGAACAATGCAGTGCTCGCCGTAACGGGAAATATCTCTTTTGAGGAAGCAGTCGCATTGACGGAAAAATGGTTCGGTCCCATCCCTCGCAGGGAGGTTCCTCAACGGAATCTGCCGCAGGAACCGGAGCAGACAGAAGAACGACGATTGACAGTAGAGCGTAACGTACCCCTTGATTCACTATTCATGGCGTATCATATGTGCAGTCATGATCATCCGGATTATTACGCTTTTGATATATTGTCGGATTTGTTGAGCAACGGACGTTCCAGTCGTCTGAATCAACGCCTGGTACAGCAAAAACAACTGTTTTCGAGTATCGACGCTTATATTTCCGGTAGTGTGGATGCCGGATTGTTCCATATCTCGGGCAAACCCGCGGCAGGTGTTTCGCTGGAACAGGCGGAAGCGGCCGTACGTGAAGAACTGGAACGTTTGCAGCAAGAACCTGTTGACGAACAGGAACTGGAAAAAGTGAAGAATAAATTCGAATCGACGCAGATATTCGGCAATATCAATTATTTGAATGTCGCTACCAATCTTGCTTGGTTTGAACTGTTGGGCAGGGCGGAAGATATGGAAAAGGAGGTAGAGCGTTATCGCGCTGTTACTGCCGGACAATTGCAAAAGGTAGCTCAGTCTGCTTTCAGGAAGGAGAATGGAGTGATACTTTATTATAAGAAACAAATATCCTGACTTCTCCTTACCGGCGGGATATTTATTGGAGGCAACGGCAGGATGCGGAGTTGCCGGAATATGCGATTAACTACGGAAAAATAAATGAGAAATATCTATAGTATATATAAGGAGCATTACAAAGCACTGATTTCTCTCGGATTGCCCATTGTAATCGGGCAAATAGGAGTTATTGTGCTGGGGTTTGCTGATACGTTGATGATCGGTCATCATAGTACGATAGAACTGGGTGCTGCTTCCTTCGTCAATAATGTATTCAATCTGGTGATTATTTTCAGTACAGGCTTCTCGTACGGGCTGACTCCTATCGTGGGAGGTTTGTATGGAACTCATCAGTATGCTTCGGCGGGGCAGGCGTTGCGTAACAGCCTGCTGGCAAATTTGTTGGTGGCATTCTTGCTTACCATCGGTATGACTGTCCTTTATTTTAATGTGGGAAATCTAGGACAGCCGGAAGAACTTATTCCCCTGATAAAACCTTATTATCTGGTTCTGCTGGCTTCGCTCGTCTTTGTGATGCTGTTCAATGGCTTCAAGCAGTTTACGGATGGAATTACGGATACTAAGACCGCTATGTGGATATTGCTCGGCGGAAATGTGCTGAATATTATCGGCAATTATATCCTGATATACGGAAAGCTGGGCTTGCCGGAAATGGGCTTGCTGGGAGCAGGTATCAGTACGCTGTTCTCGCGTATCATGATGGTAGTCGTATTTATCATAGTCTTTATGCGGAGTCCGCGTTTTCTTCGTTTTAAACTCGGCTTCTATCGTCTGGGATGGTCGAAGGCTATATTCGGACGATTGAATTCGCTGGGTTGGCCGATTGCTTTTCAGATGGGAATGGAGACAGCTTCGTTCAGTCTGAGTGCGGTGATGATTGGCTGGCTGGGTACCATTGCGCTGGCTTCTCATCAGGTCATGCTGGCTATTTCTCAGTTTACGTTTATGATGTATTACGGGATGGGAGCAGCTGTGGCTGTCCGTGTGAGTAACTTTAACGGGCAGGGCGATATACTCAATGTACGTCGTTCGGCTTATGCCGGTTTTCATTTGATGATGGCGTTGGGTGTTGTGCTTTCTTCCATCGTATTCCTCTGCCGCAATTATCTGGGAGGTTGGTTTACCGATAGTACCGAAGTGGCGGCTATGGTAACTTCGCTTATCCTTCCGTTCCTTGTATATCAGTTTGGAGATGGATTGCAGATAACCTTTGCCAATGCCTTGCGTGGAATCTCAGATGTAAAACTGATGATGCTGATTGCCTTCATTGCTTATTTCCTTATTTCGCTTCCGGTCGGCTATTTTTGCGGATTCGTGTTGGAGTGGGGGATCATAGGTGTCTGGATGGCATTTCCTTTTGGGTTGACCAGTGCCGGTCTGATGTTATGGTGGCGTTTCCATCACAAGACGAAACTACCGCCTTCCATTCAAAATTCATAATTTAAAATATTAATTGCCTATGGCTTCCTTTCGCTCCACCAAACTGAAAATAACCATCGGCTATATATTGCTGCTGGCGATTCTTCTTTTTTCTCTGGTGTTTGTGCATCAGGAGATGGAGACGCTGTCGGCTGCGGACGATCAGCAGAATCTGCGGACAGACAGTCTGCTGAGTCTTCTCCATGAGAAAGATCAGAATACCCTTCAGATGCTGCGGGTGCTGAGCGAGGCGAATGATAGCTTGCTTTCCGCCTCGGAGATTGAAGAAATCATATCAGAACAGCAGGACTCGGTGATTACTCAGCAACGGGTACAACACCGGGTTATTACCAAACGCGATTCTCTGATCACTACCCCGAAGAAGAAAGGCTTCTTCAAACGATTGGGGGAAGTGTTCGCGCCTTCTAAGAAAGATACTGCCGTGCTGGTCAATACTTCTCTGGAAATTGCCACCGATACGATATTGGAACCTGTCAAGTCGGCGGACTCCCTTCAGCATAAGATTCGCATGGCTACCGAAGAGAAACGGTTGCAGCGGAGGCGAACGATCCGGCGTACCAGTACGAGGTATCAGCGGATGAATACACAGCTGACCGCAAGAATGGATAGTCTGATAAAAGGATACGAGGAGGAAATGTCTGCGCGTGCCCGTCAGGATGCGGAACTTCAGCAAGAGGTGCGGATGCGTTCGGCTAATATCATTGCCGGAATTGCCATTGGTGCCGTATTCTTATCCGCCTTTTTCCTGATCTTAATTATGCGGGATATTACTCGTAGCAACCGTTATCGGCGTCAGCTCGAAGAAGCGAATAAGCGGGCGGAAGACTTGCTTGTTGCCCGTGAGAAACTGATGCTTGCCATTACCCATGACTTTAAGGCGCCATTAGGCTCGATAATGGGATATACGGAACTCTTGTCCCGCCTGACCGAAGATGAACGGCAGCGATTCTATCTGGACAACATGAAAAGTTCTTCAGAGCATTTACTGAAGTTAGTAAGCGATTTGCTTGATTTCCACCGTCTTGACCTCAATAAAGCGGAAGTGAACCGGATTGTTTTTAATCCTGCTCAGCTGTTTGAAGAAATCCGTGTTTGCTTTGAACCTCTGACGGCGGCTAAAGGCTTGGTCTTGCAATGTCATATCGCTCCGGAATTGTCGGAGAAATATATCAGTGATCCTTTACGTATTCAGCAGATAGTGAATAATCTCTTGTCCAATGCGGTGAAATTCACTCAGCAGGGCAAGATCACATTAACTGTTGGTTATAACGCTTCGAAGCTGACAATAGCGGTTGAGGATACCGGCAAAGGGATGGCATCGGAAGACCGGGAACGCATCTTCCAGGAATTTACCCGCCTCCCCGGTGCGCAGGGAGAAGAAGGATTCGGACTGGGATTGTCCATTGTGCATAAGCTGGTTCTTCTGCTTGAAGGTACGATCGATGTACAAAGCACGTTAGGAAAAGGAAGTTGCTTTACTGTCGTGTTGCCACTCTTTCCGGTGGGCAAGTCAATAGTGGAAAATAAACCTTTCGGGAGCAGAATTAAGAAACCATCCAAAGATACGGATGTTTCTCCGGAAGAGACAGATGCCGTACCGGCCATGAAGGTGATCCGTGTGCTTCTGATTGATGATGATAAGATTCAGCTGAACCTGACTGCTGCCATGCTGAAACAGCACAACATCGATGCTGTTTGCTGCGAGCAGTTGGAAGAACTGATAGAGCAACTGCGCTCTTCGACGTTTGATGTGCTGCTGACCGATATACAGATGCCTGCTATCAACGGTTTTGATCTGGTCAAATTATTGCGTGCCTCTAACATTCCGCAAGCCCGCAATATTCCTGTTATTGCTGTCACGGCACGCAGCGAAATGGATGAGAAGGCTTTGCATGAACATGGCTTTGCCGGATGCCTGCACAAACCTTTTACGGTGAAAGAATTGCTGGTAACTCTGAATGAAGGACAGATGTCAGCTGATGAGGCGCATATAACACATGATATGCAATTGATTGCAGATGCGCTGCCTGAAGATACTTTATTCAACTTTTCTGCACTGACTGCCTTCTCGGAAGATGATCCGGAAGCGGCGTGTTCTATTATCCGGACTTTTATCGAAGAGACCGGTAAGAATGCCGACCGGATGCAACAGGCATTAACTGACAGGGAGGTGGATGGAATAGCCGCTATGGCTCATAAACTCCTTCCGCTTTTCACCTTGATCGGAGCTTCTGAGTCTGTTGCTTCATTAAGATGGCTGGAGTCTTGCCGGGGGGAAGAATTCTCCGAAGAAATAGAAAAGACTACGTTGGAGACTTTGGAGGCGGTGCGTAAAGTTGTTCGTGCTGCTGAGGAGTATAGTTTCGGTTTACATTAAATCTCTCCCGGCAGCTCCTTTGGAACAGCCTATATAGTGCCATGCTTGTGCCACCTTGTTGGCACAGTTGTGCCAAAGGCATGTCACAGTCGTGCCACTGCGGTGGCACAAGCGTGCCAACGTAGTGGCACGGGCATAAGCTCGTAGCATAGTGAGAAGGTGCTGCCTTGACAAATATCTCACCTTCCGAATGAACGGAATGAACGGGATGAAATTGCGCTAAATGCAACCATAACCTCCGGCTTTTTCACATTTTAGCTTTTGGACAAACCTTTTTTCAAAGTAATTTGTTTACTTTGTATCACTTTTACACTGACACATCCTGCATGAAACGAAAATGGATAAGACGGGTGGGCTGGATATTGCTTACTCCTATAATACTTTTTGTAATACTGATGGTATTACTTTATATACCTCCTGTTCAGAATCTTTTGCGACGGGAGGTTACTGCGTATGCTTCTAAAGCAACCGGAATGCAGATTCAGGTGGAACGGATAGACCTTCGTTTTCCGCTTAATCTGCTGGTACGAGGGGTGGAAGTCATACAGCAGCCGGATACCTTATTGTCTTTGGAAAGCCTGAATGTCCGCGTACAGGCATGGCCGTTGCTCAAAGGAAAAGTAGAAGTTGACGAGGTTACCTTAAGTCAGGTGGCGGTCAATTCTGCCAATCTGATAGAGGGGATGCAGATAAAAGGCGTTTTGGGACGCTTCTTTCTGCAAAGTCATGGAGTCGATTTATCGAACGAAACGGCAGTTGTCAATCGGACAGAGTTATCCGATACTCATATACAACTTCTGATGACTGATACCACGACCACTCCCAAAGATACGACGGCATCTGCTCCTGTGAACTGGAAGGTGAACCTTCATCAACTGAAGTTGAAGAATGTATCATTCGGTATGAAACTGCCTGCCGACTCCATGAAGATGGCGGCATACATAGGCGAAGCGACCATTGATGACGCCAAAGCGGATTTAAAGAACCAGTTTTATGGATTGAAGCAATTCCTTTTGTCGGGTGCCTCCGCCAGTTATGACACCGGAGAGGCCCAACCGTCGGAAGGTTTTGACGCCTCTCATATGGCAGTCCGGAATATCCGCATCGGATTGGACTCTCTGCTCTACGAAGGCAGAAATATGAACGCTGTGATTCGTGAAATAACGATGGAAGAGCGTTCGGGACTGAGTATTACTTCACTGACAGGGCGGCTCTTTTCGAATGATTCTATCATCCGCATTCCTGAACTGAAACTGCAAACTCCACATTCAGAAATAGACCTGTCCGCCCAGACTTATTGGGAACTCGTAAATATCCCGACGACAGGACGTTTATCCGCCAGCTTTAACGCACATATAGGCAAAGAGGACGTGATGCTTTTTGCCGGCGGACTGCCTCAAACGTTTAAAGAAGCATATCCGTTCCGTCCGTTAGTGATTCGTGCCGGTACAGATGGAAATCTGAAAGAGATGCAGATTTCGCGCTTCACGGTAGACTTGCCGGGAGCTTTCTCGCTAAAGGGGGGAGGAATCCTTGAAAACCTGACGGACAGTCTGACTCGTTCGGGAACTATTGGGCTGGATATGGTTACCCGGAATCTGAACTTCCTGACAGGATTGACTGGAGTCACACCCGATGGCTCTTTAGTAATTCCCGACAGTATGAGTCTCAAGATGAAGATGGAGATGAACGGCCCGCAGTATAAAGCAAAACTCGATCTGAAAGAAGGCAAGGGCAGCATGAATGTAAATGCCGCATTAAACAGTTCGACAGAAGTTTATACGGCCGATCTGAAAATAAACGATCTGCAACTACATCATTTTCTCCCGAAAGACTCGATTTATGAACTATCTCTTTCGGCAGATGCCAAGGGCAGGGGACTGGATGTCATGTCCTTCCATTCTTTAGCCAATCTGAATCTTTCTTTGGACCAGCTTCATTACGCCCGCTATCATCTTTCGAATGTTCATTTGACGGGAAATCTTAAAGGTGCTTTGGCAACGGCTCAGCTTACCAGTGACAATGAACTCCTGAAAATGACGGCGGATGCAGAATATAATTTAGCTCATAGCTATCCGGACGGTAAAGTGACAGTTGACGTTACTCAGCTTGATTTGTACGAACTGGGACTTATGCCCAAGCCGATGAAACATCCGTTGGCATTCAATTTAAGCGGAGAGGCACGGCAGAACCGTGTTTTCACTCATTTCACCGCCGGTGATATGAAACTGAATCTGAGTGCCCGTGCCGGTGTATATCCTCTGATTCGTCAGTCTACCCATTTTGTAGATGTGTTGATGAAGCAGGTGGATGAAAAACTCTTGGATCATGCTGCTTTGCGTGAAGCATTGCCGTCGGCTATTTTCTCTTTCTCGGCAGGAAAGGAGAATCCGTTGGCATACTATATGGCAATGAAGAATATATCGTTCCATGATGCTTCCATGAAATTCGGCACTGCTCCCGATTGGGGAATCAACGGCAAAGCAGCCATCCATGCTTTGAAAGTGGATACCTTGCAACTGGATACGGTCTTTTTCACCGTCAAACAGGATACTACCCGTATGAATCTCCGTGCCGGAGTAATCAACGGACCGAAGAATCCCCAGTTTTCCTTCTCCACTATTCTGACAGGCGAGATTCGCGACCGCGATGCCGAGCTGCTGGCAGAATATAAGAACGAAAAGGGGAAAACCGGTGTGTTGCTTGGAGTCAATGCCCGTCCGCTGGTTGGAGGACGTGGAAAAGGGGATGGACTGGCTTTTACACTGATTCCGGAAGAACCGATTATTGCGTTCCGTAAATTCCACTTCAACGAAGATCATAACTGGATTTATCTGCATAAGAATATGCGCGTGTATGCCAATGTGGATATGTGGGATGATGAAGGTATGGGCTTCCGTGTGCATTCGGTACAGGGAGATACGGTTTCTTTGCAGAATATCGATGTCGAAATCCGGAGAATCCGCTTGGATGAAATAACGAGCGTACTGCCTTACTTCCCCGAAATCACCGGATTGTTCTCGGCAGAAGCACACTATATACAGACCGAAAAGGACCTTCAGCTCTCTGCAGAAGCATCCATTGATGAACTGACTTATGAACGCCAGCGCATTGGTGATATTACTTTGGGGGCTACATGGCTGCCGGGCGAACAGGGAAAACAATACCTCAACGCTTATCTGAATCATGATAAGGTAGAAGTGCTGATAGCAGATGGCAAGCTGCTCCCTACCTCGACGGGAAAGGATAGCCTGGAAGTAAATACGACGTTGGAACACTTCCCGCTTCGTATTGCCAACGCCTTTATTCCCGACGAGCTGGTTACGCTTGCCGGTGATATGGACGGTGACCTGAATATAACAGGCAGTACCGAGCAGCCATTGATAAACGGTGAACTGATACTGGACAGCGTATCTGTCCTGTCACGCCAGTATGGTGCTAACTTCCTGTTTGATAACCGCCCTGTGCAGTTGAAGAACAATCGTCTGATATTTGATAAGTTCGCCATTTACACCACGGGAAAGAATCCGTTTACGATCGACGGTTATGTCGATTTCCGTGATATGTCCCGACCGATGGCGAGTCTGAATCTGCTGGCGGAAAACTATACCTTGTTGAATGCGAAGCGTACTCGCGAAAGCCTTGTCTACGGAAAAGTCTTTGCGGACTTGCGGGCAACCATAAAAGGCCCGTTGGACGGGTTGAATATGCGTGGAAACCTGAATCTGCTGGGCAATACGGATGTCTCGTATGTACTGACCGATTCACCGCTGACCGTGCAGGATCGTTTGGGAAGTCTGGTGACATTTACTTCATTCAGTGATACCACCACAGTTGTCCGTCAGGAAGTGCCTACCGTATCTTTAGGTGGATTGGATATGCTGATGATGGTTCATATCGACCCTTCAGTCAGGGTGAAAGTGGACTTGGACGCCAGTGACAATCGTATCGAACTGGAAGGAGGTGGCGATCTTTCGATGAAATACACTCCGCAGGGAGACCTGACATTGACCGGACGTTACACACTGAGCGGTGGACTGATGAAGTATTCTCTGCCTATCATTGCAGTCAAGGAATTTGCCATCGATAACGGCAGCTATGTAGATTGGACCGGAAACCCGATGGACCCCATGCTGAACTTCAAGGCAACCGACCGTATCCGTGCTTCCGTATCCGAAGGAGAGAACGGAGGAACGAGAATGGTTAACTTTGACGTTTCCATTGTCGTAAAGAACCGGTTGGACAACCTGTCTTTTGCTTTCGACGTAGCGGCCCCGGAAGATGCGACCATACAGAATGAACTGACAGCAATGGGAGCGGAAGAACGTGGAAAACAGGCACTTTATATCATGTTGATGAAAACCTATCTCGGCACCGGACCGATCGGCGGTGGAGGCGGCGGACTTGGCAAGTTGAATATGGGTTCTGCCCTGAACTCCGTACTGAGCAGTCAGATAAATTCACTGATGGGTAACCTGAAGAATGCCAGCGTCTCTGTGGGTGTCGAAGATCATGACGCCTCGGATACCGGCGGCAAGCGTACGGATTACAGTTTCCGTTATTCGCAGCGCCTCTTCAATAACCGCTTCCAGATTGTAATCGGCGGTAAGGTATCGACGGGCGAAAATGCGACGAATGATGCCGAATCCTTCATTGACAACATCTCTTTGGAATATCGTCTGGACCGTACGGGAACCCGTTATGTCCGTTTGTTCTACGATAAGAACTATGAGAGTGTACTCGAAGGGGAGATTACGGAAACCGGAGTCGGTCTGGTACTTCGCAAGAAACTGGATAAGCTCAGTGAACTGTTCATCTTTAAGAAAAAGAAGTAAGAATGAAAGATATACGTATTAACATATTAGCAGGCTGTCTTATAGGTATAGTGTTGTTTTCGGCGTGTTCGGTGACGAAACATCTGCCCGAAGATGAAATACTCTATACCGGAGGAAAAACGGTGATAGTCAATAAATCATCGACACGGGTTGGTGAAACTGCTTTGACGGAAATCAATGCAGCGCTTGCCAAAACTCCCAGTACTACTCTGTTGGGAGGTTTTCTGCCTATTCCTTTTAAAATGTGGATGTATAACGACTTCGTGAAATACAAGAAAGGATTCGGTAAGTGGATGTTTAACCGCTTTGCCGCCAATCCGCCCGTATTTATTTCTACTGTCAATCCCGAAGTACGTGTCAAGGTAGCCACTAACCTGCTCCGTGATTACGGATATTTCAATGGAAAGGTGACTTACGAGACTTTGGTCGATAAGAAAGATAGTCTGAAAGCAAGTCTGCTCTATACGGTAGATATGAAGAACCCTTATTTCATTGATACAGTGTATTATCAGCGTTTCACTCCCCAGACTCTGAAGATCATGGAACGCGGACGTCGTATGTCTTACATCACCCCCGGCGAACAGTTTAATGTGGTGGATTTGGATGAAGAACGTTCCCGTATCAGTACCCTTTTGCGTAATCGGGGATATTTCTACTTCCGTCCGGACTATATGACCTATCAGGCAGATACAACCTTGGTTCCCGGCGGACATATCAGTCTTCGTCTGATTCCTCTTCCGGGATTACCGGCTGCCGCTCAACGTTCTTACTATGTAGGAGATGCTTCGGTCTATCTCTTCGGAAAGAATGGCGAGGCACCTAATGACAGTATCTTGTACAAGAATCTGAATATTCACTATTATGATAAACTGCAGGTCCGTCCGAATATGCTCTATCGATGGATGAACTATCAGCAGTTTGTACGGAGCAAACAGATGAGGGCTTCCAACCGTACCCGTCTTTATAGCCAGTACCGGCAGGAGCAGGTGCAGGAGAAATTGAGTCAGCTCGGTATATTCAGCTATATGGATATGCAATATGCTCCCCGAGATACGACAGCGGCTTGTGATACACTGGATGTCACTATGCAGGCTACATTTGCCAAACCGTTGGATGCAGAACTGGAACTGAATGTAGTAACGAAGAGTAATGACCAGACCGGTCCCGGTGCATCTTTCGGTGTCACTCGTAACAATGTATTCGGAGGTGGTGAAAGCTGGAACGTAAAACTGAAAGGCTCTTATGAGTGGCAGACCGGAGGCGGTGAGAAGAGCTCACTGATGAACAGTTGGGAAATGGGGCTTTCTACCTCTCTGACTTTTCCGAGAGTCGTGTTCCCGCATCTGGGTAAACGGGAGTTTGACTTCCCGGCCACGACGACCTTTCGTCTGTATATCAACCAGCTGAACCGGGCAAAGTATTATAAACTGCTGTCCTTTGGCGGCAATGCTACATACGATTTCCAGCCCTCCCGTACCAGCCGGCATAGTATTACTCCTTTTAAACTGACATTTAATGTCTTGCAGCATCAGTCTGAGGATTTTAAAGAGATAGCTGAAGCTAATCCTGCATTGTATGTCAGTCTTAGGAACCAGTTTATTCCGGCGATGGAATATACGTATACGTATGACAATGCTTCGGGTCGTCGGATAAAGAACCCTATCTGGTGGCAGTCTACCGTCACTTCGGCGGGTAATATCACTTCCCTTATTTACCGTGCTTTTGGCAAGCCGTTCAATGAAGAGGATAAGAGTTTGCTGGGGGCTCCGTTTGCACAGTTTGTGAAGTTGAATACGGAGTTGCGTCATTTGTGGAACATAGATAAGAATAATGCGATAGCCAGCCGCATGGCAGTAGGTGCACTGTTTACTTATGGCAATGCTACGATAGCTCCCTATAGTGAACAATTTTATGTAGGTGGTGCCAATAGTATCCGTGCTTTTACAGTGCGCAGTGTCGGTCCGGGCGGTTATCATCCGGAAGAGGGAAAATATTCCTACCTGGATCAGACAGGAACCTTCCGTTTTGAGGCGAATGTGGAATATCGTTTCCGTATTTTCAAGAGCTTTTGGGGAGCTACCTTTCTGGATGCAGGAAATGTGTGGTTGTTGCGCAAAGACAGAAAGCTTTTAGCTGATGGAAAAGAAGCACGTCCCAATTCACAACTGCGTCTGAAGACTTTCCCTAAACAAATAGCTTTGGGAACGGGTGTCGGTATCCGTTATGACATGGATATTCTCGTATTCCGTCTCGACTTCGGTATTCCTCTGCATCTGCCTTATGATACGGACCGTAGCGGCTATTATAATGTAACCGGAGCTTTCTTCAAGAATCTGGGAATACATTTTGCTATCGGTTACCCGTTCTAATGAATGATTTTTGTACGATTTTAGTGAATAATGATTGATATTTGTCCTGTTGGATTCAACTATTTTTGTAAATTTGCAACGAAATCTGATGCCATTGACATCACTAACCTTTTAATATTACACAATTTATGAAACCAACTTTATTCTTATTGGCTGCTGGTATGGGTAGCCGTTATGGAGGCTTGAAGCAATTGGACGGACTGGGTCCTAACGGCGAAACTATTATGGATTACTCTATCTATGATGCTATCAACGCAGGATTTGGTAAGCTTGTATTTGTAATCCGCAAAGATTTTGAACAGGATTTCCGCGAAAAGATTATTTCTAAATACGAAGGCCACATTCCTTGCGAACTGGTATTCCAGTCTATTGATGATCTTCCGGAAGGATTCACTTGTCCGGCAGACCGTACAAAACCATGGGGTACAAATCATGCGGTAATGATGGGAGCTGATGTGATTAGTGAACCGTTTGCGGTAATCAACTGCGATGACTTCTATGGTCGTGACTCGTTCCAGGTAATGGGCAAATTCCTGTCTGCTCTTCCCGAAAATTCCAAGAATGTTTATTCAATGGTAGGTTTCCGTGTGGGAAATACGTTGAGCGAGAGCGGTACGGTATCTCGTGGTATCTGCAGTACAGATGCTAACAACTTGCTGACTTCCGTAGTGGAACGTACGAAGATTCAACGTCTGGACGGCGAAGTAAAATACATCGATGATAACGGTGAATGGACAGCTACTCCTGATACGACTCCGGTAAGTATGAACTTCTGGGGCTTTACTCCCGACTACTTTGCTTACAGTGAAGAGTTCTTCAAGACTTTCCTGAGCGATCCGAAGAACATGGAGAACCTGAAGAGCGAATTCTTTATCCCGCTGATGGTGGATAAATTGATTAACGACGGAACTGCAACTGTAGAAGTTCTGGATACTACCAGCAAATGGTTTGGTGTAACTTATCCGGAAGACCGTCAGAGCGTAGTGGATAAGATTCAGGCATTGGTAGATGCCGGTGAATACCCTGCTAAATTGTTCTAAAGAAAAGCTTTTGATAAAGACCAGGAAGCAGTCATTCATGAGAATGACTGCTTTTTTTGTCTTTCATAACGGATAATACTGCCCTTTATCCAATAATTATTCATTATCTTTGCAATCCAAAATCTTATAAATCAGAGACAGACGTGATTTCAGTAGAAGGATTATCAGTAGAATTTAATGCGACACCGCTCTTTGCGGATGTCAGCTATGTTATCAATAAAAAAGACCGCATCGCTTTGGTCGGCAAGAATGGTGCGGGCAAATCGACTATGTTGAAAATATTGGCAGGTCTGCAAAACCCGACCCGTGGAGTGGTAGCCGTCCCTAAAGATGTAACAATCGGCTATCTGCCGCAAGTCATGATCCTTTCGGATGTCCGCACGGTGATGGAGGAAGCAGAACTCGCTTTCGAGCATATTTTCGAACTTCAGGCAAACCTTGAACGGATGAATCAGCAGCTTGCCGACCGCACCGACTATGAATCCGAAGAATACCACCAGTTAATAGACCGCTTCACACACGAAAACGACCGCTTCCTGATGATGGGAGGAACCAATTTTCAGGCGGAAATAGAACGTACCCTGTTGGGATTGGGCTTTAGCAGGGAAGACTTTAACCGTTCGACTTCCGAATTCTCCGGCGGCTGGCGTATGCGTATCGAACTAGCGAAGCTCTTGCTCCGTCGTCCGGATGTGCTGCTCCTTGATGAGCCGACTAACCATCTGGATATCGAGAGTATACAATGGCTGGAGAACTTTCTGTCTACCCGTGCCAATGCTGTTGTGCTGGTCAGCCACGACCGTGCTTTCCTTAATAATGTAACTACCCGTACGATCGAGATTACCTGCGGTCAGATTTATGACTATAAAGTGAAGTACGATGAGTTTGTCGTATTACGTAAAGAACGTCGTGAGCAGCAGCTCCGTGCCTATGAGAATCAGCAGAAGCAGATACAGGATACGGAAGACTTTATCGAACGTTTCCGCTATAAGGCAACCAAAGCCGTACAGGTGCAGAGTCGTATCAAACAACTGGAAAAGATAGACCGTATCGAGGTCGATGAGGAAGACAACTCTTCCCTCCGTCTGAAATTTCCTCCTGCCAGCCGCAGCGGGAATTATCCGGTTATCTGTGAAGACGTACGCAAGGCATACGGACAGCACGTTGTTTTCCATGATGTGAATCTGACGATCAACAGAGGAGAAAAAGTCGCATTTGTCGGAAAGAACGGAGAAGGTAAATCTACGTTAGTGAAATGTATCATGGGCGAGATTGATTTTGATGGTAAACTGACGATCGGGCATAACGTGCAGATCGGTTACTTTGCACAGAATCAGGCGCAGATGCTGGATGAAAACATGACGGTATTTGATACGATCGACCGTGTGGCGACAGGAGATATTCGGTTGAAGATACGTGACATTTTGGGTGCATTCATGTTTGGCGGAGAGGCTTCGGATAAAAAAGTGAAAGTACTTTCCGGTGGAGAGCGTACTCGTCTGGCTATGATTAAGTTGTTGCTGGAACCGGTGAACTTCCTGATTTTGGACGAACCTACCAATCATCTGGATATGCGTTCCAAAGATGTACTGAAAGAAGCTATCCGCGAATTTGACGGAACAGTGATACTTGTCAGCCACGACCGTGATTTTTTGGACGGACTTGCGACTAAAGTATATGAGTTCGGTGGTGGAATAGTGAAAGAACATCTTGGCGGTATCTACGATTTCCTGCAAAAGAAGAAGATCGACAGCCTGAATGAACTTCAGAAAGGAGCTTCTCTCTCTACTTCTCCTACCGCGTCTGCCAAAGGAAACGAAGCGGATACAGAGCAACCTTCGGAGAACAGACTCTCGTATGAAGCGCAGAAGGAACTCAACAAGAAGATAAAGAAGCTGGAACGCCAGGTGGCGGACTGTGAGGCTTCGATTGAAGAAACGGAATCGGCAATCGCCATTCTGGAAGCAAAGATGGCAACTCCGGAAGGAGCATCGGATATGCAACTGTATGAACGGCATCAGAAGCTGAAAAAGCAATTGGATACCACCGTTGAAGAGTGGGAACGGGTTTCGATGGAACTGGAAGAAGTGAAAAACTAATTTATTATATAATATGAAAGTAACCAAGTATTTACCAATTCTTGCCGTATGCCTTATGACAACAGGATGTAATAGCAAGAAAGAGGCCGTACTAACGTCCGGTATCGACCTTGCTAATCTGGATACCACGGCAATGCCGGGTACAAGTTTTTATCAGTATGCCTGCGGTGGGTGGATTGAAAGTCATCCGCTGACAGACGAGTATTCACGCTTCGGCTCTTTCGATATGCTTCACGAGAAAAGCCGCGAACAGTTGAAAGAACTGATTGCAGAACTGGCTGCAAAGAAAGACAACGCTCCGGGCAGTGCTGCCCAGAAAGTGGGTGATCTTTATAACATCGCTATGGACAGCGTGAAGCTGAACAAAGAAGGAGCAGCTCCGATCAAAGAAGAAATGGCGGCTATCGATGCGCTCAAAGATAAAGAAGAGATTTACACTTACATTGCCGAAAGTCAGAAGAAAGGAATACGTCCTTACTTTACCATGTTTGTTAGTGCGGATGATATGAACAGCTCTATGAACATGGTTCAGACCTATCAGGGCGGTCTCGGAATGGGACAGCGTGACTACTATCTGGAGAATGACGAGCAGACAAAGAGTATCCGCGATAAATATAAGGAGCACCTCGTTAAAATGTTCCAGTTGGCCGGCTATGACGAAGCTACCGCACAGAAAGCAATGGTGGCTGTGATGAACATCGAAACACGTCTTGCCAAAGCTGCCCGTTCACAAGTAGAATTGCGTGATCCGCATGCCAACTATAATAAGATGGATATGGAAACGCTGAAAAAGAACTTCCCTACTTTCAACTGGGATGCTTATTTCACTACTTCGGGACTGAATGACTTGAAAGAAGTGAATATCGGTCAGCCTGCAGCCATGAAGGAAGTTGCCGATGTTATTAATACAGTGCCTCTTGAAGACCAGAAGTTCTATCTTCAATGGAATTTGATCGATGCCGCAGCCTCTTTCCTTAGTGATGATTTCGTAGCACAAAACTTCGACTTCTATAGTAGAACAATGTCTGGCAAGAAAGAAATGCAGCCTCGCTGGAAACGTGCGGTAAGCACTGTAGACGGCTCTTTGGGTGAAGTAGTAGGACAGATGTATGTCGAGAAATACTTCCCTGCCGCTGCCAAAGAACGTATGGTTGGATTGGTGAAGAATTTGCAGACTTCTCTGGGCGAACGCATCAAAGCGCTGGAATGGATGAGTGAACCGACAAAGGTGAAAGCATTAGAAAAACTGGCAACTTTTCATGTAAAGATCGGTTATCCGGATAAATGGAAAGATTACTCTGCTCTGGAGATCAAAGACGACTCTTATTGGGCAAATATCGAGCGTGCCAGCCAATGGGACTTCAATGACATGATTGCGAAAGCCGGTAAGCCGGTTGACAAGGACGAGTGGTTGATGACACCTCAGACGGTAAATGCTTACTATAACCCGACAACCAACGAAATCTGTTTCCCAGCCGCTATCCTGCAGGCTCCGTTCTTTGATATGAACGCTGACGATGCGATGAACTATGGTGCTATCGGTGTGGTTATCGGCCATGAAATGACTCACGGATTCGACGATCAGGGCCGTCAATACGACAAGGATGGTAACCTGAAAGACTGGTGGACAGAAGAAGATGCTAAAAAGTTCGAGGAACGTGCTCAAGTGATGGTTAACTTCTTTGACAGCATAGAAGTGGCTCCCGGTGTGCATGCAAACGGTGAACTTACTTTGGGAGAGAACATTGCCGACCACGGTGGCTTGCAGGTTTCTTTCGCGGCTTTCAAGAAAGCAATGGAAACAGCACCGCTGGAAGTTGTTGACGGATTTACTCCCGAACAACGTTTCTTCCTTGCTTATGCTAATGTATGGGCCGGACACATCCGCCCGGAAGAGATTCTCCGACTGACCAAACTCGATCCTCACTCTTTAGGAAAATGGCGTGTGGACGGAGCATTGCCTCATATCCAGAACTGGTACGAAGCATTCAATATCACAGAACATGATCCTATGTTCGTAGCGAAGGACAAACGAGTGTCTATCTGGTAATAGATTTTGATTAGAAGCTCTATGTGCGAAGGAGCGTTGACTTTCCAACAGGAACAGTCAACGCTTTTTTTTATTAATTCACACCTTATTTATTACGTACGATAAACAATATTTCGTAACTTTGCGCATCAAATACTTAATAAGCAATTCAATGTCAGAGTCTAAAAGAATAAAAACTGCATTGGTATCTGTATACCATAAGGAAGGTTTGGATGAAATTATTACCAAACTTTACGAAGAAGGAGTAGAGTTTCTCTCAACAGGTGGAACTCGTCAGTTTATTGAATCACTAGGATATCCTTGTAAGGCAGTGGAAGATTTGACCACTTATCCTTCAATCCTCGGTGGTAGAGTGAAGACATTACATCCGAAGATTTTCGGAGGTATCCTTTGCCGTCGTGACCTGGAACAGGATATTCAACAGATTGAAAAGTATGAAATCCCCGAAATAGATTTGGTTATTGTCGACCTGTATCCGTTTGAAGCTACCGTAGCTTCCGGCGCATCCGAAGCAGACATCATTGAAAAAATCGATATAGGTGGAATCTCTTTGATTCGTGCTGCTGCCAAGAACTATAACGATGTCATCATCGTGGCTTCTCAGGCACAATATAAGCCATTGCTGGATATGCTGATGGAACATGGTGCTACTTCTTCACTCGAAGAACGTCGCTGGATGGCAAAAGAAGCGTTTGCCGTTTCTTCTCACTACGACTCAGCTATCTTCAATTATTTCGATGCCGGCGAAGGTTCTGCTTTCCGTTGTTCGGTAAACAGCCAGAAGCAACTCCGTTACGGTGAAAACCCTCATCAGAAAGGTTATTTCTACGGAAATCTGGACGCCATGTTCGATCAGATTCACGGTAAGGAAATCTCTTATAACAACTTGCTGGACATCAATGCTGCCGTCGATCTGATCGACGAATACGAAGATTTGACTTTCGCTATCCTGAAACATAATAATGCTTGTGGCCTGGCTTCTCGTCCAACTGTACTGGAAGCATGGACAGACGCGTTGGCCGGTGATCCCGTTTCCGCTTTCGGAGGCGTGTTGATTACTAACGGAGTGATTGACAAAGCAGCAGCTGAAGAGATCAACAAGATATTCTTCGAAGTGATTATCGCGCCGGACTATGACGTAGACGCGCTCGAGATTTTGGGACAGAAAAAGAACCGCATCATCCTGGTTCGCAAAGAAGCCAAACTGCCTAAGAAACAGTTCCGTGCTTTGTTGAACGGTGTATTGGTGCAGGACAAAGATATGAATATTGAAACGGTTGCCGATCTGAGAACTGTGACAGACAAAGCTCCTACTCCGGAAGAAGTGGAAGATCTGTTGTTTGCCAACAAGATCGTTAAGAACAGTAAATCAAACGCTATCGTGCTGGCAAAAGGCAAACAGCTTCTTGCAAGCGGTGTGGGACAGACTTCACGGGTAGACGCCTTGAAACAAGCGATTGAAAAAGCCAAATCATTCGGATTCGATCTGAACGGTGCGGTAATGGCTTCAGATGCTTTCTTCCCCTTCCCGGATTGCGTGGAAATAGCAGACAAAGAAGGTATTACGGCAGTCATCCAGCCGGGCGGCTCGGTGAAAGACGATCTTACTTTTGCTTACTGCAACGAGCACGGTATGGCGATGGTGACCACCGGTATCCGTCATTTTAAACATTAAAAACAGGCATTAAGTATTAGGTATTAAGTATTAACCTTGCTGATAAGGCAGTCTACTTTATACCTGATACTTTATACCTAATACTTAATACTTAATACTTTATATTAATGGGATTATTCTCTTTTACACAAGAAATAGCGATGGACTTGGGGACAGCCAATACCATCATCATCACAAACGGGAAAATTGTGGTGGATGAGCCTTCGGTTGTGGCCTTGGATCGCCGTACAGATAAGATGATCGCCGTTGGGGAAAAGGCGAAGTTGATGCACGAAAAAACCCACGAAAATATACGTACTATTCGTCCGTTGAGGGATGGAGTGATCGCCGACTTCTATGCTTGTGAGCAAATGATGCGCGGTTTGATTAAACAGGTAAATACTCGTAATCACTTGTTTTCGCCGTCACTTCGTATGGTGATCGGTGTGCCGTCGGGAAGTACGGAAGTAGAACTCCGTGCCGTTCGTGACTCGGCCGAGCATGCCGGTGGGCGTGACGTCTATCTGATATTCGAACCGATGGCTGCGGCGATCGGTATCGGTATTGATGTAGAAGCGCCCGAAGGAAACATGATCGTGGATATAGGTGGTGGGTCTACGGAAATTGCCGTTATCTCTTTGGGAGGTATCGTTTCCAACAACTCTATCCGTATCGCCGGTGATGATCTGACTGCGGATATCCAGGAGTACATGAGCCGTCAGCATAATGTGAAAGTCAGCGAACGTATGGCAGAACGTATTAAGATCAACGTAGGTGCTGCACTGACCGAGCTTGGCGATGACGCTCCGGAAGATTACATCGTTCATGGACCGAACCGTATTACAGCTCTTCCGATGGAAGTGCCCGTATGTTATCAGGAAGTGGCTCACTGTCTGGAGAAATCCATCTCCAAGGTTGAAACAGCCATCCTGAGTGCATTGGAAAATACGCCGCCCGAACTGTATGCGGATATTGTACACAACGGCATTTATCTTGCCGGTGGTGGTGCATTGCTTCGCGGACTGGACAAGCGTTTGACAGATAAAATTAACATACCTTTCCACATTGCTGAAGATCCTTTGCACGCAGTAGCCAAAGGTACGGGTGTGGCATTAAAGAATGTAGACCGTTTCTCTTTCTTGATGAGATAAATAATACGGATCATTATTCATGCGGAATTTAATAAACTTCCTTTTGAAATACAATTACTGGTTCCTCTTCATCGTATTAGAGGTAGCCAGTTTTGTTTTGTTATTTCGGTTCAACAACTATCAGCAGAGTACTTTCTTTACATCTGCCAATGTCGTTGTGGGGGCAGTTTATGAAGTTTCGGGAGGAATAAGCTCTTATTTCCATCTCAAATCGGTCAACGCAGACTTGCTGGATCGTAATATGGCGCTCGAACAGCAGATCACTAATCTGGAAAAGGCGTTGCGGGAGCATCAGGTTGATTCGGCCACTGTAAACAGCATCAGGGAGATACCTCTGACAGATTATCGGTTGTTCAAGGCACACGTCATTAAGAACAGTCTGAATCAGGCGGATAATTATATAACGCTCGATCAGGGTTCTTCTGCCGGCATCCGTCCCGAAATGGGAGTGGTGGATGGGAACGGAATTGTGGGTATTGTCTATGAAACCTCCTCTTCGTATTCACTCGTGATATCGGTATTGAACAGCAAGTCAAATATTAGTTGCAAGATTGTCGGAAGTGACTACTTTGGTTATCTGAAGTGGGAGCATGGAGATTCCCGCTATGCGTATCTGAAAGATTTGCCTCGTCATGCAGAGTTTAATCTGGGTGATACGGTGGTGACAAGCGGCTTCTCTACCGTATTCCCTGAAGGAATCATGGTAGGAACAGTCGATGATATGTCCGACTCGCACGACGGATTGTCTTATTTGTTGAAAATCAAGTTGGCTACCGATTTCGGCAAGGTGAGTGATGTGCGGGTGATAGCCCGGAACGGTCAGCAGGAACAGAAAGAACTGGAAAATAAGGCTGTGAAATAATGATAATTACCTATATACATAGAATCGGATGGTTTATCGGGCTGGTACTTCTTCAGGTGCTGATCCTGAATAACGTACATATTGCCGGATATGCTACTCCCTTTCTCTACATTTACTTTATCCTGAAATTCGCTTCCGGAACTTCCCGGAATGAGTTGATGTTGTGGGCTTTCTTCTTCGGACTAACCATTGATATCTTTGCCGATACTCCGGGGATGAATGCTGCGGCAACCGTGCTGCTGGCTTTCCTTCGTCCGTCCTTGCTGCGCCTGTTTACTCCGCGTGACAATCTGGACAGTATCATCCCTTCTTTCAAGAGCATGGGCATCACTCCTTTCCTGAAATATACCACGGCAAGTGTTTTTGTCCATAGCCTGGCATTACTCAGCATTGAGTTCTTCTCATTTACCAGCATCTGGCTGTTGTTATTGCGGGTGATTTCGTGCACCCTTCTGACTTTAACCTGCATTCTTGCTGTAGAAGGAATAAGGAGATAGGAATGGCAAAAGACTATAGATTAGAAAAGCGGAAATTTGTTATCGGGGGGATTGCTTTAACTATTGTGTTGATTTATCTGATACGCCTCTTTGTATTACAGATAACGACAGACGACTACAAGAAGAATGCCGACAGCAATGCTTTCCTGAATAAAATTCAATATCCCTCACGGGGTGCTATTTACGACCGTAACGGCAAACTGCTGGTATTCAACCAGCCGGCCTATGACATCACTCTTGTCCCGAAAGAGGTCGAAAATCTGGATACACTCGATTTATGTGAGTCGTTGGGCATTACTCGTGCTCAGTTCCTTAAGATCATGAGTGATATGAGAGACCGCCGCCGCAATCCGGGATATTCCCGATATACCAACCAGCTGTTCATGTCACAACTCTCTGCGGAGGAGTGCGGTGTCTTCCAGGAGAAACTGTTCAAGTTTCCCGGTTTTTATATTCAGCGGCGTACGATCCGGCAATATTCATACAATGCTGCCGCCCATGCTTTGGGGGATATCGGTGAGGTATCCGTTAAAGATATGGAGGCGGATGAAGAGGGATACTACATCCGCGGAGATTATGTAGGAAAACTGGGAGTTGAAAGATCGTACGAGAAATACCTGCGTGGAGAAAAGGGAGTAGAGATTCTGTTGCGCGATGCGCATGGACGTATCCAGGGACGTTATATGGACGGAGAGTATGACCGTCCTTCCATTCCGGGCAAGAATCTGACTCTGAGTCTCGACATCGATTTGCAGATATTAGGCGAACGGTTATTGAAAAATAAGATTGGAAGTATCGTAGCTATCGAACCGGAAACCGGAGAAATCCTTTGTCTGGTTTCTTCTCCGAATTATGATCCGCATCTGATGATTGGTCGTCAGCGTGGCAAGAACCATCTGATGCTGCAACGCGATAAACAGAAACCGTTGCTCAATCGTGCGTTGATGGGAGTCTATCCTCCGGGGTCAACTTTCAAGACGGCACAGGGACTGACCTTCCTGCAAGAAGGAATCATTACCGAGCAAAGTCCTTCTTTCCCCTGTTCTCGTGGTTTCCATTATGGGCGTCTGACAGTGGGATGTCATGCTCACGGCTCACCTTTGCCATTGATTCCGGCTATTGCGACTTCTTGCAACTCCTATTTCTGTTGGGGGCTGTTCCGTATGTTCGGCGATCGCAAGTACGGTTCACCGCAGAATGCCATCACAGTTTGGAAAGATCACATGGTTTCTCAGGGATTCGGCTATAAGTTAGGAGTTGATTTGCCCGGAGAGAAACGGGGCTTGATACCGAACGCGCAATTTTATGACAAGGCTTATCGTGGACACTGGAACGGACTGACGGTCATCAGTATCTCCATCGGACAAGGTGAAATTCTGTCTACCCCTCTTCAGATAGCTAACTTAGGGGCAACGATTGCCAATCGCGGACATTTTACAACACCACATATTGTGAAGGAAATTCAGGATGCGCAGTTGGATAGCATTTATCGACATCCACGCAACACAACCATAGAGCGAAGACATTATGAATCTGTGGTAGAAGGAATGCGTGCTGCTGCCACCGGAGGTACTTGCCGTATGCTGTCCGTGATGGTGCCGGAACTTGAAGCCTGCGGAAAGACAGGAACAGCGCAGAATCGCGGACATGACCATTCGGTGTTTATGGGCTTTGCTCCGATGAACCAGCCTAAGATCGCCATTGCCGTATATGTAGAGAATGGAGGTTGGGGAGCGACTTATGGAGTGCCGATCGGTGCATTGATGATGGAACAATATATGAAAGGGAAGTTGTCGCCCGAGAATGAGTTAAGAGCAGAAGAAATCAGTAACAGAATCATCTTATATGGTAACGAGGAACGATAGTTTGTGGAAAACACTGGATTGGGTAACGATTGGTATCTATCTGCTTTTGATTGTCGGCGGATGGTTCAGCGTTTGCGGTGCCAGCTATGACTATGGCGATCGTGACTTCTTTGATTTCTCTACCCGTGCCGGAAAGCAGTTTGTATGGATTATCTGCTCCTTTGGTTTGGGATTTGTTTTGCTGATGCTGGAAGACCGGATGTATGATATGTTCGCGTACATTATATATGTAGGGATGATTGTGCTGCTTATTGTTACCATCTTTATCGCACCGGATACGAAAGGATCGCGTTCTTGGCTGGTGATGGGACCGGTCAGCCTGCAACCCGCCGAGTTTGCCAAGTTTGCTACGGCACTGGCGTTGGCGAAATATATGAACTCATACTCATTCAGCATAAAGAAAGAAAAATGTGCTTTCGTCTTGGGCTTTATCATTCTTCTTCCGATGCTCCTGATTATCGGACAGCGGGAGACGGGGTCGGCATTAGTTTATCTTGCCTTCTTTTTGGTGCTTTATCGGGAAGGAATGCCCGGTGTAGTGCTTTTTGCCGGTTTGTGTGCAGTGATTTACTTTGTTGTCGGCATCCGTTTTGACGAGGTCTTTATTGCCGATACTCCCACACCGTTGGGCGAATTTATCGTGTTGTTATTGATTCTGTTGTTTGCCGGAGGAATGGTATGGGTGTACCCCAAAAAGTGGGAACCCACACGGAACATTATCGGAGGAAGCCTGATCATTCTGCTTATCGCATATTTAATATCGGAATACGGAATACACTTCAGTCTGGTATGGGTGCAATGGGGGCTTTGTGTCCTTGTGATAGGTTATCTGTTCTATCTGGCATTGAGAGAGCGTCAACGTTCCTATTTCCTGATTGCCCTGTTTGCCATCGGCTCTATCGGCTTCCTGTATTCCAGTAACTATGTATTTGATAACATTTTGGAATCCCATCAGCAAATCCGTATCAAGGTTGTACTCGGTATGGAAGAAGACCTGACGGGAGCAGGATATAATGTCAATCAGTCAAAGATAGCTATCGGTTCCGGTGGATTGACTGGAAAAGGCTTTCTGAATGGCACACAGACGAAACTGAAATATGTGCCCGAACAAGATACTGACTTTATCTTCTGTACAGTGGGAGAGGAGCAGGGATTTGTCGGTTCGGCTGCTGTTCTGTTGGCTTTCCTTATATTGATTCTGAGACTGATTGCTTTATCCGAGCGGCAGACTTCCACTTTTGCACGTGTCTATGGATATTCCGTTGTCAGTATTTTCCTTTTCCATCTTTTTATTAATGTCGGGATGGTGCTTGGGCTGACTCCGGTAATTGGTATTCCTTTGCCGTTCTTCAGTTACGGAGGTTCTTCCTTGTGGGGATTCACCATTTTATTGTTTATCTTCCTGAGGCTGGATGCCGGAAGAGGCAGAAGGCTTTAATCTATTCTTCTTGTTTTTCAATCCGGATACCGACGTCATTGAGTCCGGTTAACTTCTCATCCTGCATTCCGTGCACAATCTTAACTGTGTAGTTTCCGGGATGCAGCGGGCGGACAGATTTGACAAAAACAGCTGTTTGATAGATACTTCCCCAGCCATTTCCTGTCCATCTTCCTGTGGAATCAGCCAGGTTGACCGCTATCGTGTCAGTGCGCCATACTGTGGAATCAAGCAGGTTTTCATGAATGAATAAGTAAAGGTTGCGGTAAGGGTATTCACTTCTGTTACGAACTTCCGCAAATAATCTGAGTGTACCAGGAATACTGTCCGTAACAGGACACTGAAAAGAGAGTGTATCACTCTTTCCCCATCCCTCATTGGGCAGGGACTGGTAGGAGTGATACACGGTATTTTCATTACAGGCTGCCATGAGGCAGGCACCGAATAAACAAAATAAGCTATTCCTGAGCAGGCTTTTCATTATTTTGTGGTTTCTCTTGATTCGAATTTCTTTCAGGTCTGGGAATACGTTCCTGGTTGGGTTGTCTTCCTTGTTCCTGCGGGCGTTCCTGATTTTGAGGACGTTCCTGTTTGGGTTGCCGTTCTCTATTCTGCGGACGCTCTTGATTCTGCGGACGGTTCGGATTCTGTGGACGTTCCTGATTCTGTCCTCTTTCCGGACGTCTGTTCTCATTATTCCGTCCTTGATTCTGTCCTCTGTTCCGGTTATTATTGTTATTGTTTCTCGGACGATTTTCTCTGTCTCCTCTTTCTCCTCTGTTGCCGTTCTCTGACGGTTGGGGACGATTCTCGTTCTCCCCCCTCTGAGGTTGCTGCGGACGATTTCCACTTTCGGCCTGTGCCTGCGGGCGGTTGTCATTATTTCCTTTTCTCTTCTTCTTGTTCCGGTTACCGTTGTTTCCGTCCTTATTATTTCGGTTACGGTCGAAGCGGGTGAGGCTTTCCTGTTCCAGCAAGTCAATCGGCTTTTTGGATTCTTGCTTCACTTCAGCTTCGAGCAGACTATCCGGTTTCATTCCTTTCTTGTTCATGGCAATTACCTCAAAGGCACGTTTTCCACTGATTGTTACCAGATTGGCGGGGAAGTTCTTGTCCGTAGAGTAAGAAACATGATTACTCAGAATATCAGCCTTGAAGAAGTAGAAAGTGCCGTCCTTTGTTTCCAGTTCGATTTCTTTGGAAGGGAGGCGCTTCTGAGCTTCCACATAGCAGTCCACCTCATAGTTGAGACAACACTTTAACTTTGCGCACTGTCCGGCAAGCTTTTGAGGATTCAGTGAAATGTCCTGAAAGCGGGCGGCACTTGTAGATACCGATACAAAGCTCGTCATCCAAGTAGCGCAGCAAAGCTCCCGTCCGCAAGGACCGATACCTCCGATACGTCCTGCTTCCTGTCGTGCACCGATTTGTTTCATTTCAATACGGACACGGAAAGCTTCGGCAAGTACCTTAATCAGTTGGCGGAAGTCCACACGTTCGTCAGCAATGTAGTAGAAGATGGCCTTATTGCCGTCGCCCTGATATTCCACATCACCGATTTTCATATCCAGGTTCAGGTTCAGTGCGATCTGGCGGGCACGGATCATGGTCGCATGTTCCTTTGCTTTCGCTTCGTTGAATTTCTCCATATCCACCGGTTTTGCTTTCCGGTAGATTCTCTTTATTTCAACATCAGTCTTGAAGTTGGCCTTCTTCATTTGCAGCGGGACGAGTCTTCCCGTCAGGGTCACGACGCCGATGTCATGGCCCGGAGCAGCTTCTACGGCAACGATGTCTCCCTTTTCCAGTTTGATCTTGTTGCTGTTGCGGTAATAGCCTTTTCGGGTGTTTTTAAATTGCACTTCCACCATATCACACTCTTCCGCGTTGCCTGGTATGTCTGCCAGCCAATCGTAAGTGTTCAGTTTCTTATCTTGTCGGGAGCATCCTTTGCAGCAAAGACCGCCGCTCCCATTATGAAGCTTATATTCCATAGTTTATATATTTATTATTGCTTCAACAGTACGATCATCTTCAGAGAGAAGTCGAAAAATACCATCTTGGCATTTACATTTTGTTCTATATGCAGTTGCGCTTCGCTTAGTTCATCCATGATGCCTATTACGTTCCTTTCGTTGACGAAAGGAGCAAAGCGAGAGGCGAAATTCTGTTCGTTGATTGTCATGTATGTCAGATCACGCTGATGGAGATTGAATATAAAGTTTTCGCGGATCATGCGCTGGCAGTATTCCAGAAAGTTCTTCTGGCGTTCACGTCCCATGCCGGCAACCTGTTCGCTCCAGAGCTTCATTTCCCTGATTTTCCGTTGATAGGACAATCGCATCAGGCTGACAAATAAGTCGAAGAAGAGCTGATTCTCTTCATTCAGATGAATAGTTTCCAGTGCTTTGATAAAGTTCCCGTTTGCCAGATGGGCAATGGAAAGGCTGTCGGCAGGCTGGATACCGTATTTGGACTGCAATACGCGGTCGATGGCCGGTTCGTCTATTTTTCGCACGTTCATGCGTTGAGTACGGCTCAGAATAGTAGGCAGAATCATTTCCGGAGCTTCCGATACGAGCAGGAAGATGGTTTTCTCAGGTGGCTCTTCGAGCAATTTCAATAATTTGTTGGCACATACCGGATGCATCTTTTCGGGCAACCAGAGAATCGTGATCTTGAATCCTCCTTCGCTTGATTTGAGGCTGAGTTTCTTCAGGATTTCATCGCTCTCTTTTGCGTAGATGATGGCCTGTGCATTCTCGGCATCCATTTCTCTCAGCCAGTGATTCAGGTTGAAGTACGGATTCTTCAGAACGAATGGTCTCCAGTCGGCGATATAGTCGTCGCACACTTCCCGTTTTCCTTTAGAACTTTTCACGATGGGGAATACGAAATGTACGTCCGGATGTACCAGTTTGTTGAATTTCACACACGACGGACATACTCCGCAGGCATCCGTCTCACCCCGGTTGGTGCAACTGATGTAGCGGGCATAAGCGATAGCCAGCGGCATTTTACCGACTCCTTCGGGGCCACAGATCAATTGGGCATGCGGTATGCGCCCTTCACTCACTTCCTGAATGAGTCGTTGCTTGATTTCTTCTTGTCCGATTACGTCTCTGAAAAACATATCAATAAATGATTTTAGCCACTTCTTTGATACTGTCCACTGCTCCGATGGAGTAGAAGTGGATGCTTGGCACTCCATGTGCCATTAACTCTTTGCATTGGGCGACGCACCATTCGATACCAACCTGTTCGGCTTCCTTGTCGTTCTTGCATTTCAAAACCTCCTTGACCAAATCTTCCGGCAAGTCTACTTTGAATGTCTTGGGCACCATACTGAGTTGAGACAACTTCTTGAATGGCTTGATGCCCGGAATGATAGGCACATTGATACCTGCTGCCTTCGCTTGCTCTACAAATTCGAAGTATTTCTTATTGTCGTAGAATAACTGTGTCACAGCATATTCCGCCCCTGCTTCTACTTTCTTTTTCAGCCAGAAGAGATCGGATTCGATGTTGGGAGCCTCCTCGTGCTTCTCCGGATAGCAAGCCACACCGTAGGAGAACGGACTGTTGGTTACTTTCATCTCCGAGCCGTCTACAAAGATTCCCTTATTGAAGTTATTGATTTGTTCCTGCAACTCGATAGCATGATGGTACCCGTCGCCCTCGGGAGTGAATACTGATTCATGTTTGGCCTTATCTCCCCGAAGTACCAGCAGATCGGTGATATTGAGGAATTGCAGGTCGAGCAGTACATATTCGGTTTCTTCACGGGTGAAGCCGCTGCACAGTATGTGCGGAACCACCGTTATATTATACTTGTTCTGGATAGCGGCAGCTACGGCAACAGTCCCCGGGCGTCTTCTCAGCCGGTTTCGCTGGAAAAGTCCGTTGCCCAGATCCTTATATACGTATTCGCTGCGATGCGTGGTGATATTGATATATTTCGGATCAAACTCCCGAAGGGTATCGACAGTCTGATACAGCTTTTCGATGCCTGTACCTTTCAGTGGAGGAAGGATTTCGAAAGAGAAAGCTGTTTTTTCGCTGTTATGTATTAAATCAATTACTCTCATTCTTTTTCGTTGATGTTCGTTGTCTACTTGAATTAAACGTGCATATTGGGACAAAAATACGAAAAAAGAAAGATTTCTTCTTGATTTGTTTGAAAATAGTTTGGTTTTTATCGCACTATTACATAAAAGTGGGGATGGATAAAATAAAACGGACCCTTATTTAGAGTGTTCCAGGAAATTCTCCAGAGCGGCGATCTTGTCATTCCGCAGATATTGCATATCCATGACCGGAATGTAGCTGTAAGGGATAAACTGTAACAATCTCACTGCTGCGAATTTCTTGTCAGCCGACATGAGGACATCCAGCCGAAGATTTCCGCCTGTTCCTTTCTCAATATTGATATTGTTAGAAAAATTGCCTGATTCGATCATCTCTTTCAATGGTTCAAGGTATTTCAGATTGAAAGAATAGTTTTTCTCTTTGACTACGCTTTTAGTCGGCAGATATCTCATTTCCCTGGAACGGAATTTAAGTTGGTATATGCCAAGCAGACAGAGTAATATATTGCCGATAAGATACAATATGCTATCTAAAGAAATGCCGTCCATAATGAGGAGGATCGCTTCAGGTAAGTGAAATAATCCTATTAATAAAACAATAACTCCGATGATTGTTTTTTTTACGTTGAATCGTTGTCTGATATCCTGATTGGATGAACTATCAGTTCTTGATAATTGATTTGCCATAGTCTTTTCTTTTTATACTCTTTATACCTGTTTTCTATGCACTTTATGATTAAGTGTGGTTGCAAAGGTAGGAGGAATCAACTGAAATGCGGTGTTCCAATCAGGACGAAAATTGTTCAAAAGGAGTTTAAAGGAGTATAAACTTCGGGGGCGTTTTCGCATATATTTGTGAAAAAAGGCAATCTTGAAGAGAGAATGTTTTGATATTCTCTTTTTAAGACTGCCTTTCGCTCATTCTCTGACGAGTCGGAAATTACTTGTCGAGAAATGATTTTTTCATTCTGGCAATGTCAGTCAGGTAATCCTGAAGATCTTGTTCATGCTCTTCTTCTTCAGCAAGGATATGCTTGGCAATGTCGCAGGTAGTGAAATCTTTTCCATTGGTAAAGTCAGCAATTTCCTGATAACGCAGTATTGCGCAACGCTCAGAAGCTACATTATCTTTTAGCAGACTTACAGAATCAAATCCTTGGGGAGCATCATATTTGCATCTTGCCAGTTCGAACCATTTCTTCGGGTCCAATACGGGTACTCCTTCTAGTTCGATAATGCGGTCGGCAAGCAGTTGCGCATGTCTGCGTTCTTCTTCTGCATGTTCTTCGAACTCGCCTTGTACGTCTGCACGCATAGCGCCTTCTACTACCAATGCACCTACCCAATACTGGTAGTATGCTAGCCATTCTTCAGACAATGCTGCATTCAACTGTGAAATCAAGCTTTCTACATCAAGCTTTCCTTGTAAGATTTTTACGCTTTCTCTAGCCATAATTTAAAAGTTTAGGTTACTATATTCAAGTCGGGTATGTAACAGACAGGAGATGTTTTTGTTTGAGATTGCGGAGTGATTTAACAGTGATTTTATATATGCATGGTATGTAAGCGTTGAAATGAGATTTCTCCTGTAATATATATAGTGTACAAGATAGAAAAATGCCAATATGATTCTTGGTTAGGTTAGAATTATCTATATTTGTCACGTAAGAAATGAGAAATGCCTGTAGTTATAAAGTTATCACACAACTTAACATGAAAAAAAATAATGAATGAACTCAAAAAACGATTAACAAAATTCTTTTATGAAGCTACTAGAGTAAAATCTTATATCGATTTTTCTGGGGAAAATTATCAAAAAGCGAAGGATTCTGAACTTTCATCCGGCAGGATCAATTCTTTGGCTACTAATGAATTTTGGGTAGAAAATAAACCTTCAGACACGAAGAAGGATAAGCTTGAAGTGATTCTTATTCCTAAAGTTCTGGCAGATGGATTGATTGATTTAGGGGTGGATGTTCGTGTGCCATTTGGTATTTTATATGTTCCTGCCAGATTGGATAAAGACGGAACGCTTTTTCCTCCTGATTCTATCTATAAGACGCCTTGGATTCCCAGAGATGTACTGACTCCTTTTCATATGCAAGAGAAAGCGATCGGAGCATGGAGTGAATATCCTCAAAAACATTTCTTGAAAGAAAACTTTCAAAACTGGGATAATTACTGGGAAGCAGTTCGGTCTTTTTATGAGAAAGCTCTTTGTGTGTCTTGGGGTGAAACGGAAATAGAAAATAAAAAGAGTGAAAAGGGAGAATTATTGGCACTGGATGAGGAGTCCTATTTCATTTTGGACCAAACAGTAGATGCAAAGTTTCATATTCGTAGTCTTTACAAAAAGATATTAGCGGGAAAGAATCTCTCTTTATCCCTGTATGACAAGATGCTCACCGGAGAACAGGAAACACAGGAAGCCCCTTATCAGGCACATTCTCTCAGATGTATGTATCAACACTCCGGTCAGATGGGGGGTGAATATCCTTTGTCGGAGTCTCAACGCGAAGCGGTCAACCATTTTCATTTTCTGAAGGACGGAGATGTGCTTGCCGTTTCTGGTCCCCCGGGTACGGGTAAGACCACTCTTCTGCAGAGTATTGTGGCAGATATGTTGGTGTCGCATGCTTTGGTGGAGGATCCTCCTCCGGTGATTGTGGCAACTTCCACCAATAATCAAGCAGTGACGAATGTGATAGACTCTTTTGCAAAGATTCCCAATATCGGACTGGATGATTTGTTGGAGCAGCGTTGGATAGAAGGTGTTAATAGTCTTGCTGCTTATTTTCCCTCTACGCAAGCTATGGATAAGAATAAAGACAAAAGGTATTTCTGTACGACAGAGGTGGGAGGATTTTCTTTTGCTGAATTGGAGAATGAGCAAAATGAGCAGAAAGCTTTAGACTTTTTTTTAGAGAAGGCGTCCGGCTATTTTCATAGAACCTTTAAAAAATGGGATGAAGTAGCAGCTGCCCTTCATGAGAAATTGGAGCATTGTGTCCAGTCGAAAAAGCAAATCTTAGATTCTCTGAATGAAGTGCAAAAGATTATGGGGAATGATTCATATCGGGAGTTTATTGAAAAAACAAATCAACTGAAAGAACAGCTCAGAATCGAATCAATGAGTGTGGCTTCAAAACTTAAAGCTGCGGAGGAGAAGTTAGATACTTGTTGTCATCGCTACGCTGACTGGCAAAATTATTATGATTCTACTCCATGGTATCTTGTTTTCTTTTCCCGCTTTTTTCGGATATTTAGAGAAGAGATGGAGAAGAGATTGCGTATGCACATGAATCGGGAAGAAGAATCTTGCTGGAATGAGGATATCTGCTGGGATACTATTCAGACCTATTATCTTAGAGAAAAAAGGAAATATGATAGTGATTGTATAGCATTGAAAGGAGAGCTGACGGGGCTTGAGGAAAAAGTAACGCATTACAATTCAGTATTAGCATTATTAGAGAAGAAAGTCAAAGGCTTCCATAATTGTCTGAATGCACTTAAACAGGAGATTGATATCTATTTTGTGCCAACGCCAAAGGATATTCCGCTGGAAGAAGCGGAAAGAAAGATAGAAAAACAACGGCTTTGGAAAGAAAAACAAGTCAGTGAAATGAATGTGGAAGGTATCAACTCACTGCTTGATACGACTTTACGCTATCTTTCCTTTTGGTTTGCTATACATTATTATGAGGCAAGATGGTTCTCTAGTGATTACCGTCTGACTGATAAACAAAAGCCACGTCGTTATGCCAATGTGCAGCAGAAGCGTTTTCATCGGATGGCTATGCTGACTCCTTGTATGGTGATGACATTTTTCAGACTGCCGGGAGTATTTGCTACAGGAGAGCCGAACAAAGAGGAAAAGTCTTTTTTATTCAATTATATAGACCTGTTGATTGTAGATGAAGCAGGGCAGGTATCGCCGGAAGTAGCGTTGCCATCATTTGGTTTGGCAAAAAAGGCGCTTGTGGTAGGTGATGAAGAGCAGATTCCTCCTGTTTGGGAAATAAAGACGGATATGGATATCACTTTAGCAACTCTGAATAATGTCATTAGTAATGCTAACGAGTATGAACTTTTGCAGGAGAATGGAATGAACTGTGCAGAATCTAGCATAATGAGAATTGCTGCTATGGCCTGTCGCTTTCGAAAGGATGGTAGCAGAGGACTGTTTCTGAGTGAGCACCGAAGATGCTATGATGAAATAATAGATTATTGCAATAAACTGGTATATCAAGGAAAATTGAAACCTTGTCGGGGTAGCATACGTCATGATGATAAGAATACCCTGAAATCGGAATTTCCTGCAATGGGACATTTCCCGATAGAAGTTGAATCCTCTGAGAAAAGAGGGAGTAGCCGTTTCAATAAAGAGGAGGCGCAGCAGATAGTTCAATGGATTGCAACTCACGCGGACAAAATACAGAGTACCTATCCTAAGGAGGGTGGGATTGAAAATTTAATAGGTGTCATTACTCCTTTCAAGGCGCAGGCAGCTGTTATAAAAAAAGCTCTTCCTAAACATTTAAAGAAAATACGTGTGGGGACCATACATACGTTTCAAGGTGCGGAATGCCGTATTATCATTATTTCCACTGTATACGGGGGCGAAGATGGTTGCTTTTTTATAGAAAACAATAAAAGCCTGATGAATGTAGCTGTATCGAGAGCCAAAGATTTCTTTTTTGTGTTCGGTAACCGGAAATGCTTACTTCATACTGAATCAAGCACAACCGGTTTGCTAAGACAAATGACGGAAGAATCAATAGCAGGCAAATAATAAGAGTAGATTCAAGGTGAGTATATTTTCTGCTTACTATGAATTAAACACGTGTTTTGCTCCCATGCTCTCACTTTTTGCTTGTATCGTCTTATTCATCGTTGTTACAGCTGTTGTAGCAAGTGTGGTAGCAGTGTGGGAGCAGGCATTTGCTCTCACTCTATATCCATGCTTTAATACACATTTTACTTGATGTTGTGATCTGATATTCAGTGTGTTAATGTCTGATAGCCCCTCTTTTGTTGTCTGTACTGTATTGGATTTAGTTGACAACCTCGATTGTTATACAGCAAGCGTTAGTTTCCTCGGAGGAAACGCCAGTTCCCTTTAAAAGGAACGGTCTTTTCCATTAAAAGGAACGCCCGTTCCCTCACCGGGAAACGACAGTTTCCATTCCAAAAAATTATAGGAAACTATAAGTTATTGAGATCTAGCTGTATAGAGTACTATCGGTAATGTTATAGAGTTTATGTTCATGTCTTAACTGATTTGAATCATTTCAGTATAATTTTGATTCAACTACTGATTCACATTTTTAATTTTAAAATATGCAACAGGGTTATTTGTAGTTTAAGAAATAATTCATATCTTTACAAGACAGCATAATACTTTTGAAACTGAAAAAATAATTATTGCAC